>ENA-OQHN01000700-OQHN01000700.1-human-gut-metagenome-genome-assembly--contig:-NODE-700-length-11082-cov-2.644181_pt1 | contig 11082 bp, 11 predicted proteins | sample MGYA00242564_ERZ504721 | MGnify/ENA primary metagenome ERZ504721 (study PRJEB26092, sample SAMD00036212) | human gut metagenome | host: Homo sapiens | study: EMG produced TPA metagenomics assembly of...
GTCCCCGGTGGTGGAGCAGTTCCAGCAGATGCAGGCCGCGCTGCGGGCAGAGATCCAGTCTGCCCAGCCGGTGCGCATCGGCATCAGCGTGGCGCTGGTACCGGACTATCTGCCCGGGCTGGAGACCCAGCTGGACAAGTTTCCGGCAGCAGTACCCCCATGTGGAGATGCGGTTCCGCCTGCTGGACAACGACGCCGTGGCCGATGGGTGGAGCAGGGCGAGCTGACGCGGGTCTGGTCATCGACCTTTGGCTGCGCCGCGCCGGTGCTGGCGCGCACCACCCTGCGCGCAGACCCCGCCTGCCTGCTGGTGCCCGGGGACATCCCTTCTGGGGAAAAGGAGCGCATCCCGCTGGCAGAGCTGCGCGGGCAGCGGGTGCTGCTGCCCAGCCTGCGGCAGGATCTGTTCAGCCCGCTGTGGGCGGCCTGTGCCCGGGCGGGCTTTGCACCCAACGCCGAGATCGGCCCCAGCTTTTATCAGGCTACTATCTGGTGCAGGAGCAGCTGTGCACCTGCCTGACCCGCTAGAGCCGGGCGCGCGCCGGGAGCTGGACCGGGTACGGGACGTGCTGCTGGAGGATATGCCCCCGCTGTGCGTCTCGCTGGTGCAGCGGCGGGACACCAGCTCTGCCTATATCGACCTGCTGCGCAGCTACCTGCTGGAGGTTCTGGGCAGCACCGCCAGCCTGCCGCCCCGCCGGGGACGGCCCGCAAAGCCCTTCTACACCGCACCGGTGCTTTCCAGCGCCGCCGCCAAGGCTGCCCCGGAGCATCCCGTCCCGGGCACCCAGCTGCCCTTTGCGGGCGGGAACAACTTCCGGGAGCTGGGCGGCTACCGCGCCGACGAGGGCAAGACCGTAAAGTGGGGGCAGATCTACCGGGGCTTCCCCACCGGGCGGCTGACCACCGAAGCCGACCGCGCCCGGCTGGACGGGCTGGGGCTGCGGCTCATCCTTGACCTGCGCAGCGGTGCAGAAGCCGCAAAGCTGCCGGACTATGTGCCGGACGGCGCACGGCTGGTGCAGATCTGCGGCCTGCGGGATGCCACCGGGCAGGAGATCGATTTTTCGCCCAACGACATCCAGCGGCTGGTGCAGAGCGCCCCCGCCGGGATGAGCCTCACCCAGCTGATGTACCGGCAGATGCTCACCGGCAACAAGGCGTTCAAAGAGCTGTTCCGGGCGCTGGAAGCCGGCGAGACGCCCATCCTGTTCCACTGCACGGCGGGCAAGGACCGCACCGGCGTCGCTGCCATGCTGATCTTACTGGCGCTGGGTGCCTCGGACGAGACCATCTGCGCAGATTATGCCCGCACCAACCTCTGCCGCGCCGCCGAGATCGAAAAGGCCATGGCTGACCATGCGGCGGAGATCGCCGCCGACCCGGCGCAGCGGATGCGCTGGCAGTCCTCCGCCGGGGTAGACCCGGAGACTGCGCCCTTTGTGCTGCGCACCATCCGGCAGGACTACGGCAGCGCCGAGAGCTATCTGGAGGCCGAATACGGCCTGACCCCCGCCCGCCTGATGCGGCTGCGGCGGATGTATCTGGAGTGAGACGATTTTGAATGGCCTCCGCTTGCGCTCTGGCCATGTTCAGCGGAAAAATAATTTTAAATTTCGGGGTTCAGAAATGCCTGCGGGCGTTTCTGAACCCCATTTTCACGGGGAGGGGTCGTGAGCTGCCGCGCTGGTTTCCTGCGGAAACAGCCGCGCGGCGGGGGAAGCCTTCATGCGGAAAATTGATTTCCGTGGTAAAAGTTGATTTCCTCTTGAAAAAAAGCCTGTTGTCCGATACACTGAAAATAACGAATCTTTTAAGAAGGAATGAAGCTGACCATGGCCGCAAAAACGCCTGCCCAGTGGAAAACACTGTTTGAAAACGAACCCTTCCACCGCGAAAACTATTATACCGGCCCCCTTGGGCCGGACTACACCCCCGGCGGCACCTGTGCTGCGGCTGTGGGCACCCACCGCCGAGGCGGTCACCGTGACCTTATACCACAAGGGAGACGGCGGCGCCGTGCTGGGCACAAAGCCCCCTTGTGCGCGGCGCACAGGGGGTGTGGAGCGTCTGGCTGCCCGGGGAGCAGCACGGCCGCTACTATACCTTTGCCGTCACCGTGGACGGCGTCACCCGCGAGACCGGCGACCCTACGCCCGGGCGGCGGGAGTGAACGGCGTCCGCAGCATGATCGTAGACCTTGCCCGCACCGCGCCCTCCGGGTGGGAGCGGGATGTGCGCCCCAATATCCCCCCCGGCACAGCGCGCCGTGTGGGAGGTGAGCGTGCGGGACTTCTCGCAGGATGCCGCCAGCGGGGTACGCCCGGCGTGGCGGGGCAAATATATGGCCTTTACCCAGCAGGGCACCACCCTGCACGGCGACGGCATCCACCCCACCTGCCTGAACTACCTCAAGCGGCTGGGGGTAAAATACGTCCAGCTGATGCCCATTTTTGATTTTGGCAGCGTGGACGAGGCAAAACCCCTGCTGCGGCAATATAACTGGGGCTACGACCCCACCAACTTCAACGTACCGGAGGGCAGCTACTCCACCGACCCCACCCGGGGCGAGGTGCGCATCCGGGAGTGCCGGGAGATGATCGCCGCCCTCCACGCGGCAGGCATCGGGGTGGTGATGGACGTGGTGTATAACCACACCTACCGCACCGAGAACCCCCTGAACAGCACCGTGCCCTATTACTTTTTCCGGCAAAACCCAGACGGCAGCTTTTCCAACGGCAGCGGCTGCGGCAACGAGTTTGCCAGTGAGCGCCCCATGGCGCGGCGCTACCTCATCGACTCCATCCTCTACTGGGCAAAAGGAGTACCACATCGACGGCTTCCGGTTCGACCTGATGGGCTTATACGACGCCGAGAGCATCAACGCGGTGCGCGCTGCGCTGGACAGCCTGCCCGGCGGGCGGGATATCCTGCTGTACGGTGAGCCGTGGCAGGGCGGTGCCAGCCAGCTGCACCGGTACGAGGCCAACAAGGCGAACCTTGCCATGCTCAACGAGCGGGTGGGCATCTTCTGCGATGACACCCGGGACGCCATCAAGGGCGGCTGCTTCGATGCCCGCGAGCCGGGCTATGTGGAGGGCAAGCCCGGCAGCTTCTGGGATATCGGCGCGGCGGTGGCGGCATGGTGCCGCAGCGACCGTCTGCCGCCCCACGCGCCCAGCCAGATCGTGAGCTATGTTTCCGCCCACGACAACTTTACCCTGTGGGACAAGCTGCTCTGCGTCCGCTACGAAAAGCCGGAGTTCACCGCCCGGGACACCGTGGCGCTGGCGCAGAACCGGCTGGCGGCGGGCATCTACCTGACCAGCTTCGGCCTGCCCTTCATGCAGGCGGGCGAGGAGTTCGCCCGCACCAAAAAGGGCGTGAGCAACAGCTACCGTTCTTCTCCCGCCCTGAACCGGCTGGACTGGAACCGCGCCGAGCAGTACCACGCCCTCGTGGACTACTACCGGGGGCTTCTGGCGCTGCGGGCAGCCTTTCCCCGGCTGGGCAGCACCGACCGTCACGCCCCGGAGGCTTTGCAGTTCTTTGCGCTGGAGCAGCCGCTGGTGGGCTGGACGCTGCCCGCCGTCTGGGGTGACGGCGCGGCGTGGAGCGCTTTGTGCGTCTTTTATAACCCCACCGACACCACTCGCACCGTCTCCCTGCCCGCCGGGCAGTGGAAGCTGCTGAGTGACGGCACTTCTTCCAGCCTGTGGCGCGGCCAAAGCCGCATTTTTGCAAACAAAACCACCCTTGCGCCGTATAGCGCCACTATTTTTGGTGCAGTGTAAGACGATTTGAATGCGCGGCGCTGTGGGTGTGCCCGCTCCCCCTTGGGGGAGCTGTCGCGCAGCGACTGGAGGGGTTTCAAATCGGCGGAGCCGGAAAAAACGGTTAAAAGATCTTCACGCCGAACAGGCGTGAATCTTCAGTTTTTTTCCGGTGTAGCCCACTTCTTTGGGGTTAAAAGGGGCGAGCAGCCCCTTTTTCGTGGCTCCAGCGCGTCGAAATCGCTGGCACTTTTCTGGTTCTCTTTTGGTGTCAAAAGAGAACATCCCTCGGCAACAGCCTCTGCCCCCGCGGAGCGCGGCACAAACAAAAAAGCGAGAGCCTTCCGAAAAAACGGAGGACTCTCGCCTTTTTACTATTTTCAGCTATTTCCGCGCCCTTTTCGCCAAGGGTGACGGTAACGGTCTGCATCTGACCGCCGCGCGCGACGGTGATCTCGATGGTGTCACCGGCCTTGTGGTTCTGCATCAGGGTGCCAAGGTCGCTCTGGGTGGCCACCTCGCTGCCGTCCATGCTCACGATGCGGTCACCGGCCTGCAAGCCCGCCTTGTCGGCAGGGCCGCCCTTGACCACTTCCACGATGTAGACACCGTAGGCGTTCACGCCCAGCTGGGCGGCGGTCTGGGCATCGGTCACGGCATAGTAGCTGATGCCCAGATAGGGACGGCCGGTCACATAGCCGTTTTCCAGCAGCTCCTGCGCCACCTTGACGGCGTCATTTACCGGGATGGCAAAGCCCAGACCCTCGGCATCGCTGTCGGAGGACTTTGCATTGACGATGCCCACCAGCTCACCGTTCATGTTGAACAGGCCGCCGCCGGAGTTGCCGGGGCTGACGGAGGCATCCATCTGGATCAGGGACATGGTGTTGACAGAGCTGGAACCCTGAATGCTGACGCTGCGGTTCAGGGCGCTGACGATGCCGCTGGTCACGGTGCCGCCCAGCTCACCCAAGGGGTTACCCACGGCCATGACGCTTTCGCCCACCTTCAGGTTGTCGCTGTCACCCACGGTGGCGGGGGTCAGGCCGGTAGCATCGACCTTTACCACGGCGATATCACTGGTGGTATCCTCGCCCACCAGCGTAGCGGGGTAATCCTTGTCGCCGATGCTCACGGTGATGTTGGAAGCGCCGCTCACCACATGGGCGCAGGTGAGGATATAGCCGTCCGAGCTGATGATGACGCCGCTGCCCGCGCCGCTCTCCACCTGGCTCTGGCCGTACCAGGACCACTGAGAGTAGACCACCTGCTCGGTGGTGATGACCACCACGCTGGGGCTGACCATCTCGGCCACCTGTGCGGTGCTCAGGCCGGTGCCGCTGGTGGCGCTGATGGAATTGCCGGTGCTGTCGGTGCTGCTGTCAGAACTGGCCGGGCGCTCCACCTGCTGGATGACCACCTTGCTGCCGCCGCCGTATTTTGCACCCACAAAGCCGCCCGCAAAGCCCATGGCTGCTGCCAGTACCAGCGCCACGGCGCTGCGTGCCAGCTTTTTGCCATTGAACTTCTTCTTGCGGCGGGGTTTTTCCGGCTGCGCCGGGGCGCTGTACTGCGGCTGCTCCGGCGGGGTGGGCGGCACGCTGCCGCCATCTGCCGGGGCGGTATCGGCCGGGCGCGCGGGCTGTGCTTCCGGCTCGTTATACTGGTTCGCCGTGTTCATGCCGCTGCTGCCCACATTGGGGTAGCCGGTCTCGTTATTGGAAGCGGAATAATCGTATTCCCACTTGTTCTCGTTTTCCATGTTACTACATCCTTCCCTCAAAGGCCGGTCCGCAGGGACATCTGTTCCTTTGAACTGTCCCTATTGTAACTGTCAAATGTGAAAATGAATCGCTTGCGCCGTGAAGAATATGTGAAATGCGGTCCTGTTTTTCCGCCCTTGACAGCAGCGTTTCCGCTTGCTATTGTAAGGGAAGAACATCGGCCCGTCAAGGAGGAGCTTTTTATGGAACTGTGCCGCACCGAACAGGGGTTTGCCCTGTATAAAGAAAAGGACTGCATCGGAGAGTGCACCCTCTCTGCCGCCCCCAAGGGCGCACAGCTTGCCGCCCTGTGCATCCTGCCCCGGTGGCGGCGCAAGGGCTACGGCTCCTACCTGTTAAAAGAAGTATTGCGCAGCTTTGGCGGCTATGACCGGGAAGCTGCCACGGTTTTTACCGCCCCGCTGCCGGAAAACGCCGCCGAGCTTGCTTTCTGGGGCAAATTCGGCTTTGCCGCCGAGGGCGGGCAGCTGGTGCGCCGCCGCACCCCGGACTTAACGGCAGTAAAATTCGTGCAGGACTTTTTAGCCGCCCGGCTGGTGCACCCGCAGCTGTGCGTAGACGCCACCTGCGGCAACGGCGGGGACACCGCCTTTCTGTGCAATCTGACTGCCCCCGCCGGGCGGTGCTGGCTTTGCACGTGCAGCCCGAAGCCATCCGCTCCACCCGCACCCGGCTGGAACAGGCAAATGTGCCCGCCGACCGGTACGAGCTTATCTGCGGCAGCCACGCCGACTTATTACAGTATGTGCAGCCCGGCACTGCCGATGCAGTCATGTTCAACTTTGGCTGGCTGCCGGGGGGCGGACCATGCGGTATTCTCCACCGCGCAGAGCAGCATCCCCGCCTTGCAGGCGGCGCTGCAGGCGGTGCGCCCCGGCGGCATCGTGAGCGACCATCCTGTACAGCGGGGCGGTCATCGGCTCGGACGAAAAACAGGCGGTGCTGCGTTTTCTGCGGGCACTTCCACTGAAAAGTTTCACCGTTCTGGTGTGTGATTTTGCCAATTGGGCCGAAACTGCCCCTCTGCCCTGCCTGATCCTGGAAAAAAATAACGAAAACCCTTGCATTATCACGCGTTTTCGTATAGAATAAGGTGCGTATGTGTAAAAATGCTTCTTCCGGCATCGCACAGTGATGCCGGAAGAAGTTCCATCCATTTCAGGAGAAATATCATCTATGACAAATCGTGAAGAGATCGAACGCCGCAGGACGTTCGCCATCATCAGCCACCCCGACGCAGGTAAGACCACCCTTACCGAAAAGCTGCTGCTGTACGGTGGAGCCATCAATCAGGCCGGTTCCGTCAAGGGCAAGCAGAGCGCCAAGCACGCTGTGTCCGACTGGATGGACATTGAAAAGCAGCGTGGTATCTCGGTCACCTCTTCGGTGCTGCAGTTCAACTACGCCGGTAAGTGCGTGAACATTCTGGACACCCCCGGCCATCAGGACTTCTCGGAGGATACCTACCGCACCCTGATGGCGGCAGACTCTGCCGTCATGGTCATCGACGCCGCAAAGGGCGTTGAGGCGCAGACCATCAAGCTGTTCAAGGTGTGCACCCTGCGCCATATCCCCATTTTTACCTTCATCAACAAGATGGACCGCGAAGCCCGCGACCCCTTTGAGCTGATGGAGAACATCGAGGAAATTCTGGGCATCAAGACCTACCCCATGAACTGGCCCATCGGCTGCGGCAAGGAGTTCAAGGGCGTGTTCGACCGCAACGCGCGCAAGGTGCTGGCTTTCTCCAGCGACGGCCGCGCCAACGGCGTGAAGAAGGTCAGCGAGACCGAGGCCGAGCTGGGCGACCCCGCACTGGACGAGCTGCTGACCCCCTACCTGCACCAGCAGCTGGTGGACGAGATCGAGCTGCTGGACGGCGCTGCCGAGGAGTTTGATCTGGACAAGGTGCTGCGCGGTGAGCTGAGCCCCGTGTTCTTCGGCTCTGCTCTGACCAACTTCGGCGTAGAGCCCTTCCTTGAAAACTTCCTGCGGCTCACCTCCGCCCCGCTGGCCCGCGTGGACAGCCTGACCGGCGAGCCGGTAGACCCCTGCCGGGACGAGTTCTCCGCTTTCATCTTTAAAATTCAGGCCAACATGAACAAGGCCCACCGCGACCGTATTGCCTTTATGCGTATCTGCTCCGGCAAGTTCGAGCGCGGCATGGAGGCCTACCATGTGCAGGAGGGCAAGAACATCAAGCTGGCCACCGGCACCCAGCTGATGGCGCAGGACCGCGCCATCGTGGACGAGGCCTACGCCGGCGACATCATCGGCCTGTTTGACCCGGGCATCTTCTCCATCGGCGATACCCTGTGCACCGGCAAAAAGAAGGTCGAGTTTGCGGGCATCCCCACTTTCTCACCGGAGCATTTTGCCCGCATCGAGCAGAAGGACACCATGAAGCGCAAGCAGTTCGTGAAGGGTATGGAGCAGATCGCCCAGGAGGGCGCCATCCAGATCTTCCGCGAAGTCGGCGGCGGCATGGAGGAGGTCGTGGTCGGCGTGGTCGGTGTGCTGCAGCTGGAAGTGCTGGAGTACCGCCTGAATACCGAGTACAACGTGGAGATCCGGATGCAGCAGCTGCCGTTCGAGCAGCTGCGCTGGGTCAAAAACGATCCGGATACCTATACCCTGCGGGATCTGGACCTGACCAGCGATACCAAGGCTGTGGAGGATATGAAGGGCAACCGTCTGCTGCTGTTCACCTCTGATTGGGCCGTCCGCTGGGCCGAGACCCACAACGACACGCTGGAATTGAGCGAGTTCGGCAATATCTGATTGGAAAAAAGAGAGCTGCTGTGCGGAGCTGACTCGCACCGCAGTTTTCTTTTTTATAAAAGCAAAATACAACAAAGATGCCAGCCTCTGTATGAATGGTTCCCATTGCGGGGAACACTGCTGGCACGGAGGGTAAAGTATATGCAGAATATCAATATTGGCAAAAGCGGTATTGCCGTGCCCTTTCTGGGCATGGGTACATGGGCCATCGGCGGCGGTGCATGGTGGGGCGATAACGACGATGCACTGTCCGTAAAGGCCATCCAGACCGCCGTGGAGCAGGGCATCCAGTGGATCGACACTGCACCCATCTACGGGCTGTACCACAGCGAGGAAGTGGTGGGCGAGGCCATGAAGCACATCGACCGCGACAAGGTGGTGCTTTCCACCAAGTGCGGTCTGGAGTGGCGGCACGAGACCCCCCATCCTGCACAAGGTGGTGGACGGCGTACAGGTGTACCGCGACCTCTCCGCCAAGAGCATCATTGAGGACGTGGAGGACAGCCTGCGCCGTCTGCACACCGACCATCTGGACGTGCTGTACACCCACTGGCAGAGCCCGGACTTCGGCGTGTACCCGCTGGAAGAGACCATGGAGGCCATGATGAAGCTGAAGGAGCAGGGCAAGATCCGCGCCATCGGTGCTTCCAACGTCACCTCCGATATCATCCGGGGCTACTGCAAGTACGGCCAGCTGGACGTCATTCAGGAAAAGTACAGCCTGCTGACCCGCCGCATTGAAAAGCAGCTGCTGCCCACCTGCAAGGAGCTGGGCGTTTCGGTACAGGCGTATTCCCCGCTGGAGCAGGGGCTTCTGACCGGCAAGGTGACCATGGACACCACCTACCCGGAGGGCAGCACCCGCAACACGAACCCCTGCTTCCAGCCCACCCGCCGGGCACAGGCGCTGGAACTGCTGGCAAAGTGGGGCGATCTGACCGAGAAGTACGACTGCACCATGGCGCAGCTGGTCATTGCCATGACCGCCCGCATGATCCCGGGGCTGCACGTTCTGTGTGGTGCCCGCAAGCCGGAGCAGGTACTGGACAACGCCGGTGCGCTGCACATCAAGCTGGACGGTGCCGACGCCGTCCGCATGAAGTGGGACGTGGACGCGATTTCCTGAGCATAAGCAGAACAACACCGGAGCATCTTCGGACGCTCCGGTGTTGTTTTTATCTCTTATTCTCCTCTTGCCAGCGCTTGCAGCTTTTGCTTGTCCAGCACCTGCACGCCGCCGCGGTACAGCCGCACCCAGCCCTCCTGCGCAAAGTATTTGAGCATCCGGCTCACCACCTCGCGTGCAGAGCCCATGTACTTTGCCATCTGGTCGTGGGTCATGCGGAGGTCCGCGCCGCCGGTCTTGGCAAGCTCATCGGTCAGAAAAATGGCAAGCCGCCGGTCAGCGCTCATGAACAGAATCTGCTGCATTGTCCACATGGTATCGGAAAAGCGCTCTGCCGTCATCTGGTAGGCGTAGCAGCGCACATAGACGTTTTCCTGCATCAGCTGCCGGAAGATGCCCGCGCTGATGCACAGCGCTTCGGTGTCCTCTTCCGCGTCGATGTAAAGGTCGATGTTCACCGCGTCCATCACGCAGGAGGCGGACAGAATGCACACCTCCCCGCCGAACAGGCGGTACAGTGTCACGTCCCTGCCGTCCTCGGACAGCAGATAGGAGCGCAATTGCCCGCTGCGCAGCAAAAGGATGCCCACACAGCTTTCCAGCGGGCTGTGCACCCAGGGCGCCCTTGCGTAGTGCACCGGGCGGTAAAGCGGCACAGCCGCTCCTGTTCTTCCGGAGTCAGCTGCTCCCAGAATGGGAAAGCACAGGCCAGACACCGTGCGTGCGGAGATGCTTCAGCCATGCGGTTCACCCCTTTCGCAGCGCCTTGGCGGCTTCCGTGCCCAGCCAGTGCGCCCTCGTAAACGGCCTTTGCCACCTGCAACAGCACCTCGGCCGTCTGCTGAAACTGCTCGGCCTCGTATCCCAGCGACTTCCCCACTCCATCTTGAAAGAGTTTGGCGGCAGAGGTCAGCAGCGGGTTGGGAATCTGCCCGTTGACCACCAGTTCCATCAGCGAGGGGCGCCGCAGCTGGGCGATAAACGGCTGCTCAGGGGTAAAGCCAGGCAGCTCCACCTCACTGCCGTCGGCGTACTTGCGCAACTCTTCAATGGTTGTAACAGCCATCTGTCTCTCTCCTATTTGCCAGGGGCCGGGGTAACGGCGTCGACATCGGGCAGCTCGTCCACATAGGAGAGCTCATACGGTGCCTCGCCCTTGCCGGGAGCCGAGTTGATGACATATTCGTGCAGGCGGAAGACCCCGTCCTCCGAGTTGATGCCGACAGGCTGGCCGGTGCAGCCGGGGTAGCGAACCTTCTCGTACTTGATCACATTGCCGCCCTGGTCGATCTGCGAAGAGTACGCCTCCAACACAAACTTTTTTGGGCTTGTAGGCCTCCCCCACAACAGGGGGGGTATAGCCGGTGATCTCCCCGCCTCGTTGCGGGTGAGGGTGCCGCCCTGCATTACCTCAATAAACTCCAAAATGGTCATGTTGTCGGTCAGGGTGAGGGTTGTGTCCAGTAATGGTTTTCACCTCGGGCTTCTGTGCTTTGAGCACCCCCTTGATGATCAGTTTCACCGCCTCGGTCACCTCGACCAGCGGCTCTACCCCCAATTTGGTGTTGGAGGTGACCAGCCAAACTCTTCTCCTCACCCTCGGGGGGTCACGACGATC
>ENA-OQHN01000701-OQHN01000701.1-human-gut-metagenome-genome-assembly--contig:-NODE-701-length-11067-cov-8.237569_pt1 | contig 11067 bp, 7 predicted proteins | sample MGYA00242564_ERZ504721 | MGnify/ENA primary metagenome ERZ504721 (study PRJEB26092, sample SAMD00036212) | human gut metagenome | host: Homo sapiens | study: EMG produced TPA metagenomics assembly of...
GATCCTCGCTAGCCTTGTCAAGCTTGGCAATGAATTGATTGATCTGGTCGTTGATTTCGATTTGAGCCTTCTCGGCCGCAGCTCGGAGTTGCTGCTTCTTCATGGTGACGCCTCCTGTGGAATGATCTCAGGAGTAAGTTTACCAGATCTCAGAATTTACCTACAGAACGTAGGTACACTCGTTTCGATTTGGTACAATCCTGAACGTTCGTTCAGAAGGTTTGCTAGAATTCTGAACAGCCGTTCAGTCATTTCTGAACAGGTGTTCAGGAAAGAGTCCCGCAACACGGCACTTTCCGACGACCTGATACAACCGTTTTCGACAAAAACCAGAAGGTACATTGACATGTTGTCAACGCACAAAACCATCACCCTGGCGCTGATGTGCGCCCTGGCTTCCACGACCGTGCTCACCGGCTGCAAGGACGGCGCCCAGCAGGGTCAGGCCACCCAGAGGCAGATGCCTCCGACGGAAGTCACCTACGTGACGGCCAAGACGACCGACCAGACGCTTCAGACGACCCTGACGGGCCGCACCAGCGCCTACTATGAAGCCGAGGTTCGCCCGCAGGTCAACGGCGTCCTCGTCAAGAAGCTCTTCAAGGACGGCTCCGAAGTCAAGGCCGGCCAGCAGCTCTATCAGATCGACGACGCCCCCTACGTCGCCGCGCTCAAGTCCGCAGAAGCCTCGCTCGGCCAGGCCAATGCCAACCTTGTGAAGGCCCGCGCCGACGCGAAGCGCTCCTCCGAGCTCGTCAAGATCAACGCCGTCTCGAAGCAGTCCGACGACGCCGCCCAGGCCGCGCTCAAGTCCGCCGTCGCCAACCAGAAGGCCGCCGAGGCCGCCGTGGCGACCGCGAAGGTCAACATGCAGTACACGAAGGTGCTCTCCCCGATCTCGGGCCGCATCTCCCGCTCCGAATTCACGGAAGGCGCGCTGATGGCCGCCTACCAGGCCACGCCGCTCACGCGCGTGCAGCAGCTCGACCCGATCTACGTCGACGTGACGCAGAAGGCCGACGACCTGATGCGCATCCGCCGCGACATCGCCTCCGGCGTGCTCAAGTCCGGCGACAACCAGAGCGCCCGCGTCCAGCTCGTCTTTGACGACGGCTCCGTCTACCCGCACGAGGGCGAGCTGACGTTCACCGACGTCACCGTCAACGAATCCACCGGCATGGTCAACGTCCGCGCCGTGTTCCCGAACCCGGACAAGGTTCTTCTCCCCGGCCTCTACGTCCGCGCCAACCTCGTCGAAGGCGTGCGTCCCGACTCCATCGTCATTCCGATGCAGTGCGTGATGCGCGACGCCAAGGGCAACGCCTCGGTCTGGGTGATCGACGCCGAGAACAAGATCGCCACCCGCAAGATCACGGCCTCCCGCTCGATCGGCACGAGCTGGCTCGTCGAGTCCGGCCTCAAGGCCGGCGACCGCGTCGTCTTCGAGGGTTTCCAGCGCACCCGCGCCGGCGCCACCGTTTCGCCCAAGGAGGCCGACGCCTCCAAGATGCTCGACAAGACGGGCAAGTCCCTCTACTAATACGGACTGAGGCAGAAAACCATGTTCTCACGCTTTTTCATTGAGAGGCCCGTCTTCTCGTGGGTGATCGCCATCGTGATCATGCTCGCGGGCGCTCTCTCCATCCTCAGGCTGCCGATCAGCCAGTTCCCGCAGATCGCGCCTCCGCAGGTAAGCATCTCCGCCACCTATCCGGGCGCCTCCGCCGAGACGATCGAAAACACCGTCACGCAGATCATCGAGCAGAACCTCACCGGTCTTGACGGCTACCTCTACATGTCGTCGACGTCCGACTCGACGGGCCGCGTGTCCATCACGGTGACCTTCGAGGCCGGCACGAACCCCGACATGGCTCAGGTTCAGGTCCAGAACAAGATCCAGACGGCCCTGACCACGCTTCCGCAGGTCGTGCAGCAGATGGGCGTCACCATTCAGAAGACGTCCGCCAACTTCCTGATGGTCGTGGGCTTCATCTCCAAGGACCACAGCATGAACGCCTCCGACTTGGGCGACTACCTCGTCGCCCATGTTCAGGAGCCGCTCTCGCGCGTGCAGGGCGTCGGTGAAGCCGAAGTGTTCGGCTCCGAATACGCCATGCGCATCTGGCTCGACCCGAGCAAGATGGTGAAGTACAAGCTCAACCCGAGCGAAGTCAAGGCCGCCATCTCGGCCCAGAACGCCCAGGTCTCCGCCGGCGGCATCGCCCAGCAACCGACCGACGGCAAGCAGCTCTTCACGGCCACCATCTCGTCGGCAAGCTTGCTGCAGACGCCTGAGGAATTCCGCAACATCCTCCTCAAGACGACCGAGGACGGCGCCAAGGTCTACCTGCGCGACGTCGCTGAAGTCGCCGTCGGCCAGCAGACCTACATGGCCTTCGCCACCTACGACGACTATCCGGCCTCCGGCATGGCCATCAAGCTCGCTTCGGGCGCCAACGCCATCGCCACGCAGAAGGCCGTGCTCGAACGCGTCGAGGAACTCAAGCCGAGCTTCCCCGAAGGCATGGAAGTCGTGATTCCGTTCGACACGACGCCGTTCGTCTCCGCAGCTCTCAAGGGCGTGATCAAGACGCTCTTTGAAGCCATCGTGCTCGTCGTCGTGGTGATGTACCTCTTCCTGCAGAACTTCCGCGCGACGCTCATCCCGACGATCGCCGTGCCGGTCGTGCTTCTGGGCACGTTCGGCGCGCTCTTCGCCTGCGGCTTCTCCATCAACATGCTGACGATGTTCGCCATGGTGCTCGCCATCGGCCTGCTGGTGGACGACGCCATCGTGGTCGTGGAGAACGTCGAGCGCGTGATGCGCGAGGACGGCACCGACCCGAAGACCGCTACCATCAAGTCGATGGGTGAAATCCAGTCGGCCCTCGTGGGCATCGCCATGGTCCTTTCGGCCGTGTTCGTGCCGATGGCCTTCTTCGGCGGCTCCACGGGCGTCATCTACCGCCAGTTCTCGGTGACCATCGTCTCGGCCATGGCGCTTTCCGTCGTCGTCGCCCTGACGCTGACGCCGGCCCTCTGCGCCACGATGCTCAAGCCGGTCAACCATGAGGAGCACCACGGCAAGGGCGGCTTCTTCGGCTGGTTCAACCGCAGCTTCGACGCCTTCACACAGTCCGTCAAGGCCCTCATCGCCAAGTCGATCCACGGCTGGAGCGTCATGCTCGTCGCCTACGCCGCCGTCGTCGGCCTGATGGTCTGGGGCTTCAAGGCGCTGCCAACCTCGTTCATGCCGCAGGAAGACCAGGGCGTCCTCATGATGATGTCCCAGCTCCCCGACGGCGCGACGCTCGAGCGCACCGACCTTGAGATGAAGAAGATCCAGCAGACGTTCGCCAAGACCGAAGCCAAGTCCGTCGAGTCCGTCTTCGTGGTCCGCGGCTTCTCCTTCGCGGGTACGGGCCAGAACATGGCTCTGGGCTTCCTGAAGCTTCGCGACTGGAGCGAGCGCACGACGCCCGACACGTCGGTCGCCGCCATCCAGGGCCGCACCATGGGCATCCTCATGGGTCACCCGGACTTCAAGCAGGCCAGCACCTTCGTCTTCCCGCTTCCGCCGGTTCCCGAACTCGGCGTGGCCGACGGCTTCGACCTCTACATCCAGGACAACACGGGCGGCACGCACGACAAGCTCATGCAGTACATGGGCCAGTTCCTGATGAAGGCCAACGCCGACCCGCGTCTGACGATGGTCCGCCACAACGGCATGGCCGACACGACGCAGTTGAAGCTCGTGCTCGACTATGAAAAGCTCTCGGCCCTAAACCTCAGCATCGGCGAAGTCAACTCCGCCATCTCGACCGTCCTCTCCGGCTCCTACGTCAACGACTACATGGACCGCGGCCGCGTCAAGCAGGTCTGGATCATGGGCAACACGGGCTCGCGCATGCAGCCCGAAGACATCCTCGGCTGGCACGTTCGCAATGCCAACGGCGAGATGGTGCCCATCGGCACGTTCGCCAAGTTCGAATGGACCTACGGCAGCCCGCGTCTCGAACGCTTCAACGGCCTTCCCGCCGTGAACATCCAGGGCAACCCGCGTGCGGGCGTCTCCTCCGGTCAGGCTATGGCCGCCATTGAGGAAATCGCCAAAGAAGTCTTCCCCGCCGGCTACGAAATCGCCTGGAACGGCGTTTCGTACCAGGAAAAGGCCGCAGGCAACCAGGGTCCCGCGCTCTTCGCGCTCTCGATCCTCGTGGTGTTCCTCTGCCTTGCCGCCCTTTATGAAAGCTGGTCCGTCCCGATCGCGGTGCTCCTCGTGGTGCCCTGCGGCGTCGTGGGCGCCCTCGGCCTCACCGGCGCGCTCGGCATGTCCAACGACATCTACTTCCAGGTCGGCCTTCTCACGACGATCGGTCTGGTGAGCAAGAACGCCATTCTGATTGTGGAATTCGCCAAGGAGTACATGGAACAGGGCAAGGATGCGATCCACGCCGCCGAAGAGGCCGTGCGTGTCCGCCTGCGTCCGATTCTCATGACCTCCCTCGCCTTCGGTCTCGGCGTGCTCCCGCTCGCCATGGCCCACGGCGCGGGCGCCGGCGCCCAGAACGCCATCGGCGTGGGCGTGCTCGGCGGCATGCTCGCAGGCACCTTCCTCTGCATCGCCTTCGTCCCGGTCTTCTACGTGCTCGTCGACCGCTTCCTCGGCGGCAAGAAGCGCCACGAAAAGAACCAGACCCAGCAGGCCTGATGCAGGTGACTGACATCACGACACATTGAAATCTCAGGGCGGCGGGCCTCACCCGCTCCGCCGCCCTAACGGAACAAACATCATGTCCACGACGATTTTCAAGATCCTTCCCCTCTGCGCGGCCCTCGCCCTGACGGGCTGCGTCAACCTCGCCCCGGACCACGAGCGTCCAGCCGCGCCCGTCGAACAGGCGTGGCCCACGGGCGAAGCCTACGACGCAGCCTCCGTGCGCAGCGAAGCCCTGCCCGAATGGCAGGCCTTCTTCACGGACGAGCGCCTTCGCAAGGTGATCGATCTCGCCCTCAAGGAAAACCGCGACCTCCGCGTCTCGGCCCTCAACATTGAAAAGGCCCGCGCCCTCTACGGCGTGCAGCGCTCCGAGCTCTTCCCGACCGTCGCCGCCGCCGCTAGCAACGCAGGCAAGCACACCCCGGCAAGCGTCGCCGGCACGAGCACGACGACCCACACCTACACGGCCCAGCTCGCCATGACGAGCTATGAGCTCGACTTCTTCGGCCGTGTGCGCAACCTCAACGAGCAGGCCCTGCAGGCCTACCTCGCCTCCGAGGACGCCCGCCGCTCCGCCCAGAGCGCCCTGATCGCCCAGGTCGCCTCCGGCTGGCTTGCGCTCGGCGCCGACCGCGCCCAACTCGAGCTCCAGAAGGAGACCCTCGCAAGCCAGGAGGAAAGCTTCCGCCTCATCGAGGAAAGCTACAGGCTTGGCGCCGCGAGCAGGCTCGACTATGAGCAGGCCCGCACGACGGTCACGGCCGCCCGCGCCCAGATCGCGTCCTACATCCGCGCCGTCGCGCAAGACAAGAACGCCCTCGACCTTCTCTGCGGCACCACCGTCCCCGAGGATCTGCTCCCTGCGGGTCTCGCCACCGGCGTCACGCAGACGGCCGTCCTCCCCGCCGGTCTTCCCTCCGAAGTGCTCCTCAAGCGTCCCGACATCGCCGCGAGCGAACGTGACCTGATCAGCGCCGAAGCCAACATCGGCGTCGCCCGAGCCGCCTTCTTCCCGAGCGTCTCGATCACCGCCGGCGCAGGCACCACGGGCATGCAGCTATCGAACCTCTTCGACGCGCACACGGGCTTCTGGTCCTTCACGCCCTCCGTGAACCTTCCGATCTTCACGGGCGGCCGCAACGTCGCCACCCTTGAAGCCGCCAAGGTCGGCCAGAAGATTGCCGTCGCGAACTACGAAAAGGCCATTCAGACCGCCTTCAGGGAAGTCTCCGACGCCCTCGCCACCGAAGGCACGATGGACCGTGAACTCACGGCCCGCCGCGAATACGCCGAGGCCGCCACCAAGGCCTGGGAACTCTCCGACGCCAGCTACAAGGCGGGCGCCGTCTCCTACAACGATGTTCTGACGAGCCAGCGCGCCATGGTCGGCGCCAAGCAGGCCCTCATCGGCGCCGAACTCTCCAAGTCGATGAGCGCCATCACCCTCTACAAGGTGCTCGGCGGCGGCACGACCGTAGCCGAAGCGCAGCCGGCCGACAAGGAGTAATCCATGGCCAAAGTGACATTCACCATTGACAAGGCGGGCAAGCACCAGCGCCACTCACGCCGCAACCAGATACTCGACGCCGCCCAGCGCTGCTTCAAGAAGCAGGGCTTCCACAAGACGACCCTGCGCGACATCGCGCAGGAGTTCGGGATGAGCGCCGGCCACATCTACAACTACTTCAGCAACAAGGAAGCGATCATCGAGGCGCTTGTCGAACTGCGCACGCAGGAGTTCCTCGACATGATCGACACCGACAAGTTCGCCGACCTGCCGCCCGAAGAGCGCATGGACAAGGAGCTCGGCCAGGTAGTCGACGCCTACCTCAACCTCGACAACACGTCGCTCTCCATCGCGATCATGAACGAGGCCCTCATCAACCCGAAGGTCTATGAAATCGTCGTGGCCGCCGCGAGCAAGGTCCGCAACCACATCGTCGAGGCTCAGCTGCTCGCGATGAAGGAGGAGCGCCGCTACGCACCGCCCTACGAAGTAATCGAGAGCCGCTGCATGACCATCCGCGCCATGCTCGAAGGCCTGCGCCTCGCGCACATCTTCACGCCCGAAATGGACGTGCCTCTCATGCGTGAGATGGCCATCAAGCGCATCAAGCAGATCCTCGCGCTCGATGAGGCCGAGGACCAAGCCGCCGCAGACGCCGAGTCCAAGCTCAAGGCCGAAGCCATGGCCTGTGCCTACTATCCGGTCTCCGAGAAACCTGAGGCCTGAGGCCTGAAGCTCCAAAGTGAAATCGGGAGTCTCCGCAACGGAGACTCCCGATTTTTTTTCATTCTCATTTTCACGCGTTCTCCAGTCTTCCCGAGAGCCGCATTACAAGGCCCTCTTTACGGCAGTCTCGACACGGCATCCGCCATCATGTCCCAGAAACGCGCGAGGTCAAGCTCGAGCGCGGCGTGGGTGTGACAGCCCTCGGGGGCCGTCCTGCGGAAGTCGGCGACGGTCATGCCGCGGGTGCGCGTGCCCGTGAGTTCGACGCTGATGGGCACGGGGACGTACCTGACGACCGTCGGATCGAGCACGCACGCGACGGCGCACGGATCGTGCAGCGGCGCGTCGCCGAAGCCGCGCACGCGACGGTAGCGGACGTTGAAGGCCGTAAGGATTTCGGCAAGGAGCTTCGCGGAGGCCGTCGGGATCGCGGCAATGCGAGTGACCTGCTCGTCGCTCACGCGGGCCTGATAGGTGAGATCCAGCCCGACCATCACGACCTTCCACTTCTCCTTGAAGACGATGTCGGCCGCCTCGGGGTCGGTGCCGATGTTGAATTCGGAGTACGGCCCGTGGTTGCCCGTGTGCACGGCGCCACCCATGAGGACGACCTCCTTGACGCGCTCGACGATCCTGGGCTCCAGGCGCGCGGCAAGCGCGATGTTAGTGAGCGGTCCCGTCGGCACGAGCGTCACCGTCCCTGCGGGGCGGCTCATCACGGTGTCGATGATCACCTGCACGGCATGCCTCGGATCCGTCTTGAGCACGATCTCGTCGGGAAGCGTCGCGTCGTCAAGGCCCGTCTCACCGTGGATTTCGGCCGCCACTTCGGGCTCGATCATCAGGGGACGCGTGGCGCCCGCCGCGATCGGAACGTCATGAAGGCCCGCCACCTGAGCGATGGCAAGCGCGTTGCGGGTCACCTTGGCGATCGACTGATTGCCCGCCACGACCGTGATCGCGAGGATGTTCACGTTCGGATTGCCTGCGGCGAGCAGGATGGCGGCCGCGTCGTCGTAGCCGGGGTCGCAGTCGAGGATGATGTCGATCTTCTGGTTTTCGGTGCTCATGTTGCGTGCTCCTTGCGTTCGGAATAGATTGCCGGACTTCAGACGGCGAGCGCCTCGACCTCGGACCTTCTCGGAATTGAGGTGGCGGCGCCCTCGCGCGTCACCGAGATGGCGGAGGCCTTCGCGGCGCGGTTCATGGCGGTCCTCAAGTCCTCGCCCGCGGCAAGCGCGGCCACGGCATACCCCGCGAACGTGTCGCCCGCGCCCGTCGTGTCGACGGCCTTCATCTTCACGGCCGGCACGAAGAAGGGCTCGGCACCGGGCACACGGCCGCAGGCGCCCCTGCTGCCGAGTGTGAGGATGAGGTTCACGTCAGGATACCTGCGCTCGAGAAGCGCCATCAGGCCGGCGGCCTCAACGCCTTCGGCCTCGTCGCCCAGAAAGCCCCTCGCCTCGGTCTCGTTGACGATGAGCGCGTAGAGCCTTTCGAGCGGCGCCTTGAGAAGCGAGGCGTCGAAGGGAGACGGATTGAGGACGGTGCGCAGACCACGCTCGAGCGCGGCCTCAATGAGGCCCGCGGTGTCGGGGAGCTCGTTCTGCAGCATCACGATGTCGTCCTTCTCGCAGGCGTCGAGCGCAAGCAGCATGCTCTCCACCGTCACGCGGCCGTTGGTGCCGGGATAGTAGAGGATGCCGTTCTCGCCGTCCTCCGTCACCTGGATGAAGGTGTGGCCGCTCGCCTCGGACTCGTGCACGGCAAGCATCGAGACGTCGACGCCTTCGCCCTTGAGCACTTCAAGAAGCATACCGCCGTCGGCACCCACGCAGCCCGCATGGAGCACCGTCGCTCCCGCGCGCGCAAGCGCCACCGACTGGTTGAGGCCCTTGCCGCCCGCATGCACGGCGCGGTGCGAGGCCGCAAGCGTCTCGCCGGGACGCACGAAGTGGTCGACGCGGTAGACGTAGTCAAGGTTGAGAGAGCCGATGTTGAGGACTGCCATGTTCGATGTCGTCAATAAAGTGTTGGAACGGGACCCGCCGCCCGCCGATGCGGGCGCGGGAGCTTCGGTGACACGCATTTTAGACCAGAGGCCCCTCATGACAAGATCGCCTTCAGGCGTGCGTACGCCAGACGCCCTTGCGCCAGTAATGCCACAGCACGATGCCCGCCGTGATGTAGTAGATCCAGTCCGCGGTCCAGACGACGGCGACGTTCGTCGTAAGGCGCGTGATCGTGAAGACGTAGCAGAGATAGACGGCCGAGGCGGCGATGGTCGCGACCGAGCTCTCCCAGGTACGGCCGATGCCGCCCATCACGAAGAGCAGGTACATCGCGGGCACGGCCGTGAGGAAGGAGCCGAGCATCACGTAGAAGGTCGCGTTCGCCGCCGAGATCACGCCCTCGATGCTCGTGAAGACCCCGAGCACGGCCGAGGGGAACACGGCGGCGAGCAGCATGACGGGCAGCATCGAAACGGCGCAGAGCACGAGGCCGCGTCGCACGAGGCCCGGCACCTCGTCCTCCCTTCCCTCGCCGATCAGGTTTGCGGCGACGGCGCCGCACGTCGAGCCGAAGGCGTGGATGAAGAGGAAGAGCGTCGAGCAGATCTGTCGCACGATGTTCGAGACCGCCAGAGGCTCCTCGCCGAGATGCTCGACCGCGAGGAAGAAGAGAAGCCACGCGAAGAACGCGAAGGCCTCCTGCACCATCAGCCAGCGTCCGAGCCTGAAGAGCGAGCGCTGCAGAGCGCCGTCCCAGGAGAAGCTCCCGAAGAGCGCATACTTCCCGTGGTCCACGCGAAGGAGCACGTAGCCGAGCAGGAACACGAGGCAGACCACCTCCGAAATCGTCGAGGCGATGGCCGCGCCCGCAATGCCCATCGCGGGCACGGGACCCGCGCCGAAGATGAGCACGTAGTTGAGGACGAAGTTCGAGGCGACCATGACGAGCGAGCTCGCCGTCAGGACGCCGGGCCTGAGCGTCGCGATGAAGAATGCACGCAAAAGCGCGCAGGCAAACGCAAAGGGCAGGCCCCAGACGCGCCAGTAGAGATACGTGTCGGCCGCCTCAGCCACCGCCGCCGACTCGCAGGCCGTATCGAGAAAAGGCTTGGCCGCAAGGTCGGAGAGCACGATGAGAACCGCCGCGAGCCCCGTGAGAAAGAGCACCCCGGAGCGGAACGACCGCCCGATCTCCGCCCAGGCCTTCTCGCCGTTCTTCCTGCTCATGTGCGCCTGCACGCCGAAGCCGTACCCCATGCCGAACATCATGAGCATGAGGAAGAAGACGCCCGCGAGCGCTGCGGCGCCGAGCTCCACTTCGCCGACACGCCCGAGAAAGGCGACGTCGGTCATGCCGATGAGCTGCTCGAGCAGGAAGCTCAGCATCAGCGGAACGGCCATGCGGAAGATGGTGCCGCTCGAATAGATGCGGCGGCGTTCGATTTCGAAGGACATGTGCAGAAAGACTGAAGAGGCCCGAAACGCAGGCCCTGAACTGAAAGAGCCGTATTTTAGCGACTTGCGGCCCTCTCTTCAGCGCGCCCGCGAGCGCCAAAAAGTCAGGGCGCCGTCCGAAGACAGGCGCCCCTCATCCTTTTTAGGCTCTTACTCGTTGATGTTCGCCCCGCTCATGAAGAAGGCCCACCGGCCGGGCTCTTCCTCCCTCATTTTGTCCATCATCTCTTGCCGATCGATCAACCTGAGCTCCCACTCCAGATCCTGAAGCACTGCCTTCGCAATCTCGCCCTCGGGATTCTTCGCCACTCGTTCCTTGAAGCGCTCGATCGTTTCCTCGATAAGCTCTCGCCTCGTGATGCTCTTCATTGAGAATGTCCTCGTATTCATCCTTGAAAACGACGCGAGTGTCGCAGCCATGCTGCCGGGCAATCCTCACGCCATCGGTGCTCCCGATCTCTTCGTCGAGCGCTCTGCCCGGTCCTGCGTCGGACGGGCGCCGCAATCCGAGTATAGAACTGGCTCTGTTTAATCATTTAGGAGATTTTGGACGCACTTTTCAGAAGGGAACATCCTCCTCCATTGAGGCACCGTTCAGGGCCTGAAGTTTCGCTGCGTCCTCCTCAAGCCGCCGGCGCTTTTCCTCG
>ENA-OQHN01000703-OQHN01000703.1-human-gut-metagenome-genome-assembly--contig:-NODE-703-length-11050-cov-3.833379_pt1 | contig 11050 bp, 10 predicted proteins | sample MGYA00242564_ERZ504721 | MGnify/ENA primary metagenome ERZ504721 (study PRJEB26092, sample SAMD00036212) | human gut metagenome | host: Homo sapiens | study: EMG produced TPA metagenomics assembly of...
AGGTCGGCATCGCCGTCGTCGGCCGAAATGAGCATCTGCCCGCCGGCCATATATATCCCCTGCTGCCACTGCGGCACCGGGCGCAGGTCGGACTTTGCGCACATACTTACCCGTCGCCAGGTCATAACCGTACAGGTAGCGCCCCTCGATCCAGTCGGCCATCCAGACCATATTCCGGTCGCGGTCTACGGCCAGCCCGCACACCTCGACCTGCCCCGAAGCCGGGTTTCCCAATCGATCGACCGCTTCCATGTCAGGTCGTCGGCATCGTACACGGCGACCTGGATATTCTCACCCTTGCCGTCTTCGAAAGTCTCGATGCCGGCATAAATCTCACCGTTCCAGACGTCGATATCGCCGATATGGTTCGCGGCGAGCGGCAACCCTTCGAACGGCTGCCCGTTACGGGCGACCAGCCGCCCCTGCTTGTCGTACTTGTAGAGCACCGTGCTGCCCGAAACATAATAGTAGTTCGAGTCAGCGGCGATCCCCTGCCGGCCTTCGACCGGGAAAACCCGCGACAGGCGATACTCCCCGCCCAGTGTCTGCGCCTGGAGTGCGGTTCCGGCCGTCAACAGGAGCAATACAAAAAAGTTCGTTTCATCGTTATCTGCAATACTATTTGGCAATCATATACTTGATACGCCCGGCCTCACGGCCCGGATTTTCGTTCCCCACTCTGCGCCCCTGGATTTCCGTACTCCAAATCCTGCGCCCCGGATTCACACCCGGCTTCGTACTCCGGCAGCTGTCGTGCCCCCTCCCGGGCCGCGCCCGAAACTCCGTCCCGCCCCGAGGCAACTTCGACCTTGCTGCCCGGATTTATTCATCTCCGGCTGCGCGCCCCGGCAGCTGTTGTGCACAGCCCCGGCTGCGCCCGCGGCCCGATCCTCCCCTGAGCGCTTTCCGAGGAGACTTCTGCCTCGCCGCCCGGCAACACCTGAAAAGGCCGCCGCCGCGTAGTCGGGATATACGATCGCAAACCCGACGGAGCAAAAACGAGGCCGGAGCCGGAAACCCGCATCGCAGGAACCGCCTCCGGCCTATTCATATCGCGTATCGTCGGGCTTCGCGGAACCGCGCGGGCCACCGGGCTTCACGCATCGGCCTGCACCGTATCCGGCAATCCCCGCCGCCGGCCCTGCGCCGGTGCGAACCGTTTACTTGCGTTTGGTACGCTGCTGCGCCTCCTGCTGGCGGAGGAGCTCCTCGTAGCGCTGCTGGAACTTCGACTTCTTGCCCTTGCTCCGTTTGGCGGCATTGGCCTGCATGACGGCATGGATCTTATCGTCGTCGACCATGCGGCGGATCAGCAACGTCTGGCCGATGGTAAAGAGGTTCGACAGCAGGTAGTAGTAGCAAAGGCCGCTCGAATAGCTGTTGAACCACAACAGCATCATGATCGGCATCATGTAGACCATCATGAACTTCATACCGGCCATCTGGGGCTGGGACGAAGCCGTCTGCTGGTAGTTGAAATACGAATACCCGAACAGCGACACGGCCATCAGCAAGGCGAAAAGGCTCACATGGTCGCCGTAGAACGGGATCGAGAACGGCAGGTTCACGATGCTGTCGTACGACGAAAGGTCGTCGGCCCAAAGGAAATGCTGGCCGCGCAGCTCGATCGAAGCGGGGAAGAAGCGGAACATCGCAATGATGATCGGCATCTGGATCAACAGCGGGATACAACCGCCCATCGGGTTGATACCGGCCTTCTTGTAGAGCTCCATCGTCGCCTGCTGGCGCTTCATGGCATCCTCCTGGCGCGGATATTTCTTGGCCAGCTCATCAACCTCGGGCTTGATGACGCGCATCTTGGCCGTCGATATGTAACTCTTATAGGTCAGCGGCGAGATGATGACCTTCACCAGCACGGCCAAGATCAGGATAATCAGGCCGAAACTCGGGATAAACTGACGCAGGAAATCGAACACCGGAATCACGAACCAGCGGTTCACCCAGCCGAAAATACCCCAGCCGAGCGGAATCAACCGCTCCAGATGCAGTTCGTCGTCCCCCTCGGTCGTCGCCACATGCTTGAGAATGGCGTATTTGTTCGGACCGAAATAGAAGGCGAAGTTGTAATGGTCAGTTTGCGCCGTATAGGGAACCGTCAATTTAGCCGAAAAATCCTTTATGTAACCCGAACCTTTTTCCGCCGTCGTAAACTTCATATCAGCGTAGGAGAAGTTCTCCGGGGCGATCATCACCGACGAGAAGAACTGCTGCTTGAAAGCCACCCAGTTGAGCGACGACGAAACCGTCTTCTGCTTCTCCCCGTCGCTTATCCCCAGGTCGTCGGCCGACGACTCGCCGGGAGCCCGGTAATAGATGGTCGTATAGGTATTCTCGTTCTGAAACCCTTTCTCATTCTGATAGGACCGGTTGCTCCAGTCGATGCCGATAGTCGTCTGGCTGGCCATCTGCGGCGCCATATTTTTCAGATAGACATTCAGATCGACCAGATAATCCCGCGCCGGCGACTGTATGTTATAAACGACATACTCGTACCGTAACACGGCGTCACGCGCCACCGGCAGATCCATCGTGATGCGCTGCGCACCGTCGGCATCCTTCTCCATCGACACCAGATTGAAGGTGTAATCCGCCGTATTGACCAACACGTTGTTATGACCATTCTTCACATAGAACGTCAGGGCGAAATTGGCCGTTGCCGGATCGAAAAGCCGCACCGGCTGATTCCGCTCGTCACGAGGTGCATACTTGGTGTAATCCTTCAGCGTAACATCCTTGACCTGGCCGCCACGCGTCGAGAAATCGATCTTCAATACCTCGTTCTCCACGGTGAACTCCTCGGCTTCGGCCTGCTGCGCCGCAGCCAGCAGCTCTCCGAACTGCATGATCCGACGCTGCGCCTGCAGGCTGTCCCCGGACAACCGCTCTCCCGCAGCCGCAATAGCTGCGGAATCCGCAGTCGGCAGCGGAGCGTTGAGCGCCAAGAGCGAATCCTGCTCGGCTTGGATACGCGCCTGTTCGGCGTTGTACGCCATGAGCTGTTCCTGATACTTTTTCTGTTGATGCGAATTATAGAACGTGAAACCCAGGAAGATCAGGGCCACGATGACAATTCCGGCGATTGATTTTTTATCCATGCGTAATCTAAATTCTTTGAGGATACCCCGAAGCAAGGTTGCAAACTATTTTTTCTTATCGTCTTTTCCCGCCAGCGCCGCAGCTACGAACGCGACGAAAAGCGGATGAGGCCGCTGTACGGTGCTCTTGTATTCGGGATGGTATTGCGTACCGACGAACCAGGGATGGTCGGGAATTTCGACCACTTCGACCAGCCCCGTATCGGGGTTCGCACCGACGGCTTTCATTCCGTGGCTCTCGAAATCCTTCAGGTATTCGCTGTTGAATTCGTAGCGGTGGCGATGACGCTCCTGAATCTGAGTCGTACCGTAAGCCTGCGCAGCTTTCGATCCCGGCACCAGCGAGCAGGGGTAAGCTCCCAGACGCATCGTGCCGCCTTTGGCGGTAATGCCCTTCTGTTCCTCCATCAGGTCGATGACCGGATGCTTCGTCGCCGGGTCCATTTCTGTCGAGGTGGCATCCTTGAAGCCCAGTACGTTGCGAGCGAATTCGATCACGGCGCACTGCATACCCAGACAGATTCCCAGGAACGGAATACGGTGAGTCCGCGCAAAGTGCACCGCTTCGATCTTCCCCTCGATTCCCCGGTTGCCGAACCCCGGAGCCACGAGAATACCGGCCATTTTGCCGAGCTTCTCCCCGACGTTCGAAGCGTCTATCTTCTCCGAATTCACGTAATGCAACTTCACCTTGCAGTCGTTCACCGCACCGGCTTGAATAAAGGACTCGCAGATCGACTTGTAAGCATCGGGAAGTTCCGTATATTTACCCACCAGGGCGATGTCGATCGTCCGCTTGGGATTCTTCACCTTATCGACGAAAGCCTGCAACGAACTCAAGTCGGGTTCCTGCTCCGACGGAAGGTCGAGCTTGCTGAGCACCACCTCGTCCAGATGCTGACGGTGCATCACCAGCGGCACTTCGTAGATCGTCGGTACGTCGATCGACTCCATCACCGCGTTGGCATCCACGTTGCAGAAGAGCGCCACCTTGCGCCTGAGCTCCGCAGAGAGCGGATGCTCGGTGCGCAGCACCAGAATATCGGGCTGCAAACCGTTCTCGAGCAAGGTCTTGACCGAATGTTGGGTCGGCTTGGTCTTCAACTCGCCGGAAGCGGCCAGGTAAGGAATGAGCGTCAGATGAACCAGCGCCGTATTGCGGGCTCCAAGCTGGTAACGCAACTGACGCACCGATTCGATGAAGGGCAGCGACTCGATGTCGCCCACCGTACCGCCGATCTCGGTGATGATTACGTCGTACTCCTTGCGCTGCGCCAACAGTTGAATGCGGCGCTTGATTTCGTCCGTGATATGAGGAATGACCTGCACGGTCTTGCCCAGGTACTCGCCCTTGCGCTCCTTGTCAATCACGCACTGATAAATCTTACCGGTGGTCACGTTGTTGGCATGGCTGGTCGTAATCGAAGTGAAACGCTCGTAATGGCCCAGGTCGAGGTCGGTTTCCGCACCGTCTTCGGTCACGTAACACTCTCCGTGCTCGTAAGGATCAGGGTTCCGGGTCGATATTGATATAGGGATCCAGTTTCTGAATCGTCACCGAATAGCCGCGTGCCTGCAGCAAGCGGGCGATCGACGCCGAAATAATGCCTTTACCGAGCGACGAAGCCACGCCGCCCGTCACGAAAATGTACTTGGGTTTGCTGAGTTTCATTATCTGTTTCGAATTATTTTGTTTGCACCGTCGTTTATCCGGCTCCGTTTCAACCCTTAAGCCGGAACGCCCGGTTCTCCACTTGCCTATTAAAACATCGTTCCGGAACCGCTTTCGAAGACCGCTCCGGAAACCTTCCCGCATCCGAGGGCCGGACTCACATAAAATACACCGCTATCCCCACAAAGAAGTTTCCTCACCGGAAAGGGATGTGTCAAATTGAGAAATTCGGCGCATCCCCTTTCACATGTATAAGAACAGGTAAAAATACCAAGCATCGAGGTTCACGGCGAAGAACGTGTACCCGACGTACATGATCGAGCCGTAATACCGATAATAACGAAGTAATTTGCCTGTTATGACACACCGTCTTCGGCGGGTTATTCCTTATTCTCCTCCTGATCGATGAGTTTCACTTTTTCGATAGCGGCCTGCATTTCCTGTTTGGCCCGCTCGATCTTGGCCCGCACCTCGGCGATCATCGCCTCGGCGTTCTTCGACTTGGAGAAGAATCCGATGTTGTTCTCCAACAAGGCGATATCCTGCTCCAACTGGCGGACTTTGTTGTAGAGCCGGTCGCGCTCCGTGCGCAGACGCCGGTCGCCCGAGGCCTTGAGCGAGGAGACCTTCTCCTTGAAACGGTCCATCGAACGGTCGCGCTCCGAACCGCGCAGGGTATCGAACATCTTATCGACCACCTCCTTGTAACGTTTTTGAATCGCCTCCTTCTGCTTGATGGGCACGAACCCGATTTCGCCCCAGCGACGCTGGAAATCACGAATCATCTCGAAGCCGCCCGCCAGAATATCGGCCGCAGCCATCTCCTCCAACAGAGCCTCTTTGCGACGGAGGTTCTCCCCGTACTGATCGTCCACTGCAGCGAAATGTCGGGACTTGCGCTCGAAGAAAGCGTCGCACGCCGCACGGAACCGTTTCCATATCTGGTCGGAATAGCGGCGCGACACGGCCCCCGTCTGCTTCCACTTGGCCTGCAAAGCGATCAGCTCGTCGGTCGTCTTCTTCCACTCCTCGCTGTCGCGCAGCGCTTCGGCCGCCTCGCACAACTCGGTCTTGAGCTGGAGGTTGTGCTCCATCTCGCCCTTCAACCCGGCATAGTAGGTACGCTTGGCCTCGAAGAATTTGTCGCAGGCATTGCGGAAACGCTCGTAGATGGCATTGTTATCTTTCTTGGGAGCGAATCCGATCGTTTTCCAGACTTTCTGTATCTCGAAGAGCTTCTCGCTCGCCTTGTTCCACTCTTTGCGCGAAGTCAGCGGCTGCTGCGCCAACTCTTCGGCCTTGACACAAAGCTCGCTCTTGAGTTCCAGATTGCGGAGCTGCTCCTGCTTGATATTCTCGAAAAACTCCTGATGCTGCTTGTTGATACGGCTCGAAGCCTCCTTGAAACGATTCCACAGCACCTCTTTATATTCATTGGCCACAGGGCCGATTTCTCGCCACTCGTCGTGCAGCTTCTGCAGTTTGTGGAACGCCTCGACGATCGACGGTTCGAGCACCAGCGCTTCGGCCTGTTCGCACAGAGCCAGCTTCTGCTCGTAATTCTTCTTCAGGTCGAGATCGCGCAACTCCTTGTTGATCTTGATGAAATTGTAGAAATTCTCCACGTGCAGGTTGTAGGTTTCCCACAGATCCTTCACATTCTGCTGGGGCACCACCCCGGTCTCTTTCCAACGATGCTGCAATTCCCGGAACTTGTTGAAAGTCTGGTTGAGCATCTCGTCCGACGAGGCCAGCTCCTTGAGTTCCTCGATGATCTGCAACTTTATCTTGAGGTTCTCCTCCTTGGCCGCTTCGAGTCCGGCGACGAACTCGTCCCGCAAACGACGGTACTCCCGGAAAAGATCTTTGAAACGCAACTCCGCCGGATCCGGCTCGGAAACGAATTCACCCTCCGCACCGCCGGCTTCGACGAAAGCCCGTCGCGCAGCATCGGACTCCGCCCGACGCAATTTGTAAAACGCTATCTTGAGGGCCTCCACATCCCGGCGCAGGGACTGCACCGGCCGCTCTTCGAGCATCCTGGCGAAAATCGCCAGCAACTCCTCCTTCGACTTGCCCGCCAGGTCGCTGCCGGCCGCGTCCCCGCCTGCGGCCTCCTCCTCGGGCGAAGCCTCGCCCAGGTCGAGTCCTGCATTTTCGGCAGCCAGCGCTGCATCTTCGTCGGCGAAGTCCACCCGACTCTGCGTCGGCACGTCGGTATCGTCCGCAACTGCGGCATTCGTTTCCCCGCCATCTGCGGGCACGGAATTGTTCTGCGTATCCTCAACTACGGAAGAGTCGAGATGTTCCCCGGAAACAGGAAGAGTAGAATTTTCAGTAGCCATCTTGTCTGATTTTAATCTTACGGTTTGCAAAACCATATAAACCTTGCAAATATAACCATTTTTCCGGCCCCCGCACAGGATTTGCCGATAAATTTATTATCTTCGCAAAAATTACGCACGCTCTTATGAGTCATCGCATCCTGCTCGTCGACGACGAAGACGACATCCTCGAATTCATCCGTTACAACCTGACCAAGGCGGGCTACGAAGTATATACGGCCCGCAACGGAGCCGAAGGTTTGCAACAGGCTGCGGCGCATCGGCCGCACCTGATCCTGCTCGACGTGATGATGCCCACGATGGACGGCATCGAAACCTGCCGGGCCCTGCGCTGCGACCCGGCGCTGAAGGAGACGATGGTCGTCTTTCTCTCGGCCCTCGGCGAAGAGGAGCAACAGCTCGCAGGGTTCGGAGCCGGAGCCGACGACTATATTTCCAAGCCGATCAAGCCCAAACTTCTGATAAGCCGCATCCAGGCGATCCTCAAACGGGTAGCCGCCGACAAACCGGCTTCGCTGGTCATCGACCGGGAACGACATCTGGTAATCCGCAACGGAGAACGTATCGAACTGCCTCGCAAGGAGTTCGCCCTGCTCGCCCTGCTCGCCTCCTCTCCCGGAAAACTCTTTTCCCGGGAAGAGATCTACTCCCGTATCTGGGGCGACGGCGTGGTCGTCGGCGACCGCACGATCGACGTCCACGTCCGCAAAATCCGACAAAAAATCGGAGACGGACACATCTCGACCGTAAAGGGTATGGGGTACAAATACGAAAATTAACCACAGATAGTCCAAAATTTATCACAAAAATTCCGGAAAACCTTACGATCCGTAATTAAATTTTGCGTAAATTTGCAAAGTCTTAAGTAAAAACGCATTTTCGACGAAATGATCCGCGAGATCGTGGCAGTAGGAATCGGAGGAGCCCTGGGCAGTATGTCAAGGTACTTGGTATCCTACGTATGGCTGGCCGAACAGTCCCTGTTGGGCTTCCCGGCCGGCACTTTCACGGTCAATGCCGCCGGATCGTTGCTGATGGGCTTTTTGCTGGAGATGCTGGGCGCAGGAACTGCGTCGTGGCTGTTGAGCGTAGGATTCTGCGGAGGATTCACTACCTTTTCCACTTTTTCTTCCGACGTGGTGCGGATGCTTAAAAGCGGCGACTACACGGCAGCCGGACTTTGCATCGCGCTCAATTTTGCGGCATGCGTGTGCTGCATCCTGTTGGGCGCCGCATTGGGACGGTTGCTGAAACGCTGACAACGAACAAGGAAACAACAAAATAATTTTTACAAAACAACTGAAATGGTCATTTTAGTACTCAACTGCGGCAGTTCTTCGATCAAATACCAGGTGATCGACATGGAAGCCCAGTCCAGCAAACTGCTCGCCAAAGGTCTGGTCGAGCGCATCGGCCTTCCTGAAGGCGATCTCACGCACAAACCCGTCGGCAAGGAGAAGTTCGAACTCCACCAGCCGATTCCCGACCACACGACGGGCATCAGCCTGGTGCTTCAGGCCCTGACCGACCCCGTGCACGGCGTAATCCGGTCGCTCGACGAAGTGAAGGCCGTCGGTCACCGCGTAGCGCACGGCGGAGAATTTTTTCCCGGAGAGCTGTCTGGTAACCAAACAGGTCCAGGAGAAGATCCGCTCACTGTTCCAGATCGCTCCGCTGCACAATCCGGCTAACTTGGAAGGTATTCTTTCCATCGAAAAAGTCCTTCCCGGCGTGAAACAGGTAGCCGTATTCGACACCTCGTTCCACCAGACGCTTCCCGCAACCAACTTCATGTACGCCCTGCCCTACGAGTACTACCAGAAATACGGCATCCGTAAATACGGCTTCCACGGCACGAGCCACAAGTTCGTCGCCCGCGAAGGCGCCAAACTCGCCGGTCTGGATATCAATAACTCCAAGATCATTACCTGTCATATCGGCAACGGCGGTTCGATTACGGCCGTGCTGAACGGCAAGTCCTACGATACCTCGATGGGCTTCTCGCCGGTCGATGGTCTGGTCATGGGCACCCGCTGCGGCAATGTCGATCCGAGCGCGGTCACCTTCATCGGCGAAAAGGAGCAAATGAGCTATGCCGAAGTGAACAACATGCTCAACAAGCAATCGGGCGTCTTCGGCGTATCGGGCGTATCGAGCGACATGCGCGACATCGACAAAGCCTATGAAGAGGGTAATCCGCGTGCGATCCTCGCCCGCGACATGTACTGCCTGCGCATCAAGAAATTCGTCGGTGAATACGCAGCCGAAATGGGCGGCGTCGATCTGATCGTTTTCACGGGCGGCGTCGGCGAGAACTCGCCCGAAACCCGCAAGGAGGTCTGCGAAGGCCTCGAATTCATGGGCGTGCACTTCGACCGGAAGATCAACGAAGGTCTTCGCGGCGAAAACAAGATCATCTCCGCAGCGGATTCGAAGGTCAAGGTGGCCGTCGTTCCGACCAACGAGGAGCTGGTCATCGCCACCGACACTTACGAAATCGTCAATAAATAACCAAACAATTATATTAAAAAACACACAACCCATGCAACATTTGAGTGAAATTGTCGAAGAGGCAAGAAAAAAAGGTAAGAAGCGCCTTGCAGTCGCTTACGGTCAGGACGCCCACACGCTGGCAGCCGTCTATGCAGCTTATAAGGAAGGTCTGGTAGAGCCGATTCTGTTCGGCGATCCCAAGATCATCGAGCAGGTTTGCAAGGAAGAGAATATCGATTGCAACATTTTCAAAATAATCCCCGAGAGCAACGACGTGAAGTGCGTCAATCTGGCTGTCAATGCCGTCGTTACGGGCGAGGCCGACGTACTGATGAAGGGTCTGGTTTCCACGGACAAGTACATGCGCGGCATCCTGAACAAGGACGCAGGTCTGTTCCCCCCGAAAGGCACGTTGAGCCACGTAGCGGTAGTCGAAATGCCGAACTATCCCAAGTTGCTGGTCATCTCGGACGTAGCGGTGATTCCGCAGCCCGACTTCAAACAGAAAACCATCCTGATCGGCTACCTGACGCGCATCGCCAACCTGATCGGTATCAAGACGCCGAAGATCGCCTGCATCGCACCTTCGGAGCAGCTGTTGCCGAGCGTGCTCTCCTCGACCGAAGCCGCTCTGCTCGCCAAGATGGGCGATCGCGGACAGCTGGGTAACGTCGTCATCGACGGTCCGCTGTCGCTCGACGTAGCGCTTTACAAGGAAGCCGCCGAGATCAAGAAGGTCAAGGGTTCTTCCGTCGCAGGCGATGCGGACTGCCTGCTCTTCCCCAACATCGAATCGGGCAACGTCTTCTTCAAGGCTTCCACGCACATGGGCGGCGGCGAGATCGCAGCGATGGTCATGGGAACCAAAGTTCCCTGCGTGCTGACTTCGCGCGGCGACTCCAGCCTCACCAAACTCTACTCGATCGCACTGGCTTGTCTGGCCGCTAAATAATTCAGGTATCGGGATTTATGGGATTCAAGATTTTAGCAATCAACCCGGGCTCGACTTCGACGAAGATCGCCCTGTATGACGACGAGCAGCCTACGCTGGCGCTCACCCTGCGCCATTCGGCCGAGGAGATCGCACGTTTCCCGCGCATCATCGACCAGCTCGACTGGCGCAAGGAGATGGTACTCGAAGCACTCGCAAAGAACAACTTCGACGTGAAGTCCCTCTCGGCCGTGATCGGTCGCGGCGGTCTGATCAAGCCGATCGAATCGGGCGTATATGAAGTAAACGCAGCTCTGAAGAACGACCTGGTGAACGCCCAGCGCGAACACGCCTCCAATCTCGGCGGCCTGATCGCCGAGCAGATCGCCCAGGCTGCCGGCGTGAAGGCTTACATCGCCGACCCGGTCGTGGTCGATGAGCTGGACGACATCGCCCGCCTGAGCGGTATTCCGGAATGCCCCCGCATTTCGAT
>ENA-OQHN01000705-OQHN01000705.1-human-gut-metagenome-genome-assembly--contig:-NODE-705-length-11040-cov-6.196096_pt1 | contig 11040 bp, 4 predicted proteins | sample MGYA00242564_ERZ504721 | MGnify/ENA primary metagenome ERZ504721 (study PRJEB26092, sample SAMD00036212) | human gut metagenome | host: Homo sapiens | study: EMG produced TPA metagenomics assembly of...
TGGCAGATCACGTTCTTGAACGCCGGCCTGTCGAACAGGGCGGTCGCCATGACGTGCTGCACGTAGAACCAGCCACGGGTCTGGCCGATGTATTCCACGATGTAGTCGCACGGGAAGTGCTGTTCGAAGGTTTCCTTGTTTTCGAACGGGTAATGGTACTGGGCGAAGCTCATCGAACCGGATTCGAACCAGCAGTCCATCACGTCGCTGATGCGGTGCATGTGGCTCTTGCCGGTCGGATCGTCCGGGTTGACGCGGGTCAGCTCGTCGATGTACGGGCGGTGCATGTTGACATTGCCCTCATGGTCGCGCGGATAATCGCCAAAATCAGCCTTCAGCTCGTCCAACGAACCGTACACGTCAACGCGTGGATACTTCGGATCATCGGAAACCCACACCGGAATCGGCGAACCCCAGAAACGGTTGCGGGAGATCGACCAGTCACGGGCGTTGGCCAGCCACTTGCCGAACTGGCCGTCCTTCACATTGCCCGGAATCCAGTTGATTTCCTGGTTCAGTTCGAGCAGACGATCCTTGATCTTGGTGACGGACACGAACCACGAGCTCACCGGCTTGTAGATGAGCGGCGTGGCGCAACGCCAGCAGTGCGGGTAGGAGTGCACGTAGCTCTTCTCCTGGAAGAGGATCGCGCGCTGGTCTTCCGGAATACGCTCCAGCGGGCCGTCACCGGCACGCAGGTTACGCAGAATCGGCTTGTTCGCATCGAACACGTACATGCCCTCATAGTCCGGGCACAGCGCGGTGAACTTGCAGCCCGCGTCGAGCACGTCAACGCTCTTGATGCCCTTGGCGTTGAGCGTGTTCATATCGTCTTCGCCGTACGGAGCCTGGTGCACGAGACCGGTACCTTCAACGGTATCGACATAGTCGGCGGTGAAGATCTGATAGCCTTCCGGACCCGGAACCTTGCCTTCGACGGCGTTCTCGTCGCCTGCGAAGTACGGGAACACCGGGTAGTAGCGCCAGCCTTCCATCTCGGCACCCTTGAGTTCGCGCACGATCTCATAGTTGTCGCCGAGTTCCTTGGCGTAGGAGCCGAGCAGTGGCTTGCCCAGGTAGAACTTCTTGCCGGCGAACTTGCCTTCGGTCGGACGCACTTCCACATAGTCGATGTCTGCGCCGACCACGATGGCGAAGTTGGTCGGAACGGTCCACGGGGTGGTGGTCCAGAACACGGCGTAGGCGTCCTCCTCGTCGCGCAGCTTCACGGCCACGGACACGGTGGTGTCCTGACGGTCCTGATACACGTCGGCGTCCATGCGCAGCTCGTGCGCGGAAAGCGGCGTCTGATCCTTCGGACAGTACGGCAGCACGCGGTAGCCCTGATATGCGAGGCCCTTGTCGTACAGCTGCTTGAACGCCCACATCACGGATTCCATGTATGGAATGTTCAGCGTCTTGTAGCCATGCTCGAAATCGACCCAACGTGCCTGACGGTGCACGTAGTCCTTCCACTCGTTGGTGTACTTGAGCACGGAGGCACGGCAGGCGTCGTTGAACTTGTCGATGCCCATCTCCTTGACCTGATCCACCGAGTCGATGCCCAGTTCCTTCTGGGCTTCAAGCTCGGCCGGCAGACCGTGCGTATCCCAGCCGAACACACGATTGACCTTGCGGCCCTTCATGGTCTGGTAACGCGGAATCACATCCTTGGCGTAACCGGTCAGCAGGTGGCCATAGTGCGGCAGGCCGTTGGCGAACGGCGGGCCGTCGAAGAACACGAATTCGTTCTGGCTGTGATCGCCGGAAGGACGGCGTTCAATGGACTTCTGGAAAGTGTCGTCCTTCTCCCAATAATCAAGGACGGATTCTTCCAGCTTCGGGAAACTGGGGTTCGGCGCTACATTGGCGCTCTGCTCACCCGCAGCTGCCTTCGGATACACGTTGTTTTCGCTCACCGTATCTCCTCGTAGGTTCTTGCTATCTATCTCCTACGAGGACGATGGCCGTAACGTCTGCTGGACGCCGCCACCGCGGTACCACCTCGTTTGCCGCACTTTCAAATATACGTGCGACCGCTTGTATGTTCGGCTATTCGGGCCTTCCCGCCGGGTCTAATAAGTCGCTCACGCGACCGTTCTTCCGGAAGCTCCCCGCTGATAACGGATCATCGCTCGCATTTCGGTTGTCACTATAGCATGCAGCGCGAACTATTTTCGCTTGTTTTGCATGATTATGGACGATTTCACAATAGGTTTCATGGCGATTCACAATAGCTCTTATGTAGGATTACATACAACAGAAATGCCGATACTGACAGCCCATCAGTATCGGCATTGTAATCGTATTTTCAATATGTATTTTTAGAACATACTATGTTCGATCATTCGGAGATTTCACCGGAAGCAAGCTTGGCTTCGAGCTCTTCGACAATCTCGTCGTGCATCTTCTCGGTGATCTTCACCTTGAAGAGGAACACGAGCAGGCTCAGCACGATGATGCCCAGCGGCACGTAGAATGCGCAGACCTTGAACATGCCGATGTTCGCGGCGGTCATATCCGCGGCGGTTGCGTCACCGATCATGCCTGCGGCTACGGCGATGAAGCCGACGATACCGTTGGAGCATGCGCCTGCGATCTTGTCGAGCATCGGGCGGACGGACAGGGTGACGGCCTCGTTACGCTTGCCGTTCTTCAGCTGGCCATATTCGATGGAGTCGGTCAGCGACAGGATGGCGGTCATCTGAATGAAAGTCTGCGGCAGGTAGAAGAAGACCAGACCGACGATGACCATTGCCAGATTGCTGGAGCCGACGGCGAACAGCAGGTAGCCGACGATCATGAGCACCATGCCACCCAAGTACAGGTAACGGCGCGGAATGCGCTTGTTCAGGATCGGGTACAGCGGAGCCATAACCAAGCCGGTGATGACCGGGATGACGCCCACGATGGAGTATGCGGCGGTGTTGTCGAGGATGTACTTGAACAGGTACATGAGCACGCCGGTGGTGGCCACGTTGGCGATGGCGTACAGCAGGTAGCTCAAGGCAACCCACAGCAGCTGATCGTTCTGGGCCAGAGCCTTGAAGGCCTGCAGCGGGCCGCCGTTGTCTTCGGCCTTGGCACGCAGCGTGGTGGTGCTTTCCTTGGTGCCGAACGCGACGGAGCACACGGTGAGGATGCCGAGGATGGCCACGATGATGGCGAAGCAGGTCCAGCCGGACTGGCTTTCGACGTACTTGCCGGTGAACACCCAGCTGAAGTAGGTGACGATCGGGATGACCACGACGGTGATGCCGTTGTAGCCGATGGAGCCGCCGAAGGAGCCGAGTGCGGTGTAGGTGGAGCGCTCGTGGGAGTCGGAGCTCAATGCCGGGATCATACCCCAGTAGGAAATGTCACGCAGCGAGTAGAACACGTCGAGCACAATGAAGGTGATGATGAACAGCACGATGAACAGGGTAGTATTCACGTTCACCAGACCGAACAGACCAGTGTAGACGAGCACCAGCAGGATGGCGGAAACGGTACCACCGATGAGCTGCCACGGCTTGAAGCGACCCCACTTGGTGTTGGTGTTGTCGATGATGTTGCCCAGCAGCGGGTCGATGAAGATTTCTGCGATACGAATCACCACGACCAGGCCGGTGATGATGCCAATCAGCTTGGTGGCGACGCTCTTATCGACGCCAGAGAACAGCGAGCTCGTCACGTAGACGATGAAATAGGTGCTCAGTGCGTTGTAGAACGCGGACTGGCCGACGTTACCGAACGAGTACGCCACGCGAGACAAGAGGTTCCCGCCTTTGGAACCGTTGTTGCCATTTCCCATCTTTGCTTCTCCTTAGAAGTCAGATACAGGTCCTTCCTTGACCTAACTATCAGTATATCCCCTTACCTAAAGTTAGTAAAATTTATCACTGAACATATCGCCTATCGGCGTGTCATATTTTGTGAGCTTCTGTTCGAAAGATAGCCAAAAACGTTATTTTTCCGCCATTTACACAACAAAATAGGCAAACTGTCGCATTATCTTGTGGCAGCTTTTACCAAAATCGATATTTACGATATGCAAAAGCTTCCACGTCGAAACGAAACCAAGCCAATCTGGAAATAGCCCGATTACTATACAGAAGTAAAGAAATAACCGCTATTTTGCCGGCACAAAACTATCGCGCACCACCAGCGACGTCGACAGGTACACATGCTGACGAATCGTGCGTTTGCCGGAAATGGCATCACCCAACATCAGCGTCGCCACGCGCGCAAGCTCGTTCTGATCGATGGAGAATGTGCTCAACGGCGGCGAGGTCAACTGCGAAATCGTTTGATTGTTAATGCTGATCACGCTGATATCGCGCGGCACCAGCACGCCAACCGCATTGAACGCCTGCAGCACGCCAACCGCAATCACATCGGCAGCTACGATCACGGCATCAGGCAGCACGCCATTATGGTCGCGCACGAATTGCTCCCCCAACGCACGGCCGTTGCTCACGGTGAACAAGCCGTCGGAATACACCAATCCGTCGGATTGAATACCGAAACGCCTTGCCTCACGACGGAAATATGTGGCGCGATTCTCCTCATCGACCTCATAAAAGTTCATCAGGCAGCCCTTGCCTCCGATGAATCCAACGCGCTTCATGCCCTTGGCAGCACAGGCCGCGACCGCATCATGCATGGTCTGCTGCAAATCAGGCTGCACGGAATCGAACAGATTCGGCGCCGGATTCACGTCAATGAACACGCCATACGGCATGGCCCTATGCAGCCGCTCCAAGTCTTCCTCGCTGATCTGGTCGGCGCCGATCGCCATGAACCCGTCGAATTTGGAACTGCGAGCGATCATATCGTCGAGATTGTGGAACACCGTCATTTCCATGCGTTGCTGTTCCGCATTGCGTTCGAGCGCTGAACGCAAATCGGTGAAATAGGAGTCCCGCAACGCCTCGTCGGACTTTTCATTGTCAAGCAATGCAACCTCATGAGGGATGACGATGCGCTTGGTCTGCACGCTATAGCCGAGGTCCTCGCTCGCCTGAATGATCTTGCGACGAGTCTCTTCACGCACCGATAGGGTGGGATCACCGTTCAGAAGTCGAGACACCGTAGCCTGAGAAAACCCGGTACGTTGCGCAATCTCTTTAATCGTCGCCATGTCTCGCTCTCCAATTTAGTAAATCGTTTACCCATGAAAGGATAACCTATTATTGACATAACGACAAGCCAAGCGAGATTTATGCAACGATTACGCAAGCCAATTATAATCGCAGCTCATGCAGCAGTCTCATGAACGTATGACGGAACCGCCTTCACGGAAGGCGGGCTGGCCGCAGCCGAATACCATGCATGGCAAAGACAATAAGAAATCCCTTGCTTCAAAATCGCAATTTCAAAGCAAGGGATTTTCCAGAGGATCCGTGCCGTTCAAAGCCACCGGCCATAAGGGCGGTATCAGCCGACAGGGATCGAAGCGCGGCTAGTGTAGAACGCTAGCGTGTGCTCGCATCGCTCCAATTCAGGAGACTATTAGATTATTCGAGTTCTACGGCACCTGTGTAGAGCTGATAGTACTCGCCCTTCTGCGCGATGAGCTCGTCGTGCGAGCCGCGCTCGATGATGCGGCCATGGTCGAGCACCATGATCACGTCGGAGTTGCGCACCGTGGAGAGGCGGTGGGCGATCACGAACACGGTACGACCCTTCATGAGGTTGTCCATGCCGGCCTGCACCACCTCTTCGGTACGGGTGTCGATGGAGGAGGTGGCCTCGTCGAGGATCATGGCCGGCGGATCGGCCACGGCAGCACGTGCGATGGAAATCAACTGGCGCTGGCCCTGGGACAGGCCGGAGCCGTCGCCTTCGAGCACGGTCTGGTAGCCGTTGGGCAGCATGCGGATGAAGCCGTCGGCGTTCGTGAGCTTCGCGGCGGCGATGCATTCCTCATCGGTGGCGTCGAGGCGACCGTAGCGGATGTTGTCCATCACCGTACCGGTGAACAGGTTCACGTCCTGCAGCACCACACCCAGCGAACGACGCAGATCCGGCTTGCGGATGCCCTTGACGGAGATGCCGTCATACAGGATCATGCCTTCCTGGATGTCGTAGAAACGGTTGATCAGATTGGTGACAGTGGTTTTGCCAGCACCGGTTGCGCCCACCAATGCGATCTTCTGTCCGGGCTTGGCGAACCAGGTGATGTCGTGCAGCACCGGTTTGTCGGGGTTATAGCCGAAGTTCACGTCGGTGAAGCGCACATCGCCCTGCAGGAGGGTGAGGCGACCGTCCGGTGAGGTAATGGCGGTTTCACGGGCTTTCATGGCCACTTCGGCGGCACGCGGGCTCAAGGATTGCGCGGCCTTGAGCGAACGGGTGCCGTCATCGCCTTCCTCGCGCTTCCACGCCCAGTGACCGGTTTCATGGTCAACTTCGGTCATGGTGCGTCCATCTTCGCCGAGTTCCACGTTCACCAAGGTCACGGAACCGCCGTCGTCCTCCGGCTGCTCGTCCATAAGCGCGAAGATGCGGGATGCGCCTGCAAGCGCCATCATCACCATGTTGAACTGCATGGACACCTGGCCAAGCGGGTTCACGAAAGAGCGGGACAGCGTCAACAGCGAGATCAGCGTACCCAGGGTGAGCGGGCCAGCACCGGACAATCCGAAGTTGCCAAGTCCGGAAATCGCTGCGGATCCGCCGAAAATAGCCAGCAGAATGTACAGCAGGTAACCCATGTTGCCTACGATTGGCATGGTCACGTTGCCCCACGTGTTCGCTTCGGCGGAAGCTTCGAACAGTTCTTCGTTCTTCTTGTCGAAGGTGGTTTGGGTGGCGTCTTCATGGTTGAAGACCTTGATGACCTTCTGGCCGTTGACCGCTTCCTCCACGAATGCGTTCACGTCGCCGATGGCGATCTGCTGCTTGACGAAGTAACGTCCGGAGCGGGAAACGACCTTGCGTACCACCACAAACAGGATCATGGTGAATGCGAGCACGAAAATGGTGACGGGCACCGACAGCCACAGCATCGACACGAGCGCGGCGATTGCGGACACCGCGGACGAGAACATTTGCGGGAACGATTGGCTGATGGCCTGGCGCAACGTGTCGGTGTCGTTGGTGTAGCGGCTCATGATGTCGCCGTGCTCGTTGGTGTCGAAGTAGCGGATCGGCAGCGTCTGCTGGTGTGCGAACATGTCGTCGCGGATCTTCTTCAACGTGCCCTGCTCCACGGTGACGATGACCCACTGCCACAGCCAACTGCAGAAAATGCCGGCCGCATACAGGCACGCCATGAGCGTCAACGCGCGCAGCAGCGGCATCCAATCAGGATCGGAGGCGCCGACCATGGGCAGAATGTACGTGTCGACCAGCGACTGCAGGAACAGCGACGATCCGGCCTGCGCCGCGGCACCGACGAGAATGCACACCACCACGAGCGCCACACGCCACTTGTATTGGAAGACGTAGCCGAAGATACGCTTGGTGGTGCCGGGTGCAGCTTTCTGCACCGGCGGTTTGCCATGCGATTGCTGCATCTGATTTTGCGGCTTCCGCCGCTTCGCCTGCTTTGTCTGGTTGCCAGCCGCGTTGTTGTTTTCCTTGGATTCCAATGCGGAAGTTTGTTCAGTCATTTTTGCCCTCCTTTCACTGCAGTTCCTCAGGCTGGGCCTGATTCTTGGTTTGCGATTCATAGATGGAGCGATATTCGTCGCAGGTTTCCAGCAGTTCGTCATGCGTGCCGGCCGCCATGATGCGGCCATGATCCATGACGAGAATCATGTCGGATTCCTGCACGGAGGCCACACGCTGGGCGATGATGATCTTCGTGGTGTCGGGAATCTCATGATGGAATGCGGCGCGAATCAGCTGATCGGTTTTGGTGTCGACCGCGGACGTGGAATCGTCGAGAATAAGGATCTTCGGCTTTTTCAGCAGCGCACGCGCAATGCACAAACGCTGGCGCTGACCGCCGGAAACGTTGGTACCGCCCTGTTCGATGTACGTATCGTACTTGTCGGGGAATTCCTGAATGAAGCCGTCGGCCTGCGCAAGCTGGCATGCGTGACGAATCTCTTCACCAGTGGCGTTCGGATTGCCCCAACGCAGGTTTTCGGCAATGGTTCCGGAGAACAGCACGTTCTTCTGCAATACCATGGCGACCTGATCGCGCAATACTTCCAAATCGTAATCGCGCACATCCACGCCGCCGACCTTCAGCGAGCCTTCGGTCACGTCATACAAACGTGGCACAAGCTGCACCAAACTGGACTTTGCGGAACCGGTGCCGCCGACGATGCCGACGGTCATACCGGAACGGATCTTCAAATCAATATCGTCAAGCACCGGCTTTTCGGAAGTGGCGGAATAACGGAAGGTGACATGGTTGAAATCAATCTCACCATTCTTCACTTCCATAACCGGATTTTCCGGATTCGTAACCGTGCTTTCCTCGTTCAGCACCTGGCAGATGCGTTCGGCGGAGGCCTGCGAAATAATGCACATCACGAAAATCATGGACAGCATCATCATGGCCATGAGGATCTGCATGGCGTAAGTGACCAGTGCGGTCAGATCGCCGGTGGTCAAACCCAAGGCCGCATTGTTGCCGGACGCCACGATCTGCTGGGCGCCCATCCATGCGATAAGCAGCATGGACACGTACACGCACAGCATCATGAGTGGATTGTTGAAGCTCATAATGCGTTCGGCTTTTGTAAAGTCCTTGAAAATGCGCTGCGAAATGCGGTTGAACTTTTCGGTTTCGTGGTTTTCGCGATTGTAGGACTTGACCACGCGGATGCCCTGCAGGTTCTCGTCGACCACGTTGTTGAGCTTGTCGTACGTGTGGAACACACGCTCGAACACCGGATGCACCAGCACCGCCAAGCCGCACAAGCCGATGGCAAGCACCGGAATGCAGGCGAGAAACACCAAAGAGATGGATGGGCTGATGCGGAAGGAGAAGATCCACGCCACAATCACCATGATCGGAGCGCGCACACCCATGCGGATGATCATTGAATATGCGTTCTGCAGGTTGGTCACATCAGTGGTCAGTCGCGTGATGATCGAACCGGTGGAGAAACGGTCGATATTGGTGAAGCTGTAGCCCTGCACCTTCTCAAACTGGTCGTGACGCAGGTTTTTGGCGAATCCTGCGCCCGCAATGGCCGAGAACTTTCCGGCCAAAAAGCCGGATGTCAGCGAAACCGCCGAACAAATCAGCAGAATCAAGCCGAATTTCAAAATCGCCGGCATGCTGCCACCGCTGATGCCCTCATCAATCAGCGATGCCATGACAGTCGGAATAAGGATTTCCAGCACGCTTTCCACGGCTACGAATACCGGGGAGAGCAGGCTGGCTTTTTTGTATTCGCGCAGGGATTTGCCCAGTGTGCGAATGACGTGTTGCTTTGGTTTTGACGTTGTGGACGTCGTTGCGTTTGCCGCTGTCACTCCTTGTCCTTTCTTTTTCGTACTTACTTGCTTGCGTGTGTTACCTGAGGTTGTTTGCGATCGCCATTTCCTGCGACATTCGCAGTATGCGCGAAACGTATTCATCATGAGAATCGCGATTATGCGGATTCCGCCCATCGCATGATTCTTGCGATTCTTGCGAAACCTGCGGCTTTTGCGAAACCTGCGATTCGCCAAAATCCTGTTCCTGTATTTCCAAGCTTGAATATCGGCTTTCGTCTCCGATCAAACCTGTTTTCACCAGATTCGTCTGCATGACGTCAAGCATGTGCATGAATTGGCGGATCTGGTCGTCATCAAGACCTTCCAACAGGATTCGTTCCATGTTTTTCGCATTGTCGTGCAGCACTTCGGCAATATGCCTCGATTTGTCCGTCAATACGATCTTTTTCAGACGTGCGTCACGCTTCACCGACTCGCGGGCGATCAGCCCCTTCTGCTCCATCAGTCCCAACACTCGGCATGATGTGGATCGGGTCACGCCGAAACGTTGCTCGATGTCTTGAGGGAAGATCTCCTCGTTATCATGTCTTGCCAAGTACACGATGATGTCAACGTTGCCGTTGCTGACGTCTTCCGCCTCTTCGGGACGGGTGACGCGCAAATACCGGTTGACCACGTTGTGCAGCGAGCGAATGGCCACGCTGGGAGGCTTGGTCAGGCCACTTTCCCAGACTTCGGCAAGTCGTGAACCTGACGGTTCCTTGTATTGTTCATTCGTCACTTCTGTCACACCACACATGCTAAACCGTTGCATATACAACTGTTGTACATGCAACGATTAGCGTGTCGCGCATCTCATCGTCCGCGACAAAAAAGGCCGAGGAATCAGATCCGCACCGGTTCAGCGTTAACGGATCGAATCCCTCGGCCTTAAGCCTTGAATCCTACGAAACTACTTGGTGAGTTCAGCGTACTTCTCAAGCATGTATTCGAAGATCTGCTTGCCATCGGCGCCCATCAGCACCGACATGCTGTTGATCGGCATGGAATCGAGGAACAGGCGGGTCATGTCGTTGTCGGGCACCACCGGCATGCGGCCGGCTTCGCCCTCGGCACGCAGGATTTCAAGCACCTTGGAACCGAGCGAATCCTTACGCCATTCCATGAAGTTGGACCATTCGGTGAGCGGCTGGGCCTTGCCGTCGCCGTCGAGCTCCACCACCGCGGAACCGGCGATGTCACGGCTGGACGTGCCGACCTCGATGGTGTATTCGCCGCTCTCCACGTGCCAGTCATTGAACCTCTCAGACCAGTAGGCAAAGGCGCGATCGTCGAGCTCGAAGGAGACTTCTGCGGATTCGCCAGCCTTGAGGAATACCTTCTTGAAGCCCTTAAGCTCGTGTTTCGGGCGAACTACGTCGGCCTTGCCAGGAGCCACATACACCTGCACGGTTTCGGCGGCGTCAACGTTCGAGGTGTTCTTGACCACTGCGCTGACGGATGCGGTACAGGCACCGGTCTTGACAGCCTTCACGTCGCTCACTTCGAACGTGGCGTAGCTCAAGCCGAAGCCGAACGGGTAGTCGACGGCCTTGTTGTAGGTGTCGTAATAGCGGTAGCCCACAAACACGCCTTCGCCATAATCGACATGCC
>ENA-OQHN01000707-OQHN01000707.1-human-gut-metagenome-genome-assembly--contig:-NODE-707-length-11032-cov-2.398166_pt1 | contig 11032 bp, 13 predicted proteins | sample MGYA00242564_ERZ504721 | MGnify/ENA primary metagenome ERZ504721 (study PRJEB26092, sample SAMD00036212) | human gut metagenome | host: Homo sapiens | study: EMG produced TPA metagenomics assembly of...
GAGGGGCTCTGCCCCTCGGGACCCCGCAAGGGTAATCGCTTAATATAGAATGTAGTTCAATTCATATACCGGAATCTGTCCATGTACTATGTGATAAGCATCTAAATTTGTGTATCCGAAATGTTTGTCCGACGAGGCGATAACCTCCCTTTACAATAACACCGTCAATATGTTCGCGATGAAACCGTGACGTGCAAAACCCCGCGCATTTTCCTTTCCCTAACATTGCCGCCAGTAAGGGCCGTTTCCCAGAGAAGCGGCTTTTTGTATGGGAAACGGAGCGGCGGCTATCCATTGGGGGGAATAGCCGCCGTTTGGGGGAGTGGGGGAGGAGGAAGCCCCCAGGTTGGTGGAGAGGAGATTTTTTTGAGCCCTGCGTTTCCGGAATTCCAGTAAAGGGAGATTCCTTTATGCCCTGAGCGCTTCCTCCCGCGGTGTTGCCGCGGGAGGAAACGCTTGTGCCGGGTCAAGGGAGCGCTGCTCCCTTGCGGAGTGCAGAGGCAGCGCCTCTGCCGGGGTTCCGAGGGGCAGAGCCCCTCAGCAGGGTCCGGGGCGGCGCACCATCAATACATGCCGAGCGCCTTCGGTAGGAACGTCACGACGTCGGGGAAGAAGATGAGGAAGAACACCACGAGAATAAGCAGGAAAATATACGGACAGGCTCCCTTGGCGACCCGCTCCAGCGGGAGGTTGGACAGGTTCATGGCGATGAACAGGTTGACGCCGAGCGGCGGGGTCAGCAGGGCGATCTCGTTGGTTATCACCCAAAAGACGCCGAAGAACACGGGGTCGATGCCCACGGACTTGATGATGGGCAGGAAGACCGGCGCGAGCACGACGATGGTGGCCAGCGTCTCCATGAACATGCCGAGGAAGAACAGCAGTGCCGCAATGAGCAGCAGGATCAGGATGGGATTGGTGGTGTACAGCATCATCTGGGCGGCGAGCTGCTGCGGGATCTGGTACATGGTCAGGAACCGCCCGAAAATGGTGGACACGCCCACGACGATGAGGATGGTCCCGGTGGAGATGTTCGCCAGCTTCATGGCGTTGAACACTTCCTTCAGGGAAAGCTTCTTGGTGATGAAGAAGCCGACGAAAAGGGCGTACCACACCGCGACGACCGAGGCTTCCACGGGCGTGCATATGCCCGCGTAGATGCCGCCGAGGATGACCACGGGAGCCATGAGGGACCAGATGTTCTTCAGGAGCGCCCGCCCGAATTCGGCCATCGTGTAGGAATGCATCGTGCCCTTGTAGCCGTGGCGGCGGGCGATGGTATAGGCCGTGAACATGAGGCAGGTGCCGACCAGCGCGCCGGGTACGAAACCGGCGGTGAACAGCGCGGAAATCGAGACGTTGGCGATGATGCCGTAGACCAGCATGGGGTTGCTCGGCGGGATGAGGATGCCGAGCGTGCCGCCGGTAGCCGAAACGCCGGCGGCGTATTCGGGCGAGTAGCCGCGCTTGATCATGGAGGGGATCATGATGCTGCCCATGGCGGCCACGGTGCCGGGGCGGCAGGCGCAACCATGGAGGCGAAGAACATGCAGCCGAGGATGGTCACGATGCCGAGCCCGCCGCGTATGTGCCCGACGAGCATGGAGGCGACCTCAACGATCTGGGCCGCCATGCCGCCGCGTTCCATGAGCGCCCGCCGAGACGACCACCACCGCCAGCAGGGGGAACATGTCCGAGACCTTGATAAGGTCAATCATGACGAGCGAAAGCGGGATGTCGCTCAGAAGCAGCACGGTGATGGACGCCATGCCGAGGGAGACGAAGATGGGCGTGCCCATGACGAGCAGGACAGCCAGCGCAATCCAGATGAGGACTTCAAGCGACATCAGAATACCTCCTCGCTGGGAACGACTAAGGGATCGCGCTTGGTGAAGATGCGCCACCAGCGCTCGACGAGGCGGACGGCCTGCAAGGTAAAGGCGATGGGCACCGCCGCGTAGACATAGCGCATATCAAGCATCAGCGCCCCGGAAACCATCGGGCGGTCGCTCATGCTGATGATGAAGTCCGTCCCGACGTTCACCACGATAATGCAGAAGATCAGCCAGATGATGTCCGTCGTAAGGAGCAGAAGCATCTGGCCGAGCTTCGGCAGGAGCTTGAGCTGCGCGGTCACGCGGATATGCAGATTCTTTGAGGCGGCGAGGCTTGCCGCGAAATAGACAAGGTACAGGAACAGGAAACGGCTGACCTCTTCAGACCATGCGATGGACTTGCCGCCGAAGTATCTGTAGCACACCTGCATCATCAAAAGCGTCATGATGACGCCGAGAAGCGCACAGCAAATGTACTCTTCAAGGTTCTTCCAAATGGACGCCAGCTGCTCGCGCATGACTCTCTCCTCACCCGTTGAGGTTTAGCGGCCCGGAGGAGGAAGCCACCTCCGGGCTCGGCAGGCGTTATTGCGGACGCGTACGTCCGAGGGACTTCATCATGGTGTCAAGCAAGGAAATATCGCCGATCTTGTCGTAGAACTGCGGCCATACGGCCATGGCCTTTTCCTGCCAGACGGGTTCGTCTTCGGGCTTGGCGAGGATCTCTACACCCTTGTCCTTGAGCACCTTGACGAGGTCGGTTTCCATTTCGGCAATCATCTTGCGGTTGTTTTCGGTGGCGAGACGTCCGCCTTCGAGGATGGCCTTCTGCACGTCCGCGGGCTGCTTCTTGAACCACGCGGCGTTCACGACGATGGGGCCGATCCACACCTTATAATGGATTTCGGTGATGTACTTCTGCACTTCCTCGAACTTGTTGGAAGCGAACACGGGGTAGGGGTTTTCCTGCCCGTCGACGACCTTCTGCTGGAGGGCGTTGAATGTTTCGTCCCACGCCATGGGCGCGGGTTCGCCGCCCCACGCGCGGAAGGTGGCGATCATGATCGGGTTGTTGGGCACGCGGATCTTGAGGCCCTTGAGGTCTTCAACCGTACGGATGGGTGCTTGCTGTTGCTCAGCACGCGGAAGCCCTGCACGAGCCAGCCCACGGCCATGTTGCCGCTCTCGGCGATCATGCGCTTGTTGATCTCGTCCCAGTTCTGGTCGATGAGCTTGTAGCAATCTTCATAGTTGGTGAACATGTACGGCAGGTCGAACACGCCCATTGAGGGGCTGAACACCGTCACGTTGTTGACCGCGAGGGACGCGATCTGAATGACCCCCTGCTGGATGTCCTGAAAACTCCGCTCCTCGCCGCCAAGCTGGCTGCCGGGGTAAATCTGGACGTCCACCTTCCCGTTGGTGGCCTTTTCCACATAGTTCTTGAAGTCGAGGGCCGCCGCGTGATGCGGTTCCTTGACCATCGCGCTGGAGCTGTGGCTGTAGCGCATGACGATTTTTTTCTCGGCCGCACTGGCAGGGGAAACCAGAAGCAGCGCTCCGCAAACCGCCCCTAAAAGGGCCCGGTTGAAGCTTTGCCGGATGTTCATGAAGACCTCCTCATTATGGGTGAACAGTCTGAAATCCATTGCCATAGTCGCGCTTTTTTCTAAGAATGCGCGCTGCACATTCATGAAAGAGCGTACTTTTTCACTTGCATGTCGCCTCAAAAGAACGTAGAAATAGAGATAATCGACCTTAATCAATAGTAAAAAACGTTTTCATGCTCTTGCGTTTACGGGCGCTTGCGATGCATGTCCGCCATCATCTTGTCGAGGAGGTCGAGATTGCCGATTTTGGGGTAGAGATCAGGCCAGAGAGCCATCGCCTTTTCTTCCCAAACGTTTTCGTCTTCGGGCTTGTCGAGGATTTCGACACCGGCCTTCTTCATGGCGGGCTTCAGGCGGGCTTCCATAGCCATGATCATTTCGCGGTTGTGCTTGGTGGCGAGGCGTCCGCCTTCGAGGATGGCCTGCTGGATGTCGGCGGGCTGCTTCTTGAGCCATGTGTCGTTGACGACCATGACGATGATTTGGAGCTTGTAGCGCAGCTCGGTCATGTACTTCTGCACTTCTTCAAACTTGTTGGACGCAAAAACCACGTACGAGTTTTCTTGGCCGTCGACGACCTTCTGCTGAAGGGCGTTGAAGGTTTCGTCCCACGCGAGGGGGGTCGGTTCACAGCCCCAGGCCCGGAACGTGTTGATCATGACCGGGTTGTTGGGCACGCGGATTTTGAGGCCCTTGAGGTCTTCGATGGTACGGATGGGGCGCTTGCTGTTGCAGACGTGGCGGTAGCCGAGGTCGAGCCAGCCGATGATGCGGTTGCCGCTTTCCTTGATGGTTTTGGCGTTGAGTTCGTCCCAGTACTTGTCGAGGATGGTCCAGCCTTCCTGATTGGTCCTGAACAGGTAGGGAAGATCGATGACATAGAGGGAGGGGGCGAACACGGCGGCGTTGTTGGAAGCCAGGGATGCTATCTGGATGACGCCCTGCTGCACGTCCTGAAAGGCGCGTTCCTCGCCGCCGAGCTGGCTGGCGGGGTAGATCTGCACTTCCACTCTGCCCTTGGTTTTCTCTTCAACGTATTTCTTGAAGTCCAGAGCCGCCGTGTGATGAGGCTCCTCCACCATGGCCGCCGAACTGTGGCTGTAGCGCATGATGATTTTCTTTTCGGCCGCCGCTTGCGCGGGCAGGCACAGGATCGCCCCGATCATCAATCCTACCGTCGCCTTCCATGTGTTGGACAGTTGCATAACGCCCTTCTCCTTGGGGTTATCTGGTTAGGCCTGCGGCCTTCCGGGGTGCCGTGTGGCTCCGGGGTCGCAGACATGAGGCCTAAGGGGTGGATTTCCTTATAACTATGATGCCTGTGAGCGATTTTTGAATTCGTTCTTTTATAAAAAAATATGAATATTCAATATATTGTATGTTATAGTTTATATTAGAATGAATACGTTTTCATTCTATGCGTCAAAAAAATATCTTGTCAAGAGATGGGATGTCTTTTTTTGTGTCCTCAAAAACGTAAAAGACATATTTTTTATAGAATACAGTCTATTAAAAAAGATATTTTTTGCCCTTTCGAACACTCCCCACAGCATCGTGAAGAGGTTTTCGTCCTCACGGAGTCTGCCGCTGTGGAGGATGCCCGAAATGCATATGTCTATATAACATATGTAAATAAAATGTGTTTTTTCTTTTTTCGACACGCTCTTTCCCAGTAAATGGAGTGGAGTGAGGTACAAACTCGGACCTTTGCCGGAGCTGAAGGGGGGTGAAAGCAAAAAAAACGTTGCAAAGAGGCTTGACAGCGGTTTTATGGGCGGCTAGATTGAAAACGTACTCATTGAAGTACAAAATAAATGGATAATACATTGAAAAGAAACAATAAAATGAATGAAAACGGTTTCAATAACACCCGGGCGACCATAAAAGACGTTGCCGTCAAAGCGAACGTCTCGCTTTCGACCGTATCCCGCGCCCTCCGCGAGCCGGACAAAACGCCCGCGGAAACGGTCAGCAAGGTCAGGGCCGCCGCAGAAGCGCTCAATTACGTCTACAATGCGACGGCGGGTTCCCTCTCCAAAAGGCGCTCGGACACCATCGGCATCCTCCTGCCTTCGCCGACCTACGCGGCGTTCGGCGTGAACCTGATGGCGATCCAGAAAACGTGCTCGGAGCGGAACTACTCGTGCAAGGTGGCCTTGTCGCAGTTTTCGCCGGAGGAGGAGCGCCTCGCCATGCGGCGCTTCCACGAGCAACGCATCGGCGGGCTCATTCTCGTCGGGCTGGACATGAGCAATGTGGAGTACATGAAGACGCTGGAGGCGGCGGGCATCCCCTGCATCATCCTGTGGGAAGTGCCGGACGAAAGCGTGAACTATATCGGCATCGACAACGCGCGATCCATCTATACGAGCGTCAAATACCTCATTGATCTCGGCCATAAGCGCATCGGTTTTCTGGTCGGCCCCATGACCTGCGCGCGCCGCACCATTGACCGCATGGAAGGCTACAAGAAGGTGCTCGCCGACAACGGCATCCCATTCGATCCGGAGCTCATCCGTTCGCAGCCGCCGTCCTATCTGCTCGGCAAGGAATCCATGCGGGCGTTTTTGAAATTGCAGGACCCCCCGACGGCGGTGCTGTGCGTGAACGACTATCTGGCCATTGGGGCCATACGCGCCATTACCGAGGCGGGGCTGAGCGTCCCGGAGGACATTTCGGTCTGCGGCTTCGACGACATCGACATCGCCGCCTACTTCAACCCGCCGCTGACGAGCATCAAGACGCCCTGCTACGAAATGGGGCAGATGGCGGCGAACATCATGATCTCGGCCATAGAGTCGCAAACCCCGCTCAAAGTGCAGTACCTGCTCGACACGGAACTTATCGTGCGCAGGACCTGCGGCAGGGTCAAAGAAAAATAAAAGGAAGGAATCCGCATGAATACTTGTGAAGCTACGCCCTCCGCGGCCCAAGAGATACGCATTCAGAGTCTCGGAACGCCGGAAATCGATTCTCCGTTGTCGCGCAATCTGGCGACGGCGGGCGAGAGGCGCGTGGTCTTCACCGTGGACGAGGAGCTGGTGGACGAGCGCCGCGCCGCGCCCCATGCTTGACCTTGCGCGTGGCGGCCCCCGCGACCCGGATCTACTTCGATCCGAGCAAGACGAAATGCGCCATCGTGACCTGCGGCGGGCTGTGCCCGGGCATCAACGACGTCATCAGGGCCATCGTAATGACGGCGTACAACGCCTATCGCGTCCCTTCGGTCCTTGGCATCCGCTACGGCCTGCAGGGGTTTATCCCGTCCTACCGCTACGACGTGCGCGAGCTGGCCCCGCGCGATGTGGAAGGCATCCACGAGTTCGGGGGACGATCCTCGGGACGTCCAGAGGGCCGCAGTCTTCATCCGAAATCGCCACCGCCCTTGAGCGCCTGAATATCAGTGCGCTGTTCATCATCGGCGGCGACGGGACGATGAAGGCTGCGGCGTCCATCCAGCAGGAAGTCGCCCGGCGCGGCAAGCACATCTCCATTGTCGGGATTCCGAAAACCATCGACAACGACATCAATTTCATCCCCCATTCCTTCGGCTTCGAAACGGCGGTGGACAAGGCCGCCGACGCCATCCGCTGCGCCCATATCGAGGCCGCCAGCGTCTTCAACGGCATCGGCATCGTCAAGCTGATGGGGCGCGAATCGGGCTTCATCGCCGCCAACGCCTCCCTCTCCATGCGCGAGGTCAATTTCGTGCTCGTCCCCGAGGTCCCTTTCAGCCTCTACGGCGAGCGGGGCCTGTTCCCGGCTCTGGAAAAGTGCCTTGCCGCGCATTCCCACGCCGTGCTCGCCGTGGCGGAGGGGGCGGGGCAGGATCTGCTTTCTGAGCACGAAACCCGCTGCGACGCCTCGGGCAACAAGGCGCTTGGCGACATCACCGGGTTCCTGCGCGCGAAGATCGCCGAATACTTTTCAGCCAAAAAGATACCTTACTATCTCAAATATATCGATCCGAGCTACATGATCCGTTCCGTCCCCGCCAACGCCAACGACAGGCTGTACTGCGGCTTTTTGGGCCAACATGCCGTGCACGCGGCCATGAGCGGGAAGACGGGCATGGTCGTAGCCAACATCATGGACAAGTTCGTCCATCTGCCGCTGGAGCTGGTAACGCGCAAGCGCCGCACCATGAGCGTGCGTTCCGATCTGTGGCAGTCGGTTCTGGAAACGACGGGGCAGGGGGACGTGATGGGCACGTCCCCCGAACCGGAACAACATCTGTAAGGAAGTCGAGGCTGAACCATGAACGAGCGGAAATTGCGGCAGCTCACCGAGCTGAGCAAGGAAGCGAGGCAGTTGCTCACCAAAATGATCGGCCAGATCGGTGTCGGGCATGTGGGCGGTTCCCTGTCCCTCATCGAAGCGCTGGTCTACCTTTATTACGAAGAAATGCGCGTACGCCCCGAAGAGCCGGGCTGGCCCGACCGTGACCGCATCGTGCTCTCCAAGGGCCATGCCGGACCCGCGCTGTATACCCTGCTGGCCATGAAGGGCTACTTTGATAAGGAAACCCTCCTCACCCTGAACCAGCCCGGCACCAAGCTGCCGAGCCATTGCGACATGAAGCTGACCACGGGCATCGACATGACCGCGGGTTCGCTTGGGCAGGGGCTTTCGGCGGCGGTGGGCATGGCGCTGGCGGCGCGCATGGAGCGCAAGGACTACCGCGTCTACTGCATCGTCGGCGACGGCGAGCAGCAGGAAGGGCAGATCTGGGAAGCGGCCATGTATGCCGGGAGCCAGGAGCTCGACAACCTTGTCGTGCTGGTGGACGACAACGGGATGCAGATCGACGACTACACCGACGCGATCAACGCCGTGCGTCCGCTTGACAAGCGTTGGGAAGCGTTCGGCTGGGCGACTCTGTGCATCGACGGGCACAACTTCTCGGATCTCGAAGCCGCGCTGACCCATGCCCGCACCATCAAGAAGCGCCCCACCGCCATCATCATGGCCACGGTCAAGGGTAAAGGGCTTTCGGTCGCGGAAGGCAAGCTCAGCTCGCACAACATGCCCCTGTCGCCCGAAGACGTCGCCGCCGCTTTGCAGGAACTCCAATAAGGAACGAGGAATGCCGTCATGCTTGAATCTCAGGAAATGCGTAAGGTCTATTGCGATACGATGATCGCGCTTGCCAAGGAGGATCCCCGCATCGTGGACGTTGAGGCGGATCTGACCGGCGCGCACGGCATGAAGCCGTTCAAGGCGGCCTATCCCGACCGCTCCTTCAACGTGGGCATCGCCGAGGCCAATATGGTCGGCGTGGCCGCCGGGCTGTCCGCCTGCGGCAAGATCCCCTTCGTGCATTCTTTCGCCACGTTCGCCTCCCGCCGCTGCTTCGACCAGATCGCCATCTCGGTTTGCTACGCCGGGCTGAACGTCAAAATCGTGGGCTCCGATCCGGGCGTCGGCGCGGAACTCAACGGCGGTACGCACATGGCGCTTGAAGACATGGGCATCATGCGCACCCTGCCGGGCATGACCGTGTTCGAGCCCACGGACTCGGTGCAGCTCCGCAAGGCCCTGCCCGCCATCGTCGAGCACGAGGCCCGGTATACATCCGGCTGTTCCGCCGTCAGGCCGAAAACGTCTTTGACGATGGCTACGAGTTTGATCTCGGCAAGGCCGATCTCCTGCGCGACGGTTCCGACGTGACCCTGATCGCGTCCGGCGTCTGCGTCGCCAACGCGTTGCAGGCCGCCGAAACGCTGGCTCAGGAAGGCGTATCCGCCCGCGTGCTCAACATCCACACCATCAAGCCCATCGACTCCGACGCCGTCATCAAGGCCGCCTCCGAAACCGGCGCGCTGGTTACGGCGGAAAACCACAACGTCATCGGCGGCCTCGGCAGCGCCGTTGCGGAAGTGCTGGCGGAACAGCGGCCCACGCCGCTGGAACGTGTCGGCGTCAAGGATCATTTCGGTCAGGTGGGCAAGGCGCCCTATCTGATGGGCGTGTTCGGCATCACCGCCGCGGACATCGCCAAGGCGGCCCGCAAGGCCATCGCCAGAAAGTAGCCGCCCCCGGCGTTCCGCCGGAACCATCCCGCTTCACTGGTTTCACCGTTTCCCTGCCCGCTCGGCCAGGGGGGCTGAAGTCATACCTTTTTTCGGACTCAAGCAAGGATTGGATATGGATACCGTAGGCATTGTAGGACTGGGGGTTATGGGAAGCAATTGCGCGAAAAAATTGATGGAAAGCGGGGTTCCCGTGGCCGGGTACGATCCGTATCCGCCTGCCGTCAAGCGCGCTTCCGAGGCCGGGGTGAGCATGTGCGGTTCCCCGGCGGAACTGGCGGGCAAGGCCGGGGTCATCCTGATGTTCGTCCCCGGCCCCGCCGACACGGAAAAGGTCGTGCTCGGCGAGGGCGGGATCGCATCCGGGGCCCCCGAGGGCACCGTGGTCGTCAACATGAGCACGGTCGATCCGGGCGTGAACATTCGCATGGGCGAGGCGCTGGCCCCCAAAGGCATTGATTTTGTGGACGCACCGGTCATGGGCAGCCCGTCCGGGGTGGGAAGCTGGGCTTTTGCGCTCGGCGGCTCGGATGAGGCCCTCGCCAAGATCAAGGATGTGCTCCTCGTACTCAGCGGATCGGAAGAAAAACTGTTCCACATCGGGCCGCTCGGGCACGGCAACAAGCTGAAACTGCTCAATAACATGATGCTCGGCGCGATCGACGCCTGCGCCGCAGAGACCATGGCGCTCGCCGAACACATGGGTCTGTCCCAGAAAACGCTCATCGACGTGGCGGTCGCCGCCAACGCCCGCGTGCTCAGCAACGCCTATAAGGAAATCGGTACCCGCATCGCCGAGGGGCGTTACGACGAGCCCACGTTCACGGTGGACATGCTCATTAAGGACAACAAGTTGTGCCTCGACATGGCCAGAGAATACGGCGCCCCGCTCATTCTGGGCGCGGCGGTGGACTATGTGCACCGGATGGTTTCGGTTCAGGGCTACGGCGCGAAGGACCACGCCGTGTCATGGAAGGCCGTGGCGAAAAACTGGAAGGCATAGGGCCGGCAGTCGGTTCCGCCGGGTGGTACGCCGCGAAACGGGGTTTATCCGTGTTTTCCGGGTAAACGGCGCGTTTCAGGCGGCTGTGCCCGGACGTATTGAGAGTAGTGGCTTCCGAATGGTTCTTCCCCAAAAGCACATGTCATTTGCATAGGGTATAAAGCAAAAACCATTCAGGTGTTAGCACACTCGCTTCTTTTAGCCGTGGGGGCATCCCCGGGGAGGTTTCATGCGTATTCTCGTAACGGGCGGCGCGGGCTTCATCGGTTCCCATCTTGTCCGCGCTCTGCTGCGGCAGGGCGACGAAGTCGTCGTTTTCGACCGTGTTCCGGTTCCTCATCTGTTGCAGGACATCATGGATTCGATCACCTACGTGCAGGGCGACAGCGCTTCGGATCTCGATCTGTACCGGGCGGTGGCGACCAACGGTATCGAGGGGATCTTCCATCTCGGCGCGCTCATGGCGGGCGTGTGCGAACAGAATCCGCCGCTGGCGTTTCAGGTGAACTTCCGCTCCACGCAGGTGCTGCTTGATGCGGCGGTGGCCTGCGG
>ENA-OQHN01000709-OQHN01000709.1-human-gut-metagenome-genome-assembly--contig:-NODE-709-length-11020-cov-1.618012_pt1 | contig 11020 bp, 11 predicted proteins | sample MGYA00242564_ERZ504721 | MGnify/ENA primary metagenome ERZ504721 (study PRJEB26092, sample SAMD00036212) | human gut metagenome | host: Homo sapiens | study: EMG produced TPA metagenomics assembly of...
GAGTAAGTCTTGCGGAGCATTCATTTCTGCGGACGATAAATGCAAAGAATCCTGCTCAAATGAGCGGGGTTTTCGAATGTGGGCGGCGAGAGAGGATTACTCGTCACTTCGTGACTCGCCCTGCGGGCCGTTGCTGAAAAGCCCCGTGCTGTCGTCATGACGGCGCGGGGCTTTGGCTGTCCGGGGCAGGGGGTATCTCGGGGCGCGGCCCGGCTGCGGTCAGGCTTTTTGCGGCGCAGGGGCAGGCGGCCTTCGGAGATGACCAGACCGAGGATGATGAGGGCCATGCCGGTAAGGGCCAGGCCGGTCAGGCGTTCGCCCAGCAAAAGGGTGGCGGTGATGACCGAGACCACGGGCACGGCGTAGATATAGACGCTGGTCTTGATGGCCCCCAGGATGCGATGGTGAAATTCCAGGTGGCGAAGCACAGGGCCGAGGCCCCCAGGCCGAGGAAGAGCAGGTTGGCCAGCATCTCGGGCTGCGCCAGACGCTCCAGCCCCCAGCGGAAGCCGGACAGCGGCAGGGTGGGCAGCATGAAGAGCAGGCCCCAGCAGAAGATGCGGCGCGTCACCTGCAAGGTATTGTAGCCGTAGTCGCCTATCTTGCGGGTCAGGATGGAATAGAAGGCCCAGGTCAGGGCCGCCAGCAGGGCCAGGACATCGCCCAGCGGGTTGAGCCGGAGCACGGCATTGCTGTTGACGGCGATGCAGACGATGCCGGACATGGCGCAGACGAAGCCCACGAAAAAGCCGGGATGCAGGCTCTCGCCCAGGACGATGCGGGCCAGCAGGGCCGTCAAAAAGGGCGATATGCCCACCAGCACGCCCACGTTGGACGCCGTGCTGTGGCTCAGGGCGATGTTCTCCAGCAAAAAGTAGAGGGTCACGCCGCACAGGCCCGCCAGGGCAAAGGTCACTTCCCGGCGCCGGTCACGCACATGCAGCAGGCGGGGGCAGGCCAGCAACAGGGCACAGGCCCCCAGCAAAAAGCGCAGGAAAAGGATCTCGATGGGCGCAAAGGCCTGCAGCAGCACCTTGGTGGAGGTGAAGGTGGCGCCCCAGATGAGGATGGTCAGGATGGCGGCCGCGTGGGCGGCAAGAGTGGGATTCATGGGGCTGCCTCCTTGGGCAGACGTGCACCGGGCGCTCGGAACGGGGCCGCTCCCGGCACGGGCCGGAAACGAAAAAGCGCGCTGCCCGGGGACAGCGCGCCTGAAGGCAAACGGAAGGGGCAGGGATCAGGCTTTGGCGTGCTGTTCCATGCCCAGCTCGATGAGTTTTTCCAGCAGCTGGCCAAAGTCCATGCCCAGCTGGGCGGCCTCCTGCGGCACGAGGCTGGTGGGCGTCATGCCGGGCAGGGTGTTGACCTCCAGCAGGTGCAGGCTGTCGTCGGGGCCGAGGATGAAATCGGCGCGGCTGTAGCCCTTGAGGCCCAGGGCCTTGTGGGCGGCCAGGGCCAGGCGCTGCACCTCGGCGGTGACGGCCGGGAAACGGGGGCGGGGCAGAGCTCGCGCGCGCCGCCGGTGGCGTACTTGCTCTCGTAGTCGAAGTAATCGCCCGCCACGGGCTCGATGAGGATGGGCGGCATGGCTTCCTCGCCCAGGATGCCGCAGGTGATCTCCTTGCCGGGCAGCTGGGGCTCGATGAGCACACCTTCACCGGCGGCGAAGATCTCGTCCATGATGGCATCCAGTTCCTGCCGGTTGGTGGCACGGCCCAGACGCAGGGAAGAACCGCCCGTGGTGGTCTTGACGAAGAGCGGCCAGGGCAGGCGCGGTTCCCAGCCTTCGGCGGGACGCACGGGCAGGAATTCCCAGTCGGCCGTGGGCAGGCCGGCCATGCGGAAGATCTGCTTGGCGGCGGCCTTGTTCAGGGCCAGGAAGGAGCCGGAAGGCCCGGAGCCCTGGTAGGGACAGTCGGCCTTTTCCAGCATGGCCTGCACCAGACCGTCCTCGCCCGGCGAACCGTGCAGGTTGATGAGGGCAAAGTCATGCTGCCGGGGCGGTCTCCACGCAGCTCGTCGAAATTTTCCAGCAGGTCGAAGAAGGTCACGGCATGGCCGCGTTTGAGCAGGGCTTCCTGCATGCCGCGGGCACCGGTCAGAGAGACCTCACGCTCGCTGGACCAGCCGCCCGCTATCAAAAGAATCTTCATGGATGGCATACCCCAGATGCGCCTCGAAGGCGCGTTCGATACATTCGCCCTGCTGCCACGAAAGGCGGATGCCCTTGCGGGCCTTTCGTATGGCCGTAGCGCACCAGCAGGTCCTCATAGCGCTGGCGCAGGGGCACGCACTGGTCGTGCTTGACCCGCTTGTCAGCGTAGATCACGAAAAACGGGATGGAGAACAGCGTTCGGGCTCCTGCTCCGGGACGGCCCAGGGCCAGTGGACGTGCAGCAGCACGCCCTGCGCCAAGGCATGGTTGCGGGTCTCGGCCACCACCCAGCTGGCCCCCAGCTGGGCATGGCTGCCGCCGTGCAGGACGCTGTAGGTCTTGGCGATGTCGTGCAGCAGTGGCGCTGGCGCGCGACCACGGCCTGACATGACCGGGAACCCGGCCGCGCGGGCCCGCTGGGCCAGCTCGGTGGCGATATGGGCCACCATGCGCGAATGGGCGCGGATATTGTCCAGCATGCCATATTTGTCCCAAAGGGCCATGCAGGCGGCATCGTCGGGGATGCTGCCCTGCGTGGGGGACTCCAGGGCCGGTTCGGGCAGGCAGGCCAGCGGGTGCACCAGAGGCCATTCGCCGTTTTCCGGCGTGCCGATGACGGGAGTGGATGTGGTGAAGATGGACATGGCGGCAGTATGCCACCGGCCCGGGGGGAAGGCAACGTAAAAGAGGTTCGCCGCTGCGGCAGGAGGAGGATGGACGCTGCGCCGTGCCGGGATAGAGCCGCGTGACGCGGAGGGCTGCCGCACGATGAGCGGCCGTTGCCCGACATCCGGGCTGGTTTGCCTGCGCGGCGAGCGGCAAGGGGCCGGGGCTTGGGCAGCCCCAGGCCCCCTGCACCCCCTGCCCCGCCTCGGTCCCCGGTACTGCGCGGGCGCGCCGGGGCAAGGGCGGCACGACGCCTTCGGCGTACGCCGCCCGATCGGCGCGCTCAATGGATGGGGAAGGGAGGTATAACGATGGCAGGGCGGTCGCTGGTTGGGGGATGGATGTGCAGGGGCGTCGTGTGGAAAGGTGCCGCCAGTGGCGTGGAAGTTCCTCTTGGCAGAAAGGATAGACTGATTGTCTGTTTGTGATGGAGCTATCAGGGGCTGGGAGGAAGGCCTTGCAGACGTTGTGGCGCGTTTTGGGCGGTGAAAAGCGCAGATTGCTTTGTATTACGAGGAGAGCGGTCTCTCGTCCGCATCTGGGGCGAGCATTCGAGGTAGCAAGGGCCGGGGAAAAGTAGCACGTTTTTTATCTGTCCGTCAGAACAAAATAAAACGCGCTGGGGAGGGGGAGGGGAGTTTGAGGGGAGGGGGAAACCCCTCTCGCGTCAGCAGAGGGGTTCCCCCCTCCCCTCAATATCATTCTTACAGCACGTCTTTTTCCGACTTCAGGCGCAGCAGGCCGTCGAGGATGCTCCAGGGGCTGGGCGGGCAGCCGGGCACGAAGAGCTGCACGTCGCACAGGGGCGGCAGACCGCCGCAGCATTCGTCGCTGTCGGCGAAAAGGCCGCCGGAGATGGCACAGGAGCCCACGGCGATGGCGATGCGCGGCTCGGGCACGGCTGCCCAGGTGGCCAGCACGGCTTCGCGCATGTTGCGGCTCACGGGGCCGGTGACCAGGATGCCGTCGGCATGGCGGGGCGAGGCCACGAAGTTGATGCCGAACTTGCCCAGGTCATAGACCAGGGTCCCCAGCACGTTGGTATCGGCCTCACAGGCGTTGCAGCCGGCGGCGCTGATCTCGCGCAGCTTGAGCGAGCGGGAGAACAGGCCGTTGCAGGCCTTGGGCTTGTGCAGGGGCCGGGGCCGGGCCGTGACGATGAGGTCCTCACGGGCAAAGGCGGCCACGCGGTAGTCCCTGGTGAAACGGATCAGGCCCTCACCGCGTGCCGCGGTACAGGCACGGGCGCAGGCTCCGCAGAACAGGCAGCGTCCCATGTCCAGGGCGATGCCGTCGGTCTCGCCGGCGGGGCCGGGCTCGGCGGGCGAGAGCTTGCGCAGGGCCCCGGTGGGGCAGACGTCGAGGCAGGCGCGGCAGGAGCCGCAGTCCCCGGCCGCGATCTCGGGGCGTCCCATGTAGCGGGGCGAAAGGCCCGGCGCCTTGTGGGGGAAATCCAGCGTCCTGTATTTCTGGTGCAGGCGTTCCTTGAAGATGTCCAGCATGTCAGTCCTCCTGCCTACAGGTCGTGGCCGCAATAGGAAAGGTTGAAGCTCTTGTTGCAGAGCGGGAAGTCGGAGATCTGTTCGCCGCGCAGGGCCATCTCCAGACCGCTCCAGTTGTGCCACGAAGGATCATAGATCTTGTAGACGCCGAAGCGGCCTTCCGCATCCGTGACGGCCACATGACACAGCTCGCCGCGCCAGCCTTCCACCTGGGCCACGGCCAGCATGCCGCCGGGCAGGGCCTCGGGCATGGGCGCACGCCAGAGGGCGGCATCGCTCTCGCCTTCGCGGAGCTTCTCCTCTTCGCCCAGACGGGCCAGATGCTGGAGGTCGGCTTCCACCAGGCGCACGGAGTCGGCCACTTCCAGGCGGCGCACCGTGGCGCGGCCCAGCACGTCGCCGCCCTGGGCGGTGCGGATGTCGGTATCTTCCAGCGGCAGGCGGGAAAGGGGCGCATGCGCCGGGCATCACGCGGCAGGCCGCAGGCACGCGCGGCCACGCCCACCATGCCGAAGTCCTCGGCGGTACGCAGGCTGACGCAGCCCGTGCCGGTCAGACGGTCCAGCACGCTGGGCGAGGCGAACATCACGTCCACGGCGCCCTTGACGTCACGCCAGCCCGCACGCAGGCGGTCCAGCAGGCCGCGGCAGGCAGCGGGATCCAGATCCCAGTTGACGCCGCCGGGGCAGACCAGGCCGCGCCCGAAGCGGTTGCCGCAGATCTCGGCGGTCATGTTGAGGAAGTCGCCGCGGATGCGGCCGTTCCAGGACGAGGTGGGCAAAAAGCCCGTATCGCCCGCGATGGCGCCCAGGTCGCCGGTATGGTTGGCCAGGCGTTCGAACTCCAGGCCCATGCGCCGCAGCAGCTGGGCACGCAGCGGCACGCTGACGCCCGCCAGACGCTCCAGCACCACGCTGTAGGCCGTGCAGTGGCCCACGCTGGTGTCCCCGGCCACGCATTCCATGAGCGCGGCATCACGCAGGTGGGGGCCGCCGGCCAGCATCTTTTCCACGCCGCGGTGCTGGAAGCCCAGGCTGATCTCCAGATTGAGCACGTTCTCGCCGTAGCACTGGAAGCGGAAGTGACCGGGTTCGATGATGCCCGCATGCACGGGGCCCACGGCCACTTCGTGGACCTGGCCGCCTTCCACGCGGTAGTGGTCGCACTGGGCCGGGCCGGGGCGTTCCGCGCCCGAGGCGGGCGTGGTGTAGCGCACGGGCTTGAGCCAGGGGTGGCCCTCGGGCACGATGCCCCAGGCCTCGCAGACCTCACGCTCGAAGCGCTGGAGCTGGGGGCATTCCTGGCTCATGGACGCATAGCGTTCCAGCGGCAGGCAGCGGGAGGCCCACAGTTCCTGCCGCTGGTCATGGGGCCATGACGCAGCACAGGCCGGCGGCGGCCGTATTGCCCGCCACCAGCGCCAGTTCGCCCTGGGCGTACAGGGCCCGGGGCAGGCCAAAGAAGGCCAGCACGCGCCAGCCGTGCGCCACCTGCGTCAGGATGGCGGCCCGCAGGGAGGCCGCGTCAAGACAGGGGATGTCGGCCAGTCTGGCCGGGGAAGCATAGGAAAAACGCATGGTCTAGCCTCCAATGAGGGCCGCGCTGGCGCGCAGCAGCTTTTCGACGCCGTCGGGCATCCAGAAACCCAGCAGCAGCACGCACAGGCCCAGGGCCATGGGCGGCAGCACGCTCAGGGCGGACTCACGCGGGCACTCGGGCATGTCGGTGGGGCGGGTGCCCTGGAACATGCGCAGCACGGCCACGGACATGCCCACGAAGATGATGGCCAGGGCCAGCATGTACAGGGCGGCCACCAGCCACTGGCCCTGCTGCAGGATGCCCTTGAGGATCAGGAACTCGCTGACGAACAGGCCGAACGGCGGCGAGCCCACGATGGCCAGGAAACCGCCCATCCACAGGGCGCCGGTGACGGGCATGGTCCAGCGCAGGCCGTGCACGTCGTAGCTGGAATAGGTGTGGTAGCGGGCCAGGATGTTGCCGGCCAGCAGGAAGAGCATGCACTTGGTCAGCGAATGGCACATGGCGTGCAGCATGCCGCCGAAGGCCGCAGCGCCGCCCAGGCCCACGGCCAGGGCCAGGATGCCCATGTGCTCCACGCTGGAGTAGGCCAGCATGCGCTTGTAGTGGCCCTGTCCCACGATGAAGATGGCGGCCACGAACATGGAGACCAGGCCGAAGAAGACCAGCAGCGTGCCGCTGAAGCCGCCCAGGCCCGCGCCCAGCATGATCTGGTGCCCGCGCAGGATGCCCAGGAAGGCACAGTTGAGCAGGGCGCCGGACAGCAGGGCCGAGACCAGCGAGGGGGCCTGGCTGTGGGCGTCGGGCAGCCAGTTGTGCAGGGGGGGCCAGGCCCATCTTGGTGCCGTAGCCCACCAGCAGGAAGATGAAGGCCGCCTTGAGCCAGGGCAGATAGGTGGCTGCGCTCTGGGGCGCATCCAGCACGGCCAGGGCTTCGGCGCGCTGCTGGGCCAGATGGCGGAAGGCCTCCACCTGGTCCATGCTTTCCACCGGCGGCACGCCGGGCTCGTAGAAAGCCACGGAAAGCAGGATGTTGCCCAGCAGGGCCAGGGCGATACCCACGGAACAGATGATGAGGTACTTCCAGGTGGCTTCCAGCGACTGCTTGTGGCGGTGGAAGTAGATCAGGGGCGCGCTGGACAGGGTGGTGATCTCGATGCCCACCCACAGGGCGCCCAAATGGCGCGTGGTGGTGACCAGCGTCATGGCCGAGAGGAAGAAGCACAGGCAGGCCGTGAAGCGGCGTTCCGGGGCATTGGTGAAGGCCCGGCCGTCCAGGATGCTGGTGCGTTCGGTGATCAGGGCCTCGTCGCGCAGGTAGCCCACGCCGTAGACCGAAGCCACCAGGAAGAGCACGCTGGCCAGCACGAGGAAGAGCGTGCCCAGCGCGTCAGGCGCCAGCAGACCCGCCAGGGCCTGCGGATGCAGGCCGCCGCTCACATCGGCGGCCAGTTTGACGGAAAGGGCCGTGTGCAGCACGGCCGTGAGCAAGAGCAGGCCGCGGCAGACGGTGGTATTGCCCAGCAGCAGCATGAGCAGTCCGGCGCACAGGGGCGCAAACAGCAGACATTCCAGCATGGTCGCCCCCTAGTCGCGCAGGTCGTGGAAGCCCACGTCGATGGATTCGAACGTGTGGCTGATGTGGTTGATGGCGATGCCCATGACGAAGACCGCCACGAAGATATCCAGCAGCAGGGTCAGCTCGAACCAGACGGCACCGGCCGTCATGAGCGGGATGCCCAGCAGGAAGATGCCGTTTTCGGCCACCAGATAGCCCATGACCTGCGAGAGCGCCGTGGCACGGCCCACCACCAGCAGAAGGCCGCAGAACAGCGTGGTCAGGCCGGCGGGCAGGAGCAGGGGCGGGAAAAGGCCGGGCGTCATGGGCAGGCGGCCTTCCAGCCAGAGCGAGAAGACCAGGCAGGCCAGACCGGTGAGCACGGCCAGGCCAAAGCCCAGACGGGGCTTGATGTGCGGATCGGCACCGATCTGGCGCCGGGTGCGGTGCAGCAGCCAGGGCAGCAGGCCGCCCTTGATGAGCAGCACGGCCACGGCCAGCAGGGCATGGTCATGGATGAGCAGCAGGCCGCCCAGCAGGATGCCCTGCGCGGTCACCAGATTGATGAGCGTGCGCAGGCGGCCCATGCCCAGCAGGGCCAGGTTGTTGAGCGTCAGCAGGAAGAGGAAGAACTGGAAAAGAGCGCTCATGATTTACCTCACCTGGGTCAGGATCAGGGCCAGGGCCGAAAGCACGGCCGCGCCGCCCAGCAGCACGGGCACCTTCTGCATGCGCAGACGGGCCATGACGGATTCCACGATGCCCACCAGCACGGCCACGGCAAAGATGCAGGCCAGCCAGCACAGGCTCTGCTGCCACAGGGGCAGGTCGGGCACCAGGATGCCCGCGGGCAGGGCCGCGAAGAACCACAGCTTGAGGGCCGCGCCGTACTCGATGAAGGAGAGGCTGGGGCCGGAGTGGTCCAGGATCATGACCTCGTGGATCATGGTCAGCTCCAGATGGGTGGTGGGGTCATCCACGGGGATGCGGCTGTTCTCCACCAGCAGCAGCACGAAGAAGACCACCGGCACCAGCAGCAGCTCGGCACGTCCCAGCAGCCATTCATGGGCCGGGCGGCCGCCCAGCATGCCGGAAAGGGAAAGCGCATCGTGCATGCCCAGGGTGGAACCCACGCCCACCAGGGTCAGCAGGCAGAGGAAGAGCACCGGCTCGGACAGGGCCGAGAAGGCGGCCTCGCGGCTGGCCCCCATGCCTTCAAAGGACGAACCGGTATCCAGGGCGGCCAGCATGGTCAAAAAGCGGCCCAGACCCAGCAGGTAGGCGGCCAGCAAAAAGTCGCCGGAAAAACGCAGCGGCGAGGCCATGCCGCCCAGGGGCAGCAGGGCCAGGGCGCAGAGCACCGTGGCCAGGCCCACCACCGGGCCCAGCGTGAAGACGGGGGTGGTCACCTGGCTGATGACCTCGCCCTTGCGCAGGCCCTTGAAGATGTCGAAATACAATTGCAGCACAGGCTTGCCGTGCCTGCCTGCCACCTTGGCCTTGATGCGGGCTATGATGCCCGGCAGCAGCGGCGCCAGCAGCAGGGCCAGCGCATACTGGAAACAGTAGAAGGCGAGATCGCTCATGCGTGCAGCCCCCAGGCCAGCAACGCCACCAGCGTGGCGAGGATGTAAAGGATATAGAGATGGATCTTGCCGTGTTGCAGGATCTTGCACATGTTGCAGAGCTTTTCCACGCCTTCGAACAGCGGCGTGAACAGGCCCGTACGCAGACGGTCAGGGGCGGAGATGGCCACCGAAGCCTTGCCGGGGAAGTAGCGGCCGTCCAGCTCCTGATGCACCTTCAGGCCCATGGCGCCGCCGAAGATGCGGCCCAGCGGCTCGGAGAAGGAGGCGTCCGTGTACTGCACGCGCGGGGTCCCGTACTGGTAGCCGCAGCCCCAGGTCTCTTCACGGCGCAGACGGCCGGCGATGCAGACCTTGCGCAGCAGCCACAGGGCGGCCACCAGGGCCAGCAGCACCATGCCCACCAGCGAGACCGTGCCCAGCATGTCGGCCACGCGCAGCATGACCTGCTGTCCGGCCACCGGATCGGGCAGGGGCGCGTTGACCGTGCTGATGAGCCAGCGGAAGCAGTGGCCGGAAGCCAGGCCGCCGGCCACGCAGAGGAAGGCCGGGATGGCCAGGGGCCAGAGATCGCGGGGACGGGGACGGTGGGCCTCTTCCACGCAGCGGCTGCGCGGCGCGCCCAGGAAGGTGATGCCGTAGGCCTTGGCATAGGTGGCGGCGGCCAGACCGGAGACCAGGCCCAGCACCACCAGTGCCATGAGCAGGCCCAGCTGCTGTTCCACGCCGGGCAGGCTAGAGCCGTCCAGCAGGGAAAGGGCCAGCACGAACTCGCCGGCAAAACCGTTGAAGGGCGGGAAGCAGGCGATGGAGACCGCACCGATGCCGAAAGCGGCGCCCACCAGGGGCATGCGCTGTTGCAGGCCGCCCAGCAGCTCCATGCGGACCGTGCCGGTGGCGTGCAGCACCTCGCCGGCGGTGAGGAAGAGCAGGCCCTTGAAGGCGGAGTGGTTGAGCATGTGGAACATGGCGCCGGCCAGGCCCAGGGTGCCGATCCAGCTGTTGCCGCTGTGGCTGCCGATGAGCCAGGCGCCCACGCCCATGAGCATGAGGCCCATGTTCTCCACGCTGGAGTAGGCCAGCAGGCGCTTGAGGTTGCTTTGGGCCAGGGCCTTGAGGATGCCCATCAGCGCCGTGCCCAGCCCCAGGAACAGGGTCAGCCAGCCCCACCAGGCCGGGGCGGCGCTGAGGGGGGCCACGAATTCGCAGCTGCGGATGATGCCGTACAGACCGGCGTTGATCATGGCGCCGGAGAGCAGGGCCGAGATGTGGCTGGGCGCGGCCGGGTGGGCCTCGGGCAGCCAGACGTGCATGGGCGCGATACCGGCCTTGGCGCCGAAGCCCAGCAGGGACAGCACGAACAGGACCGAGGCCAGCGGCACCACGGGACCTTCCTTGAGGGCCAGGACGGCAAAGGCCGTGTCGCCAGCGTTCTGCCAGAGCAGGCCGAAGAAGGCCAGCAGCAGGACGGCGCCCAGGTGGGCGGCCACCAGATAGACCCACGAGGCGTCACGCACGTTGCGGTCGCTGTCGTTGAAGTCGATGAGGAAGAAGGGCGACAGGGACATGACTTCCCAGGCCAGCAGGAAGAGCACGGCGTCGCGGGCCATCATGACCACGGCCATGCCCAGCACCAGCAGCAGATAGAAGAGCCAGTGGGCGGCCAGGTTATGCTCGCTGGCGCGGGTGTGGCGCAGCGAGATGCCCCCGGCACAGGCGCAGACGAAGCCCAGACCGAAGACCGGCAGCAGGAAGACGCGGGAAAGGGCGTCCAGCCCCAGACTCAGACTGCCCACGGGCAGGCCCCAGGCCTGGGTCCACAGCAGGCTGCCCGTCCAGCTGTCCGTCGAACAGGCCCGCCATGCCCAGGGCGCAGCCGCAGGCGGCCCCCAGAGGACCGAACAATCGGCCAGCCGGGTCGTGGCGGGCGTGGGGCGGGCCAAAGCCAGCAGCCCAGACGGCGGCACTGACCGCCAGTACACACCAGAGCCAGCAAATCAAAAACGATAGCAGC
>ENA-OQHN01000711-OQHN01000711.1-human-gut-metagenome-genome-assembly--contig:-NODE-711-length-10978-cov-2.003686_pt1 | contig 10978 bp, 11 predicted proteins | sample MGYA00242564_ERZ504721 | MGnify/ENA primary metagenome ERZ504721 (study PRJEB26092, sample SAMD00036212) | human gut metagenome | host: Homo sapiens | study: EMG produced TPA metagenomics assembly of...
AAGGCAAAACAAAAAGCCGCTGCATCATGCAACGGCTTGCTTGTTTGTTTGTGTAAACTAGATAGCGCGGGTTACTTTACCAGAACGCAGGCAACGGGTGCAGGCGTGGATGTGGCACGGAGTACCATTAACAATTGCCTTCACACGTCTTACATTTGGTTTCCAAGCTCTGTTAGATCTTCTGTGAGAATGAGAAACCTTAATACCGAAAGTAACGCCTTTTCCGCAGATATCGCATTTAGCCATTAGTCTGCACCTCCTTCTAACTTTTAACAAGTCAACATTCGTATTTTATCAGATTTCTTCGGAAAATTCAAGCCCTTTTGCAATAATATTTTAAAAAGAGGAAAATTAACAGTTTTTACCCATCCTTCTACCTTGTTTTTTACTATTTTAGAAGGTATAATGAAAGGAAAAAGGGCAAAATGAACAAGAAACCTTCTTTTGCCCACAGAAGCTGAGAGAAAAAGGAGTCGATCATTTGTTCAATTTGAGTCCAACGACCATCCTGGTTCGTGCGCTGGTGCTGTTTACCACCATGCCAATCCACGAGTGTGCGCACGGCTGGGTGGCAGATAAGCTGGGAGATTATACTGCCAGACAAGCCGGCAGGCTGACGCTCAATCCCTTCCATCATCTGGATTTGTTCGGCAGCATCCTGCTGCTGTTTGCCGGAGTCGGCTGGGCAAAACCGGTCCCGGTCAACCCCTATTATTTTACTAAGGTAGACCGCCGTGCCGGCATCGCGCTGACCGCACTGGCAGGACCGATGTCCAATATTTTGATGGCGCTGCTGACCATGATTTTGTATAAGGCGGTGCTGTTGCTGCCGCTGCCGACCTTCCTTGCCTCCTTTTTGGCGATGGTGTTTATGGTGATGTGCGTGACCAACCTCAACCTGGCGGTGTTTAACCTGATTCCCGTTCATCCGCTGGACGGTTCGCGCATTTTGGCGTTTTTCCTGCCGGATAAAGCACTGCGCTGGATCGACGAGCATGAACAGATTATCTACATAGTATTTATGATGCTTATTCTGTTTACCAACATCCTGGACGGACCGATTTCATTTGTAGTTAACGGAATCTATGGCTTCCTGTGGAAGTTTACCGCGCTGTTCATGGGAATATAAGGAGGAAGGACCTTTGACAGAGCAGCTTTCCTTTAAGGTCGCACAGGTGGAAGGTCCTTTGGACCTGATCCTGCAGCTGATCTCCAAGCACAAGCTGAACATCTATGACATTGAGATTGCAAAGCTGCTCGAGCAGTATCTGGATTATGTCGAGCAGATGCAGAGCCAGCAGCTGGAGGTCGCCAGCGAATTTTTTGGAGATGGCATCCCGACTGGTGTACATCAAATCGGTTTCGCTGCTGCCCAAGCACGAGGAGCTGGAGGAGCAGCTCAAGAAGGAGCTGACCGGACAGCTGATTGAATACACCCTCTGCCGCCAGGTGGCACAGCTGCTGAAAAACCGCTTTGTCGGGGACGAACTGTTTGTGCGCCCGATGCAAAAGGATGCAGCCGTTCCCGATGCTGCTTACCCGCTGCACCACAACAGCCGCCTGCTGCTGGATGCCTATCTTTCTGCGGTGGGCAGAAGGAAACTGCCGCAGCAGGAGAACAGGAGCTTTGAGCCGATGATGGCGCGCAGGGTGGTTTCGGTCAACTCGCGCATCGTAGTGGTGATGAAGCTGCTGTACAGAAAAAAGCGCACCTCCTTTTTATCGCTGTTTGAAAGCAGCAGCGACCGCTCGGAGGTGGTTGCCACCTTTTTGGCGGTGCTGGAGCTGATGAAAAATAAGCGCGTCCTGCTGGAATCGGACGGAAAAACAATCCGCCTGTTGTAAAGCAGGGTTTGCCGAGGGAGGAAAAGGCTTTTGACCAAGCTGACAAAGATAGAACAGAATATCCAGGCAATCCTGTTTGCCGCAGGAGAGCCTTACGAAAAGGAACGACTGGCAAAGCTGCTGGAGATTGACCGCCAGACGCTGGAGCAGCTGGTGGAGCGAATCAACGAATGGTATGAGGATACCCCGTTTATCCTGCTGGAGCTGGACCAATGCTACCAGATGGCAACGCGGGCAGAATATGCGCAGGTCATCCGGCAGGCGCTGGAGGTCAAGAACAACACCCCGTTGAGCCAGGCGGCGCTGGAGGTGCTGGCAATCATCGCCTACAACCAGCCGGTGACCAAGTCCTTCATTGAACAGATTCGTGGAGTGGACAGTAGCTCGGTGGTCAACGCATTGGTGGCAAAGGAGCTGGTGCAGGAGATGGGCAGGCTGGAAATACCCGGCAGACCGATTTCCTATGGGACCACCGAACATTTTCTGCGCTGCTTTGGGATGAAGAGCATCGAAACGCTGCCCAAGCTGCCGCAGAGCACACAGAACGCCCAGGAGGGCGAGCAGGCATAGAACAAAGAAGGAAAGGGAGGGTGCAGCGATGACGGTGCTGTGGATACTGCTGGGTGTGCTGGCAGCCATTATTCTACTGCTGTGTCTGCCGTTGACTCTGCGCCTGTCCTGGCTGCCGAAACCGGAGCAGCCGGCGCCCTGCCTGCTGACCGATGAGGTGAACAAGGAAATTGAGGCACTTGACTTGCCTCAGACAGACAGGCAGCTGCTGCGCCAAATGGTCGAACAGACAAAAGCGCCGCCGGTGACAGAAAATCAGCTGAAGGTCGATGTAAAGGTCCTGTTGTTTACAATCCATCTGTTTCCTTTTGCACAAAAGAAAAAAGTTACACCCCCAAAAACAACAAAAGCAGCCTCAAAAGAAGCAGGAAAAGGCGTCGGATAGCAACGAACAAAAGCCGAAAACAAGCGAAATCCTTGCCATGCTGCCGCAGTTGTGGCAGTGTGCTAAAAAACCGCTTCAGATGGTGCTGGGGGATGTGTGCCTGCATCATTTGAAGCTGTATGGTATCGTCAGCCGCGAGGATACGGCACAATCGGCGCTGGAGGCGCAAAAATTTTTCGACCCTCCTTTATACTTTGCTGGGAATGGTGCAAAATATCGGCAGGGTGAAAAGGACGGACATCCGCATTGAGCCTGATTTTTGGGGGAGTGGACAGGAACGTTGGCAGCTGCGTCTTTCGCTGACCGTTCACCCAATCGTGGCAGTGGCAGCGGCAATCCGCTTTGCAGCCTGCTTTTTAAAACAGCTGCTCTCCCGAAAGGAAACGGACAAGCCGCAGCAGAAGGATTCCACCTCCTGCACAACCGACGGTGGAAAATCCGCTCCCCAAACACAGGGAGCAAACCAATAAAGTCAACACAATCGAAAGGAAGGATCATATGAGTCAGCATATCCATAACCTCATGGGAGAATCTATGAAAGGACTGCGCGATTTGGTGGATGTTGATTGCATCATCGGCAAACCAATCGTCACAGCCAGTGGAACCACCATCATCCCAATCTCCAAGGTGACCTTTGGATTGGTTCGGGAGGAAGCGACATTGCAAAATCTACGAAGGACGATTTCGGTGGAGGCGCAGGCGCAGGTGTCACCATCCAGCCGCTCTGCTTTTTGATTGAGCGGGAAGGGGATGTGCGCATCCTCAATGTCAACCAAAGCCGCACGACCGCCGATGCAATCGTAAATATGGTGCCGGAGGCAATCGACCGTATCTCTGCGATGGTCAATAAGACAAAGGAGCCGCAGCCGGCAGCACAGCCTGCACAGGAGCAGCAGACATCCGTACCGGAGTGCCCGCCGCAGCAGTAAAGAAAAGCAAGTAAAAAAGGAACCGATTTCGGTTCCTTTTTTGTTTGCCTTTCTTCTGTTATAACGGTTTAAAAAGACGTGCGCTCCAAAACTGCATTCCCATCTGCTCGATGTAAAAGTGCAGGATGGCTTGGTAGTTTTTGGTGGAGGTGCTCAGGGTGAGCATCTGTGCTTCTCCAGTCACTGCCAGCTGTGCAAGTTGGAACAATCGGGAACCAATCCCGCTGCTGCGCAGGGCAGGCTGAATGTAAATCTCCTCGATTTCAAAGCAACGGGTTCCCGCAGGCATGATGGAGCTGTCCTTTTGCGTTTCCTGCATTTTGCCAAAGAGGTAGCCAATCATCTGCTCCCCGCGAAAGGCGGCAAAGATGCGGTTACCTTCGATGTCGTCCGGCTCATTTTTGTGGTAGCCATGGATGGAGCCTTCCTCCTCCCATTCCTGCGACAGCCCGATGAGTTGGGAAAGGACCGGTTCGGTGCAGCTGACCTCCCGCAGAAAGATTTGGGTTGCTTGAGATTCGTCGGTGCGGTCGGTCGCAAAATCTTCGCCGGGGAAGGGGAGGACACCACACAGCTGCCTTTCCAGCTGGCAGTCGCAAGGTTCGGCAGCCACCAGCTCCGGGTGGTACCAGGCAGCCTCCACACAGCCCATCGCGCGATAGAACGCCTGTGTTTCCTCGGCGGAATGACCGGAGAGGTAGAGCTTCTTCGCTCCCCGCTGCGCTGCCGCAAGACAGCTCATGGCAAACAGGTGGGAGCCGATGCCGCGACCGCGCATCCCATTGGAAACGTGCAGGCTGGACAGCTGAAGGTACTCATTTTGCGGACCAAACGGCTGATTTTCCACCGAAGCAAAGCCGAGCAGCCGATTGCCTTCCAAAGCGGCGATGACATCGCCGCCGGTGTTGAGGGTATTTTTTAAACAGTCGTACAAAAAGATGTATTCTTCTTCGTTCCAGTCGTCGATGAAGGCGATGTCCCGAAGCACCCAGCTGCCGTTTTCTTTTCTCCAGCAGCGGGTCACATTCTGCCAGCGGTCGAATCCAGAAAACAGTTCGGGACCGATCTGTTGCTGGGTCAGGTGTTGATAAATAATGTCCATAATCAATAATTCCTTTGTTTAGTTTTTGTGAAACCGTCCGAACAGTCGCTCCTTTAAGGAAAGCTTGGCAGGAGGAAGTTCAAACGGTTTTTCAAAGTAATGGTGCAAATAGGTGTGGGAATCCAGCGGCTCGGCGTGGTCGCTGTTGTCCTTGACATAGCTGCCGTCGCTGAGCATCTCCCAGGAGTTTTGGTTGTCCATGCAGATGGCATCCACCAGATGCAGGATTTCGCGGCGGGGATCACCGTCACGCACCTCGGCAAAGACCTCCACCCTGCGGCGAGTGTTGCGGTTGAGCAGGTCGCCGGAACCCATGAAGATGCGCTGCTGCTCTCCGGTGCCAAAGATAAAGATGCGCGAATGTTCCAGATACCGTCCGACGATGCTTTTGATGCGGATGTTGTCGGTGTATCCGGGGATGCTGGGACACAGACAGCAGATGCCGCGGATGACCATTTCCACCTTGACGCCCGCCTGAGAAGCTTCAATCAGCTTTTCCATGATTTCCATATCATTGAGGGAGTTGACCTTGATGAAGACATACCCTTCTCCGCCGCTGCGGGCAAGGTCGATCTGCTCCTGGATATAGCGCAGGACGTTGGATTCAAAGCAGTTGGGAGCGACCCACAGCCGCTCGGTGGATTCCACCACCTCACCGACACACAGCGCCTGAAAGACGCGGGTGGCATCCTCGCCCATCTTCGGGTCGGTGGAGATAAAGGAAAGGTCGGTGTACAGCTCGGAGGTTTTTTCGTTGTAGTTGCCGGTGCCGACTTGGGTAATATACTGAATTTGGTTGTGTACCTTGCGGGTAATCAGGCAGAGCTTTGCGTGTATCTTGTAGTCGCTCAATCCGTAGATGACGGTGCAGCCTGCCTCTTCGAGCATGGTGGCGTAGTCGATGTTGTTCTGCTCATCAAAGCGCGCCCTAAGTTCCAGTACGCACAGCACCTCCTTGCCTTTTTCGGCAGCGTGTGCTAAAGCGGAGGCAATCTTGCTGTGGTTGGCAAGGCGGTACAGGGAAATTTTGATGGAAACTACGCTCGGGTCATCTCCCGCTTCATACAGCAGGTCGACAAACGGTTTGGTGCTGTGGAAGGGGAAGCTGAGCAACATATCGTGATTTTGCAGGTAGTTGATGGCGCCGCCTGCATCCCCTTTGGCAAAGTCGACCGGAACAAAAGGCTTGGCTTCGTGATAAAACCAGCTTTTTTCCTCCTTGTGCGGGTCAAGAGCCGACGGCAGAGCAAAGCCGAAGGAGAAATCCAGCGGGATGGACTGAACCAAGAAGCAGGCAGGGGTTACTTTAAACTTTTTGCAGAGGAAATTGACCACCCGTTCGCCGGGCATCGAGGAAAATTGCAGGCGGACCACATCCAGCCTGCGGCGTTTTTTGAGCATCTCCTCCATAACGCCGCGGAAGTCGATGTCAAAATCGTACAATCCCTCGTCGACCGAGATATCCGCATTGCGGGTAACACGCATGATGTGTTTTTCCACCACCTTCTGCTTACCGTACAGCTTTTGGGCGCAGTAGAGGATGATGTCGGCGGTGAACAGCACGCGGCGGCGCTGGTTAAGGGTGAAGATGAAGTAGGGTGGAAGATGGGAAAAGGGGACGATGCCCAGCTGCAGGCTGTCACCCTTGGTTTGTGATTTGTCTTTGGATTTGTCCTTATCCTTTTCCTTCTCCTTATTTTCCAGCACAGTCAAAACAAACTGTTCCTTGTTCTTTAAAAAGGGAAAGGGGTGCTGGCGGTCGATAATTTGTGGGGATAGCAGAGGGCGAATGTTTTCAGCAAAATATTTCTGAACAATCTGCTCGTCCAGCTTGTTTAAATGCTGGGTATCCATCAGGTCGATGTCCTGCGCGCGCATCTGCTGCTTGATGGATTCCCACGCGCGCTCGGCAATGGGGTTAATCTCTGCCACTTTTTTAAGATGGCATCAATCTGTCCGGCGGCATTCAGACCGGTTTTATCATCGAGTTTGTTCGGTTCGACAATTACTCTGGTCGTGCAGCGAGCCGACCCGGACCATTGAAGAATTCGTCCAGGTTGGAAAAGTAGATGGACAAAAATTTCAGCCGTTCCATCAGAGGAATTTTTGGATTGAGCGATTCGCTGAGCACTCTGCGGTTAAATTCAAGCCAGCTCAGCTCCCGGTTGACAAAAATACCGGGAACCGGAGGTGCAGGCAGGTTATTGGTTGTTAAGAGTTCTTCCATAGCTGTTCTCCGTTTTCAGTGGGGTGTGTAACGGGTATTATTGCATTTCGCTCAGCAGAACCTGAGCTAAGATTTTCATGCCGGTGCGGGTGGATTCGATGTCCACCCATTCGCTGCGGGTGTGTGCGCCCTGCCCTTCATAGACACCAAAGCAGACAGCAGGAATACCCATCGACAGCGGGATATTGCAGTCGGGTGGAGGCCGCACTCGTCGCTGCGCTCATAGCCGTACAGGGCAGAGGCGTGTTTGACGATTTCGGTCAGCTCCTTTTGGGTCAACGTCGCCCTTGCAGGGACGGTCGCCCAGCAGCTCGACCGAGACACCGATGCCAAAGTTCTGGAAGGAGGAAATCACTCCGTCAAAGAAGCGGTCCATATAAGCAAGTCCTTCGCGGCGGTTGGAACGGTATTCGTACAGCATCGAGCAGCTTGTGCGATGGTATTGACCGAGGTGCCGCCTTCAATCATGCCGACGTTGTAGGTGGTCTTCCGATGCTCGGTGCCTTGAGAGAGTAGAAGGTGTCAATCATCTTGGCAGCATAGTGGATGGCATTGCGGTTGCCAAAAGCACCAAAAGAGTGCCCGCCTTCGGTGGTGACGGTGATTTTCCAGCGTTTGGAGCCGACGGCATCGTTGACCACAGTGTCCAATCCGCCGTCGATGGCGTACAGGCGGGAGATGCGCCCTTCAAAATTCTTCATCAGCTGGCGCACACCCTTGAGGTTTCCCAGTCCCTCCTCACCGGAATTGAGCACAAAGAGGATGCCGGTTTTGGGCTTGAGGTTCAAAGCGATTGCCATGCCTGCCATCTCCATGACAGCGACGGCGTTGGTGGTGTCATCGCCGACACCCGGTGCGTAGAATCTGCCGTTTTCTTCGTGGAAGGGCAGCGGGTCGGTGTCGGGAAAGACCACATCGGTGTGCGCAAGGATGGCGCACAGGTCGCCGTCTCCTTCTTTGACACCGTAAGGGAAGATGACGTTGAGCGCCGAGTCGATGTAGACACCGGTGGCTCCCAGCGATTCCAGATACTGTTTGCACCATTCTGCCCGTTTTTCCTCATGGTTGGACGGAGCCGGAATCTGTGCCAGCTGTCGGATGGACTGAAGGTAACGCGGGCGGTTTTCCTCCAGATAGCTTTCAATCTGCTGCTGCATATTTTCTTTGATCGACATAAAAATGCCTCCTAAACACTCCATTAGAAGATGATTGTGCGTTCTATCCTAATGATAGCACATCTTCGATAGAGGTGCAATTTTAAACAAAAAATTTTACACAAATTGTGCTGGGTTTTACATAGATTTAATAAAGTGCCTGGGGAAAAAAGTGAGTCGGGAGCAGAAACGCTCTTTTTTTGTCTACTGTGATGTGATACAATGGGCTTATCCATACGGACAGGAGGAATGACGATGCAGCGATTTTTAAGCATCGGCGTGATGGCGCACGTCGATGCAGGCAAGACCACCTTTTCCGAGCAGCTGCTTTTATCATACAGGAAGCATCCGCACCAGAGGACGGGTGGACCACCAAGACGCTTTTTTTGGACAACGACCGTCTGGAGCGGGAGAGAGGCATCACCATCCTTTTTCCAACCACGCGCCCTTTTCCATCGGGGAGCATCAATACTGGCTGCTGGACACGCCCGGTCACGCCGACTTCGGTGCGGAGATGGAACGGGCAATTCAGGCGATGGATTACGCCATTGTGCTGGTCAGCTGTGTGGAAGGGATACAGGCGCACACCGAGCAGGTGTGGAAGCTGCTCAAACGCTATGGGGTGCCGGTGTTTTTCTTTCTCAACAAGACCGACCGGACCGGTGCGCGTCCCGACGAGGTGCTGCACCAGCTGCAAAAGAGGATGAGCAGCGCGGTCTGTGATTGCTCGGGATGCTTTGGAGAGGGTGCGCAGTTGAGCGAAGAGCTGATCGAACAGATTGCAGCAGAGGACGAAGAGCTGATGGAGATGTACCTAGATGGCGGGTATGAGGAGGAGCGATGGCTGAACAAGATGGCGCAGCTGGTCGCCAAAAGGGAGCTTTTCCCCTGCTTTCGAGGGTCGGCTTTGCAGGATGAGGGCATCGAGCAGCTGCTTTGCGGACTGGACCGCCTGACCCTTGCGCTGCCCGCTGTCGAGGAATTTTCCGGCATTGCCTGGCAGGTGCGACACGACCCGCGAGGAGAGCGTGTGGTGCTGATCAAGGTGCAATCGGGCAAGCTGTCCGCGCGCGACCAGGTGCATTTCCTGACAGCAGACGGACAGGAAGCCAGTGAAAAAATCAACGAACTGCGGGTGTACAGCTCCGGCAAGTTTACCACCGTGCAGCAGGCGCAGGCAGGTCAGCTGTGTGCAGCCACCGGTCTGGAGCAGGTGCGGGCAGGCGACGGCTTGGGGAAACGCCGCTTTCACCGCGACAGCCAGCTGACACCGACGCTGGGAGCAAAGGTTATCCTGCCGCCGCAGCTGCCGGTGCGCACTGCCTTAGAAAAGCTGCGCATCCTGGAGGACGAGGATCCGACGCTGGGCATCAGCTTTGAGGAGGAATTGCAGGAAATCCACATCCGCATCATGGGTCAGATCCAGCTGGAGGTGCTGCGGCAGCTGTGCAGCCGTCGCTTTGGTATCGAGCTGGATTTCGGGGACTGCCGCATCCTGTATCGGGAAACCATCTCCCAGCCGGTGGTGGGTTATGGTCATTATGAGCCGCTGCGCCATTATGCCGAGGTGCATCTGCGCCTGGAGCCGGGACAGCGGGGCAGCGGCATCACCTTTTCCAGCGACTGCCCGACCGATCTGCTGGGGCAAAAAACTGGCAGAACCTTATCCGCACACACGTCTTTGAAAAGAAGCACAAGGGTATTCTGACCGGTTCGGAGCTGTGCGATGTACACATCACCCTGCTCAACGGCAGAGCGCACATCAAGCACACCGAGGGCGGAGATTTTCGGGAGGCGACCTATCGGGCAATCCGTCAGGGTCTGGAGCAGCTGGCAGCTGCCGGCGGCTGTGTGCTGCTGGAGCCGTATTACAGCTTTGAGGCAGCTGTGCAGCCGGAGCAGCTGGGCAGGCTGATGGCAGATTTGCAACGGATGGAGTGCAGCTTTGAGCCGCCGGTGACCGAGGAGGACGGCGTGCTGCTATGCGGCAGAGGATCGGCGCAGGCGCTTTCCGGGTATGGGTTGGAGTTTATCTCCTACACCAGAGGCAAGGGGATACTGAGCCTCTCCTTTGATGGGTACGAGCCGTGTGCCCATCCGCAGCAGGTGATCGAAGAGATTGGATATGATGCAAAACACGACCTGCAAAATCCATCCTTCTCGGTCTTTTGCTCCCATGGAGCGGGATTTCCTGTGCCGTGGCAGGAGGTGCCGGCGTATATCCACTGCAAATAAGGACGATAGCAAAAAAGGGATGTTCCCGTTTGTGTGCATCCTTTCCCCATCTTCCCCAAACTGTCGCTTGATAGTTGCAGGAGATGGGGATATAATGAGAATCAGAAAAGAATTTAGCAAGCAGTTAAAGGGGGAAACGATATGGCAAGAAAACTGCATCGAAAAAGACCGTTTCGCGCACACGCAGGCTTTACCAGAATGGATGTGAAAAGCCGCATCCTGCGGGTGCTGCGCCACCAGAAGGAGGAGCCGATCGGCATCCGTGTGCTGGAGATACAAGCGCAGATCAAGCGGGAGGAGCACGCGGCGTTTTTGGAGACCTTGCAGCAGATGGAGGAAAGCGGAGAAATCTGGCGCAGAAAAATTCAGTCGTGCTCAGCAACAGCCAGGGACTGGTGCAAGGCAAAGATTGTTTCGCTCAATGAAAAATTCGGGTTTGCCCGACCGGAACCAAAGGAGGGCGAGGCGCCTGTCACCGACCGCTCGCAGGACATCTTTCTGCCGGGACGCTTTATGCAGGGAGCCATGCCC
>ENA-OQHN01000712-OQHN01000712.1-human-gut-metagenome-genome-assembly--contig:-NODE-712-length-10977-cov-9.620276_pt1 | contig 10977 bp, 9 predicted proteins | sample MGYA00242564_ERZ504721 | MGnify/ENA primary metagenome ERZ504721 (study PRJEB26092, sample SAMD00036212) | human gut metagenome | host: Homo sapiens | study: EMG produced TPA metagenomics assembly of...
AACGCAGTCATGCTCTGAGATAAAAGGATGCTTGATTACTTCCGAGCCCAACAAGGTGACTCGACTCGCCTATAAAGCGGCCGGAGTCGAGTACCCCGTATGCATAGAATAAGTCCGCGAACTCAGGATTATCTTGCGGACACCTTGGGCGTAGAGCATTCGGACGTGGTCGACTGCGTGCGCCTTCTTCGCGAGGTCGGGGCCGTTGCCGATGAAGTCGACATCGCGGCGCGGTACAACTTCAGCAAAAGGAACGCCTCGAAAGTGGCGGTTTTCCACGAGGCGGAAGTTTTTCTCGGCAACTGGATCGCCGATCACGGCGAGTCGGATCATGACCGCTTCAATCTGAAGGACTTGTACGAGCGTCTGCGTGAACGTCATCTGGATGTCACGCCCATGATCGTTCGCCGGCTTCTTCGGCAATGGGAGCGCGAGAAGAGCGTCGCGATCGGTTTCCTCGACAGGGACACGCGCCGAATCAGGTTCAAGGTGCAGCCGGACGTGCTTGAGCGAAGGGCCAGGCAGCGTCTTGCGCTCTGCGGGCATTTGCTCGAGCAATTGGAATTGTTGGGAGAGCCTGCACCCAAGACCGGCTCCCCGGTCGAGGTGAAGCTCTCGATCGTCGGCTTGATGCGGTCTTTCAAGGCCACGCTCGACGACGTCTTCGAGCCGACGCAGCGTCAGATGGAGCACAGTCTGCTTTTTCTGAAGGATCTCAAAATCGTGGAGTTTGAGTCCGGCTTTTTGGTGAACTATCCGGCTCTGAGAATCGAGCGCCTGGTCATGGACAACCGTAAGCGCTTCACCAAGACGGACTATCGCAGACTTGACGAGTTCTATCAGCAGAAGATTCAGCAGATCCACATTGTGGGCGAATACGCGAACCTGATGGTGAAGAACATCGCCAAGGCCATGCGGTACGTCAGCGACTACTTTGCGATGGAGTACGGAGCTTTCGTGAAGAAATATTTTGCCGGAGAGCGAGAAAAGACGATTTCCGTCAACATGACCAGGCGTCTCTATGAGCGCATCTATGGCGCATTGTCACCGCGGCAGATGGAGGTCATCAAGGACCGATCGCAATACATCGTCGTGTGCGCTGGCCCGGGAAGCGGCAAGACCCGCGTTCTCGTGCACAAGCTCGCGTCCCTGCTCATCGAGGAGGACGTCAAGAGCGAAGAGCTGCTCATGCTCACCTTCTCGCGCGCGGCCGCGACGGAATTTGCCGTACGCCTGCGCGCCCTGCTCGGAGGAGGCGCGCGATTCGTCGAGATACGAACCTTTCATTCCTTCTGCTTTGATATTCTGGGTCGGCGGGGCGTGCTTTCCGAAAGCGACAACGTTGTTGCCGAGGCCGTGGCAAGGATCCGTGCCGGCGAGGTTGAGGCAAGCCGCATTGCGAAAACCGTTCTGGTGCTTGACGAGGCGCAGGACATGGATGCAAGCGAATTCGCGCTGGTCGAGGCGCTTCTCGGACAAAACGAGACGATGCGCGTCATTGCTGTCGGCGACGACGATCAGAACATCTATGCGTTCAGGGGATCCTCGTCAGAGCATTTCCGAAAGCTCCTGACGACGTATGAAGCTTCGCACCATTTGCTGTTGGACAATTATCGGAGCACTCCCGAAGTTGTGGCGCTTTCCAATGCCTGGGTCAGGCAGCTGCCGAATCGATTGAAGACCGACGACGGCCGCGCGGTCCGGTCGTCCGATGGCTTCGTGAAGGTAATCGCACATCGAATGGGCCGTATCGTAGGGCCAGCGGTGGAAGACCTGCTTCGAGATTTCCCGAAGGGCAAAACGGCAGTGCTGACCAGAACCAACGAAGAGGCGCGAGAGGTTTGCGGCAGGCTGCTGTGCAAAGGCGTGCCGGCCCGACTGATACAGGAAGAAAAGCACGTGCCGCCGGCTCTTGTCCGGGAGTTGCATCGCGTGCTGGATTATTTCCGACGATTGCTGGCAAAGCAGGATAAGACCAATATTATCTCTGACGCTCAGTGGAGTTCGATGATGCGGCACTTGAAGGAGCAGTGCTCGCAGTCAGCTGTCTATGATCGGTGTGCCGCCCTTTTGAATAAGTTCAACAGCTCGGTGATGGGCGGGCGCTATTTGTCCGATCTCGAGACGTATCTCTGGGAATCGGATCTGGACGACGGCCTAGAGACGGATCAGGAAACCATCCTTGTCTCGACCATTCACAAGGCTAAGGGAGGCGAGTTCGACAACGTCTGCCTCGTCCTGGGAAATCGAGGCATGGAAGAGGAGCCGTATCTGAGAGAGGTGTTTGTCGGCATCACGAGGGCTAAAACACGCCTGCGGATTCATCATGGACCGGGGGCGTTTCTGCCGCATGCCCAACTTGCCGGCCTTGCGTTCGTCGAGTGTTCTGACGAGACTCGTCTCTGGCCGCTCGCTGAAGTGCTGCAGATGTCGTTGGGACACGACGGCCTGTTTTTGGACTACTTCATTTCTCGACAGAGGCTGATCGAGAAGCTTCACAGCGGTCAAAAACTGATTCCGCGCGATTTCGAGCTCTTTTGCCGGACTGAAGGCGGCGGCGAGGCATCGGTGGCGCGGTTTTCGAAAAAAGCGCGCGAGGACATCGCCTCGATTCTGGCTGGAGGATATGTCATGAGTGAAGCCTCGGTACGCGTCATGGTCTATTGGCGCAAAAAGGACAGCGATGCGGATACTTTGATTTTGTTGCCCGACCTGGTGTTCAGGCGGCGGGAATGACAGGTCATCCCGGGCGACGCCTGCACCAGTCTCTCCGCGCACATTCGCATGGATCCTGCGCCGATGAGGGTCGATACCGTGCCCGCCTCTTTCGGAAGGCGGCCGCCGGCCCCGCCGTTAAGCCTTCGGAATGCCTGAACGGCAATTCAGTTCGGCAGACAAAGGGAAAGTCCCAACGTGCAAAAGTCGTCTTGACAGCACGGCAATGAAAAGGTGCGGGCATAATGTGCAATGCGACCCCGCAATGCCGAGAGGCGTATAAATCGAAGGAGATCCCCTCAGATGAACGCATTTGACAACGCTTTTGAGAGGAAATGGACGGTCATTTTCCTCTTGGAATTCTTTTTCATCATGATGCCCTTTCCATGGTTCTACGACCTGGAGTACACGCCGTGGCTCTTCGGCGTGCCGCGATTCATCTACTGCTGGCTGGCCTACGGGCTGCTGGTGATAGGAACGATTGCTCTCTGGTGGCGCAGCTGCATGAAGCGTCCCGAATACCAGGAATACGAGGACTAGCATCATGCCGTATCAAGTTGAAACATCCACCGTTCCCTTTCTGATCGTCACGATCAGCTATCTCGCGGTCTTGGGCTTCATCGGCTGGTGGGGCAACCGCCAAAACCGAAATCTGCAGGATTTCTTCACGATGTCGGGCTCGGCTGGCGCCGTGCTTTCAGGCCTTGCCTATTTCTCGACGCAGTATTCGATGTCGACCTTCATGGGCGTGCCGGGCTCGATCTATCATGTAGGCTATGCAGGCATGAGCGTCTCGGTGCCGGGCATCGCCTTTTCGATGGTCATTCCGGCGCTTCTCGTCGGCCGCAGGCTCATCAAGCTCGGCCATCGCTACAAGATGCTCACGATGGCCGACTATCTTGCCGACCGTTATGAGTCGACCGCCATCCGCGGCCTGCTCGCCATCCTGATGCTCATCTTCCTCGTGCCCATGATGGGCGCGCAGACGATCGGCGCGGGCGTGATCTTCACGACCTACACGGGCGCTCCGCAGTGGGTCGGCATCGTCGTGATGGGCGTCACCGTCATCCTCTACTGCATGGCGGGCGGCATCCGCTCGGTCATGATGACCGACGTCATTCAGGGCGTGCTGATGGTGGTCACGGCCGTGACGACCTTCTTCGTCTCGCTCAAGCTCGGCGGCGGCCTCGAGACCATCAACGCCAAGCTCGCGTCCGTGGACCCGAACTACCTGAAGTTCCCTGGCCACAACAACTCCTATCCCTGGCAGAACTATGCGTCCATGATCGTCATGTGGTCCTTCTTCTGCATCGGTCAGCCGCACCTCTTCACGAAGTTCTTCACGATGAAGAACTACGGTACGATGTTCAAGGCCGTCCTCCTCGGCACGCTCGGCATGTGGTTCTCCGCAAGCTTCATCGAGTGGTGCGGCGTGACGGGCGCGGCCAGCTTCCCCGGCATCCCGGGCAAGGAAAGCGACTTCATCGTGCCGCTCATTCTCCAGGAAGGCCTGCCGTCCATCGTCTCCGCACTGATGGTCGCCGGCATCTTCTCGGCCGGCATGTCGACGATCAGCTCGCTGCTCCTCACCTCCACGTCCGCCGTTTCGCGCGACCTCTATCAGCGCATTCTCAAGCGCGATGCCACCGACGAAGACACGCTCAAGATGTCCCGCGTCGTGACCGTGGTGCTCGGCATCATCGCGATCGGCATCGGCATTTTGAAGCCGGGTTCGATCTTCACGATCATTCTCTTTGCGTTCGGGGGGCTGGGCATCTGGGCCGCGCCCATCATCTGCGGCATGTATTGGAAGCGCACGACGACCACGGGCGTCTTCGCGTCCGTGATCATCGGCGAAGCGTTCTACTTCCTGCTTCTCACCGAGTTCAAGTCGCTCTCCATGGGCTTCAATCCGCTCATCGTCGCCTGGCTCGTCACCATGATGATCCTCATCGGCGTGAGCCTCTTCACGAAGCCCGTGTCGGCTGAAACCATCCGCCGCCACTTCGACGATCTGGACAAGCCCGTCAAGGCGTAATTCAAGCTCAAGCGACTGAGAATTACGGTGCGCCGAGCCGGCTTTCCCGCAGGGGAGGGCCGGTGGCGCGCCTTCTGATAAAGGATAAACATCATGCAGCTTGCACATCTCAACTGGCAGGAGGCCGAAAAGGTTCTTGCCGATCCTGAAACTCTCGTCGTCATTCCCGTCGGTTCGACCGAACAGCACGGCTCCGTAGGCCCGCTCGGCACCGACTGGCTCATCCCGCAGGAGCTCTGCCGCCGTCTCGACGGTCGCATGGAAAAGCTCCTCATCGCGCCCGTCATTCCGTTTGGCGTCGCGACGCATCACATCAACTTCCCCGGCACGATCGACCTTGGCCTTGAAACGATGATCAAGGTGATGGGTGCCGTCTTCGAATCTCTCTACAGGCACGGCGCAAGGCGTTTCGCGGTCATCAACGGCCACGGAGGCAACGATCCCGCGATCGAAAAGGCCGCGCTCGAGATGTATCGCAGGGGCTCCCAGGTGACGCTCGTCAACTGGTGGGGCATTGCGCCCAAGCTCAATCCGGACTGGCCCACGGGCCACGGCGACGCTCAGGAGGCTGCGGCCGTCATGGCCTTCGCGCCCGAGCTCGTCAAGTCCGAATGGCTCGTCGACAACGTCGTCACGCCGCCTTCCGCGGACTTCAAGCAGCTCCACATCAACACGGTTCTCTTTGAGGGCGCGCCCGTCAAGGTGATTCGCGAAATCCGCGACACCGTCAACACGGGCGGTCTCGGCGGTCTTGAATCCAAGTTCGCCACGCGCGAATGGGGCGTCGCCATGATGGACGGCGTTACCGACTGGATGGTCCGCTATCTCGAGGCCTTCCGCAGGATCGACCTGCCGAAGAAGCATTGGGACTGACCTTATGGCTTACGAAGACATTCTTGCCGCCGTGGATGCAGTGCGGCTCATGGATAGCGTTCGCGCGATCTGCACGGGCGAACGTCTTTCAAACGAGGCGGAAGTCCGTTCCTTCGACGTTCTGGAAAAGCTCTTCACGGACGCGGGTTGCCGCGTGACGCGCGAGGCGCTTCCAGGCTACGTCAGCACGCCCGAAGGCGCAGCCTTCGAAGCGGGCGGCATTGCTTATGAAGTACTCACTCACCCCATGACGCCTTCCGCAGATGGCCTCGAGGCGGATCTTGTCTACGTCCCGGTCGACCGAACCGGGTCGGCATCCGCCGAAGAGGTCTCCGGCAGGATCGTTCTCACGGACGGTCTGGCAATGGAGCCCGTCGTGCGCGCCCTTGAGGACAGGGGCGCCGCAGGCGTCGTCTTCATCACGGGCGAGGAGATCCACAACATGATCGTCTCGCGCGTCTGGGGCTCGCCCACGCCCGAAACCCTGCACGACTATGTCGGCATTCCCGTCGCAAGCCTCTCCTTTGGGGACGGCTCTCGCCTCAGGGCCCGCCTCTCCGAGGCGGGCGGCACGCTGCCCGCAAGGCTTTCGACCCGCGTCGAAAGCCGCTGGACGGAAATTCCCGTCATCACGGCCGAGATCCGCGGCGCGGACGAGGACTTCGTAATGGTGACGGGACACGTCGACAGCTGGGGGCTCGGCGCCCTTGACAACGCCTCGGGCAACGCCTGCGCCGTCGAGCTCGCGCGCATCCTCGCGCCGCTCGCCTCCGACATGCGCCGAAGCGTGCGCTTCGTCCTCTGGTCGGGGCACTCCCACGGACGCTACGCAGGCTCGACCGCCTGGTGCGACGCGCACTTCGAGGAGCTCGAAAGGCACTGTCTTCTCAACGTCAATTCGGACTGCCTCGGCGGGCGCGGCGCAACGGTCATGACCGAGTCGCCCGCCATGGCCTCGACGCGAGGCCTCGCGCGCACGGCGCTGCGCGAGGCGGCCGGCGTCACGGACTGGCGCGGCTGCCGTTTTTCGCGCAGCTGCGACCAAAGCTTCTGGGGCGCAGGCGTGCCCTCGATCTTCTCTCAGGTCTCCGAGCAGCCGCCCTTTGAGGGCGCCGCCGCGGACGCCTTTGGCAAGATGTTCGGCAGCGGCAGGACGGGCGGTTTCGGCGCCTGGTGGCACACGAGGACCGACACGCCCGACAAGCTCGACCCGGAAAACCTCGCCCGAGACGTGCGCGTCTTCGCGAGCGTGCTCGCGCATGCGCTCTTTGACGAAAGACTGCCCGTCGATGCGGCGGCCGAGGTGCTCGAACTCAGGGACGAGCTCAAGGCGTGGCAGGAAAAGGCGGGCGACTCGCTCGACCTCTCCGAGGTCCTTGCGCGACTCGATCTTCTTGCTGAGGCTCTCAAGGCTGCGGCCCGCTCGGACGATCCGAAGCGCTTCGAAAAGCGTTCCCGCAGGGTGCTCTCCGAGATCATCCCGCTCGCCTATGTCGAGGGCTCGGTCTACTCCCATGACGAGGCACTGCGCGCGCCGCCAGTGCCGATGCTGAGACTCGTCGACGAACTTGCGACACTCTCCGGGCACGAGAGAAACGCCGCCCTCGTCAGTCTTCGCCGTGTCGTGAACCGCCTCAAGGCGGGCGCCGCACGGGCGCTTGATGTCGCTCGGGCCTGACGGCGGCAAGTGCGGACCTGAAGGCAGGATGGATTGCGGACGCATGCGCTGCAGCCCGTCTTTTGTTTGAACTGATCTCCGTGCATTCCCCACCCATGCGAAGCATGGGTGGGGGCAAGCGGGCTGAAAAGGCGAAGGACTCAGCCGAGCGCCGTGTCGAGCGTCATCATCAGGATGAAGCCCGTGATCACGGCGAGCGTGCCCGCATCGGAATGCTTAGAGAGATGCGCGGCGGGAATGAGTTCCTCCACCACCACGTAGAGCATGGCGCCTGCTGCAAAGGCCAGCATGAAGGGCATGGCTGGCATCACGGTCTGGAGTACCAGCACGACGAGAAGGCCGAAGACTGGCTCGACGATTCCCGAGAAGGCGCCGAAGAGAAAGGCGCGCATTCTGCTCATGCCTTGTCCTGCAAGCGGAAGCGAGACGGCGGCGCCTTCGGGAATGTTCTGGATGCCGATGCCGAGCGCAAGCGCGAGTGCAGAGGAGAGCTCGGCGGGCTCGCCCGAGAGGGCGGCGGAGCCCGCGACGAGGCCCAACGAACCGCCTTCAGGCACGTTGTGCAGCGTGATCGCAATGAAGAGCAGCATCGCTCGGTGCATCGAGGTCTTCGGCCCCTCGGGCCGGGCGGCGCCCGGGTGCAGGTGCGGAAGCGCCGTGTCGAGGAGTTTCAGGAAGAGCGCGCCCGCCGCCACGCCCGAACCCGCCGCAAGCCATGGCGTGCCGCCCTGTGCCTGCGCCATCTCCTGCGCGGGAATGATCAGGCTCCAGACTGACGCCGCAATCATGATGCCCGCGGCAAAGCCGAGCGAGAGCGTTTCGGCGAGCTCCGCGCCGCGACCTCGCCCGTTCCCCGGCTTCATGAAGAAGACGGCCGCGGCCCCCGCTGCCGTGCAGAGAAAGGTGAAGCCCGTCGCAAGGGTGGTCTGGGCGAGCGCGTTGAGAAGTTCTGACGTCATGGGCTTTCGGATCGAATTGGGTGAGAATGATTCTCAAGTATAGAGCCTTGTGGGACTGCGTGCGCATTTTGAGCGGTCCCTTTTTGCAAATCGTTTCAGGAGACGGCTTCCGAGCCGAGCCATCGTAAAATTCCTCTTCATTGCGGGTGCAGACAGCCTATAAATTGCTGGCTAACAAATGGCGTCCGCCGTCACGATACGAGGATTTGACTACATGACCAAGCGACTCATGCCGACTCGCGAGAACCTGCGCAGGGTGCACAGGGGCGCCGCGATGAGCGAAGAGGACATTGCGGGCGTCGAACTGATGCTTTACCTGATCCGAGCTGCCGACGTGGTGCGCGAATCGGTCTATTCGGGCCTCCGGGAGCGGGAGCTTTCCGAAGGGAAGTTCGCGCTTCTGATGACGCTCTTCGATGCGGACGGCCCCGTGCCTGTCGTTGAGCTGGCCAAGCGCATCGGCGTCTCCGCTCCGACCACCTCCGTCATGGTGACCCGCATGCTGCAGGCCGAGAACCCCCTCATCGCCAAGGTCCAGTCGAAGGCCGACGCCCGTTGCTGGCTCATCGAACTCACCGACGAGGGCAGGGCGCTCATCACGGCCGAGCTTCCCGCGCATACCGCCAGAGTGGCCGACTTCGCGAAATGCCTGTCGGGCGATGAGTGCGAGCAGATGATCGACATGCTCAAGAAGCTCGTCGCCGACGATTGATGCCGGAGCCTGCCGTGTGAATCCTCCCCGACCAATTATTATTAACCGAATCAATAAATAGTTGACAAATTTAAATTTTGGCCATTTGACTTTTACGCGACTTTAGCGTATTTAGTCGACTCCGCTTCAAAGCATGCCCGAATAGGCGCTTTCTTCTGCTTGAAGTCAGAGGTGATCTCTTTGGCCAACTCCAGAGTTTGAGCATGATTTTTCGGAGCTCGGAGTCGGAGATGCGTCTTGAGTTGACGATTGATGAATTCATCAGGATTCAACTCCGGAGAGTGCGCCGGCAGGAAAAAGAGCTCAATCTCGTCCTTATGTTTTTTGCACCAAGCCTGAACCAGCTTTGCATGGTGTACGCGGCAGTTGTCGCAGATGACAAAGAGTTTGCGTTTTGCTTCACGATTCTCTTGGATCAGGCGATAGAGAAAACGGATGAAGCTATACCGACGAATCGCGCTGGTTTGAAAACAGAAAAACGATAATCCCTGATTGTTTACGGCTGAAATCATCACTGGGGCGCCATAGCAGGAACGGCGATCGTGTTCGATCGTCGGCGTTTGGCCGCGGGGTGCGTAACCTCGAACCCAATTCGTGTCCTGTTGAACAGCCGTCTCGTCCTCCCAAAAAATCGTCGCCTTTTCATTCTTGGCACGCTGGACAATCGCCGGATATTCGGTTTCCAACCATTGTTTGACAGCGGCGTCATCTTGCTGAATCGCCTTCTTCTTTGGTCGCTGAGGAGTCAAGCCCCAGGAACTCAGGTAGCGACGTACAGTCGGCAGGGAGAGCTCCTTTCCAAACTTCTCATGAATCAGTTTACGAACACCTTTGGCGGTCCAGAGCGCAAAATCCAGCTTCAGTTGGCGCGGATTTTTGCCTACAACCCATTTGTAGACCTTCTGCGCCTCTTCGCACGTCAGGCTGCGACGCCTCTGAGAAGCATCCTCTGACATGCCACGCTTCTTCCCCTTAACAGCCGCCTCCTCGCCGTCGGCCTGGTAAGCCTGAATCGTCTTAGTAACCCACTGACGGGATAAGCCAAGCTTGCGTGCAATCTCGGCGCGCCGCTCTCCCTTTCGGAAGTACACGATACAACGGCGACGAAGCTCTTTCTGAGCTTCGGATGAGGCCTTTCGGCCGTCTAGTGTATTGGAAGCGTTGTTATTTTCAGACATAGCTGAATTATACAGGAAACTCCCTATAATGTCAACTATTAGGTGATTTGGTTAATAACATCCGATGGCTACGAGGCCGTTGTAGAGACATTGGCGAAGTTCCTTCGCGCGTTCCATCTTCGCGGCAAGAACCCAAGCTATCTGCATGATCCGACCGTACATGGCGAGATCTTTCTTCTCGACAGTTCGGTTGGCAACTTGGAGAAGAAAGACGCGATTCTCGTCGCGGGCGTCATGGCTCCGATCTACATCGGAGGTGAGGCTGTTGAGATAATGCGGAACAGCTACTGCGCGCGGACCGTACTTCTTTTTGGGGCTAGGCTTTTTTGACATGGAACTTCCTTTGAGGAGGCGGAAATTCTAGCATTGTGCGCCCGATCCTCCCGCCTGCGCATTCAAGGTTGCTGGTTGCTCGACCACCGCCCGCGCTTTCCCTGCTTGGGAAAGATCGCCCCCACCACCTTGAAGACCTGCCGGGTTTGCCGATGAATCCGCGGATAGTGCGCATCCGGATAATGCAGCTCGATGACCCCGTCGACGAAGCGACGGAGAGTCGGGCATGCAGATCGTGAGATCGAAGAGAGGGGCACCCGGATACGTCCTGATGCAGAAGGCGGGAAGAGAGGCAGGTAGTCGACTGACGTCCATGACGAGGCTGCAACTGGTTGGAACGATTTCTGCGCAGGCCGCAGATGGGTAGGGCGATCTCATGAATGACATGAGGTCGCCTTAATTTTTTGAAAACTCACCTTTCTTTCAGGGATGTTTCACTTGCCATCGTTTAGCTCGTATGGTATAATCTAAGAGCTAAATACGGCTTTAAG
>ENA-OQHN01000713-OQHN01000713.1-human-gut-metagenome-genome-assembly--contig:-NODE-713-length-10954-cov-30.535051_pt1 | contig 10954 bp, 8 predicted proteins | sample MGYA00242564_ERZ504721 | MGnify/ENA primary metagenome ERZ504721 (study PRJEB26092, sample SAMD00036212) | human gut metagenome | host: Homo sapiens | study: EMG produced TPA metagenomics assembly of...
ATGAGAGCGTTGTCCTTACTGCCCCATTTGGCATCACCGCCAGCATAGTAATAGCCCAGCTCAAACTCATCATAATTGAATGACCAGGCATTCTTAATCGTATCAATGACGTCACTTAATCCAAGGAGCCCCTCATCGGGAAACACCTTTTTGCCGCCATCCATTAATTCAAAAACCTCTTTGGATAGTCGGGTACTGTGCTTAAATCGAAGCTTTTCGAAGTATTGATTATCTTGAAGAGGAATGTGATGGTCGAGCCGGAGACCATAGCCATGCTGCATATGACATCGCTGGAATACTTGAAAACCAATATGATCGATTGTGAAAGTTGACCGATCAAAATCCGGGTCCCAATAGCGAGAAAAGGTTGAAATATTCTCAGCATTCCACCTGGGAATATGGAATATTACGCCGTACATACTTTGCGGATCTCTAGAAAAGTCGTTCTCATTGAGCGGCCTCCACTGGTGCTTGGATGCATCGTAGCAACAGGTCGCAAAGAAAAGCGCTATGTCAAAATCATCCGTTAAATCGAGCATAGGCGTATCGAGACCATAGTGCTGGGCCAAAGGCTCTGGCATTAACTCCAAGTCATAAGCGGCAAGCCATCTCTGCATAGAGTCGAATTCAAGCAAAAAATCGACAAAAGCCGCAATTCTGATATGACAACAAAGTTCGTATCGATCCCTTTCCTCCTTGTTTTCAATAGAGTCCATAGTCCGATACATTGTGGGTAAGCTTGCGGGCCACATTCGGGACTCGCCTCTATAAAGATGTTGACGTTTTCCTTGAGAGATAACACGCCATAATGAGTTGTTTCTACGGCACCGTCAATGGATGGAAATCTCGCCACCTCATCTAAAATCCAGTCTGAGAAACGTTCACCCCGTGCGGTTCTCGCTGCAATTTGCTTATCCCTTTTTTCATCCAGAAAGGATACTTCCCTGAATACGCAGAGCGTGTCTTCGTCGATGTCCAGCCATTCATTGCTATAGTCAGTTCCGAGCCCTTTAATTACGCGATAGTAATTTGCATGCTCAATTAACTCATGAGCTTCTTTCAACATATTCATTGTGGGAACACGTTCCGAAACCAAGCCCATGTTTCCTCCTGAAACAGATCGATTACGCATTTGCCACAAATGAATCCTAAACCAAAGGGCGGGGTGTATCGGTATTAACCGATACACCCCGCCCTCGACGCGGTTATACTAGCGAATGATTGAAGCCGTTCAGCCTGGTTCTGCTCTCTCCCCTAGTCCCGCATAAACAAATCCCTCGTGTACACCTTGTCCGCCACGTCCGCGAGCTCGTCGCTCCAGCGCTTGGCGACGATCACGTCGCAGCCGGCCCTGAAGGCCTCCAGGTCGTGCGTGACCTCGGAGCCGAAGAACTCCGGCGCGTCCAGCGTGAGCTCGTAGACCACCACGGGCACGCCTTTGGCCTTCACGCGCTTCATGACGCCCTGGATCGAGCTCGCGCGGAAGTTGTCCGATCGTTCAAGCGTCGTACGCTAACGGGACGCGACGAAGTCTTTATTAGCAACACCCCCATCGGCGCCAACGTGAATGAGAGGCACGTCGCCCTGCTCAGCCACGTGAGCCGAGAGCGTCTCGAGCTTGCAGGGAATGGGTGGGAGATGCACGCGGTGTCTGTTATCACAGCTGCGGCTTGACGAATTACCGAAAGGCGCGGGCTGCGATAGCTAAAATGGGTGAAGGAACTCGTGAACTTCTGCGGCTTCTATGCGTCGCTTCACAGAGGCTATCGCGTCTTCCAAAACCATGCGGTGCCGCATATAGGTAACTCCGGGCAAGTTCTCAATCACCTCTTCAATGAAGTCAATCTTCCCTCGAAGAAGAGGGATTTCGCTCCCGCTCCACGATGCACCGAAGGAAGACATGATTACTGGGACCTTTTTGAGCTCTTCTGAGCTAAGGCCCTCTTTGCACAATAAGACTATGTATTTGACCTTAAGATCCTTGGCTAACTCCATTGCGACATCTGGCAGATGGTCAGCAAGTTCTCCATCACGCATCGAACGCGAAGCCAGCCAAGACACGACTGCGTCGTAGTGATGCTCAATAGCGTAATTAAGAAAATGCTTCAAGGCGAAAGATTTCAACATACACTGCAGACTTATCTCAAACCCCTCTATGGCCCTCCACGCTCTATCGGTTGCGGCCTCGCTGTTCTCTTCCCTCCATACAGCCTCACCTAAACGTTCCATCGCATAAGTCGCATTGAACTCCATGAGCACGGGTATTGCCCTCTCAGGAAATTGACTATCGTTGGCGACAATAAAACGAAGAAAATCCTCGTTCCAATGGGAGCTCCTTCCGCTTATGAGATTAAGCAAGATTTCTTCCGCAAGGGTCAGCGTTTCTGGCTTGGAGACAAACGCCCTCTGCTCGGCATTGTTGATGTTGCTGGGAAGAAGTCTATAAAAGGCGCGCGAACCTCTGTCCAGCTTCTGCAGGACACAGGCCACGTATCTAGCGAAAAAAGCCCGGCGTAGCAGATTCGATTTCCATTGCTGCCTCAAACGAAACGGTTTCGCCGTATGCTCCAGCTCCTTCCTCGATATCCCTTGCCAGCTCGGGACTGACTCCGAACTTCTCAAATCGCACTTCGTCAATCCGACTAAGCCATTCGGGAATCTCATTCTCCTCTCGCTTCAGAGCAAGAGCACGAACCCGATCGACGCTGAGCAAGTCAATCCAGCGAATAAGCAAATCGTCCGGGATCGTATACAAGGGTGCATCTGACAGGATGATCGGCTCTGCGTATTCGGTCAAAGTATCAGCACCAAGAATCATGACGTTTCTCAGGATTGGGTGAGGAATGTAAGTTGAGCTCTGCCAACAGGCAGAGCTCACAATCAAGATTGCCTTCACCAGTTCAGCCGAGCTTGCTGTTTGAACAACCTCGGTCAACTCCTCTGAGATATCGTTTCCAGGGAAGTCGTCTAAGAAGATCTGGGCTGCGATCCGTTCCTCAGGCGACGCGTTAAGGATCGGGAGCCCCTCTTCAGTGATGACACCTTGGGAAATGAACTCTTTCTCCAGTTGGACAAACCCAGGCAAGCTGCAAATCTCAATCGACTCAATTCGAGAAACATATCCTTTATCATAGCTCCTCCAGGGTCTCTTTCCACAACCGACCGGTCCCGTCGTCGCCGCCGATACCCGAACACCAGTAATCACCGAATCGCAGAGATGACTCAACTCCGAACAGTCCCTGAGTTCCTTAAGGCAAGCAATCGCTCGCTTCCTCAAGCCGATCATTGCCTCGGTGTAGACGTGGTTTCCATGGATGAACGTGACCTGTTTCCCTCCATCCTTGTCGGGCCGTCGTACGTTGCCGCCAGTAAAGCCTCAACATAATAGGCAAGCAGAACCCCGCTACCTATCCTCCTTGTTTGCCGAAACTCTCACGCAAGGCGTTCGAGGACCTCATTCTCGTATCGAAACCCGTCCGAATACAAGTTCTCGTTGAAGCACATGCTCTTCGTGAGTGTCTGCTTTGCCTCCCCTGGAGGCAAAATGTTCTTCTCCAACGCCATGAAGAACAGCTCTTCCGGCTCGCTGAATTTAGGGGCAGGCAGAAAGGACGTGAGCGATTTGAGGATATGAGATTTCGGAGAGTTGAATCCACGGCTCTTTTCGAATTTGAAGTCAAGGTAATCGTAGTTTCCAGGTTCGCAGCCCTCGATTGCTTCGAGAATGTGGCCAAGACCCTTCTCGCCGAGAAGGACATGGTATTCCTCCACCATCCTCCATCGCGTCTCATCATTCGCTGACGACCAAATGTCAGCCAGTTGCGATTTCAAGGAGGAGACAAGCTCGTCACTGAAGAAATTGTTCACAAGGATGGCGACAACCCTGGGGCATAGTGTTTTGCCGCACTCCAACTCGTTGATATCGAAAAGAGACAAACTTTTCTCGGCTATGAAAGCCTGGTAGAGCAAATAATCCCTCAAAACCTGTTCGCCCGGCGCTACCGCAACCATGTCCTGACATGCATCCACCAGTTCGTCGTGGCACAGAGCGGCGCAAGCATCGACGTATCTGTCATGAGAAATCCCAAACTTGGCAAGCAGCTTATCCAGATCTTTGTTTCCCTCTACCCTGTGCGCGTCCAAAACCGAGACGATTGTCGCCGCCCTTTTGGCGTCACCGCCCAGGCTAGAAGCCTTCTCTCCGTAGCAAGCCTCTATGAGGCTCGGCATCGTAGAGAATACCTCGATCCCACGTTCCTTAGCGACCTCGGCCGCCGCGCAGGCCAAGCGCATGTTACCCCTCGACAAGCGGATAATATCCGCCGAGGCTCTTCCTTTCGCGATTCCAAATCCATTCTCGACCACGCTTAGGGCCGTCTCCTCGTCAAGCGGATTGACCTCATAGGAGTAAGGCTTACAGAACTTTGATACGGAGTTCCTCACGTACTCGAACGCATAATTTCTTGCGGTCATAAGGACCTTGATATTGCCTCTGTTAGACACGAAGTTCGCAAACCCTTCGAGGCCAGTGAGCTCGTTGGCGTCATCGAGCAGAATTAAAGAAGGGTCCTCTTTGGGGACATCATTCGCTAAATCGTTCCAAATGGGTAACTTGTTCGATTGAATGACAAGAGGCTCTGCGCCGTTAACGTCTGCAAAACGACGCAGAGCCTCTACGCAAAGCCTGGTCTTCCCGCATCCGGGGCGCCCATGCACCAAGACAAACTGATACTCTTCGAGCGCAGCGAGGAGCTCGTTAATCTCTTTTTCCCTGCCAAGCAAATCGACCTTCAGAGTAGAGGCGAAGCTGTTCTTTTCAACTGCGGATTCGAATTCGTCCGGGGACATAATTTGCCCAGTACTCACCTCGATGCCCAGATGCTCTTTCGCAAGATTTGGGTACCGACGGGCCAACAAACTCGCCATTTCATCCGTACCCACAAGATCGACGCGATCGTCGATGTCTCTTAGATAGCTGAGATCAGAACTGTCTAGCCTTCGGCATGAATAAGCAATGGCTATCTTGACCAGCTGTCCAGATTTGAGCTCATTTCTTTCGGTCTCCAGACACTTCTCGATATCTTTTTCGATTTTATCCCTCGCCATAGCTCTATCTGGATAATGCCCGCATTCGAGATAGGCGTATTTGTTGTGAGGCAAAAGCCAGATTGTGTCCGGCGTCCCCGGGGCCGTTGCCGCCGAGCGGGCGGCAGACCCCCTGTGTACGGGCTTATCATATCTAAAATACTGCGTAAGCAATTCCTGGGCGATGTTCTGAAAGGCAGCAGGATCGAGCCTGGCGATTCTTTCCCTGATTTCAATTTCTCTGCTCATCAAAGTTGCACGCTCCTCCGTTTTCTCTGGCAATCCAAACGTCCTTGGCTAAAGGTCGCCCCAAACCGCCTCGGCAAGCTTGATGATATGACATACGCCACATTGGCGAGAAGACGATGCCGATAGCAAAGCAATTCTGTTCGTCGCGCACGCACCGCCCTTTTACTTGCATCGCGAAACACCAGGGCGTGCTCGTTCGCTCAACTGTTATATGTGCAGGTGTACAAAGTCGCCATATACCCGACCACCCCGATAACGTTCTTATAGGACCCTCCCTGGCCGAGCTTGAGGTTGATGCCGTCGACGAAGACGCAGAGCAGTCGTCCTCGAGCGGCCCCTGCGCCATGCCTCGACGGACGCGAAGATCTTCTCATACAAGTTTGAGGCTAACCCGACCTCGAGGACCTCTAGCGAGAGAGCCGCGGGCGCAAGCTCATGCACAAGTACGGGGCGTTCGCCCGCTCTTGGTCGACGAGGGCTGCTCGACACGCCGGGCACGTAGTTCAGGTCGATGCAGTTGGAGCTGATGGAGCTCAGGTACGGCACGTCTCGTGTTAACCGTCTTCTGCACCCAGTTTAAGAAGAAGGACTGGCACCCGAGGCCGGATGCAGGGTCCATGCGGACGCGGTCATGGATAGTATCGTGCGCAACGCGGCCTAGGTCGCCATGGGCACGACTAACATTCGCCAGCTCCGCGGGTCGGATCACTAGCTATAAAAAAGGCACCAGGGCTGACGTCGGCCCTGGTGCCCATCCTTAATAAGGTTAAATCAACGGAAGGCAATGTGCGCCCAACTCAGGCCAGCTCTCCCCTAATCCCGCTTAAACAGATCCCTCGTGTACACCTTGTCCGCCACGTCCGCGAGCTCGTCGCTCCAGCGGTTGGCCACGATCACGTCGCACTCCGTCTTGAAGGCCTCCAGGTCGTGGGTCACCTCGGAGCCGAAGAACTCCGGCGCGTCCAGCGTGGGCTCGTAGACCACCACGGGAACGCCCTTGGCCTTCACGCGCTTCATGACGCCCTGGATGGAGCTCGCGCGGAAGTTGTCGGAGTTGGACTTCATCGTCAGGCGGTACACGCCCACGACCGGCTTCTCCTTGCCGGCGTACACGCGGTCCCACACCATCTGCAGCACCTCGTCGGCGACGAAGTCCTTGCGGGTGCGGTTGGCCTCGACGATGGCCTCGATCAGGTTCTGGGGCACGTCCTTGTAGTTGGCCAGCAGCTGCTTGGTGTCCTTGGGCAGGCAGTAGCCGCCGTAGCCGAAGCTGGGGTTGTTGTAGTGGCTGCCGATGCGCGGCTCCAGGCAGACGCCGTCGATGACGTCGCGGGTGTTGAGGCCGCGGACCTCGCAGTAGGTGTCGAGCTCGTTGAAGTAGGCCACGCGCAGCGCCAGGTAGGTGTTGGCGAACAGCTTCACTGCCTCGGCCTCGGTGGTGCCCAGCACGAGCTCGGGGATGCCCTTCGAGCCGTCGGCGTTGACTCGCTCCAGCTCGGCGGGGTCGGCGCCCTGCGCCAGCAGGCCGGCGAAGCGTTCGGCAGCTGCGACGGCGTCGGCATCCTCCTTGGGCGCGCCAACCACGATACGGGACGGATGCAGGTTGTCGTAGAGCGCCTTGCTCTCGCGCAGGAACTCCGGGCTGAAGAAGATCTTGCTGTCGCCCAGCCTCTCGCGAAGGCCCGCGGTGTAGCCGACGGGGATCGTGGACTTGATGACGATCCAGGCGTCCGGGTTCACCGAGCGCACAGCGGCGATGGCGGCCTCGACGGAGCTCGTGTCGAAGAAGTTCCTGTCCGAGTCATAGTTCGTCGGCGTCGCGATCACGGCGTAGTCGGCACCCGTATATGCCTCGGCCACGTCGACGGTGGCGTGTAGGTCGAGCTCGCGCTCCCCCGACTTGGCCTCCACCAGGAAGCGCTCGATCTCGTCGTCCTGGATGGGCGAAACGTAGTTGTTGATCTTCTTGACCTTTTCGGGCACGATGTCCAGCGCGTGCACCTCGTTGTGCTGCGAGAGCAGGACGGCGAGGGACAGGCCGACGTAGCCGGTACCGGCAACAGCGATCTTCATGTCATTCTCCAATTGTCAAAGAACAGGTTAAAAATAGCCCCAACAACCGTTGAGGCTTAAAAGCTAGAGACTCTTCCTCCACACCATCTTGTCCACGACGCCGGTGTAGCTCTGGATGATCTTGACCACCTTGATGGAGACGGTCTCGTCGGCGTAGTCGGGAACGGGGGCCTCGGGGAGCGACCCCTCCGCGTCGAGCTCGACGGCGGTGTGGACGGCCTGCAGCAGCCCCTTCTCGGAGATGCCGGCCAGCGTGAAGCAGGCCTTGTCCAGCGCCTCGGGGCGCTCGGTGGAGGTGCGGATGCACACCGCCGGGAAAGGATGCCCGACACTCGCGAAGAAGCTGGACTCCTCGGGCAGCGTGCCGGAGTCGGACACCACCGCGAAGGCGTTCATCTGCAGGCAGTTGTAGTCGTGGAAGCCCATGGGCTCGTGCATGCGCACGCGCGGGTCGAGCTCGAAGCCGGTGGCCTCCAGGCGCTTGCGGGAGCGCGGGTGGCAGGAGTACAGGATCGGCATGTCGTATTTCTCCGCAAGCGCGTTGATGGCGGAGAACAGGCTCGTGAAGTTCGCCTCGGTGTCGATGTTCTCCTCGCGGTGGGCGGACAGCAGCATGTAGCGCTTGGGCTCCAATCCGAGCTCGGAGAGGATATTCGATGCCTCGATCTTATCAAGGTTCGCGCGCAGGACCTCGGCCATGGGCGAGCCCGTGACGTAGGTGCGCTCCGGGGCGCAGCCGGTGTCCTTGAGGTAGCGGCGGGCGTGCTCGGAGTAGGCCAAGTTGACGTCGGAGATCACGTCGACGATGCGGCGGTTGGTCTCCTCGGGCAGGCACTCGTCCTTGCAGCGGTTGCCCGCCTCCATGTGGAAGATGGGGATGTGGAGCCTCTTGGCCGCGATGGCGGACAGGCAGCTGTTGGTGTCGCCCAGGATCAGCAGCGCGTCGGGCTGCACCTGCACCATGAGCTTGTAGCTCGCGGCGATGATGTTGCCCACGGTCTCGCCGAGGTCCGCGCCCACGGCGTCCAGGTAGACGTCCGGGTCGGCGAGCTCCAGGTCGCGGAAGAAGATGCCGTTGAGCGTGTAGTCGTAGTTCTGCCCGGTGTGCGCCAGCAGGCAGTCGAAGTGGCGGCGGCACTTCTTGATGACCTCGGACAGGCGAATGACCTCGGGGCGGGTTCCCACGATGACCAGGAGCTTCAGGCGGCCGTCATCTTTGAAGTGAATATTTACCGTGTTATCCATTCGAATCCTTTCTCGGAGGAAGCCAATTCAACAGAGTCGCAATGGCAAGAGAATCATTGAACACCGTTCGTCGACCCTTATCGGGTCCTCGCCCTCTTCGATTTTGAGGCGACCGAGATGACGAGCCCGCGCTCGTACTCGTTCATCGAGAGCTTCCAACAAAGGAACGAGTAGACGGCAGCCGTGAGGCAGCCCGCGAGGAGCAACCCCGACCAGCCCCTGACGGGGAAGAGGCGGTCCAGGACAATGCTGACCCCGAGCGTGACCGCGGCAGGTAACAGCCAGCTCCCGAATGTGTCGGCGAAGAAGCTCTTGAGGTCAATCCCAAGGGAGTTCCTATAGATGACGTTCTGCCCGACGGTCCTCAAAAAGTAGGCGATGCAGATGGAGAGGCATCCACCAAGGGCGCCGAGGGGCACGGAGAGGACGAAACCAAGAACGACGTTGCAGGCGGCCATGGCGAGGAATACGAATGCCTTTGCTCGCACCTGCCCCGCCGCAGTGATCGCCGTGACGCCGACGAGCTGCGGAAGCTCGATGAGACTGGGGATAATGAGCAGGAGAGTACACAGCCAGAGGCCGTCGTACCCGTTGCCCATCCAGCACTGGATGAACCAACCGCCGAGACCGAAGAAGCAGACCTCGATGAAGCCGATGATATACAGTTGCACCCTGCCGAAGCGGACCATGAGGGTCTGTAGGCCCTCACCAACGCCGACGACTGCGCGAGAAACCTTCGGCATGAACATGCCGTTCAGGGCGCTCGCAACCGTGTAGACATAACTCTCGAGCGACGAAGCGAGACCGAATAGCGCGACCTCGGAAGTGGTGGCGGTGATGGCGATGATGGACGGCATGACCGCGAAGATGAACCGTTGGCAGACCTGGCCGACCATGACCCACACGGAGAAACCGACCACCTCGCGGGCGAGCCCCGAGTCCCAGCCGGCGAGATCCGCCCTCGCCTTGGTGCCCCTATGGACAAGCACGAGTTTGGCGAGTGTGGTGACAACACTGACGGCAGCGTTGACGATAACGAGCGCTACAACCCCCCAGCCCATCAGGAGGGTCACGACGATGAGGAGCACCGTCAGCACCTTTTGGATGAGATTGCACGCGTTAAGGGCGACGAACCGTTCGTTGGCAGTTAGGATGCCGTTCAGGGGCGCGAACGGGAAGGAGAAGATGCTGTAGAACGCAACGATGACGAACAGCGTCTTGAAAACGGGCATCTGCTCTGGCGTGAGACCGGAGTAAAGACCATCGATATTGAAGAATACGACCACGAGGGCGACGGCGATGAGACAGGTTATCGCGATATAGGTCTTATAAACAATGCCCAGGAACATCCCGACGGCATCCTCTTTGCCCTCCGCATAGTACTTCGAGAGAAAGCGCGAGACGGAATCTCCGAGCCCGAAATCGAGCAGGAAGAAATTGACGACGGAGAGAGCGAGTGTGTAGAGACCGTAATCGTCCGCACCGATGCAAGAGATCATCCAAGGGGTGTAGATGAGCCCCGCAACAGTGTTGAAGGCAACGGCACCATAGGATAGAACGGCGCCGGCTTTGTATTGGTTAACTTTCACTGTTCTCTCTCCATTAATTCAGAAGGTTCGACAGTTTGCTCTTCAATTGGCACCCTTCGTCCTATGCAGTAGAGAGGAAGCAAATAGAACCAGAGAACTATGGTCATGTATTGACTCCAGTCACCGCGCTGTCCACTAATTACAACAAACACGGCAAAAATGAGGTAAGCGATAGTCCAGATGGACTGATCCTTACCCTCCTCCAATCGATTGTAATAGCTCTCATCAAGAACGGTGCAAACGACCCCCCAAATGAAAGGAGCCAAAAAAATACCGACAAGACCAAAAACAGCATATCCTTCTCCAAGGACGCTATTGCCAGCAGTTGAGTAACCCGTAGCAGCCAAACCAGGATTAATTTGCTTAAGCACCTGCATGCTAAGCGGCTCTGGCTTAAATTCCCAAATCGATCGAGGAATAAAAGCAAATAGAGGCTTCAGATACACAACAGGATTAATCAAGTCGATGTGAGTACTAAGCAGTCCATTAAACCAGTGATAGCTAGAGCTAAAGTCAGTGCTTTCGAAAATATAATCAATATCAAAAAATGGTTTCGAAGGAGATTGGCTCTCCCAGTCCAAAGCAACGAATGAAATTTAAAAATACCATCGCAAAAAGTAAAGCAACGATACTGAATGCTGTATAAACAACTTGTTGATGTATAGAAGTATGTCTTAGACTAAAAATGACAAGCATTGCAATGATAGAAATTA
>ENA-OQHN01000715-OQHN01000715.1-human-gut-metagenome-genome-assembly--contig:-NODE-715-length-10949-cov-4.769728_pt1 | contig 10949 bp, 9 predicted proteins | sample MGYA00242564_ERZ504721 | MGnify/ENA primary metagenome ERZ504721 (study PRJEB26092, sample SAMD00036212) | human gut metagenome | host: Homo sapiens | study: EMG produced TPA metagenomics assembly of...
AATCGCTTTCAACGGCCACACTGATTATGTCGGCGCGGTGGGTTCCATCTGGTCCAACGCAATTACCGCACTGGTGGTTCCGCTGCTGCTGTTCAGCATCATCTCCAGCATCACGAACCTTGGAGAGTCCATGCGCTTAAAGAGTATTGGTGCGAAAACCGTATTCTTCCTGCTGCTTAACACTGACGAAGTTGAATCCAATCCACTTCTTCAAAGCGTTCTTCCCTGCCGGAGTGGTCGCGTTCACCTCGGAAAGCAGCATCGGCACGGTTCCAGTCACCGTGCGTCAGTTACGTAGCGCAGGCGTTCCAGGAGATATCGCCTCGTTCGTTGCCGGAACGGAGCCCTCACAGAGGGCAAATATCACGAATGACGCCAAATCCGATTCAGCCAACGTCTCCCACCAACAGAGCGGTTTCGCTCTGAACTTCGCACCCAATGCAATGTTCTCCGCCAGTGGAGATGACGCCTGCTGCGGCACGAAGCCGAACAAATAATCCATCCACAAATCAACAGACACCTGTGGGAGAATACCGGACCGAAGTGTTCGAACGACGTTAGGCTGTCAGATGCATGCCGAGCAGCTCGGCCTCGTCACGCATGGCGCGGTACAGCATCCACTCCTGCCTGGCGTCGGACAATGCGCGGTGCTCCTCCATGTCGGCGATGTGGTAGTCGACGATGAGGGTGGAAACTTTGTGGCTTCGTTTTTCCGGATGCAGTCGACGGCTGAGGTCCAGAGTGTCGACGAAATGGTGCGCAAAGCGCGCGTCTCGCTCCAGGTAAGCGAGCTGTACAGCATTGTCGAGGAACGACATGTCGAAGGACGCATTGTGCGCCATGACCACGGCTGTGTCCGAACACCAGCGTGCAAACTCATCCATGACTTCACGCACATCCGGTTTGCCGAGCAGCATGCCATCGTCGATTCCCGTCAAACCAGTGATTCTTGACGGGACGTGTTCGAACGGGTTGATGAGCTGGTCGAATTCGTCAACCAGCTCATCATTACGGATTTTGACCGCGCCGATCTCAATGAGCTTGGCACCTTTGCGCACACTCAATCCGGTTGTTTCCGTATCGATCACGATGTAATCCGTGAATCGTCCGGACAACGGGTCCAAACGTCGGGAATCGCCACTTCTATGCGCTGCCATTCATCTCACCTCTGCTCTTTCATTTGCGATGTATAACTTAATCATTCCAACCTGACTTTCTTAGCCGGGGAAACATAACAAAAAAAGATCCTGCAGCATGACGCTACAGGATCAATGAACCGTTATTCAGGCTTTACCGCAAAGCTCGTTCAGCGGGTCGGAGCGACCGTGACCGGGCAACGCTGGAAGCTCTTGAGATCGACATAGCCGGTGGTTGCCATGGCACGACGGAGCGCGCCAATGTAATTGGTGGTGCCGTCCGCATTGTGGCTGGGGCCGAACATGATATCTTCCAGGGTGCCGACGGTGCCGACGTTCGTGCGGAAGCCGCGCGGAAGCGTCTGATGACGGGCTTCGGCACCCCAATGCATGCCCTTGCCCGGAGCTTCCTCGGCACGGGCCAGCGGAGAGCCAAGCATCACGGCATCGGCGCCAAGCGCGAACGCCTTGATGAAGCTGCCGGAGTCGCCCATGCCGCCGTCGGCGATCACTTGGACGTAACGGCCGCCGGACTCGTCCATGTAGTCGCGGCGGGCTTCGGCCACGTCGGCGATGGCGGTGGCCATCGGAGCGTGAACACCGATGGTGTTGCGGTTCGCGGATACTGCGCCGCCGCCGAAGCCGACGAGCACGCCGGCCGCGCCGGTACGCATCAAGTGCAGGGCCGCGGTGTAGTTGGCGGCGCCGCCTACGATGACGGGCACATCCAGATCGTAGATGAACTTCTTCAGGTTCAATGGCTCGTGATCCTGGGAGACGTGCTCGGCGGAAACGACCGTGCCGCGGATGACGAACAGGTCGACGCCCGCTTCGAGCACGGTCGAATAATAGTCCTGCGTGCGCTGCGGGGACAGGGCGCCCGCAACGGTGACGCCGGCGTCACGAATCTCATGCAGACGCTCGACAATGAGCTCCGGCTTGATCGGCTCGGCGTAGATCTGCTGAATACGCTCGGTCGCGCTTTCGGCCGGCAGTTCGGCGATCTCGTCAAGCAGCGGCTGCGGATCGTCGTAGCGGGTCCACAGGCCTTCGAGGTCGAGCACCCCAAGCGCGCCCATCTTGCCCATGGCGATGGCGGTGGCCGGGCTGGTCACCGAATCCATCGGAGCGCCGATAACCGGCACGTCGAATTCATAAGCGTCAACCTGCCACGAGGTGGACACATCCTGCGGATCGCGAGTACGACGGGAGGGAACAATGGAAACGTCGTCCAGAGAGTATGCCAGACGGCCCTTCTTGCCCAAACCGATTTCAATTTCCTGAGACATGTTTTCAAGGCTAATGCTCAGCAATGACAGTATGCAAGAGCGTGTCACCTGCCGCCACACCGTTTTTTGGACATTAACAGGTGCCGTTAACACGTTCGTTATAAGACAGGAACTTATCACCTTCAATCCCGACAGGAGGGCAACACATGGCCAAAATCAAGGTCGAAGGCAAAGTCGTCGAACTCGACGGCGACGAAATGACCCGCGTCATCTGGAAAGATATCAAGGATCGCCTGATCCTTCCATACCTCGACGTGGATCTCGAATATTACGATCTCGGCATCGAAAACCGCGATGCCACCGACGATCAGGTGACCGTCGACGCGGCGAAGGCCATCCAGCGTGAACATGTCGGCGTAAAGTGCGCCACCATCACGCCGGATGAGGCGCGTGTCAAGGAATTCGGCCTGAAGAAGATGTGGAAGTCCCCCAATGGCACCATCCGCAATATTCTCGGCGGAACCATTTTCCGCGAGCCGATCGTGATGAGCAACGTTCCGCGCCTGGTTCCCGGCTGGACCAAGCCGATTGTAGTAGCCCGCCATGCGTTCGGCGACCAGTATAAGGCCACTGATTTCAAGGTTCCGGGGGCAGGCACGCTCACCGTCACCTTCACTCCGGAAGATGGTTCCGAGCCGATCGAACATGTCGTGTACAACTATGGTGCCGACGGCGGCGTGGCCCAGGTGCAGTACAACGTGAACGATTCCATCCGAGGTTTCGCACGCGCCTGCTTCAACTATGGTCTGATGCGCGGCTATCCGGTGTACCTGTCCACCAAGAACACGATTCTCAAGGCGTACGACGGCCAGTTCAAGGATACGTTCGCCGAGGTGTTCGAAAACGAATACAAAGACAAGTACGCCGCAGCGGGCCTGACTTATGAGCATCGTCTGATCGACGACATGGTGGCCAGCTCCCTCAAGTGGCATGGCGGCTACATTTGGGCCTGCAAGAACTATGATGGCGACGTGCAGTCCGATTCCGTGGCGCAAGGCTTCGGCTCTCTCGGCCTCATGACCTCCGTGCTCATGACCCCTGACGGCCAGACCGTCGAGGCCGAGGCCGCACACGGCACTGTGACCCGCCACTACCGCCGCTGGCAGAAGGGCGAGAAGACCTCCACCAATCCGATCGCATCGATTTTCGCTTGGACCGGCGGTCTCAAGCACCGCGCCGACTTGGATAACACTCCGGAAGTCAAGCATTTCGCCGAAACTTTGGAGAAGGTCATCGTGTCTACCGTTGAAGGCGGTCAGATGACCAAGGATCTCGCCATGCTCGTTGGTCCGGATCAGGCCTGGCTTGACACCGAAGGCTTCATGAACGCTTTGGACGAGAATCTCGCCAAGGCTCTGGCCGAATGACCTAGCGAAATAACCTTTGGCTGAACGGCCAGCAGCAGGCTCAAAAGGGCTGGATATGTATGGTTCACACGCATATCCAGCCCTTTTTGACGTCCGGATATTACAATCGGAGCTCAGCATAGGAATCATCATTCGATTTTCATGAAGGAAACGGCATGACACTTGCACCGCACGACCGTGACGAAACGTCTGTTCGCACTGTTGGCATCGACCTCGCTCATCATGACCATGGGCGCCTGCTCATCCGCCAATGAAACGCAATCGCATGAAACGGACTCCCCCAGCACCGCCACTGCCACCGATGCCGGCAACGTGGTGATCTTCACCCCTTCGGACGGCATCACATCTCCCAGCAGACGCCTCTGAGCAAATGGGAGAAGCTGGTGCCGGAAATCGTTTCATCATTGAAAGACAATGATGTCAAAGGCGCCAACATCACCGTCAAAGCGGCGCCAAGTCTCGACAAGCAAAGCCAAAGCGTGCAGGATTACGTGGTGAATCACGTCAACAGCACCAGCGACGATGCGGATTCCTCCGACAAAACCACTCTGGTAGTGGCGCCGGTGGCCGACACCACCGAATCCGACCGCCAATATGGAGACTATGTGTCGCACGCCATCACATGGAATGGGAGCTCCTCCGACGAAGACGCCCAGGACTACGCCCAATCCGCGGAACGTTTGGTTTCCGCATTGCAGCTCGCTCAAAACGAGGGCATGAAAGTCGTGTTAGTGTCGAACACGCTGCAGGGTTTCACTCCGGATGTGTACGTGCCGATGACCACGGCCGAGCAGATCGGCCAGCTTCAAGCCAAACAGCTGGTCAGCAAGCTCGAGCTCGACAAAACCAGCTCCGACAATCCGAAGCATATCGAAGTGCTACTCCCCTACGATGCCGCCAATGAAAGCGGCAGCACAGCGGACGCGACTTTCGCGCAAGGCGTGTTCAAAGGCATTTGGTCAGTGCTTGGACCGTATTTCAAAGATGGGAAGGCCGTTTCCCCATCCGGCACGCTGACCTCGTCGAGCACGGAATCCGATTGGGTGTCCGTGGCGTTCGACGCGGCGAAAAGTGAGCGGGTCAAATCCACGCTCGCCGGACGTCTCGGCATGGATAAGGACACATCGCGCCATACCCGCATCGACGGCATCATCTCCTGCAATGATTATGTGGCCGGCTATGCTTCCGAAGAGCTCAACGATCTTGGATATACCGGTTCGGCGGCCGACATCAACCCATCCATCACCATTTCCGGCATCGTAGACAATATCACCGGCAAGAAAGACCTGAAAAAACAGTCCGTTCCCGATCCTGCGCAGGCGCCTGAATCCGATGACGGCGATTCCGATACGGAGGATACCAGCGATTCCCTTGACGAGCAGAACTCGCAATGGCCGATCATCACCGGTTACGGCGCCTACGTCAGCTCCATACCGAATATCGTGAACGGCAAACAGTGGATGACCGCTTTGGAAAATCGCAAGACCTTAGCATCCGACATCGCACAGACCTGCGTGCAGCTCAACACGTCGGGCAAACTTGCGAAGCTGACGTTCATCTCATCCGTCGCCATGGAAGACATGAAAGTGCCGACCATTCAGGAAGAGGCGCTTGCGGTCAGCGCCAGCAATCTGAAGAAAACGCTGATCGAACCGGGATATATCTCGCTCGCCGAAGCAGGCTTGTAGACCGGCAACAAGGTAATCCGGATTATCAGACATAGGAAATCCGACAAGAGATGGAAAAAGCTGGCCTCCGTCGAACCGCCGCGACGGAAGCCAGCTTTTTATGTTGCGGCCGGCACATTCCTACCGCCGATCATCGCATTCTACTTCTTCGGAACGTAGATGACGGTGTCGATCAGCATGCGGTAGTGATCAACCACCGCCTGACGGCGTGCCTTCATGCTCGGCGTGACCAAGCCGTTTTCTTCGGTGAACTCGTCCGGCACGATTTCGAACTTACGGATCGATTCGGCACGGGATGCGAGCTCGTTGGCTTTGTTGACGGCACGTTCCACTTCGGCGCGCACGATCGGATTGCGGGAGGCCTCCTCGAGGGATGCCGCGCATTCCGCGCCTTTCGATGCAAGCCATGCGTTCGTTTCGCCAAGATCCAACGCAATGATGGCCGCTATGAACGGCTTGCGGTCGCCGATCATCACGCATTGACTCACCACGGGCGACGTCATGATCGACGCTTCCATTTCGCATGGAGAGACGTTCTTGCCGCCGGCGGTGATGATGAGGTCCTTCTTACGTCCGACGATGGAGACGAAGCCTTCGTCGTCGATGGAACCAAGATCACCGGTATGCAGCCAGCCGTCGACAATCTGCTGCCTGGTGACGTCGGGATTGTTGTGGTAGCCGGCGCATACGGCCGGGCTCTTGATGCACAGTTCACCTTCCTCGTCGACACCCATGGCCACGCCCTGCAGAGGCAGTCCGATGGTGCCAATCTTGTATCCGGAGGTCGGATTGACGCTTGACGGAGCGCAGGTTTCGGTCATGCCGTAGCCTTCCAGCAGCGGCAGTCCGACGCCATTGAAAAAATGCGCGATGGATGAATCAAGCGGAGCGCCTCCGGAAACCGCGTATTCCACATGGCCGCCGAACACGTCCATGATCGAGGAGTACACCAGCTTGTTGTACAGCGCATGCTTGAGATTCAAGACAACCGGAATGCCTTCGCCTGACTGCTGTGCGTACGACCAGTCGCGCGCCGTCTGCGTGGCACCTGCGAAAATACGTCCTTTGAGGCCGGCTCCGGCCTTTTGCGACGCCGCATTGTATATCTTTTCGAAGATACGCGGCACGGCAAGGATGAACGTCGGCTTGAACGCTTTGAAATCAGCCAGGATCGTCTTCAAGTTGCTGGATAGGCCGAGCGAGACGTTACCTGCGAAGCAGAAGAACTGCATGTAGCGTGCGAACACGTGCGCCAGTGGAAGGAACAGCAGCAGACGACGGTTCGGCTTCATCGCGATATCGGGCATGGAGCTAATGCCCGAATAGGTGATGAACACGAAATTGGAATGGGTGAGCTCAATGCCTTTTGGCGTGCCTGTGGAGCCGGAAGTGTACACGATGGTGGCGAGGTCCGATCCTTTGACCGCATGTTCGCGCTCTTGGAATTCGGCGTCGGACACGGCATGTCCGTATTCGATCATCGTGTCGATCGCGCCAAGTCCGATGACGTAGACGTCGCCAAGATTGGAGCATTCGTTTCTGATGGATTCGATCTTGTCGCGTTGCGCGTCATCTTCTGCGAACGCCATTTTGACGTTGGCGTCGTTGAAGATCATTTTGACCTGCGCGGGAGAATTCGTCTCGTATACGGGAACGGTGAGTGCTCCGATCGACATGATGGCCACGTCGAGCGCAGTCCACTGCCAGCAGGTGTGAGAGATGATGGACACCGATTCGCCGGGCATGATGCCTTGGGCGATCAGGCCTTTGGCGATGGCGATGACCTTGGCACGGAATTCGGTGGCGCTGAACGACGACCACTCGCCATGCTCGTTCTTGTATTCGACCAATGAATCGTTCGGAGTGCGGTTCGCTCGTTCATCAAGCACCGAGAAAATGTTCTTATCCGTGTCGATCTGCTGTTCCAAAGGCCGCGTGTATTCCTTGTACATGGCATTTCTCCCCTGCGTAATCGTCGTACATGTAGCATCATAGCCTGAGAGCTTCACTTTTTTCGACGAGGCCACGACGTATGGACAAAATCAATGGTTCTGTCGACCCCTGTTTCACAGGCCTTTCAATCCGATTCTCACCGTACGGGTTTTGCTTTCCGGATTGGTGTATTGCCGTCCTTCCGATTTTATCCCCCAATGCAGGCACCGCTCGTCGCAATGGTCGGATTCGCCCTCCACACGCGCGAAACGCTCCCCTTGCGCAACATGTGCGCCGACATCGCGTTCCGCAATGGCGGGTTCGAACGTCGAGGTCAGGCCGGAAAGGTCGCCTCCATGCCGGATGGTGACCACGGCTTTGCCTCCCACGTTGCCGCTGAAGGCGATCACGCCGTCCGCGGGCGCGACGATGGCTTCCTGAGGGTCCGCAAGCAGGTCGACACCCCGATGGCCTGGAAGCCACTGTTGTTTCGGCGCATCGTACTTGCCGACCACCTGCGCGCCGTTCAGCGGCCATCGCATCAGGACGGCGCAGGAACCGGACGCGGTCGCCGCATTCGTTTTCGCATACGTCGGTTCGGCCGACCATAGGCAGCACACGAGCAGCATGACACACGCCAGAGCGCATACGACCATGGTTTGGCGCAACTGCTGGCGGATGCGCTTCTTTTCCTCCTGTGCGATTCTGTTCCGTCGGATTCGCCTGCGATATTCACGTTCGTCCATGATGGCTCCTTCACGTTGCTGTGTTTGCGCCGTTGCGTTGTGCTGTGGTAAATCGCCAGCATGACAGTGTGAAGTTGTGCTTGTCCAGCTGAAACGGCCCTGTGGTCGGAGGATGAGTTATCCACAGGCTCCGGGCGTGTCTCGGCATACGATGGAACGTATGAGCGATAACACGTCACAGCGCAAAGCGTTGCAGCAACTGGAAAGCGAGTCCGATTACGATCGGATCACCTACTATCAGAAGCCTTTTATGGTGCTGTGGGCGGCCGTGCAGGAAGCGTCAAGCGAATTGCAGGACGATTACGCGCTCTCCCCCGAACTGGCGCAGTTGTGGGTTGCCGAGCAGATCCGCAAGGTGTCGGACTCGCTGGTGGACCGTCTTGCGGAAACGGCTTTGGCGCACGGCGAGTCGAAATCGAATGTGGCGCGCGCGGCCGGGGCAAGTCCCGCCAACGCGTTGCGGCGCTTTCCTCGGCTCAAGACCGATGGACCGCACGAGCGCACGCTGATCGACGACGTGCTTGATTCGTTAGAGTAACAAAAAACCCTTGATTTCCAAGGGCTTTCATGTGGCTCCTGCGACTGGGCTTGAACCAGTGACCGTCCGATTAACAGTCGGATGCTCTGCCAACTGAGCTACGCAGGAATATTCTCCTGTTCTAAGCTTCTCCCCGACGAAAATCAGGAAAAACCTAAAAACGCGCTCCTGCGACTGGGCTTGAACCAGTGACCGTCCGATTAACAGTCGGATGCTCTGCCAACTGAGCTACGCAGGAATGTGCTTCCTGTACGGAATTGCTTCCGTGCACAAGTCACATATATTACACAAATCCTTTGTCTTCGCAAATCGAGTGTCGCACAGCGTGTCGCGACATCACCATTCGAGTTCCGCGATGTCCATCGGATGCTCGTTGACGTCGACGGCGGTGACCTTGCCATCATGCATGCGGATCACACGGTCCGCGATCGGCGCGATCGCGGAATTATGGGTCACGATCACCACGGTGGCGCCTTTCTTACGGCTCATGTCCTGCAGAATCTGCAGGACCTGCTTGCCGGTGTTGTAGTCCAACGCGCCGGTCGGCTCGTCGCACAGCAGGATCTTCGGATTCTTCGCCACAGCTCGGGCGATGGCCACACGCTGCTGTTCACCGCCGGAAAGCTGCGCGGGAAAATTGTCGACACGATCGCCGAGACCGACGTCTTCCAACACTTTGACGGCATCCTGAGCATCGGAAACGATCTGCGAGGCGAGCTCGACGTTTTCCTTCGCGGTCAAATTCGCCACAAGATTGTAGAACTGGAACACGAAACCGATGTCCGTCCTGCGATAAGCCGTCAGCTGTTTCGGGGAATAGTTGGAAATGTCGCGTCCGTCGATGACCACGCTGCCTTCTGAATTCGTGTCCATGCCACCCAAAATGTTGAGCACCGTCGACTTGCCCGCGCCCGACGCGCCCAGAATGATGGCCAGTTCGCCTTTTTCGATGCCGAAGCTCACATCATCGTTCGCGGTGATGGTGGTGGAACCCATTTGGTAACGCTTGTAACTATGCTGCATTTCGATATATGCCATTTTGGTCTCCATTCCACGCCGAAAAATCCTTGACTCCCAATATTACGACTACAGTAGGGATTGTTGCTCATAGACGACGAGGAAGGGAACGTTATGGACATCGCCGACGACGCCGACCGTTTGCAAACACTGCTGTACAGCGCTTACGATTCCGATACCGTGCGCGAGATGGAACGTCCGCTGCTTGACGACGGCGTGCCGCTGATGCGCATGGCCGCCTCGGCTGCGGCCCATGTGACCATGACACTGCTCGATGATGAGGACCTCGCCGTCGAGGACGCGCGGGTAGCCCTCCTTGTAGGGGCGGGAGATAATGGCGGCGACGGTCTATACGCCGGCGCGGAACTGGCGAACGAAGGCGCGCATGTCACCGCGATCGCCGTGGGACGTTCCCTGCACGAGGAGGCGTTCGGCGCGTTCGTGCATGCCGGAGGCCGTGTTCTCGTACTTGATCCCGCCGCCGAAATCCCAGGATGCACCACGGGTTTTTCCGCGGGAGAGGCCGGAGAACGACTGCAGGCCGCCGTTGAATACGTTCAGGGCTCCCATGTGATCATCGACGCGATGACCGGAATCGGCGTAAGCGGCGCATTGCGTGGCATCGCAGGCGCCATCGCTTCCTCCTTGGGATTCGATGGCGAACTTCCCGACAGGCCCGCCCTGCCGAACAACGAGCCTTCCTCCGCCCTGCCGCTCGTCGTGGCGATCGACACGCCGTCCGGCGTTGGCGTAAATGACGGTTCGCTTCCAGGACCGTACATTCCTGCTGATGTTACGGTAACATTCGGCGCGATGAAGCCGTGCGCGATGGTGCCACCCGCCTCATACGCATGCGGCCGCCTCACTTTGGTCGATTTCGGTTTCGACATTGATGATTGCGTCCCCGCGGCCGAAATGACGGACGGCGATTTCGTAACGGATTCGATTCGCCTTCCGCAACTTTCGGACGGCAAGTATTCGCGTGGAGTGGTCGGATTGGTGACCGGCTCCGCCCGTTACCCCGGTGCAGCCGTATTGTCGGCCACGGCGGCGGCGCGCGCCAACACTGGCATGGTGCGCTATCTCGGCCCGCAACGAGCGCAGGACATGGTGCTTTCCTCGTTGCCCGAGGCGGTGATCGGCAAGGGCCGCGTCCAATCATGGGTGGTTGGTTCCGGCGTTCCCACGGGTGACGACGAAGCCGCCGACACCGACATTCAACGCGAAACCATAACC
>ENA-OQHN01000716-OQHN01000716.1-human-gut-metagenome-genome-assembly--contig:-NODE-716-length-10944-cov-2.544328_pt1 | contig 10944 bp, 10 predicted proteins | sample MGYA00242564_ERZ504721 | MGnify/ENA primary metagenome ERZ504721 (study PRJEB26092, sample SAMD00036212) | human gut metagenome | host: Homo sapiens | study: EMG produced TPA metagenomics assembly of...
CCACGGGCTGAACCTTTTTTCCAGCGTATACCCCTGTTCACACAGGAACTTAGCATCGCGGGCGGCGGTGGAGGGGTTGCAGCTGACCATGACGAGGGTGCGTGGGGCCATCTGGACAATGGCAGTCAGGGTGGCGTTATCGCAGCCTTTGCGCGGCGGGTCCACCACGATCACATCAGGGTGGGCACCCTCGCTGGCAAAGCGGGTCGCGGCTTCGCCGGCGTCCATGCAGTAAAAATCGGCTTCCTCCGGGGGCAGGCCAAGATGCGCAGCAACGGTTTTGGCACCTTCCACTGCCTGCGGCACAACCTCAACACCGACCAGGCGGCGGCAGTGCGGCTTCATCGAAAGGCCAATGGTGCCCATACCGCAGTAAAGATCCAGCAAAAAGTCATCCGGCTGCAGCCGGGCAAACTCTTTCGCCTTGGCGTACAGCAGCTCGGCAGCGGGGGTGTTGACCTGATAAAACTCGTGCACACCCATCTGGATGGGCACTCCGGCCAAAGTATCCTCAATCACGCCGGGGCCAAGCACGGTGCGGGTATCCCGTCCTAAAATCACGTTGGTGCGGGCGGTATTGCGGTTGATCAGCACGGTGGTCAGCTGGAACTCCTGCTGCAAGGTGCGGCAGATCTCGGCTTCGTTGGGCAGGCCGTTGCCGTTTACCACAAAGCACAGCAGGCGCTGACCGCTGTGCCAGCCCTGGCGCATATACAAATGGCGCACGCGGCCCTTGCCGGTTTCCTCGTCATAGGGGGCAATGCCGTTGGCTTCCAGTAACGCACAAGCCCGGCGGGCCAGGGCGTTCATCCACTCCGGCTGCAATTTGCAATCGGGGCAGGGGACGATACGGTGGGTGCGCCCGGCGTAAAAACCGGTCACGACATGGCCATCGGCATCCAGCCCAACGGGCAGCTGGACCTTATTGCGGTAGTGTGCGGTGTGGTCCGTCAGGGCGAGAACGGGCGAAAACTCAAAGCTGCTTACATCAAAGCCGCCAAGGCGGGCAAAAGCATCCCGCACAAAGCCGGTTTTCGCCTCGCATTCCGTAGCATAGCTCAAATGGCGCAGGCCACAGCCGCCGCAGGGAGTGCACACGGCACAATCCGGCGCAACGCGGCCGGGTCCGGGGGCTAAAATCGCGTCAATGCGGCCGAAAGCATAGCTTTTCAATGCCTTTACAATGCGGCAGCGGATCACATCCCCCGGTGCCGCGCCGGGCACAAAAACGGCCTGCCCTTCCACATGGGCAACGCCGCTGCCATCGCTGGAAAGGTTTTCGATCGTGGTTTCAAAAATCTGATTTTTCTTCAAAGACATGGTTTGCTCCGTTTGCTCTAATGTTATGGCAAATATATCAATCTGCCGGTAAAAACTGAGCGGCAGCACCAAAAAGCAAGGTGCTGCCGTATGGTGGGACATTGTGTGAAAATGGCTTATACCAGCCCCAGCTGCGGGTCTTTTTCCAGCGCGGCAAGGTACTTGCTGGGGGGAACGCCTTTGACCTTTTTGAACACGCGGGAAAAATAGAACTGGTCAAAAAAGCCGACGGAGACCGCGATTTCGGCGATGGAAAGCCCGGTGTTTTTCAGCAGGGAACACGCTTCGCTGATGCGGTAGCCCGTTAAATAGTCAATCGGGCTTTGGCCTACATTGGACATGAACACGCGGTACAGATGGCTGCGGCTGACCCCAACCGCCTTGGCGATGTCATCTACCGAAATATCATGGGAATAGTTGAACTGAATATACTTGATAGCGGCCAGCACATACTGGCTGCTGGAAGACGGCGTGTTGGGCATGGCTTCGCGCGCTTCCTTCATCAGCTGGGCCATGAACAGGTACAGGTAGCCGGTCATCAGGGCTTCGCACTGCGGTTCCGGGCCGCGGGCCAGGTAGATATTATAAATGGTTTCACGGGTGCTTTGGGGGTCTTTGCAGTGGTGCACGGGCTGCACATCGCTGAACGGGGTCTGCTGCACCAGCTTGTTGGCGCAGGCACCGTTAAAGCCGACCCAGTAATATTCCCACGGGTCGGTTTCATCTGCCGCATAGGTGATGAGCTGGTTGGGTTTGGCGAGGAAGAGATCACCCTCCTGCAAATTATAGGCAGCGCCGTTGACCTGATACACACCTTTGCCCGCAACAACAAGATGGATCAGGTAATGGTCACGCACACCGGGGCCCCAGGTGTGGCCCGGCTGGCAGTATTCGTGGCCACAATTAAAAATGGAAAGCTCTACATTATCGGTATAGCTCTGCTTATAAGATTGCTTTGCGATGGTCGGCATACCAAATCCCTCACTCTTGCAAAATCTGGTTGTGGTTCGCCATTCTGCTCCCAAAACAGGGCCCACCGCAGCAGGCCGGAACAGGATGAAACATATTTTTACCATTATATCAGAAGATTCATCAAAAGTCCATAATCGCGTTGAAAAAAGATGTTTACATCCTGCTAAAATTTGTTATACTGAGTACAAGAAGCCGTGATACTGGCCTAAAATGCGCTGCATAGCTAAAAAGAACGCGCGGTTTTTGTGCATATTTTACAAGGGACAGCCAAACGAAGAAAGGTGTATGAACGATGGCAACGAGTGCGGAACTGAAACAAAATATCTTGAACGGCGGTTACGACCAGGCTTTTGCCAAGCTGTATGGGGCAGACACTGCTACTGTGGCAGCCCAGCGTGTCCGTTATGTGGATATGATCGACCATTTTGAAGAAAACTTTGGCACGGGCCGCACAGTGTGTTTGTACTCGGCACCCGGCCGCACCGAGATCGGCGGCAACCATACCGACCATAACAACGGCGTGGTGATTGCAGCTGCCGTAAACCTGGATATCATTGCTGTGGTTGCCAAGAATGACGAGAACGTTGTACGCGTGATTTCCCACGGCTTTGGTAAGATCGACGATGTGAATCTGCGCGACCTGACCCCGCAGCCCGTTGAAGCAGAGCACAGCGCCAGCCTGATCCGCGGCGTGGCTGCCGGCATTGTGAAAGACGGCGGCAAGGTGGGCGGCTTTGACTGCTACACCACCTCTGACGTTCTGGGCGGTTCCGGTTTGTCCAGCTCGGCTGCCTTTGAGGTGTGCATGGGTGCTATCTTCCGCGGCGAGTACAACGATAATGACATGAAGCGTTTCGACCAGGTCAAAAACGCCATGATCAGCCAGTATGCTGAGAATGTTTTCTTTGGCAAGCCCTGCGGCCTGATGGACCAGACCGCCTGCGCCGTGGGAAAGGTCATCACCATCGACTTTAAGGAAGTGGGCCATCCGGTCGTGCGCGAAGTTCCGTTTGATCTGGCAGCCAAGGGCTTTGCACTCTGCATCAGCGATACCAAGGGCAGCCACGCTGACCTGACCGATGATTATGCCGCTGTGCGCCGCGAGATGGAGAGCGTTGCCGAATTCTTTGGCAAAAAGGTTCTGCGCGATGTGGACGAGGAAACCTTCCTGAAAGCCATCCCCGAAGTGCGCAAAGTGACCGGCGACCGCGCCGTGGTGCGTGCCATCCATTTTTATAATGACAGCCGCCGCGCCGGGGAAATCTATGAAGCCATCAAGGCAGATGATTTTGACCGCTTCCTGCAGCTGATCATTGAGGGCGGCCATTCCAGCTTTGAGTTCAACCAGAACGCCTACAGCATCAAGAACCCGCAGGAGCAGGGCGTGCCTTTGGCATTGGCCATCAGCCAGAAGGTGCTGAACGGCCGCGGCGCATGGCGTTTGCAGGGCGGCGGCTTTGCCGGTACCATCCAGGCATTTGTTCCGCTGGCACTGCTGGAAACCTACAAGAACGCCATTGACGCTGTGTTTGGCGCGGGCAGCTGCCATGTGCTGAGCGTGCGCAATTACGGCGCTGTGATGGTTACGCCGGATATGTAAAACATTCGGAAAATACATAAAACAAAGGGATCGGCAGAAAATGCCGGTCCCTTTTCTGATAGCAGGCAGAATACAAAACGTGCAAACTTGCTTATTCGGCGTTTTTGCTGTACAGGATCGCCAGCCCCTTGAACAACAGGTCAGAATCATAAATCACCTTGCGGGTGCAGCAGGGCATGATGCAGGGGGCCAGGCCGCCGGTGGCAACCACGGTCAGCGGCTCGCCAAGTTCGGCTTCCACGCGGGCAGCCAGGCCGTCCAGCATGGCTGCGGTGCCAAACATCACGCCGTTGTTCAGGCATTCCACCGTGTTGCGGCCAATCAGGTGATCCGGCGTTTCGGGCGAGATAGGCGGCAGCTGCGCTGTGCCGCTGCTGATGGCCCGCAGGCTGGTCTGCACGCCGGGCAGGATAAAACCGCCCAGGAACGCCCGCTTGGAAGAAATGACATTATAGGTGGTGGCCGTGCCAAGGTCCACCGTCATGCAGGGCAGGGGATAGTGGGCGGCTGCGGCGGTGGCATCGGCAATGCGGTCCCGCCCCACGCGGTCCGGAGCGTCCACCGCAAAGGTCAGCCCGGTGTTCAGTGCAGGGCTGACCAGCATGGCTTTGCGCCCGGTCAGCCGGGTGCAGGCATCGGCCAGAACTTTGGTCAGGTCGGGCACCACGCTGCACACGATAACGCCCTCACAGGCTTCAGGGGTAACGCCAAGGCGGCCCAGCAGAAATTTCAGCTCGGCGGTGTATTCATCCCCGGTGCAGCGCGGGCGGGTGACCATGCGCGCGGTGAACAGCACCTTCATGCCATCCAGCCCGCCAATGCAGATGTTGCTGTTACCGATATCAACTGCAAGAATCATAGGGTAAAACCTCGTATCCTTGGCAACCCGGCAATGTTTCCCGTTCGATAGGCTTAGGGCAACACCGCACAATTCCCGCCTGACGGCTTAAGCACCGCTCCGGCGGCTGCGGCACGGCATCTGCGTTGCCAAAATGCTCGATAATACACAAAGTATTATCTGCGCTTTTGGCTTAGCAGCTGCCGTGCCTCGCTCGCCGTATCGGCACTTAGAATTGTGCGGTATTGCCTAAAATCTCCGCTCTGCGCGTTTTCTTTGTAAAATAACGGTGCCCCCGCCCTATGCAGTTCATTTACCGCACGGGCGGGGGCGTTTTGTTGTAATTCCGTAGGGGCGCACACCATGCACCCATCCGTTTTATATCATCACACTACAGCGCTTTCTCACAAAGCACACCATGTAATAGCGCCATTTTATGGCCAGCCGTTACCCATTTGTAGGGGCCGCTGCTCACCTCTTTCCGAAAAACGCAATAAAAATGCTGTCTTTCTCCACATCAGGGAAAGGCAGCATTCTTCTTTATCCGTTCAGATCTTCGCCGTTGCTGGCAATCACATTTTTATACCATCCAAAGGACTTTTTCCTGTACCGTGCCGCCTCCCTGTTCGAGTACCAGGAAAAGCACCCGTGATCCTGCCGGGCTTTATTTTGCCTGTGCGCTCTCTGGGAAGATGATCTTGTTCACAAAGAAGAAGATCACCATGGAAATGCCGCCATTGAGCACGGTAGTGCCAATGTTGTAGATGAAATCCGGCACCAGCAGGCCCGCAACCGCCACCCACACGCAGTTGATGGAGTTGACGATGCAGGTGATCAAGCAGAACGCCACCACATACCAGGCAATCTGCTTGGCCAGGTTGCCCTTGCTGCGGAACACAAAGTTGCGCTGGATGGGAAAGTTTATGCATTCTCCCACCACCATGGCAACCATGTAGGCGCAAAAGTACGGCAGACCGCCATGGGCGGAATCATACCCCAGGATGTTCCACTGGAAGGTTTCGCCAAACAGCGTGACCGGGATGCCCGGCCAGCCGAAATCCACCACCGGCAGGCTGCTGAACGCCGCCGGCAAAAATTGCAGCAGCAGGTATTTGAACACCGTAACCAGGTTGGATACGATCACAAACAGTCCGCCTTCGCGCACCCACTTGGCTACGGCGGGGTGTTTTGCCGCAAAATTATTCCATAGCTGCATAAATAGCCCCTCTCTTTCCTCAGCTGTTGCGCAGGCGCTGTTCCAGCTGTGCGTTCAGTACCAGGTTTTTCACGGCTTCTATGATCACCCGCACAAGGCCGATGATCCAGAATCCCTGTAATTCCATCACAATGCCATCCACCATGCCCATGCTGATGGCACCGCTGGTCATTTTGGCCAGGGCACGCAGCGGCATGTTGTACTGGAACAGCACATTCAGGTCCGGCTTGCCGCGCTTGTAGCTGGCGTCCAGCAGTGCGGTAAGCACCAGCCAGATCAGCCAGCCCAGCGGGCTGCGGCTGTGGTTCAGCTCGCCCAGGGTCATGTTGCGGTCAATTTTAACTTTTCCCTGCTGCACCGGGCGGCCCAGCAGGGTGGCCCATTCGTCATCCGGCACGCTCTGCACCTTGCCGCTGGTATAGTGCGGCAGATGCTTGCCCGCATAGGGGGTGGGTGCGCCGGTACCGGCCACTTCCACCACGGCGGTCAGGCGGATGTCCGCACTGGACGCGCCGACCCGCAGCTCATAGCTGCCGCCTTCCACTTCCCAGCTGTCGGTCTTGGTGTTCCAGTAGCGGAATGCCTTGTCGTCCAGCGGGAGGTCACGGTCTTGCTTTCGCCGGGCTGCAGCTGCACCTTGGCAAAGCCTTTCAGCTCCTGTGTGGGGCGGAACACTTCTGCCCCGGGTTTGCCACATACAGCTGCACGATCTCTGCTCCGGCGCGCTTGCCGGTGTTGGTTACGGTCAGGGTCACGCCATTGGACGCGGCCTGCAAATTGCTGTAGGCAAAGCTGGTGTAGCTTAACCCATAGCCAAAGGGGAATGCCACCGGCACACCGGCGGTCTGGTAATAGCGGTAGCCGACATACAGCCCCTCGCGGTACTGCACCATGCGGCCCGGCCCGGCAAAGTTATCCTTGGCGGGGGTATCCGCATAGGCGTTGACCCAGGTTTCGGCCAGCTTGCCGCTGGGGTTCACTTTGCCGGTCAGCACATCCAGCATGGCGCCCGCCCCCGCCTGGCCACCCAGCGCACCATACACCAGGGTACGGCAGTGTTTGAGCCACGGGGTTTCCAGCGAAGCCCCTGCGCTGAGCACCACAACGGTGTTGGGGTTGGCCTGCTGCACGGCCTTTAACAGTTCGATCTGGTTGTCCGCAAGGCGCATATCGGCCGCGATCCAGACCCTCACTTTCCTTGATTTCATCCAGCCCCAGGCAGAGCAGCACCACTTCTGCCTTTTGGGCCAGGGCTACAGCCTCGGCCTGTTTGGCGGCATCCGGTTTGCCCTGGCGGTCAAAGCCGGGGGCAAAGCCCACGCTGGCCAGGCCGCTCTCTTTCAGGCAGTCCAAAAGGTATCCACCTTGATGGAGTTGACCGCGCTGGAGCCAGCGCCCTGGTACCGCGGTGTCTGGGCAAAGTCGCCGATCACGGCAACTTTTGCGCCCTCGGCCAGCGGCAGCAGGTCGTTCTCGTTTTTCAGCAGCACAATGCTTTCGGCTGCGGCGCGGCGGGCCAGGGCGTGGTGAGCGTCCGCATCAAAGGTGCGGCTGTGGGACTGCACGGCGGCATGGGTATCAAACACCAGCGTCAGCAGCTCGTCCAGCCGGGCGTCCACATCCGCTTCGGTAATTTTGCCGCTCTGCACAGCCTGCATCAGCTCGCGCACCGCGTCCCCGCCGGGGGTGGGCATTTCCAGCGTGGAGCCGTTCTGCACGCCCAGGGCATGGTCATTGCTGCCGCCCCAGTCCGTTACCACAGCACCGTCAAGCCCCACTCCCCGCGCAGGATGTCCATTAACAGGTGGCGGTTCTCGTTGGCGTAAGTTCCGTTGATGAGGTTATAGTTGCTCATGATGGTCTTGGGCTTTGCTTCCTTGACCACGATCTCAAACCCGGTCAGGTACAGTTCCCGCAAAGTGCGTTCATCCACCACGGAATCCGACGCCATGCGGCGCAGTTCCTGGCTGTTGACGGCAAAGTGCTTGGGGCAGGCCGAAATACCGTTGGACTGGATGCCCCGCACATAGCTCGCGGCCATTTTGCCGGAAAGATACGGATCCTCGGAGAAATACTCAAAGTTGCGGCCGCACAAGGGGCTGCGCTTGGTGTTCAGGCCCGGCCCCAGCAGCACGGCAACTTCCTGCGCGGCGGCTTCTTCGCCCATGGCCTGGCCGATCTGCTCGCCCAGGGCGGGGTCCCAGCTGCACGCCACAGTGGCTGCCGTGGGGAAGCAGGTGGCCGGAACACTGGGGTTCAGCCCCAGGTGGTCCGCCGCGCCCGCCTGCTTGCGCACGCCGTTCGGCCCGTCCGACAGGGTGATGGACGGCACACCTGCCTTGGGGCAGCCGCGCGTGGTGAAGGTGCCCGCGCCCGAAAGCAGTGCGCATTTTTGTTCCAGATTCAGTTTTGCGATGATTTCAGCGTTTTTCAAGGGGGACGCACTCCTTTTTTTATAAGGCAATACCGCGCAATTTCAAGTCACGGTCATGCGCTTGCATTGTGCGGTATTGCGGGGGTTATTCTTATGCGTTCTTGTTTTCGGCCTTGGCAGCCTTCGCGGCCTTGTACAGCTTGACATCACGGACAATGCCGCGGATCGCCAGTGCAAACAGTGCCACGGCAACAAGGTCGATCAGAGCAACAAGGTGACGCCAGCCGAGCACAGCGGGCTTAAAGTCGTGGCGCAGCGCGGCGGTATCGCCGATGCTCTCGGCATAGTCGCGGTTGGTCACACGGACGTGCAGATACATATACAGTGTCTGCTTTGCAGCGCGGCGCAGGGCCTGCAGATAGCTGTTGGAGCCGGTCTCAAAGGCCATCTTGCCGCCGATGAAGCCAGCCATCCACAGGCTGCCGCCTGCGCGCAGGGCCTGATCGCCGTTCATGTAGCTGTGGTGGTCGCAGTAGTCGGTGATAACAGCGCCGTCAAAGCCCCACTCGTCGCGCAGGATGCCGGTCAGCAGCGCCTCACTGCCGCCTGCCCAGACTGCGCCGATGCGGTTGTAGCTGCTCATCAGACCGACAGCATCGTAATCCTCGACCAGCATCTGGAAGGGGCGCAGGTAGGTTTCGCGCAGGGTCTGCTCGGTCATCCATGTGTAGACGGAATCGCGGTAGATGCCGCTCTCGCCATCGTTGCAGATGAAATGCTTGACATAGGTGTAAACACCGGCATCGTTGGCGCCCTGCACGGTGTTGCCGCAGATGACGCCGGACAGCAGGCTGTCCTCGGAATAATACTCATAGTTACGGCCATTGAAGGGGCTGCGGTGCATGTTGGTGGCAGGGGCATACCAGCCGGTGTAGCCGTTCTGCAGCGCCTGCGTGCCGATGGTGCGGCCCTCCTGCAAAGCAAGATCGGCGTTCCATGTCTGGGCCAGCGTGCTGGAGCTGGGGAAGCCGGTCCCGGCACCCATGCCGGTAAAGCCGCCGATCTGGGCGGGGCCGTCGGCATCCTTGCTGCGCACCTTGCCGATGCTCTTAAGCTCAAACAGACCGCCGTAGCCGTTGACAAACAGGTTTTCCATCTCCTCCACAGTCAGCTGATCCAGCAGGGCATCCCACTGCGGGTCGTTGAAGTCAGCGCCCAGCTGGTAGCCCAGCTCGGTAGTCTTGCCGTTATCCTCGATCTTCAGGCCGTTCTTGGCACCGGTGGTGACGGCCTCATCGGCCTCGTTGATGTAGCCGTTCGCCATGTCGGCGGTGTAAAGGTTCAGCGCCTTGACGTTGTCGGTCATGGCACGGCTGGGGGTGCAGGCCTTGGGGAAGGTGCCCGCAAAGTCGGCGCGGGTCAGGTAGGTGATGTTCTGTTCGGAATCGCTGCCGTCAAGGCTTACGCCGTCAATGGCATCGCTGCCGGTGAACTTGTTGGAAACAGGTTTGCCGGTAACCGTATCCTCGGCATACTGCACACCTGCGGGCAGGCTGCAAGTAATCGTTGCGTTGGCATCATCGTCCACATTGTGGGCATCATGGCGCACGGTAAAGATGTAGTCGCCTGCATCCAGTTCATAACCGGTAAAGCCGTTGTGGTTGGCATCATATGCGTCATAGCTGGCCATATCAGAAACGGGCACAGTCAGGGTAACTTCTTCGCTCTCGCCGGGGGCCAGTTCCTTCGTCTTGGCGAACGCACCCAGTTCGACGCTGGATTTTTTCAATCTCACCCGCGGTGTACGGGGCGGTGTAATACAGCTGAACAACATCCTTGCCTGCGCGGTCACCGGTATTGGTAACCGTAACTTTTACGGTCACGCTGCCATCTTTTGTCAACGTACTGCCATTGGCGGAAGCATCGGTAACTTTCCAATCAAAGCTGGTGTAAGACAGGCCGTAACCGAACGGATACTGCACAACGCCATTGTAGCCAATGCCATATTCGTTGCTTACATTGTCCCAATAGCCCTCAGTATCAGCCGTTTCATACCACTTATAGCCGATGTAGATACCCTCGGCATAGTCTACATACGAAACCTGCTCATAAGCATACGGGGTATCCAGGTTGCCGGTGGTCGTACCGTCTGCTGGGTAGAGGGCCATCAGCATCGGTATAAGCACCTACACCTTCCATGCCAGCATTGGCATAGCTGGCAGCAGTGGTCAGGTCATAAGCCCAGGTATCTGCCGTGCGGCCGCTTGGGGCTCTTTTGTCGCCCCACAGCACTTTCCGGCACTGCAGTTGCACCTTCGGAACCAGACAGACCAACCAGCAGGCAGGCATCAACGCCGGGAATCGTTTCGATCTGGCCCAGTTCCATAACGTTGGTAGAGTTGACAAGAACAACCACATGGGCATAATTAGCGCCAACATAGTTCAGCAGGTCTTCTTCCTCGGTGGTCAGTTCCAACATTGTGCGGGTATCGTCAACAACAATGTCACCACCCTTTTCGGTGCGCTTGTACTGCTGTTTGGTCGCATCGTTGCTTTCGCCTGCCAGGCGACCAATAACAACGATTGCTGTATCAGAGTAGTTCTTGGCGTTGTCAAGCATCGCC
>ENA-OQHN01000717-OQHN01000717.1-human-gut-metagenome-genome-assembly--contig:-NODE-717-length-10938-cov-2.455000_pt1 | contig 10938 bp, 9 predicted proteins | sample MGYA00242564_ERZ504721 | MGnify/ENA primary metagenome ERZ504721 (study PRJEB26092, sample SAMD00036212) | human gut metagenome | host: Homo sapiens | study: EMG produced TPA metagenomics assembly of...
TACTGTCGCATACCGACCGCGCGTCGGATATGGCGTTGGCAAACGGCTTGGTGTCGACGCCGTTGGGGTTGCGCGATGAGCTCAGCATGTCCTGGGCCTCGCCGATGGCAGCATCGAGGCTGTCGCGCACCGGACCCATAGCCGCCTTGATTGAATCGGCCACATATTTGTCGTAGTCGCCGTAGTAAGTGAGCGTGCATGCGCCGAAGTATATCTTGTTGCAGAGCTTGTTCTGCAGGGCGTCGAGGCCCACGCGGAGCGTCGTCGGCCCGTCGGTGAAGGTGCGGACGGTGATGCGGTCGGGAGTGGCATCGGTGTGCACCTGCACCCGGTTGTCGCCGCATATCAAGTAAACGCCGGTCTCCGGTCCGTCGAGAGACGACGAAGAGTTGTATGCGTAAATCTCGCACGTAAACTCATACAGGCCTGCCCCGGCCACAGCCACGTCTTGCCAGGCATGGCGCGGGTCGTGTGCCGAGCTGCCGCGGTCGTATGCCAGCGCCCTGCCGGTGCTGAAGAGGCTGCTCGAACGCACCTTCCACGACTTGTCGTCTTCATGGTCCCAGCCTGTGGTACCGTTCGAGAAGTCGCCGTTGACGAGCCCTCGCAGGGCCGGGGTTGCATAACTTGCGTTGGCGTCATAGAACACCGTGCGGGCCGCAATGAGTGCCGCGTCGGCGCTGACCATGCCCACCGAGTCGCGGTTCTCGGCCGTCAGCGAGCCGTAGAAGGCCTCGGCCGTGCTGATGGCAGCGCCAAGTGCGTCCTTGCCGTTGGGCCTGCTGTCGTCGGCCATCAGCTCCTTGCAACCGGCGATGTCGTCGCCCATGGTGACATACTCGGCGTTGATGGTGTGGAATGCGCTTATCGTCTTGTTGAGCTTCTGCGTCCGGTCTTCCACAACAGAGGGCCTTGGTGGCGTTGTCGTAGCGTCGCGGGCCAGCGCAAGGCTGTCGCCCAGCTCTTTTCTTTGCATACAGATACCTGTCTGAGGCAAGCAAGACGTCGGCCGAATCGATAGACACCTTAAGGGCCGAACGGGCCGAGGCGAGCGCCTTCGAGTTTTACGTAGTCTTCCACATCCGACACCGAACCGCCTATGAGACGGAGCTCCGTGTCGTCAAACTGGGCCGCGTTGCCCACGTTGCCGGGCAGGTAGTAGCCTATGGTGAGCGTCTCGCCTTCCTTTATCTCGGTAAGCACGGTGTAGGTGTTGAGCGACTTCGTGCTCACGGGGTAGCAGTCGGCAGAGTCGCCATTGAGGAATATCTTGATGCCGCCAAACTCTTTGCCCTGGTCAATGCGGTAGCCGTCGCGCTCGTCGGCGTACACTTGTGCACGCCCTTTCGTGGTGAACATGTACGTGCCGGCAGGCAGGTCGATTGTCTGATACACCTTGCTCTCGGCCAGCTTCATGTGGCCCGGTATGCTGGCCTCTATGAAAGTGGAGGTGAAGGGGAAGCTCTCGGGGCGCACAAACCAGCGCCCTCCGGTGGCCGTCCAGCCGCCGCCGATGTTCGATACCTTCGACGCTATGGTCGCATCGTCAAAGTTCGGGCACTTGAGAAACGGCGTCACGTTGGCCGAATTGGCGTCGAGGAACTCCTGCAGCGGCGTGTTGTCAGGGCCAACGATGTAAGACAAGACGTCGTTAACCTCCTCAACGCCCATCTCTGTGCCCAACAACGACTTCAAGTCCTGTATCGGCATCTCGAGCGTTTCGCGCGAATTGGGGAACAGTTCCTTGTTTTCGTCGGCCAGAAACCATTCGAGCCGGCTTATGGCACGCTCTATCAGGCGGTCGTCGCCTACCTCGTTGCAGCGGTAAATGCTAAAGTCGGCATAGCTGTCGCCCTGCCTCAGGTTGCCCAAATCGACCAGTATGTAGCCGTCTTGGGCCGCCTCGTAGTCGTAGGTGATTGTTTTCCAGCCTGTGTCGTAGGTCTGCGCCGTGGCAATGGCGTCGTAACCGGCCGACGAAGTGCCCGCCGAGCCATCCTGGTTGAAGTAAACATTCTGGTAGTTCTTGCTCCCTTCCTTTATCGAAGTGGACGAAAGCGTGGAGGCAGCCTTTATGTTGTAGGATATGACATAGTCGCTGCCGGCTTCGGCGGGCACCTTGACAAAGAGCGACCCGGTGGGATCGGCACCGGCACTTGAGCTCACCACGATGCAGTTTTTTGCCGTCGGGGCCCCCCTGCCACCACCGTAAACATGTCCTGGCTTACGGGCTCTCCGCTCTCGGTTACCCACCCGTCGAGGCCGGAGGAGAAGTCGCCGTTGGCTATCAGGTTGTCCGACAACATCTTGTAGCGCCCGCCCGACGTATAGACATAGCCGTCGGCAGGGGCTGCGTTGGCTTGCGCAACAACGGCAAGCGCAACAATAAACATGGTCAATAGTCTTTTCATAACAGTTGTTTTATGCGATTAATAATATCATTTATAACTTTGTTGTAACATGGTTTCAATCATGCAAGGGCGTTGGGCCTGCACCGCAACACCTCCACCCGACGGCAAATATACAATTGCGGCAACGGTTTTGGCGTATAAAATCGTACGAATGCGTATGTTTTCGTACTGATGCGGCACAGGCCCGGGGTTTGTCACTCAATGCAGAGCGTGCCGTTGTATGTGCCCTTCGACGGCAGTCGGGTGCCCGGTTCCTTAAGCCTGCCCTTCTCGGGTCGGCAGAGCACCCGTGTGGCAAAGCGCAACACGTCGGGTGAGGAGGCGTCGCGCACGAGATGGCCGGGTGCCGTCAGCCTGACCGTAAGGCCGCCGCTGCCCACATCGGCCCACCTCATCTGCTTGGTGCCGTAGGCGTTTCGCCCGTCCCACAGGCCCATCACGGCGGCCTCCCGCTTGTTGGGATGAGTGTCGCAAGGGCCCAGTCCGAACCACCTTTCGAGCGTTGTGCCTGGCGACATTGCCGCCTGCAGCCCTACGAGCGGCAGCATGTTGGTCTGGAAGTCGGTCGCGATGGAGTATTCTACGGCCATCCTGCCGCTGCCGTCGATGCGGTAGCGCATGTCGGCCTCAAGCCTGTTGCTGTCGTTGGCCACATAAGCCACCACCGAGCGGAGCACGATGCAGCCGCTGTCGCGGGCCACGGTGAGCTCCGCCTTGCCCGGCACCAGCTTGTCGGGGCTTACGCCTTTGGCAAACTTACGGCCCCTGATGGTCATGTCTCCCTCGTTAAACTTGTGCCAAACGGTGGGCCGCATGGCCCCCATCACCTTCGTTCCGCCCTTCGATATGGCCACCGGCATGCCCGTGGCGCGGCTGAACACATATTCCATGTCGCCGGCCCTGACGCTCAGTTCGCCACCGTTGTCGGCCACCGACGGCGCTGCCGCCGCGGCTGCTGGCTTACCTTCGGCATACGAGGCGGGCTTCAGCTCTACGCTGTTGCGCCCAATCTCGCGGCCCAGCGAGTCGGCAAAGACCATCAGCACGTATGCCGTCTCTCCGCGCCCGACGGCGCCCAGCCTGCCGAGTGGCACCTTCACGAGCCCCAGCGAGTGGGGCGCGGCGTCGGCGCGGACGGTGGCCGAGTCGAGCCTCTGGCCGTCTTTGCACAGCGTCCAGGCCACTCTGACCGAGCCCAGTGGCGTGAAGTCGTAGTCGTTGCGCACAGCTATGAGGGCAGTGTCGGCCCCATCGGCAATGTCCACGCTGCCGCAGGCAGGCCTCACGGGGGCATATACGGCCTTCAGCTCAAGGTAGTCGCGCGTTGTGTTGCGGTAGGAGTCAACAATCCCGTCCCACCCGTTTGAGCTGATGCGCAGGTAAGGGTCGTCCTTGACAATGCCGCCATAGCGCTTCTCGTCGCGCCTCGTTGGCGTCTTGATGCCCTGGTCTGCCCACATCCACGCAGCCCCCGCCGGCCCCGGCCGGGTGGCTTGTGAGCGCGCGCCACCTGTCGGCCAGCCCCCCGAAACGGTCGGTGCCGAAGGCGTGGGTGTACTCTGTAGTTATCACAGGGCGGTCGCTTGTGGCCGCAAGAGAGTCGTATTCGCCCGCCGTCCAGTAGTGGGGCGCCCTGATGTCAATCTCTTCGGGCAGGCTGCCGTCGGCGTTCCACGGCAGCAATATGGGCCTCGTGCCGTCGAGAGCCTTTACCACCCGCGCCGCCCTGAGGTACATGCCGGTGAGCGCATCCTCGTTGCCCACCGACCAGTATATCACCGACGGGTTGTTGACATCGCGCTCCACGGTCTCCACCGTGCGCAGCATCGAGCCCGCCGTGAAGCCCGGGTCGACGGCCATGCCGCCCGCCCCGCCGAGCGAAACCTCGCCCCCGCACATACATGCCAATCGAGTCGAAGCTCGATAAGCCCTTGGCGTGCGTAATGGGCCGCCCTGACATAGCTTGATGTTGGCCGCCTTCATCAGCCGGAGGTCGCGCAGCCAGTGCTCGCGCGTGGTGGCGCGCCCCACGTCGGGGTGCTCGTCGTGGTGGTTGACGCCGCGCAGCTTCACCGGCCGGCCGTTGACGCGCAGCACGCCGCCGTCGGTGGTAACCTCGCGGAAGCCTATGCGCTGCACCGAGGCCTGGCTCACGCCGTCGGGCTCAACCAGTTCGACGCGCAGGGTGTACAGGTATGGGTGCTCGGCATTCCACTGGCGGGGCTCCGCCACGCGCATGGTCACGGCTGTCTCGCGCCCGGTCGAGGTGTGGGCCGCCACGCGCCTTTCCACCGTCTGCACCGTGTCGCCGCCGGCATCGAGCAGCGTGAAGCGCAGCACATAGGGCTGCCCGGGGCTCCGGTAGTTGCCCGGCAGGGTGTTCTTGTGGCGGTCTATCACCATGACCTTCATCTTCAGGTCGGCGTCGCGGTAGTCTTTGTCGAAGTCGGTCACCACCCTCACGGCGTCAATCCAGCGCTTGGCGGGCATGGCCTCGAGCGTCACGTCGCGGTAGATGCCGCCAAGCGACCAGTCGTCGTAGGTGTCGCAGACATACCCCGGGTACACTTGCCTGACGCGGACAGCAAGCAAATTGTCGGCATCGGCGCTGACATGGCCCGTCACGTCGTAGGAAAACGAGGTGAAACCGCTGTCGTGGCGCCCCACCCATCGGCCGTTGAGCCACACCTCGGCTGCCTGGCGGGGCCCCCTCAAACTCTATGAACACGCGCTTGCCTGCTGCATCGGCAGGCAGGCTGAAGTCTTTGCGGTACCACACCACAGAGCTCGGCTCATCTGGCTATACCGACAGCCCCTGAAGGCCTCGTCTTCGTTCACGCCCGCGGCAGGGTGACCTTGGTGCGGCTGTCGCCCATCAGCCACCCGGCGTTGAAGTTGTAGGTTTCGCGCGCCGTCGCCGTGGCTGCCATGAGCAACGCGGCCGCCATAGTTAACATTCTGCTCTTTGACATATACATTGCTTATTATCGTTTTCCATGCAAATATACTGACAATGGGGCTGGAAACGGGGCGATAATCGTACGGAAAAAGGTAAAATCGTACGAAAAAGGGGGCCGGCGGAGCCATGGCCCGAACAAAAACAACAGCCGGCCGGTGGCGGCCCGCCGCAAATCGCTCTGCCGCGAGGCCGCCACCGACCGGCACTGCCTGTTGACGCCGCTGCCACACCATGTGGCAGGGCCGGCGTCAAAAAGTTCATTTCCTGGCCTTCGGAGCCACCTTCTTAGCCTTGGCACCGTCGACACCGGCCTTGGCGCCCGACTTGGCTTCGGGCTTGTCGATGCCCACCAGCTCTACGGTGAAGATGAGCGCGCTGTAGGGCTTGATCTGGCCTGCCTGGCGCTCGCCGTAGGCCAGTTCCTGGGGTATGAACAGCTGCCACTTGCTGCCGACGGGCATCATGGTCAGCGCCTCGGTCCATCCCTTTATCACCTGGTCGGCACGGAAGATGGCAGGCTTTGAGCCATGCTTCGACGAGCTGTCGAACACCGTCCCGTCGATGAGCCGGCCCTCATAGTTTACCTGCACGCGGTCGCTCTTGGCGGGAATCTCGCCCGTGCCCTTCACCAGCACCTTGTATTGCAGGCCGCTGGGCAGCGTCACCACGCTGTCTTTCTTGGCGTTTTCGGCCAGGAACTGCTTGCCGGCCTCGCGGTTGGGGCCGTAGAGCTTCTCGTCCTTGGCAGCCTTGTTGTACTCGCGCTTGGCCTTGAACGCGGCCTCGGCCTCATCGGCCTTCATCACCGTGGTGTCGCCCTGCAGCGCATCGGTGAAGCCACGGTAAACGAGCGGGGCCACGATGGTGTCGGGCGTGTCGGTAAACTCTTTCTTCATGCCTTCGAGCATCTGGCCCTTCAGGCGTGCGGCTATGCCCATGCCGGCCGAGTAGGCCTTGACCTTGGGGTCGTCGCCCGACTTGATCATCTCGTTGAAGCCGCGGATGAAGTCGGCCATGTAGGCCGTGTCAACGCCCTCGGCCTGTTGCAGGTAGGGTATGAGGCCGTTGGTCATGACCATGCCCACCACATAGCTCAGCGAGTCGGACGGACTGGCCAGCTGCACCGGCTGCACCGTCTCTTCTGCCTTTTTCTTCTTTTTCTTTGCGGCATAGGCCACATTGAACGATGCGCTTGCCAGCACGACAAGCGCCAACATAAGTGTTTTCTTCATACGGTTTGTAGGAATAAGGTCAGAGGCGGATGCACCACCCGCCTCTGACTGTATTTTAAATTAAAGTTACTTGCCTATTGATATCAGCTCAATCTTGAAGACGAGGACAGAGAAAGGCTTGATGTCTACCTGCTCACGCTCGCCGTAGGCCAGTTCCTGGGGTATGTAAACCTCCCACACGGAGCCTACGGGCATGTGCACGAGGGCGTCGGTCCATCCCTTGATGGTCTGGTTGCAGCGCAGCTCGATGGGCTTGTTGCGCTTGTAGGAGCTGTCGAACACCTTGCCGTCGATGGTGCGGCCCTCATAGTTTACCTTCACCATTGATGTGTCGGCCGGCATGGCTCCCGTGCCTTCCTTTATCACCTTGTACTGCACACCGCTGGGAAGCACCTTCACACCGGGCTTCTTGGCGTTGGCGGCAAGGAACTGCTCGCCCTTCTTCTTGTTGTCGCCGTATATCTTCTCCATGCTCTTGGCCTTTATCTGGCGTATCTTCATGTTGGCAACCTGCTGGGCCTGCTCGACGGTCATGAGGCCTTTCTTGCCCGTGACGCTGCCGATGAAACCGGCCATGAGGTTCTTCATGGAGACGGTCTGGGTGGAGTCGTCGCCGAACACTTCGTGGTTGATGCCCTTAACCAGCTGGGTTGATATCTGCTGGCCAATCTGTATGCCTGCATAGTAGGCGGCCTTCTTCTTGTCGTCGCCTGCACTGGCGCCCTCGTTGAGGCCCTTTACAAACTCGTCCATGTAGGTGGTGTCAACACCCATGCGGTAAACGAGATACTCCTTCAGGCCCTGGGCCTGCCCAACGCCGATGGCATAGCTCATGGAGTCGACGTCACTCTTAAGGCTGGCCTTAGGAGTGGAGTTGCCGCAAGAAGACAACATTGCGGCTGCGATAGCCATAGAGGCTACAACTGTTAGCTTTTTCATTGATTTATGTTTGTTTCGTTTTCTTCTTTCCACATTGGGATTACATCACCTTGATGAGCTCTACGTCGAACACCAGGGCCGAGAATGGCGGTATGGACTGGCCCGCCCCCGACTCGCCGTAGCCCAGCTTGTAGGGTATGAAGAAGCGGTACTTGGCGCCCTCCTGCATGAGCTGCAGGCCCTCGGTCCATCCGGCTATCACCTGCTGCAGGCCGAACACTGCCGGCTCGCCGCGCTGAAGGCTGCTGTCGAACAGGGTGCCGTCGGTGAGGAAACCCTCGTAGTGGCACTTCACGCTGTCGGTTGCCTTGGGCTTGCGGCCCGTGCCCTCCTTTATGACCATATACTGAAGGCCGCTGGGCAGCACCACCACGCCGTCTTTCTTGGCGTTGTCGGCCAGGTATTTCTCGCCTTCGGCCTTGGCGGCCTTGCCCTGCTCGGCGCGCTCGGCGTTGAGCTTCTCCTCTTGCTTGGCGAAGTAGTCCTGCACGATGGCCTGTGCCTCGCGGTTGGTCATCTTCAGGTCGCCGCCGGCTATCACGTCCTTGATTGCCGCAGCGAAGTCGTCTATGTTCATGTTGCTTGCGCCCATCTGCGCCAACTGGCGCCCTATGCCCAAGCCCAAAGCGTAGCTTAGTTTGTCCATTTTATACTTATTATATGTGTGCAATGTTTTTGAAAGCGTGCAAAGATACTTATTTTATCCGATTCGATGGACATATTTCGCGAAAAATTACTATTTTTGTGCATTGTTAAGGAGTGCAGGCAGTCACAGCCTACCATCGGTGGCGATGCGCGGCCGCGCTGCGACAAACGACAAAAACGACATAGACATGAAGAAGATTGTGGTGCTGACAGGGGCCGGCATGTCGGCCGAGAGCGGACTGAAGACTTTTCGCGACACCGGAGGCTTGTGGGAGGAGTATCCGGTGCAGCAGGTGGCGTCGCACGAGGGCTGGGAGGCCGACCCGGCGCTGGTGACGAAATTCTACAACGAACGGCGCAGGCAGCTCGCCGCCGCCAGGCCCAACGAGGGCCACAGGCTGGTGGCCGCCCTGGAAAACGACTACGACGTGACGGTGGTGACGCAGAACGTTGACAACCTGCACGAGCAGGCGGGCTCGACAAAGGTAATCCACCTGCACGGCGAACTGATGAAGGTGTGCTCCAGCCGCGACCCCTACGACCCGCGATACATACAGACACTGACGGCCGACAACTGCGAGGTGAAGCCCGGCACGCTGGCTGCCGACGGTTCGCTGCTGCGCCCGTCCATAGTGTTCTTCGGCGAAGCGGTGCCCATGATTGAGCCGGCGGCGAAGGAGGCGGCCGCGGCCGACATATTCATCATCATCGGCACATCGCTCAACGTATATCCCGCAGCAGGCCTGGTGCAGTATGTCAGGCCCTCGGCGCCAATCTACCTCATAGACCCCAAGCCAGTGATGGCGGGCGGCGGGCGACGGTTCATGCACATAATGAAAGGAGCGTCGGAGGGCATGAGGGAACTGACCGCCGAGCTTGCCAGCCAAGGCAAAGGCTGAGGCGCAACCGGCCTGGGGCAAGGACGCAAGCCGAGGGACATGGCGCAAACATGGAGCCATGAGCCGGAAGGGTCACCGGCAAAAAGACTTTTAGCCGCAAACGTGGGCCGAAAGACGGCCGGTGCACACGGACAACGGCCCCGGCGCAACAGACAAAACGGGATTTGACAAACAGGGGTTGGCCTGTCGGCAAGACGGGCCAACCCCATTAAGCACTTTAAAACGACACGACGGGCAACACTGCCGACAAGAACCGACGACAACGGATGGCGGCAGCGCGATGGCAAATGGCACGGGAACATACCACCTATGCCACGGCCTGATTGTGCGTTGCACCAAAAAGGGATTGCCAAACAACGGCAACCGGGCACAGAAAGCCCAACAAACTAAACAACACACACACAATATGGATATGACATTGGAAATAACGCTAAGGCTTTTCATAGCCCTTTTGCTGGGAGGAATAATCGGGATTGAACGCGAATACCGCTCAAAGGAGGCGGGGTTCCGCACGCACTTCCTGGTGGCGCTGGGCAGTGCGCTCTTCTGCATAGTGTCGCAATACGGATTTGGAATTGACACAAAAGACTCGTCAAGGGTGGCGGCACAGGTGGTATCAGGCATTGGATTCCTCGGGGCAGGAACCATAATATTCCAAAAAAACGTGGTGCGCGGCCTTACCACAGCTGCCGGGATATGGGTGACGGCGGCCATAGGGCTGGCCTGTGGCACAGGCATGTATGTTGCGGCCGCCATAGCCACAGCCTTGGTGCTTGTCGGGCTGGAAGTGATAAACTCATTCATACCGACCGTCGGCACCACCACAGTGCAACTGACATTCACCGCTACCACCAAAGAAAGCGTCAAGAGGGTTGTAGACCAGATAAAGGACGACTGCATAGAACTTTACTCTTATGAGCTGCGCGACCGGCGGACGTCGCAAGGCGAGATATTTGAGGCGAGCATCGAAATAAAGGTGAAGCGCGGCAATCACAACGAACGCCTCATAGACTACATGGACGAGTTTGACGACGTGACCATATCGAGCATCGAATGACGCCGGCAGCACGCCGAAAACCCGCAACGGCCTTCTGGCCAGGCCTGCCCTGCGGCAACGGGACTAAGCCACCGGCAGGCCACCGGCCGCAAAGCCGGGGCCCGCACTAAGTCACCGAGGGCAACCGCCATCGTGCGCCGCCATTTGCCACTGCAACGAGACAGGAACACGAAACGGGCCGTCTCACAATGTGAAACGGCCCGTATTGAATGGTGCCAAAGCCCCTCATGCCACGACGGCGCCCCACGCTGAGGGCCCACTCCGGGCGAAAGCTCAGCGTCACTTCACCTCCCAGATGTCGTTGGTCTCGAGCAGCTCCATGAAGTTGTGGTACTTCTTCTTGGCGCTCACCTCCTCTATCTGCCGGTTTACGGCATCGTCGTAGGCCGGGGCCTCAACGTCGCGTATGATGCCGAGGGCCACGGGGAAGCCGTGCTCGTTGTCCATCATGGCCAGCTTGAGCTGCAGCGTGTCGTCCATGCAGTGGGCGTCGTGCACGAGGATGTCTTTCTCTGTCACGCCGTTCTCGCCGAGCTTCACCACCTTAAGGCCGAAGCCCTGCTGCATGAGGCCGTACTCATTGTTCTCGCCGAAGAGCAGCGGTTGGCCGTGGCGCACGTAGATGGCGTTTTTCTTGCGGCCATCCTTGGTGTAGACACTCTCGAACGTGCCGTTGTTGAAGATGACGCAGTTTTGCAGTATCTCGCACACTGCGGCTCCCTTGTGGCGGTAGGCCGCCTTGAGTATGTCCACCGTCTCGGGCGCATCGGTCGGCACGGAGCGTGCGAAGAAGTGG
>ENA-OQHN01000718-OQHN01000718.1-human-gut-metagenome-genome-assembly--contig:-NODE-718-length-10925-cov-2.051121_pt1 | contig 10925 bp, 12 predicted proteins | sample MGYA00242564_ERZ504721 | MGnify/ENA primary metagenome ERZ504721 (study PRJEB26092, sample SAMD00036212) | human gut metagenome | host: Homo sapiens | study: EMG produced TPA metagenomics assembly of...
CCAGCTCACCGACGAACAGTTGCGCGAAGCGGGAGTAGCTCCGGACTTGATTCGTCTTTCAGTGGGCATCGAGAATGTAAACGACATCATAGCCGACATTGAGCAAGCTTTACAATAAGACGAAGCGCTCTTCACGGGCTATACCAGCATACCCTTGCCGCTGAAAAGAGGCAAAGGGGCCCTGCGGGCGGGGACAGGATGTGAACAAAAAAACGCGATTCCGGCAGGATGCGGCAAAAAAGCTCCTGCCGGGGCAGGGGGGCCGTCTTTTGACAGCGGCGTCGGCACAGCGTACAAGGAAAGCACGCCGTCTGTGCCGCGAAGGCGGGTCCTCCCGTTTTCGCGGCCTCCCGGCGGGCAACCACGACCTCTGATAAGGAAGGCAATATGACCGCCTATACCCAACTGTGCGAAAAAATGCGTGCCGAACCCTCCACCTGGCTGGTGACCGGCGTTGCCGGTTTCATCGGCTCCAACCTGCTGGAACATCTGCTCAAGATGGGGCAGACCGTGGTGGGCCTGGACAACTTCCTCACCGGTTACCAGAAGAACCTGGACATGGTGGAGGCCCTAGTGGGCCCCGAAGCCTGGAGCCGCTTCACCTTCATCGAAGGCGACATCCGCGATCTGGATACCTGCCGCAAGGCCTGCGAAGGCGTGGACCATGTGCTGCATGAGGCCGCCCTGGGTTCCGTGCCGCGTTCCATCGACGATCCCATCCTGTCCAACAGCTGCAACATCACCGGTTACCTCAACATGCTGGTGGCCGCGCGTGATGCGGGCGTGAAGAGCTTCGTGTACGCCGCCTCCTCCTCCACCTACGGCGATTCCCCCGAACTGCCCAAGGTGGAAGACAAGATCGGTCATCCCCTGTCGCCCTATGCCGTGACCAAATATGTGGACGAGCTCTACGCCGACGTCTTCGCCCGCTGCTACGGCTTCACCACCGTGGGCCTGCGTTACTTCAACGTTTTCGGCCAGCGTCAGGATCCTTACGGTGCCTACGCCGCCGTCATCCCCCAGTGGTTCGCCAGCCTGCTGAAGAAAGAGACCGTCTTCGTCAACGGCGACGGCGAGACCAGCCGCGACTTCTGCTACATCGACAACGTGGTGCAGGCCAACCTGCTGGCCAGCTTCGCCACGGACGAAGCCCGCAACAAGGTCTATAACGTGGCCTTTGGCCAGCGCACGACCTGAACGAACTGTTCGACCTCATCCGTGAGGAAGTGGTGCGCCATATGCCCGAGGCCGCCACGGCCACGGCCACGCACCGCGATTTCCGCGCTGGTGACGTGCGCCACTCCCTGGCCGACATCACCCGCGCCCGCACCCTGCTGGGCTATGAACCCCAGTTCGACGTGCGCACCGGCCTGCGTCTGGCCGGCGACTGGTACGCCGCCAACCTGTAGGCTGTCCTTTCGATCTTGATGCCAAGGCCCCGCCGCTGAAAGCACCGGGGGCCTTTTGTTCCATAGGAGAAAGATAGTGCAGAGGGAGGGCGTCTTTTCCCTCACAATCCATCCGTTTCGTGGTCTATCGTCCTGTTCCATGTGAAACGGCCAGGCCCTCCTGCAAAAGCAAGAGGGCCCGGCCGTTGGATAAAGCGCGCTGGGGAAGCGGAGCTTGAGGGGGAAAGCCCTCTCGCGCGAGTAGCGACCGGATGGTGGCCTGCGGGGCCGTGCCCGTTGCGACGAAGGAAGCTACGGGCATCACAGCAGAGATGAGGGGGCCCCTCAAAATAAAAAATCAAAGCTCCCAGCTACACGTGCAGCAGCACGGACAGGGGGATGTCGCCCAGCACCTTGCGGCCGCCCAGGGCGTCCAGTTCCATGAGCATGCAACAGCCCGCCACGGTGGCGCCGCTCTGGCCCACCAGGCGGATCATGGCGTCCAGGGTACCGCCGGTGGCCAGCACGTCGTCCACGATGAGGACGCGGTCCGCCGGGGTCAGGGCATCCTTGTGCAGGCACAGGGTATTGGAGCCGTATTCGAGGTCATAGCTGGCTTCGAAGGCTTCACAGGGCAGCTTGCCGGGCTTGCGTACCGGGGCCAGGCCCACGCCCAGACGCCGGGCCAGCGGCGCCGCGAACAGAAAGCCCCGCGCTTCGGCAGCCACGATGCGGGTGGGCCGCAGGGGCCGGGCCGCGTCGGCCATCCGTTCGATGACCTCCCCGAAGGCTTCGGGCGAGGCCAGCAGGGGCGTGATGTCGTAGAACAGGATGCCGGGCTTGGGGTAGTCGGGGACGTGGCGGATGAAGGGAGGCGATATCCATGCGGGCTCCTTTGAGAAAATGTGGAAAAAGGGCGAGGCTCCGGCATCAATGGGCCGGAATAGTCCAAACATTGTTGAGGGGCGCGCTGCTGCTTTTGACCTGCCCGCCGGTGAACATCATGCCGGGTTAGGCGCCAGCCGTCCATGTCGAGCACGTCCAGCTTGCCTGCATGTCCGGCGTCAGATGGGCGCGGAAGGCCTCCACCACCTCGTCTTCGGGAAGTAGGAACCTTCCATGGAGATGCGGGCCATATCGCCTTCCTGACAGAGCAGGGGCACGTCCTCGTCGTCGTTGAGGGGCATCGTGCAGGGCCGATTCCAGCGCCGCGTACAGGGCGGGCGTCACGGGGTAGACATGGCCGTAGGCCTTGACCAGGGGATCGCGCACAGCAGGCTCCGGGGCAAAGGGGTTGCGGCGAGGCGGAGCAGCAGGGCGCGGCGCGTGCCGGCGGCCGGGGCGAGGTCTCACTTTTGGGGCAAGTGTCCCAGAAAAAAGCAAGGCCCCGCGTGCGGCGGGCCCCGGAAAGCGAAGGGCTCCCTTTCGGGAGCCCCTGAGATATCCTGTCTACTTGCCGTCCACGATGGCCTTGATCTTGCGGGCCATGGGCTGCACCAGCTCGCGCATGCTGTTGAGCATGATCTCTCGCGCGCCGCCGGTGGGGATGCCGCTGCGGTTCTGGCTGGAGTTGAGGGTCTCCTTGACCACGCGGCCGCTGCGGGGCGCCAGGCGGTAGGTGGCGCGCATGGAGGTGGCCAGTTCGGTGGCGGAGACTTCACGCAGCCAGGCCTGTTCCACGGTACCGGTGACGATGTAGTCGGGGTTACCGCTGCGGGCCTGGTTCTCGTCCATGGCATAGGAGACCTGCACGCCCTGGCGGCGCAGCTCGTCGGCCAGGCCGCGGCTCACCCACTGGGCCAGGTCGTCGCTGGCCACGAAGGCGCTGCCGTCACGGCGCACGCCGAGGTTGGTGGTGTCCTGACGGTTATCGGTGAAGGGCACCACGGTCACGCGCGGCGCATTGGGAGCGGGCAGCACGGGATTGACCGCGGGCGCGGGCGAAAGCAGGCGCACGGTATTGCTGGGACCGCAGGCAGTCAGGAACATGGCCAGCATGAGCGCCAGCGAAAGGAAAAGAAGGCGTGTGATACGGGCGGATTTCATGGCAAGGTCTCGCAGGATAGATGTTTTAAAAAGTTTTGAGGCTTTTTATATACGCAATGCCCTTGTCTTGCAAGGTCTGGGGGCTCGTGGTAGCGTGGCCTCCACATTGCGCATGCTATGCAGGAGTTTTTATGATCGACCTCAAACTGGTGCAAAAACAGCCCGAAGTGCTGGCCAAGGCCCTGGCCGACCGGCAGTCGCCGCTGAAAGTAGATGAGTTCCTCGAACTGGACGGCCGCCGTCGTGCGTTGCTGGCCGAAGTGGAAAGCCTGAAACAGCAGCAGAACGCCGCCTCCCGTCAGGTGGCCCAGATCAAGCGTGAGGGCGGGGACGCCTCCCACATGATGGAAGAACTGGGCGCCCTGTCGGCCCGCATCAAGGCCCTGGACGTGCAGACCGCCGAAGCCAAGGCCGCTGTGGAAAACTGGCTCATGGGGGTGCCCAACATCCCGGACGCCAGCGTGCCCGTGGGCAAGGACGAGACCGAGAACGTGGAAGTGCTCCGCTGGGGCACGCCGCGCCAGTTCGATTTCGAGATCCGTCAGCACTGGGAGCTGGGCGGCGCCGCCCTGGATTTCGAGCGCGCCACCCGTCTGGCCGGCAGCCGCTTTGCCCTGTACATGGGCTGGGCCGCCCGTCTGGACCGCGCCCTGGTCAACTTCTTCCTGGACCAGCATGTGAAGCACGAGGACTACATCGAAGTCTGTCCTCCCTTCATGGTCAACCGCGCCACCATGACCGGTACGGGCCAGCTGCCCAAGTTCGAGGAAGACCTCTTCAAGATGCCCGCCTGGGATTACTACCTCATCCCCACCGCCGAGGTGCCCCTGACCAACATCCACGCCGGTGAGGTGCTGGACGAGGCCGACCTGCCCCGCGCCTACTGCGCCGCCACGCCCTGCTTCCGTTCCGAAGCCGGTGCCGCCGGCAAGGACACGCGCGGCCTGATCCGCCTGCACCAGTTCACCAAGGTGGAGATGGTGCGCTTTGCCCATCCTGACGACAGCTTCAACCAGCTGGAGATCATGGTGGGCCATGCCCGCACCCTGCTGGAAAAGCTGGAGCTGCCCTACCGCGTCATCACCCTGTGCACGGGCGATATGGGCTTCGGTTCCGCCAAGACCTACGACCTGGAAGTCTGGCTGCCTGCCCAGAACACCTACCGCGAGATCTCCTCCTGCTCCAACTGCATCGATTTCCAGGCCCGCCGTGCGGACATCCGCTTCAAGCCCAAGGGCGGCAAGAGCACCTACTGCCATACCCTCAACGGCTCCGGCCTGCCCACGGGCCGCGCCATGGCCGCCATCCTGGAGAACGGCCAGCAGAAGGACGGCAGCATCGTACTGCCCAAGGCCCTGGTGCCCTACATGGACGGCGTGGAAGTCATCGAGCCTGCGGGCAAGAAGTAATCCACAGCCGAACAGCGAATCCGACAAGGCGGTGCCCCTCGCGGGGTGCCGCCTTTTTTCGTGCCCGGGATGTGGAAAACTTAGCGGGCTCGTCCCGGGAAACGGCAGCGTTGCCGGAGCCGCGAGATGAAGAGGGAAGGGGGGGCTTGGCCGCCGCCCGGCATGTGCATAAAAAAAGCGGCCTGCCGCGTGGCGCGGCAGGCCGTGGAGTCCGCCCGTTGCGGGCGGTCCGGCTCCCCGAGGAGTGGGAGCCGGAGGAGGGTCCTTCAAGAGGGGGGATTACTGTTTCTGCACCGTGATGGAACGGGCGGCGGGGGCTTCAGGCTGTTTGCGGGGGATGACGATGGTCAGCACACCGTTCTTGTGGCTGGCGCTGATGTTTTCCACATCAGCATCTTCAGCCAGGCCGATCTGGCGGCAGAAGGAGCCGTAGACGCGTTCCTGCACATGGCAGACGGGTTCCTTGGCTTCCGCCTTTTCGCCTTCGGCGGCAGGGGCGGCACAGCTTTCCATCTTCTTTTCACCTTCAACGGTCAGCATGCCGTCACGGACTTCGACCTTGACTTCATCGGGATCCACACCGGGCACTTCCATGTGGATGGTGTAGGCCTTGTCATCGCTGTGGATGTCCAGACTGGGACGGATGTCGGCCTGCGGCTTGTCCATCAGGCTGGTCGGCCAGCCGGGCGTGAAGAAACCATTGAACAGACGGTCGATATCGTGATGCAGGCGATCCAGGGGCTGGAAGCTCTGTTCGGGCTGCTGGGCGTTGCGGGAGAGAACCAATGCTGGGGATATACACGGATAAGGCTCATTTCAATGCCTCCTGATATTTTTCCTTGTTGACATAGAAGTAAGGTGGGACGGCTAGTTGTCAACATGCTGTGGAAAACCTTTTTCCAAAAATGGGGAAAGGTAGCCCCATGCGCTTCGACCATACGTTTGGTCTGTTCCCGGCAGCCTGGGAGGTTTCCGGTTTTTATGGCCGGGGATTGCCAAACGTGGGAGGCGGGCGTATGGTGGCTCCATTCTCAGGGCGGGGTGCAAGTCCCCACCGGCGGTGATGGCGGTTTTCCGCATGAGCCCGCGAGCGCCGTACCATGCAACGTGGTGCGGGTCAGCAGATACCGGTGAGATCCCGGAGCCGACGGTAACAGTCCGGATGAAAGAGAACGGTTCGTTTTTCTGCCGTGTGGGGCGCAAAAAAAGGACGGTCTTGGCGGCCGCCCCGCAGCGCGCACGGCAGCCGTGCCCTGATGCACATCTTCCGGCCCGTCCGGGCCGACCAAGGAGACGATGATGCATCAGTCCCCCGATATCCTGGCTTCTTTTGGTGATTGGGAAACGCGTATGGAACGCGCCCTGGCCTCCGTGCGTGCGGGCAGGGGCGTCCTGGTGGTGGACGACGAGGATCGCGAGAACGAAGGCGACCTCATCTATCCCGCCCACAGCCTGACCGATGCGCAGATGGCCCGTCTCATCCGCCATTGCAGCGGCATCGTGTGCCTGTGCCTCACCGACGAGCGCGCCACCCGCCTGGGCCTGCCGCCCATGGTGGCCACAACACCAATACCCAGCAGACCGCTTTCACCATCTCCATCGAGGCCGCCGAGGGCGTCACCACCGGCGTTTCCGCCGCCGACAGGGTGACCACCATCAAGGCCGCCGTGGCCGAGGACGCGCGTCCCGAGGACCTGCGCCATCCCGGCCATGTGTTCCCGCTGCGTGCCCGTCCCGGCGGCGTGCTGGAACGGCGCGGCCATACCGAGGCCACCGTGGACCTGATGTCCCTGGCGGGCCTGCCGCCCTGCGGTGTGCTGTGCGAGCTGACCAACGATGACGGCACCATGGCGCGTCTGCCGCAGGTGGCGGACTTTGCCCGTGCCAACGACCTGCCCCTGCTGGCCGTGGCGGACATCGTGCGCTGGCGTGAACGGCAGGAAGGCCGGGCCTGAGCCCCAGCCGTCTGATCCTCTTTTCCTGTCCCAGGACAGGGCTTGCCGTGGTCGCCGGCTGGAGTTGATGAATACCAGGAAAGAAAGCTGCCGGCGGCCGGCCGGGCAAGTATGAAAAAAAGGACGCTGTACAGCGTCCTTTTTTTATGCCCGGTTTTATCCGGGCCGGATACCGGCGGGGGACGGAGGAGGGGCGCCCCCGCCGGATCAATGCTGGCGGTGAAGGATGCGGTCGATGATGAAGGGGCGCACGGACAGGAGCGTTTCCCAGGTGGGGATCATGGAGACCTCGGAGGCCACGAGCATGAGGCCGATACCGGCCCACATGTTCCAGGGGATCTCCTCGCCAAGGATCAGCATGGCCAGGATGGGCGCCAGCACGGGCTTGAAGAAGAAGACCAGCGAGCCCTGCATGGCGGAGGTGGCTTCCATGCCCATGAAGTAGCAGGCATAGCCGCCCGCGGTGACGAAAACGCAGATATAGAGCACGTTGAGGAGGTTGCCCGTGGTATAGCCGCTGAAGAAGGGCATGGCGGCGAACATGGGCAGACCGGCGGCCTGCAGGGCATCGGCCACGGCGGGGATGTGGCTGATGAGCATGAGGACGATCATCTCGGCGCTGGCGGCCAGGCAGCTGAAGCAGGTGACGGCCACGCCGGAGTACTGGGTGCACTGCTTTTTGCCCAGCACGGCATAAAGGGCGAAGGTGGCGGCCGAGAGCAGCACCAGCGTGATGCCCACGGGATCGAGCGTGGTGTGCAGCGGATCGATGATGATGAGGGCGGCCGCCACTTCCATGACCAGGGCGGTGATGTGCTGGGGCCGGATGTCGGCGCGCAGGATGAGATAGGCGAAGGCCAGCACCAGCACGGGGTTGCAGCTGAACAGCACGCTGACCACCGAGGCCGGGGCGTAAAGGATGGACATCTGGTAGAACATCATGCTCACCACCAGGCCCACGAAGCCGAGCCAGGCAAAGCCTTTCCATGCGGCGGCGGTGACCCGTGCCCCGTGCTGGCGCAGGCCGCGCAGGGCAAAGGGGATGAGCAGTAGGCCACCCACGAGGAAGCGGGTGCAGTTGAGCTGCATGGGGTTGAAATCATGGGCCACGGTCTTCAGGGCCACTTCCATGGAGCTGAAGAACACGGTGGCAAGAAAGATGAAAATGTATCCGCGGTTCATCGTTCAAGGTCCCTGGTTGGAAATCTGTTGCTGGAGAAGTGCTGCGCTTGCCTATAGCAAGGGCCCCTGATACGGTAAAATGCTTAGTTGATATCGTAGATATATCAAAAATGCATGACAGGAGAGCGCATGGAGCTGAACTGGGAGCTTTGCCGGATATTCTATCAGGTGGCGCGTTGCCGCAATTTCAGCCGGGCGGCGGCCATGCTGTTCACCAGCCAGCCCGCGGTATCGCGCTCCATGGCGGCCTTGGAGCGCGAGCTGGGCTGCCGTCTGTTCATCCGCAACCGGCGCGGCGTGGAGCTCACGCCCGAAGGCCGCATGTTCTACGCCCATGTGGAGGCGGGCTGCGAGCAGTTCCGCCGGGGCCGGGAAGAGCTGGAACAGGCCGTGGGCCTGCAATCGGGCAGCATCGCCCTGGGGGCCAGCGAGACGGCCCTGCGCCACTGGCTGCTGCCGCGGCTGGACCGCTTCCATGCCCTGTATCCGGGGGTGCGGCTCCGGCTGTTCGGCGGTACGTCCCGGCAGGCCATCGATGAACTCAAGTCCGGGGCCATCGACTTTGCCGTGGCCGCCGTGCCCGGCGGCGGTTTCCGGGCCCTGAAGGAGACGCGCCTGTGCCCGCTGCGGGACGTCTTCGTGGCTTCGTCGGCCTTCGGGCAGCTGCGCGGCAGGGACGTGCCCCTGGATGAGGTGATGCGGCACCCCTTCATCTGTCACAAGCAGGGCAGCCTCACCTTCGAATTCCTGGAGAGCATGTGTAAGGCGCGGGGCGTGGACTTTGCCCCGGCCATGGAGCCGGACACCACGGGGCTGGTGCTGGATCTGGCCCGGCACGGCCTGGGCATCGGTTTTTGCCGGAAGTGGCCGCCAGAGAGGCCTTGGCCGCCGGGGAGGTGTTCGCCCTGCGGCTCGCGGAGGAGCTGCCGTCGCGCAGCATCAGCCTGCTGGAATACGACGGCCATACCCTGAGCCTGGCCGCACGCCGCCTGCGCGACATGCTCACCGAAGACGCGGCGGCCGGGGACGCGCTGTGAGGACTTGAGCCGACAGGGCTCAGGCCGTCCTGCCGCAGGGCGGGGACGTTGTTCCGGGGTCGCTTTGCCGGAGCATAGTGGCTCATGGCCGGCTGATTTTGTTGGGGGATGCCGTGGTTACGGGCTATGCTGCCGCAAAATCATGCAAAGGAGACATCCATGAACGTCACAGCCCTGTATTTTTCTCCCACCGGCGGCAGCAAGCGCTCCGCGCTCAGCCTTGCCGCGGCCCTGGCTCCTGAAGGTTTTGCCGAGCTGGACATCACCTGTGGCGCCGCTGCCGGGGATTTCGGTCCCGGGGACGTCGTCGTGTTCTCGGTGCCCTGCTATAACGGCAGGGTACCGGAAGTGGCCGCCGGGCGTCTGGAGCAGGTGCACGGCCACCGGACCCCCTGCATCATCAGCATCACCTACGGCAACCGTGACTATGACGATTCCCTGCTGGAACTGCAGGACATCGTGCAGCGTCAGGGCTTCATCGTCCAGGGCGCGGCGGCGCTGGTGGGGCAGCATACCTTCGGGGAGATCCAGGTGGGGCGTCCCGATGCCGGGGATGCCGCCGAAAACCGCCGCTTCGTGCAGCAGCTGCTGGCAGCCAGGCAGGGCGATCTTGCCTCGCCCGTGGCGCTGGCCATCAAGGGGCAGCGTCCGTACCGGGGAGAGGGCAGGGGCGTGGGCTTCGTGCCGCTGACCTCCGAGGCCTGTACGGACTGCGGCCTGTGCGCCTCCCTGTGCCCTGTGCAGGCCATCGCGGCCGACCATCGCAGCATCGACGGCACGCGCTGCCTTTCCTGCTTCCGCTGCATCCGCAGCTGCCCTGCGGGGGCCAAGCACATGGATGTGGAAAGCTACCTCGATTTCGCGCGGGATTTCAGCCGGCGCCTGAAGGCTCGGCGGGAGAACGAATACATCTTTTAGAAGAAGCCCGGAAACGGGCAGATGCGGAAAGGGGCGGGAGACCGCCCCTGTTTTTTACAGAGGGCAGCCCCCGACCTTTTTGCAGGGGGCAGGGATTCTTCCGGCAGGGGGCAGTAGCGCACGGCCCAGCAGCAGATGCTGCGCAGTATCTTGTGGGCGGAGGCGCCCTTTTCGCTCAGGGAGTATTCGACGCGCGGCGGGATCTCGTTGTACTGGCGCCTGTCCACGATCCGGTCGTTCACCATGTCCCGGAGAGTGGCGGCAAGCACGGCGTCCGTCAGGCCGTCGAGGTTTTCCCTGATCTCCTTGTAGCGCAAGGTGCCGCTGGCACCCAGCAGGCAGATGATGCGGGTCTTCCATTTCCCGCTGAAGATGTCCAGCCCGTACTCGAGCGGACACAGGGGCTGTTTGTCTTCCTTGTTCCTGGCCATGGCATGTCCTGCGGCTTCATGGTTCGCGATGGCGGATTCTTCCATGATTCCCTGCCGGAACGCAAGCCGTCCCGGCGATCCGGGGGCCCGCGTCCGGCAGGCAGGCTGGAGGAAGAGCAGGAGAGGAGGCGCCGAGGCCCTAGGCCTTGCCCACGGCTGCCAGGAAACGCTGGCCGAGGATGGCCGGAGCCCACGGTGCGCAGGGCCGTGCCGCCAAGCTCCAGGCTGTTTTCCTCATGCATGGGGCGGCTGGCCCCGGCCCGTTCCAGTTCTTTTTCAAAGGCTTCGCGCAGCAGGCGGAAGGAGGCCTCTACCTCGGGATAGCTGTTGTCCTCGCGCCAGGGTCAGGCGCAGGCTCTGGCTGCCGTGCCGCCCTTTGTGGGACGGGATGGAGAGCTGGTAGCACGGCCGGTCATCAGGGGATGTCCTGTCCGGCCCGTTCGTGCTGCCCGGGCCAGCAGTGTTCCTGCCAGGATTCCGGCGGTTCCGGGGGTATGAGCGAGGTGATGCTCAGCGGCGGGTGTGGCCAGCTCTCGCTCGAAGTCTTCCAGGGTGACGG
>ENA-OQHN01000720-OQHN01000720.1-human-gut-metagenome-genome-assembly--contig:-NODE-720-length-10918-cov-16.415439_pt1 | contig 10918 bp, 8 predicted proteins | sample MGYA00242564_ERZ504721 | MGnify/ENA primary metagenome ERZ504721 (study PRJEB26092, sample SAMD00036212) | human gut metagenome | host: Homo sapiens | study: EMG produced TPA metagenomics assembly of...
ATCTGAAACGGTATAATTATAAATGGGGGTTCAATTACATAGGAAATCATTTATACATTAACCTCTTATTGAAAGTACAGAAGTGGTTTCAGAACGCTACAATCATAGCCTTATTGATACCTGTATTCTTAAAAGACCTCTTGTATAATCAATATTGCTTAGTAGCATATATATTGCTTGTAGGTATGTTCTTGGGCGTGAAGCTGGCTACTTACACAGTAGAGTACGCTATATATAAAAGTAAATTCATTGGTAACAAGGAAAGATAACCCCTGAACGCTTTCCCTCACCAAACCATTATGAATAAAGGAATGAAAAAAAGACAGATAACTATTTTGAACGAGTGAAGCAGCGTGCAAACCGGACGAATTACAGATACTAATTTTTTTGACTACCTATATTTCAAGGGAGAGGTTTGGGGCAAGAAGATAGGACGGATGTCAGGTTTTATACTGCTGTTTTGGTATTGGTGGTGGATAGTAGTTCTGCCCGGTAACTTTCTCCTGATTAACAATGTACCGCAATGGTCGTCCTTACATCTTGGCTATTTAGGTGCAATGTTTTTGTTTATTTGTGTATTTATTCTTGCACGATACAGGAAAGCCCGTGTACAGGCATTGTTGAACCGCTACCGCCGCTCTAAGCATATCAGCGCATTACAGGCATATTTTCTGTTCCTGCTGCCCTTTGTACTTTTCTTCTTAGAAACATGGCTGTTCGATGAATGGGGTTGGACGGATTGCGTGAGGTGGAACAAATGATATGTCATTCATATATAAAACATCAGATATGGAACAACGGATTACATCACTATTGCTGCCCGCTCCCGAAGCGGAACTGGAAGCGTCCTGCAAGGAACTGGACGAAAAGGTAACATGGCTGCTGCACAACAGCCGGAAAATGGACAACTACTTGGAACTTGAACCGTTCAGCAAGGACGGGCGGCTGTGCGCCCACGTGTGCGACACGCTCAAAAGCCTGCCGGAAACGCCGACACTGGCGGCGTACAAGGACTACAAGACAATCATCATTCTGCTGGGTATGTCCACCACACATTACGCCATACTGGACGAACTGGCGGAACAGCACCGCAAGCGGGACGACATACCCGAACTGACCGCCTACTGCGATGCGCTCCACTGGATGCGACCGGGACGGCAGTACCTATGCAACGTGTACAACACGGTATGCCACGCTTTCCACCTGCTGCGGAGAAACCCGGTAAGGGACAACCGCCTGCTGGTGACGGAAAAGGAGCTGCGCCACGCCGAACGGATGCTGCCGGAACTGGGCAGGCAGACGTTCACCGAAATGGTACGTCTGAAAGGCTACATGGTCTATGATGCCGAGAAACTGGCGGACAAATGCGGCATGGAATACGGCTCGTTCCGGCGAAAGGTAAAGAAAATGACCGGGTACACGGCTAAGGAATGGGTGATAAAGGAACGGGTAAAGGACGTGGAACACTACCTGATGAACACAAACCTCACGCTTACCGAAGTGGCGTTCACCACCGGGTTCGCATCGACATCGAACTTGAACGACTTCTGCAAGGCGTATCTTTTAGATACCCCCGGAGAAATACGCAGAAAAGCGCAGGAAACAAGAAAATGCACAGTTACAAGAACGTAATGTGAAAAATCAAGAATAAAACTGATTTTTATGCCCGTAACTTTGTGCTTCATAAAAGATAAGCACAAGGTTATGGAACATAAGATACCGTTGGAAACATACTTCGCCGGACTGCTTCAAAAAGTGGAATGGCAGATACAGGAATACGAGGACACCGCAGCGGACACGCTGACGCTCTGCCGCCTGTGCGTGGACTACCTGCAAGAGATACTGGGCGAACTCAAAACCTTTATAATCTCCTACCCGTTCGCCAGCACGGAAGAAGAAATACACTTCTTCAAGGAACTGAAACCGCTTTTAGCGAGCAAAATCATCTATTACAATACCGTTTACAAGATAGAGGTGCGCTTCCCAGCGGCAGCGAGGACGTGCAGCGGGACTACCTGCTGTCGGAAACCGACCGGATTTCAAAGTCGTTCCAGCGGAACTTGGCGTTCTACCAGTACCACCGCACGAAAGCCACCTACTTGGACAGGCAGTATTTCATGCGTGGGAAGCCTGACATACAAATCATTGTGGACAGTTTCTATTACGAAACAGACCCACAGTTCAGCACCAGTCACGACTTCAAGGTAGCCAAGATTTTAGCCAACGAACTGCTGGAAATATACCTCACCAACCGACTGCACGAACTGGAACGCCGGGAACAGCGCAAGCGGGTGAAGAACGGCTTCACAGGAAAGGTGCTACGCTGGACGGGGACGAAAAGGGCGTTGGTGGAGCTTGTCTATGCACTGGACGCCTGCGGCTGTCTGAACAAGGGAACGGTTGATATTAAGGAGATTGTAGCCTATTTTGAATACGTTTTCGACATCGACCTCGGCGACTTCTACCATACCTACATGGAACTCAAAGCCAAGACCAAAGACCGCACAGGCTTCCTCTCCACCCTGAAAGACAGGTTGCTGCTGCGCATGAGGGAACAGGATTAGGCAACCGTTCTTTAACAAAATTTATTTCGCCACAGGTGGGTTCGCCTGTGGCGTTTTATTTTTCAGGACACCCGAACTTTGCGGCAAATCAATTAGTTACCATTATGGAAATAATAACATTCGAGTCCAAAGCCTACAAGGAACTGGACAACAAAATTACTGCCATTGCCGATTACATATTCAATCATGTAGAAAAGGCAAAACAAAGTGAAGAAGATATGTGGGTGGACAGCTACGAGGTCTGCACGTTCCTGAAAATAAGCGAAAAGACCCTGCAACGCCTGCGGGTGTCGGGGACTATCGCCTATTCCAACATCAGGGGACGTTATTTCTACAAGGTCAGCGAGATACGCCGGATGCTGGAAGAACGTTTGATTAGGAGCAACAAAGAGAACATCGACAACCTGATAACCAACCACCAACTGTATGCTAAGGAAAGAGGAAATCTTAGAAAGAACAAGTAACGGGCTGGCGGTATTCAAACACTACCTGCCCGGAAACTGGCGCATAGGTCGCAACTTCCTTAACCCGCTGTACGAGGACAGCAAGGCTTCCTGCAACATCTACTTCGACCGCCGGGGCGGTATCTACAAGATGAAAGACTTCGGCAACGACAGTTACAGCGGCGACTGTTTCTTCCTCGTGGGGCAGTTAAAGGGGCTGGACTGCAACCGGGCGGCTGACTTCGTGGAGATACTGGAAATCATCGACCGGGACTTGGGTTTGGGGCTGGCTTCCGGCACTCCGGTTTCCGTTCCCCCGGCAACCGTCCGCCGGGCAGTGCCGGACAAACCCGAAGAAACGTCCGAAAAGCCCGTCAAGCCCTACCAGTTCCGGGAACAGAAGTTCCCGCTTGCCGAACTGGTGTACTGGCAACAGTACGGCATCACGCCCGAACTGCTGGAACGTTACAAGGTCTGCTCGCTCCGGGAGTATCACAGCGAAACGGCAGAGGGCAAACCGTACACCTACACTTCATCGGTGGCAGAACCCATGTACGGCTACAAGGGCAAACAGCACATCAAGCTGTACCGCCCGTTCTCCACGCCCCGCTTCCTCTACGGCGGCAGCTTCGGCGAAAACTACTGTTTCGGGCTGGAGCAACTGCCCGCCAAAGGCGACACGCTATTCATCACGGGCGGCGAGAAAGACGTGCTTTCGCTGGCGGCGCATGGTTTTCACGCTATCTGCTTCAACAGCGAAACGGTGACGATACCGCCAACGCTGGTTTATCGGCTGACGTTCCGCTTCAAGCACATCGTCCTGCTCTTTGACATGGACAAGACGGGCAGGGAAAGCTCACGCAAGCAGGAAAAACTATTGGAAGAATTTGGCGTGAAACGCCTGCTGCTCCCGCTTCCGGGAACGAAAGAGGAAAAGGACATATCCGACTACTTCAAAGCCGGGAACACCCGTGAAGATTTCCTGAAACTGTTTATCGAATTTTTAGACAACCTGTATAGCGACACATTGATTATGCTAAAATCATGCGAGATAGATTTCAACAACCCGCCCGCCAAAGCACAAGAGATTATTTCGGCGGGTGACGTTCCGCTGGGGACACAAGGCAACCTGTTCGGCATCACCGGGGGCGAGGGAACGGGAAAGAGCAATTATGTAGCCGCAATCGTGGCGGGCTGCATCTGCCCGGCTGGTGCGGAAGTAGATACGCTGGGCATACAGATAACCGCCAACGGCAGGCACAAGGCGGTCTTGCTTTACGATACCGAGCAATCGGAAGTGCAACTGTTCAAGAATGTAAGCAACCTGCTGGCACGTGCCAAACAGCCGGACAAACCCGATGAACTCAAAGCGTTCTGCCTGACGGGTATGTCACGCAAAGAACGCTTGAACGCCATTGTGCAGAGCATGGATAAGTTTTACTACCAGTACGGCGGCATCCAGTTGGTCGTCATTGACGGCATCGCCGACCTTGTTAAGAGTGCCAACGATGAAGCGGAAAGCGTGGCGGTGATAGATGAACTTTATCGGCTGGCTGGCATCTACAACACGTGTATTCTGTGCGTGCTGCATTTCGTCCCCAAACGGTTTGAAGCTGCGGGGACATTTGGGCAGCGAGTTGCAGCGCAAGGCGGCTACAATCCTTTCGATAGAGAAAGACGATGAACCCGCCAGTCGGTGGTGAAAGCCCTGAAAGTAAGGGACGGAAGCCCGCTGGACGTGCCGCTGATGCTCTTTGCATGGGACAAGGAAGCCGGGAATGCACGTGTACAAGGGCGAGAAGCCCCGTGAGGAAAAGGAGAAACGCAAGGAAAGGGAACTGGTGAATGTCGCACATGACATCTTCGGGCGGCAGACACGCATCACCTACATAGACCTTTGCGAGCAGTTGCAGCAGGTATTGGACATCAAGGAGCGCACCGCAAAGAGCTATATCCGCTTCATGCGGGAAAGGGACATCATCACCAAAGACACGGCGAACCAAAGCTGTTTTGTCATCGGTTCATATAATCTTCAAAGGAACGCAAGCTGCCCGTAGGCGTATGGGCTGAACTTGTGTATTTTTAGGTGCTTGTGTCCTGCCCTGTTGTGATAACACGGCAGGATTTTTTGCTGTTTGCACGTGATTTTTCCAGGGTATTTGCTTAACTTTGCAGAAGTTACACGGAAAGTAACGGTCAGTTGGACGGCGGTTGCCGGAATATTGCCTTTATATATAACATATACGTTCGCCGAACGTCCCAAAGTAGAAAACTGGCACTTTTCAAAATGTGGGGATATTCAGCGCAGGATATGCTATGCGTTTGTCATAGCGTGGCTGCACTGTTTCCACATTTGGGTATGCCAGTACCTCTACTTTGAAACAGCGTCATGCCACGCTTTCCTTTTTGGGGTTGCGGCTAACGTGCCAAGACAGTAGGGATTTATATCACTTTAATACCTGACAATATGGAACAAATCAAAGCGCACATCGCCGTATCGCTGGACGGGCATACCGCCACGCCGGACTATGAACTGGACTGGTTGCCTGATAAAGTAAAAGCTATCATCGGCAAATACTATTTGGATGCAGATTGCCTGCTTATGGGGGCGAACACCTATAACTACATCTTTGAACACTGGGGCGGGTGGCCGCACAAAAGCAAACGGTCTTTTGTGGTGTCACACTACGACACCAACGTGACGCCGGACTGCGGCGTGGAGTTCCTGACCGAAGAACCGCTGCAAAGGGTCTATGAACTGAAACAGGAAACCGACATGCTGGTGGTGGGCGGCGGCAAGCTGCTTACTTCATTGATTAAAGCCGGGTTGCTGGACAGCCTGACAATCTACACCGTCCCGGTCATGGCGGGCAAAGGCATCGGCTTTATCGGGGAAACATTCGGCTCGCTGTGGAAACTCTCGGAAAGCAGGGTGCTGGATAACGGGGTAGTCTGTTCGACCTACCTGTTTGGCGGGAGCGTATAAAAAAATGCGCCCGGTTCCCGCCGGGCGCAACCACTAAAATTTCAATTATCATAAGTGGCAAAACCTATCACAATGAAATTCCAGCGGCAAAGATAGGCTATTTCTTCGGTTTCGCTTTCTTTTCGGGGAATGAAAAACCGACATTGAACTGTTCGTCCAGCACAAGCGAGGCATCGAAAGCCTTGCCGTTCTTGCCCTTGAAGCCCTTGATTAGCCCGGTCTTGCGTTTCGTCACCAGCTCGATAATCTGCTTGTCGCACTTGTTGCGGAATATAGTAAGCGTGCAGTCCACGTTGGAACACTTCGCCACTTTCGGGTAGAACAGGATGCGCCCGCTACCGCATTTCGGGCAGGGGCAGGTTTCACCAGTAGCAACAGATAGCTGCACCGATAGCAGTTCTGTGGTGATTTGCGTTGCGTACACCTCGATGCCCTTTCGGAATGTGTCGGCATCCATACTGCCCGCTTCTATCTTGGAAAGGGCGGTTTCCCACATACCCGTCATTTCGACATCGGCAATCTTCTTGTCCTTGACAATCTTGTAAACGGCAAGCCCTTTGTCAGTAGGCACAAGGTTCTTCTTCTCACGCACGATGTACTGGCGGGCGAACAGTGTTTCGATAATCGCCGCACGGGTGGCGGGCGTGCCTATCCCGGCATCTTTCAGGCTGGCTTTCAGTTCGGCATCTTCCAGTTCCTTTCCGGCGTTCTCCATTGCCGCCAACAAGCTGCTTTCCGTGTGCAGCGGTTTCGGCTTGGTCTGCTTCTCCAACAGTTCCACGTTGGAAATCGGCAGGCTTTCGCCCTCTCGGAGTGGCGGCAGGCTGGCGGCTTCTTCATCCCCGCCCGTTTCCTGCTCGCCGAACACGGCACGCCAGCCTGTTACTTTCATCACAGACCCTTTTACCGTGAAGTCGGTATCTCCCGCCGATAACACGGCGGTGGTAACGTCTTTCACGCACTTGCCCGAAAAGGCTTCCAGCATACGCCCGGCTACCAGCTCGTAAACCGCCCGTTCGTCTTTGGAGAGTTCGCCGGGCAGGTTCTCGGTAACGATTAGAGCGTGGTGGTCGGTCACTTTGCCGTCATTCACGCTGCGGCGGTTCAGGGGTGTGCCGTCCAGCCCGGCGGCATACCCGGCAAAGCGGGGGTATTGCCCTAACAGGGCGACACGCTCCGGCATTTCATCGAAAACGTCCTCCGATATATAGCGGCTTCCGGTTCTCGGGTAGGACATCACTTTCTTTTCATACAGGCTTTGCGCTACGGAAAGCGTCTTGTCAGCCGAAAAGTTCAGCTTCGTGTTCGCTTCCTTTTGCAGCGTGGTAAGGTCGTACAAAAGCGGCGGTTCTTGGCTGGCTTCTTTCCTCTCGACGGATTTCACGGAAAGCCGCCCGGCATCCTTTACCCGTTGCAGGGCGGCTATGGCTTCGGGCTGCTGCTCCCACTTGGCAGTAGATTGGACGGTGAAACTTATTCCTCCGCTGGCGGTCGCCACTTTGAGTTGCCAAAACTTGGCGGGTACGAAATTCTTGTTCTCCAAATAGCGGCTGCATATCATCACGAGCGTGGGTGTCTGTACCCTGCCCAGCGAGAACACGCCCTGCCCGGCGGCTACGCTCAACGCTTGGGTGGCGTTTATCCCTACCAGCCAGTCCGCTTCGCTGCGGGACTTGGCAGAGAGGTAGAGGTTATCGTAACGCTCTCCCGGCTGCAAGTTATCCAGCCCCTCACGGATTGCCTTGTCGGTAAGGCTGCTTATCCACAGGCGCACAAAGGGCTTGGTACAGCCCAAATAGTTATAGATGTAGCGGTGTATCAATTCGCCCTCACGCCCGGCATCGGTGGCGACAATAATCTTGTCGCATTGGTCGAACACTTCCTTTATCACTTTCAACTGTTTCAGCACGCCGGGGTCTGACTTGTAGCCTTTTTCCGCTTTCACCTGACGGGGGATTAGCTGGAAATCGGGCGGCAGTATGGGCAGGCTCTCCCTGCGGAAGTTCGCCACGCCGTAGGCTTCCGGCATGGCAAGCTGGATTAAGTGGCCGAACGCCCATGTCACCATATACCCGTTGCCGGAAAGATAACCGTCATTACGCTGGGTCGCACCGATGATGCGGGCGATGTCCTTTGCCACGCGGGGCTTCTCTGCTATCAATGCAATCATAATTCTTTACTTTTTAAGGTGGGTACTACATTTTCATTCCTCTGGACTTCTTGGGCTTGTCCGCTTTCAGGCTCTTGTCCTGCGCCTTGTCCTGCTTCTCTTTCTGCTTGGCGGTGGGCTTGTCCTGACCCTGTTTCAGCGGTTCTTTGCCCTGCTTGGTGGCTTCGTTGGTCTTGCCCCCCGAATTGACCGCTACCTGCGTCCGGCTCTCGGCGGCGGGGGTAACGTCTTTCGGCTGCACCTTGTCGGGAGATTTGCCCTGTGCGCCGGGCTGCACATGACCGTTGAACTCAACGCCCTTGCCGTCCTTTATCCCGGCTACCTGCTGCTCTGCGGGCTGCTGCCCCTGCTGCAAGAACTGGACGGCGGCACGGGGCAGGAACTCCAAGCCACGCTCCACCGCACTGACCTGCAAATAGGCACTGCGCTTCGTGCCGTCCCTGAATTGCAGGTTTTCCATTTTCACCGCTTGCCCGGCTTCAAAGGCGACTTTCTGTTCCGGACTGACTTGCACGTTACAGATTGTATCGGGGCATTTCCACTTGTCAGCCCGCATGTATTCTAGTTCGTGCGTGTACCTGTCCCGGCTGACGAACACGGGGATTTGTTCGCCGCTTTTCGGGTCTTTGATTTCAGCGATGCCGCCCAAGTTGCCAGTGCCTTGCAAGTTGCCCTGTTCCTGCTTGGTGAACCCGTGTTCATGGAACGGGCGTTGCAACAGTTTCTCGTCCTGCTGCACACCGTGCAGCTTGGGTACTACCGTGCCGTCCTTAGCCTGATAGAAAGACAGCTTGACATCGGTAGGTTTGAGGTAGAAGCCGCCCACCGTCCCCGAAACGGTGTAGGTGTTGCGGGACTTGTAGCCACGCATCACCCGGTCGAAGTCCTTTGTGTTTTTCAGTGTGTCGGCGGTGATGCCGACTTTCTTCAGGTTCTCCCAGTCGATTTTTGCCGGGTCGAAGCGGTAGCCCTGCTTGAACTCGTGGAAGTCGGGCTTCGGAACTCGAAGCATTTCAGCCCGCTTGCCGCCCTCCGGCGTGGGGTTGCGGTGGTTGTCCTCGATTGCCTTTGCGTCCCGCTCCGCTTCGGAAGCCTTGACGCTGAACAGTTCCAGCCCGGAAGTGTCCTGAAACTTGCGGAAGAAATTGGAAATGAAGTTGCTGAACACATCGCTGTTCTTGTCCACCTGCATGAACTCGCCGCCGTGTCCGGTAGTGGGTGGCACGGTCTGTAAATTGCCGTCCTTGTCGATACCCTTAACGGCACTCACCTTTCCCTGCTGTTTATCCAAGACCAGCAGCACGTCTTTTTCCTGCCCCTCTACGGGCGGGGTCATTCTGTTTGCCATAAATAATTGGAATTTTAGTGGTTACGGGAATAGTCCCGCCCAAAGGTAGCGACTAAATATGCTATATTTGAGAAATAGGCGGCAGGTGTCCGTATTAGTCTTTACTTGTCCGTAGAAGTCCAGCAAAGCATACAAAAGCTCATTAATAATGCGTAAAATAGAAATAAATTTCCTTAAACAGGAAATAAATATTGTATTTATGGAAATTTTATCCTATATTTGCACAAATATTATATATAGAGAGAAACAAATGGAATATTTTACTATCATACAAGCTCTTTGTAGGTCAGCCCTATCTACTCCAAATCATGCTGTTATACAGCAGGTTAATAGATTAAAAGAGGCTCTTAAGAAAAATGGAAATGAAAAGGAAGCTAAATCAATAGAATCCTTACTTATGTCATCAGAAAAATCTCTTGAAATGACACCAAGTAGAATTAAACAATCTTTTGTAATGGGCAATGGAGAAGAAATTACTCCTAAAACACCTATCCCTGTTGATAAGGAAACCTCTACCCCCTTAGCAGAAGTTTTCTTCAACGATGATTTACCCAATGAAATTCCACTATTTGATGATAGTATAAAAGATGCAATAAATTCTATAATCAATGAATGGTGTAAATTTGACAAATTACTTGAAATTGACGCATATCCAGCTAGCTCTTGTTTAATTTATGGACTACCGGGAACAGGAAAAACTCATTTAGCAAAATGGATTGCAAAACAAATAGGTCTTCCTGTTGTATTAGCTCGTTTAGAAGGGTTGATGTCTTCTTTTTTAGGAACTACAGCAAAAAATATTGGTAATTTATTTTCATTTGCCAATAGATACAATTGTGTCCTTTTACTTGATGAATTTGATGCTATAGCGAAACTTCGCAATGATCCTCAAGAGGTTGGTGAAGTAAAAAGAGTAGTCAATACATTACTCCAATGTTTAGATAGTAGGAAAGATCTGGGTTTTACCATTGGGGTTACAAATCATGAAACTTTATTAGACCCTGCAATATGGAGAAGATTTGATATCCAAGTAGAAATTCCAAAACCCTCTCCACAAGTAACAATGGCATTAATCCGAAAATTTCTTTTTCCACTGAACTTTGCAGACAATGAAATAAAATTATTTGCTTGGTGTCTTGAAGATTCTACTGGAGCAGATATTGAAATATTGGCAAAATGGGTAAACGGGCTTTTGTCATTGATAAAGAATCAACCGTATCACATATTATTAAACAATTTGTACTTCTAAATTCAGGGCGTGTAAATGAAAAAATGAAAAGCATCATATTGAAGAGTGACGAAGAGTTTATTAATGCTCTTATTGAAGATGAAACATATCACATTCAAACAGGTCGATATAGCCCCTATGTTTGGGATGACTACTTCTTCTTTAAGTAAACTTAAATC
>ENA-OQHN01000721-OQHN01000721.1-human-gut-metagenome-genome-assembly--contig:-NODE-721-length-10910-cov-3.224149_pt1 | contig 10910 bp, 11 predicted proteins | sample MGYA00242564_ERZ504721 | MGnify/ENA primary metagenome ERZ504721 (study PRJEB26092, sample SAMD00036212) | human gut metagenome | host: Homo sapiens | study: EMG produced TPA metagenomics assembly of...
CGATCACAGCGCCGTAGTGACGTCGAAGGCATGTGCAGCGCTGGGAAACGGTCTCAGCCAGATCCAGATAGTAGTTCGTTTTATCTCTCCGATGGATATCATTCTCCACGAAGAACACCTCACTTTGCATTCAGGCACTCCGCAATCGGAAACTACACATATACGACTGCGTATCATCGTTCGCATTTTGCGCAAAACCGCAGGGGGAGACGTCCATAATTATTAAAATATATTGTAGCACATTGCATTTTGAACTGCAACCCCGTTTCCGGGTGTTTTGTGAAAAAAGCGCGTAAGCGCCTGCAATAAAACCTTTTCTGCCGTCTTTACATCCCGTCGCCAAAATGGTACAATATATTATATTAAAGAACAAATTCAGGAGCTGTTTATGGGCGGCAATTTTTTGGGCGGCGCGGTGGCGCTGCTGTATTTTCTGATGTTTCAGCTGTGCGGCGTAACACTTGCCGCATGCTTTTTAAATAAAGAGCGGCGATATACACAAATGATTCTCGGCAGTGCCGCGGGCAGCGTGCTCTTAATGTGGCTGCCGTCGTTGTGGGCATTCCTGTTTTCGTTCAGCATCACAGCGCATGTTTTGGCGCTCATCTCACTGCTTATGCTGACGGTTGGCGCTGTGTTCTTAAAGCGTCCGAAGCTGCTTCCGAATGATTTTCCCGGCAAACGCAAAGCCTTCTACCGTGCAGAACGCACACTGCTTTTGCCGCTCGGCTTGTGGCTGCTGTTCGTGTTTTTGGTGCTGCACAGCTTCCGTTACCAAAACGGCGAGATCTGGTCGAGCCAATGCACCTACGGCGACATGAGTATGCACCTCGGGTTCATCACGAGTATCGCGGAACAGAAGACATTTCCACCCATGTATTCCATTTTGCCGGGCGTGAAGCTTTCGTATCCGTTCTTGTCGGACAGCATTTCTTCAAGCCTATATTTGCTCGGTGCGCCGCTGCGCTTTGCGTATGTGCTGCCGATGCTTTTTGCCGGGGCGCAGGTGTTTTTCGGCGCACATCTTTTCTGGCAACGCTGGCTGCGTGATAAAGCGAAGACCGCGTTAGCGGAGATTTTGTTTTTCTAAACGGCGGCTTCGGCTTTGCGTATTTCTTCCCGAATCTGCAAAACGGAACAGATAATTTTACCCGCATTTTCACATCGTTTTATGAGACACCCACGAATCTTGTCAACCAAAATATCCGCTGGGTGAACGTCATTGTGGATATGCTCATCCCGCAGCGCGCAACGCTGTTCGGCTGGGCGGTTTTATTCCCGCTTTTATACGTGCTGTACCGCGCCGTTTATGAGCACTGCGAGCGGTATTTCATCATTGCCGGTATTTTTGCAGGCGGACTCGTCATGATTCATACGCATTCGTTCCTCGCGTTCGGACTCATTTGCGGCGTGTGGCTTTGCTTTGCACTGTGCCGCAGAGTGTTTCGGGGCAGCAGTGCTCATGTGCAGTTTACCGCAAAAGTCGCTGCACTCGTTTTGATGTTGCTCGCGTTCGGCGCGCAGTTCGTCACGCCGAAGCTCATCTCGCGCGAATCATCCGTGTTTCTGTATCTGGTTTTGGTTTGTGCTGCAGCGTTTGTTTTGTTTGTGCTCGCACTGCTCACCATGGCGATCCGCAAGGGTTTCGGTATACAGCTTGTAAAAACGTGGGGCGTATTCCTGCTCATCACACTGTTGCTTGCCGCACCGCAGCTTTTCACGTGGACATTCTCGCAGGCGAGCGGTGACAGCTTCATGCGTGGGTGGTACAACTGGGGCAATTTGCAGGACGGCTATTTGTGGTTCTATCTTGTGAATCTCGGCGTCACGGCACTGTTGTTCCTGCCTGCATTTTTCACGGCAGATCAGCGCCGGTTCACGGTCTGCGCTCCCGCAGCCGTCATTTGGTTCATTTGCGAGTTTGTCGTGTTCCAGCCGAATACCTATGATAACAACAAGCTGCTTTACGCCGCGTATTTTCTCGTCTGCGGCGTAGTCGCTTCGTATATGGTCGAGATTTACCGCCGCCTGCGCACACTGCCGGGCCGCCGCGCATTGGCTGTCGGCGCGCTCGTGCTATGCATGCTTTCTGCGGTGCTGACCATCGGCAGAGAGAGCATTGCGGGCTATTGCTTATACGGCGACAGTCAGCTCAAAGCAGCGGAGTACATTTATGAGAACAGCGAGCCGGAAGACACTGTGCTCACCGATATGCGCCATAACAACGAGATCGCGGCGCTGACGGGCAGAAACATCGTCTGCGGCTCCACAAGCTACGTGTATTTTCACGGGCTCGATTACACCGAGCGCGAAACGGACATGCAAAGTATGTTCTCCGCACCGCAGGCAAACTGTGCGCTCTTTGAAAAATACAGCATTGATTACATTCTGGTCTCCGCTTACGAGCGCAATAACTTCACCGTGAATGAAGCGGAGATCAAAGCGCTGTTCCCGTGTGTCTTTGACGAAAACGGCGTGCAGATCTATAAAGTGACATTTTAATCGAAAGGATATCCCTATGCAAAGACTTTCCGATATATCCACCATTCGAGCCGTCATGGAAAAGAACGGCTTCAGCTTTTCCAAAGCGCTCGGTCAGAACTTTCTCATCAATCCTTCCGTCTGCCCGCGCATGGCTGAGATGAGCGGCGCGGCAGACTGCGCAGGCGCCATTGAGGTCGGCCCCGGCATCGGCGTTTTGACCTACGAGCTTTCGCAGGTCTCAAAAAAAGTCGTCACCATCGAGCTTGATAAGCGCCTGTTGCCCGTTTTAGACGAAACACTTGCCGACTGCGATAACGTGAAGGTCATCAACGACGACGTGATGAAGATTGACTTGCACCGCGTCATCGAAGAAGAATTTAACGGGGAAGAGGTCGCTGTGTGTGCGAACCTGCCGTATTACATCACATCGCCGGTCATCATGAAGCTTTTGGAAGATCGTTTGCCCATCACGAGCATCACGGTTATGGTACAAAAAGAAGCGGCAGAGCGTTTGTGTGCACAGCCCGGCACGCGCGAGTGCGGCGCTGTCAGTGCGGCCGTGCAGTATTACGCCGAGCCGGAAATTTTGTTCGAGGTCAGCCGCGGCAGCTTTATGCCCGCACCGAATGTGGATTCCGCTGTCATTCAGTTGCGTATTCGAAAAGAACCGCCTGTGGATGTGCACGATGAAGCACTTTTCTTCCGCGTTATTCGCGCTGCGTTCGCACAGCGCCGCAAAATCGGCCGTCAATTCCATTTCCAACACACTGCATATGTCGAAGCAGCAAGTGACAGACGCCTTCGAGCAAGCCGGGGTTCGGGCAAATTCCCGCGCCGAAGCACTCACGCTGCCGGAGTTTGCCGCTGTTGTCAATCAGCTTACCGATTAAGGAGATGCTTTTATGAACATGAACAAAATGTACTTGAGCATATGGATAAAGCCGCATATATCATTTTGCTGTGCATCGCCGCCGTTGCCGTGCTCGTCTCCATGGTCACAGGGCCGCTCGGCTATAAAAGCCTTTCCATCGGCGCTGCCGTAAGCGCCGCCATCATTGCCGCTGCGCTCCTTTGGCACACGCTCCGCGCCGCCGCACCGAAATACAAACGATAAAATTTTCCGCATAGCAAAAGCCCCGCAATTACCGAACCAATCGGTTTTGCGGGGCTTTCTGTGTTTATAGTTTAAATAACGCCGAGCTCTTTCAAGGCGCGGTAAATGCCGTCGTCGTCCACATCTGTTGTCACATAATTTGCAGCCGCCTTGGCTTTTGCACAACCGTTGCCCATCGCAACGCCGAAGCCGACGTCGCGCAGCATGTCCACGTCGTTCGGGCCGTCGCCGAACACGAGAATTTCATCGTTTCTTATCCCGTAATGCGCTGCCATCGCCGGAATACCGATTTGCTTACCGCCGTTTTGCGGAAGAATATCATAGCAATAACCGACAGCATGTGTGATACGTACATGCTTCAGCGGCAAAATACGCGGCAAATAAATTTCCGGGTCGTATACCATAAGCTGATACACTTCGTGACAATCTGCACGCAATATATCGTAAACGGGCGGGGAGAGAAGATTATGCCGCAAAAAGTGATCTTCAATATGTTTCGCCGGAGTTGCGGCAAAGCACTCGCGCCCCTCGGCGATCAGGCAGGGGAAAGGCTCCTCTTTTTGCAGCTGCATCAAAAGACGAATGTCTTCCGGGTCGATCGCCAGCGTATGTAAAACCTTGCCGTTTTTATCGAAGCAATATTGCCCCGTCATCGCGGCAAAGCCGTCAAAATCAAAATAATCACGCAGGAAATACGTCATTGGCGTCACACGGCCCGTTGCAACGAATAGCAGAACACCATTTTCACGCGCCTTTTTTAGTGCATGCAGCGTCGAAGGCGGCATACGTTTATCCCGCCCGAGCAAAGTGCCGTCAATGTCAAAGAAAATGGCGCGAAAAGACATGGTACCTCCAAAAGAAAAAGCTTTCGCGCGGAAAGCCTTTTAGAAATTTATGCTCTCTCTTTATATTTTTCTACGATGAGATTTGCGCACTTGTAAATGTCGCCGCCGCCAAGCGTTAAAATGAGGTCGTTTTCCTTAGCGTGCGTCATCACATAATCCGCAATCTCCTCAAAGCTGCCAAACCAGCAGCTGCCGGGAATCTTCGCCGCAAGGTCGCTTGTGTGAATGTTATACGTGTTCGTCTCGCGCACGGCGAGAATTTCCGTCATCACAACATGCTGGGGGATGGAAAGCGCCTTTGCAAAATCATCCAGCAGCATTGCAGTGCGGGAATAAGTGTGCGGCTGGAATACCGCCCAAACCTCATGGTAGCCCATGCGCACGGCAGCGGAAAGCACAGCGGAAAGCTCTGTCGGGTGGTGCGCAAAGTCGTCGGCAACGGTCACGCCTTCAAATTTGCCTAAAATCTCAAAGCGGCGGTGTACGCCGGAGAAGTCCTCAAGCGCCTTTTTGATATGCTCGCCGTCCACACCCATGCCATGTGCCGCAGCGGCAGCCGCCAAAGCGTTCATCATGTTGTGCTCACCCGGCACGCGCAGGCTCACGCGGCAAACGCGCTCGCCCTTATACATAACGGTAAAGTCTTCGCAGACCGTATCTTCTTCGTTGAGCTCCGTCACGTAGTAATCGCTTTTATCCGTTCTGCCAAATGTGACGATCTCCGCATTCGTAATGCCCTCTACGGCGCGCATGGCGTTGGCGTTATCTGCATTGACGATGATGCGCTTTGAGGTCTGCAAGCAGAACTGATGAAACGACTTCACAATATTATCGAGCGTGCCGAAATAGTCGAGATGATCGGCATCAATATTTGTGATGATGCTGATGGCGGGGTGGAGCTGCAGGAACGTATCGACATATTCACACGCTTCGCAAACAATGTCCGCACTTTTGCCGACTCTGCCGTTGCCGTTGATGAAAGGCAGCTTGCCGCCGATGACGGCGCTCGGGTCACGTCCGGCTTCAATCAAGATCTGCGTGAGCATGCCGGTCGTCGTCGTTTTGCCGTGCGTGCCGGAAACCGCAATGGGGTTTGCAAACTTCTTCGTCAAAAGGCCGAGCATCACGGAACGCTCCAACGTCGGAATACCCTTTGCACGCGCCGCGACGAGCTCCGGGTTATCCTGCTTTGCAGCCGCCGTGTACACCACGACCTCCGCATCGCCGATATTCTCCGCGCGGTGGCCCATGTGCACCGGGATGCCGTAGCTGCGAATACGTGCGAGCGTGTCGGATTCATTGATGTCGCTGCCGGTGATGATATAATCCTTGTGGTGTAAAATCTCCGCCATAGGGCACATACCGGAACCGCCGATGCCTACAAAGTGCAGACGACGTACGGTATCGAGCAGGTTAACGTTTTTATCGGTCGTATTATTCTGATTCGTCATAACGAAAGAGTCCTTTCTGAATTGGCTTCACGCAAAACTTGTTTTGCGAAATTATCTGAAATTATGTAATACACTGTGTTATATCTCAAAAACATAGCTATGCGTCCGAAATTGCATACCCATACACATACATTATACCGCCAACGGGCAGAAAAATAAATAGCAAATTCAAAAAAGTATAAAAAAGTCTTTCAGGGCGCACAAAAGCCGCCCGTTTCCATAAAATGAAGCGGATGATAATTTGAAAGGTGGGGGAAATATGCCCATGATCAATACATTCGGCGTCATCGGCGGCGATGAGCGCATGAAATATTTGGCGCAGTCCATTGCGGCGGACGGTTACCCCGTGTGTGTCTGCGGTTTAGAAAAGCTCGGCACCTGCCGCGGCGCAGCGGAATGCGACCTGCCGCAGCTCGCGGCGAAAAGCTCCGTCATCCTTTTGCCGCTGCCCGCAACAAAGGACGGTCTGTTTTTAAACGCGCCGTATGCCGAAAACGAAATTCGTTTAGATGACGATTTTGCGCGTCTTTTTATGCACAAAACGGTGTGCGGCGGCATGCTTCAGCGGTTGACCGCCTCGTCTTCCCTGTGGCGTGAGATTGAGCCCGAAGACTACTACCGCCGCGAAGAGCTTGCCGTCGGCAACGCGATCCCAACGGCAGAGGGCGCAGTCGGCATTGCGATTCGCGAATACCCCGGCACGATAAACGGCGCAAAATGTCTCATCACGGGGTTCGGGCGCATCGGGAAAAATCTGGCGATTATCCTGCGCGGTATGGGTGCAGAGGTATTCTGCGCAGCGCGCAAAAGGCCGATCTCATGCAAATGCGCGCGTTCGGCGTGCAGCCGTTGACGTACCGCGAGATCAGCAGAAGGTTCGATCTCATTTTCAACACTGTGCCCGCAAAGGTTTTGACTTCGCCTGTGCTCATGCAGCAAACGCGCGATACGCTCATCATCGAGCTTGCCTCCGCACCCGGCGGCACCGATTTGAAGCGTGCGGAAGAATTGCACCTGCATGTCATCGACGCGCCCTCGCTGCCCGGCCGCGTCGCGCCGAAGACGGCGGCGGAGTATATCAAAGAGGCGGTCTACAATATTTTGGAGGAGTAGTGATCGACATGCCCACGCTTGCCTTTGCCATGTGCGGATCGTTCTGCACATTTGAAAAAGCTCTCGCGCAGCTTGCTCTGCTGCGAAAGGACTGGGATATGTTGCCCGTGATGAGCGAAACGGCGTACACGACCGATACACGCTTCGGCACGGCGGAAAGTTTTCACGAGCGCATAGAAAACATCTGCGGACGAAAAATTATCCACACCATCGCAGAAGCGGAACCCATCGGCCCGAAGCGTCTTGCCGATGCCGTGCTCGTCGCGCCGTGCACGGGAAACACCGCTGCGAAGATTGCAAATGCCGTAACGGATACAGCTGTCACGATGGCGGTAAAATCCGCCCTGCGCGTCTCCATGCCCGTTGTACTGTCCCTCGCCACAAACGATGCTCTCGGTGCGTCGTGCAAAAACATCGGTCTGCTTATGAACACGAAAAACATCTATTTTGTGCCCCTCGGACAGGACGACCCCATAAAAAAGCCGAATTCTCTCGTCGCACATTTCGACCTAATTCCCGAAACGCTTGCAAATGCCGTGCGTGGAGAACAGTTGCAGCCTGTTTTGCGATGAAGTGCGCCGCGAAAGGCAGTTGAATTTGTAAAAAAGCTGTGCTATACTGAAAAGCAGAAACGGCAATGCCGAAATGGGAGGCTATTATGCTCTACTGCACGAAATGCAAAAGCATCTGCGAGGATTCCACACAAACCTGTCCGAACTGCAAGCGCAGCCGCGGTCTGCGGCCCGTAAAGCCCGAGGACGAAGTGTTTTTCCTCAAGGTCAGCGAGGGGGAAGCTGCGGAGCTTGCGCTGCTCTTTGAGCAAAACGCGGTGCGCCATGCGATACACCCCGTAAAAGGTGGCTTTTCCACCAGCGTGTACGACCCGGAGTATCTGCCGACCGATAAGGATATTTACGTGGAATACCAAGACCTCGAACGCGCCAAAGAGCTGATGCTCAAAGAGCGGGAAGAGCAGTCGCAGGAAAAACCGTCCGAAGAGAACGATATGCCCCGCGGCAAGCGTATGCTCATCCAGTCGCTTTCTGTCATCGCGTTCATGGCAATCGTCATTTTGGTCGTGCTCGGCTCAGATTTCATCGCAAATCTTTTAAAAGCGCTTTTCACAAAGTAAGCACTGCCGCGAAAATAGGATATTATTAAAGATTGGGGAAGTCCAAATGAAACAGTACAGACCGGATACAACGTGTATCCACGCGGGCTATACGCCCGGAAACGGTGAACCGCGCGTTCTGCCCATCGTACAAAGCACCACATACACCTATGACAGCTCCAAAGAAATGGGCGATCTGTTCGATTTAAAAGCGGACGGCTTTTTCTATACGCGCCTCGGCAACCCGACGCTCGACGCTGTGGAAAAGAAGCTTGCGGCACTCGAGGGCGGCGTAGGCGCGCTCGTCACATCTTCCGGCCAGGCAGCCACCATGATGGCCGTTCTGAACATCTGCCACGCAGGAGGTCATGTTGTGTGCTCCAGCGCCGTATACGGCGGCACATTCAACCTGTTCTATAAAACCCTGCATGAAATGGGCATTGACTGCACATTCGTTTCGCCGAACTGCACCGAGGACGAGCTGAACGCCGCATTCCGCGAGAACACCCGCTGCGTGTTTGCGGAAACGCTTACGAACCCGTCTCTCGTCGTGACGGACCTCGAAATGTTTGCAAACGCCGCACACGCGCACGGCGTACCGTGCATTGTCGATAACACGTTCCCGACGCCCATCAACTGCCGTCCGTTCGAGTTCGGCGTAGACATCGTTACGCACTCCACCACAAAGTACCTCGACGGTCACGCGGTGCAGCTCGGCGGCGCCATTGTAGACAGCGGTAATTTCGATTGGAACAACGGCAAGTTCCCGGAGTTCACAGAGCCGGATGAATCTTATCACGGCATCGTGTATGCCGAGCACTTCGGTAAGGCGGCGTATATCGCAAAAGCGCGCTGCCACCTGATGCGTGACATTGGCGCGCAGGCCGCCCCGATGAACGCATTTTACCTCAACCTCGGCATGGAAACGCTCGCACTGCGCATGGAGCGCCATTGCTCGAACGCGCAGAAGATTGCCGAATTCCTCGAGCAGGACGACCGTGTGGCGTGGGTCAACTATCCGGGTTTGGAGAGCAGCCCGTACCACGAGCTCGCTATGAAATATATGCCGCACGGCACCTGCGGCGTCATTTCCTTCGGCATCAAGGGCGGCAGGGAAGCGGCCACCCGCTTTATGGACAGCTTGGAGCTTGCCTCCGTCGTCACGCACGTCGCAGACCTGCGCACCTGCGTGCTGCACCCGGCCAGCACCACGCACCGCCAGATGACCGACGAGCAATTAAAGGAAGCCGGCGTCTCCCCGGATCTTATCCGCCTCTCCGTAGGCATCGAAAACCCGGAAGACATCCTCGATGACATCAAGCAGGCACTTGAGAAAGCAACCAAATAACATTTATATAGACGAAAAGCACGGCGCGAGAAAAAATTTTTGCGCCGTGCTTTTGCATAGTAGCACCGCCTGCAGGTTTCATATCTCCTGCAGGCGGTTTTATATACTCAACTTTTTCAATTTTCGGGTTCCGAAGACTCCGGGGATTCGGTGTTTTCTGTCTGCTCCGAAGCTTCGGGGAACGCGTCGGGGTTGGTTTCCGGCTCGCTTGCTATATTCTCTGCGTCTGCCGTTTCGGTCAGCGGTTCCTTTTCCGGCTCCTTCGGCGGCTCTTTGAGCGGCAGGGTAATCATCACGGTAAAAAGGTCGCCCTTTACGGTCACGTGGAAAGTACCGCCACAGGCCTCCGTGAAGCTTTTCGCAATAGAAAGGCCAAGGCCGCTGCCGGAAGTGGAACGGCTGTCATCCCCGCGCACAAAGCGGGCCGTCAGCGAATCGCCGTCCATGGTAAGCTCGTATTTCGAGATATTCTGGATCGTCACGACGGCGTTTTGACCCTGCTTTTGCAGTTCCACGTAGACACGCGAACCCTCAAGCGCATATTGTGCCGCGTTCTTAATGAGGTTCTGGAACACACGGTACATGCGCTGCCCATCAGCATAAACGGGGAAGTCCTCCTGCGGGATCTGCACGCGCCACGTCAGCTCGCTGTCGTTCATCACGCCGTCCATATCTCCGGAGCGTCTGCCGCAAAAGCTTATCGAGACCGATGTATTCCGGCATCAGCGTAATATTGCCGGTTGCGGCTTTAGAGACATCGAAAATATCTTGCAGCATATGGCGCAGACGGTCTGCTTTCTGCGAGACGATCTTCAAATAATCCTGCATGTGCGGCGGCAGATTCGGCTCGGTCTTCATCAATTCAATATAGCTGATGATGGACGTGAGCGGCGTTTTGATGTCGTGCGAAACATTCGTGATAAGCTCCACCTTCGTGCGCTCGGATTTGATGCCTTCCTCCACCGCGATACGGATGCCGTCACGGATCATATTGAGCTGCATAGCGGAATCATAAAGCGGGGAAGTAGCGGGCAGGTGATTCATCGCGTCAAGGTCGCCCTTGTACATTTGCTCCACCTGCTCCATCAGCTTGCCATAATCGCGCAGGTCGTCGCGCAGTGCCCACGCAAACCATACAAGCGTACCCACACCCGCGGAAAACAGACCGACGTAAAACGCGACAAACCAAATCGTATTCATCAACCAATGGCTGTAAAAGAACACATATCCTAAAACACCTACGATGCAAAGCCCCACCAAAATACCGGCGGTCGCCATGTATTTGCGGTAAACAATCTGCTCGAATTTTTTTCCTCGCGGTTGCCAAGCACAAGCTTCAAAACGGAATGAATGATGTTGTGCCGATAAATCCGCCGGTTGTGAGAAATATCGATGCCGAGCAAATAGAACACAAAGAACACGGAGAACAGGGTAACAGCTGTGC
>ENA-OQHN01000722-OQHN01000722.1-human-gut-metagenome-genome-assembly--contig:-NODE-722-length-10909-cov-2.249119_pt1 | contig 10909 bp, 6 predicted proteins | sample MGYA00242564_ERZ504721 | MGnify/ENA primary metagenome ERZ504721 (study PRJEB26092, sample SAMD00036212) | human gut metagenome | host: Homo sapiens | study: EMG produced TPA metagenomics assembly of...
AGGGTGCTCCATGCCGGCGGAGCCTGGTAGCCGAATTCGTCGGCGAAGCGCGGGGTGTACTGCGCGTACACGGTGTAGTCGGCGCGGTTCCAAGCATCCCAGATGTGCATGGTGCCGTCGGTGTCGAAATTGGCGCCCACGAACTTGGTGAAGCTCATCGGGGAGCTCGGCAGGTAGGCGGAACGGCCCGGATCAAGCTCGGCCAACAGGGCCGGGAACAGCTCGGCATAGTAGTAGTCGCCCCACGGCTTCTCGCCGTAACCGTACTCGTTGGCCGGCAGATCGTCATCACGCAGGGCCTGCTTGTAGCCGCCCCATTCGGAGTAGGCCACGTAGTTCTCGTTGGATCCGTTCCACACGATCAGGCTGGCGTGCTCGGACAGACGGGTGATATGCTCACGGGCTTCGGCTTCGACTTCGGCCTTGGTTTCGGCGTCTTCCGGATAGGCGGCGCAGGCAAGCATGAAGTCCTGCCAGACCATGATGCCGTTGCGGTCGCACAGATCGTAGAACTCGTCGGACTCGTAGATGCCGCCGCCCCAGGCACGCACCATGTTGGAGTTGGACTCCACCAGATCACGGATGCCGCGTTCGTAGTCGCGGTCAGCCACGCGGGCGATGAAGGCATCGTCCGGAATCCAGTTGTAGCCGTGCGCGTGCACCGGCACGTCGTTGACGTAGATCTGGAATGGACGACCGACGTTGTCGGCGCGGGTGTCGACATGCACGGTACGGAAGCCGACATGGCCGTTCCAAGCCGCTTCGGCGGAATCGCCGGCAGTGACGGCAACATCATACAGTGGCTGATCTCCGTAACCGATCGGCCACCACAGCTTCGCTTCCGGTACGGCGAGCGTCAGCACGGTTTCATTGCGGCCTTCGGCGACCACGCCGTCGGCGGCGACATCGGCACCGAAGCCGGACAAGCCGACATGCACCGGCACCGCGGCACGCACGGAATGGCACTCGTATGGGGACATGATGCGCCCCTTGCCGGCACGTTCGATCTCGACATGCACGTTGAGCAGGCCGGTGCCGTCGGCGGCGACGTCGACCAGCGGACGCACGGAGGCTATGCGCACCCCGGACCAGGAGTCGATGCCGATCTCGCGCCAGATGCCGGCGTTGGCCACGTCGATGCCCCAATCCCAGCCGAAGGAGTAGCTCGGCTTGCGAATCTGGTTGAATGCATGATGCTCGGTATGCGGATAGTAGCCGCGGGCCTGCTCCATACGATCGGATTCGCGTACCGGCGAAGTGAAGGTGACGGTCAGTTCGTTGGAGCCCTCGCGAAGCAGGTCACGCACGTCCCAACGGTAGGAGCGGTGGAAGTTGCGGGTGGAGGCGACCGGACGGCCGTTCAGTGCGACATCGGCGATGGTGTCGAGGCCGTAGGCGACCAGATCATGCCGGTCGGCGCCATTGTCATGCCAATCGAAGCGGCAGGTGAAGCGCCAGTCAACGTCGCCGATCCACTGCTGGTCGTTCTCGTTGGCGCCATCGAACGGATCGGCGATGAGTCCCGCATTCAGCAGGTCCAGCGTGGCCTCTCCCGGCACGGTAGCCGGAATGCCAGCGGCGAGCGCTTCGCGTAGCGATTCAGGGGCGGCTTCGATGTTGACGGCCGTCAGCGTCCATCCGTCCGCAAGCGGGGCGAACGTGCTAGGAGTGTGAGTCATGCGAGGAATCCTTTGTAAGAAAAGAGGGGTAAGGCCGTACCGGCGATGATAAATCTTGGCACGGCCTTGGATGATGAAAAGAGAGTCTTCAGTTATATGTGCGAAGGATTATTCCTTCACGGCACCCGCCGCAACGCCGTTGTAGATCTGCTTCTGGAAGATCAGGAAGGCGATCAGGGCCGGCAGCAGGGTGATGATCACGCCTGCGCAGATCAGGTTGTACTTGGAGCCCTGCGGGCCGGTGAAGGCGTACAGCGAGATGGCCACCGTGCCGAGTTTCTGCTTGTCCTGCAGATATAGGTTGGCTGAGTAGTACTCGTTGTAGATGCCGACGCCCTTCAGGATCAGGCAGGTCACGATTGCCGGCTTCAGCAGCGGCAGGAGGATGCGGCTGTAGATGGTGAAGTAGCTTGCGCCATCCATCAGCGCGGCCTCATCGAGGGAGATCGACAGATTCTCGAAATACTGGATGAAGATGTAGATCGAGATCACGTCGGTGCCCATCGACATGATGATGTAGCCCCACAGCGAGTTGATCAGGTGGAAGGTGCCCATGATCTTGTAGACCGCGACTTGCATGGCGATGCCGGGCAGCAGGGCCGCCATCATGAACGCGGTACGGATCAGGGCGTTGCCCGGGAACTGGAAGCGGGACAGCACATAGGCCAGCTGGGTGCCGATGATGGTGGTCAGGAAGCAGACGCACACGAGCACGATCACCGAGTTGCGGAAGGCGATGCCCATGTTCGACAGCTTGAAGGCCTCGGCATAGTTCTCGAAGTTGAAGATGTTCTTCGGGAAGGTCATCACGGAGGTGGAACGCCACTCGTCGGTGCCCTTGGCCGCGGTGAAGAAGCAGGTGACCAGCGGCAGCAGAATCCAGAAGGTGATGAACACCAGGCTGAAATACTTGAGGAAGCTCAGAACCCACAGCTTGAGATGATAGCCGAAGCTTACCTTCTGTACCTCGGCCTGCGGTGCGACGGTTGCAGTAGTCATCACGCACTCACCTTTCCGTTCTTGAACAATGGAGCTTTGCCGGCCTGGACCTTGTTGGCGGCCTTCATGGCGCGCCTGCGGGCCTTGTCGGCCTTCTTGGCCTGCTTGCGGGCCTTTGCGGTACCGTCGTCGGCATCCCTGAACAGGAAGCCCATGACGATCTTCTGCAGCAGGGTGCAGATGATGATGATGATCAGCAGGATCACGGCCATGGCGGATGCCAGGCCCACCTTCTGGTCGGTGTGTGCGATCTTGTCCATCTGCACCATGTAGGTGCCGGTGCCGTTGGCGCCGGAGGTGATGACGTACGGGCCTTCGAAGGCGGAGAGCGAGCCGGTGATGGACAGGATGATGTTCAGCACCAGATGGTCTGGATGCCCGGCAGGATGATGTGCTTGAACTGCTGCCACTTGTTGGCGCCGTCGATTTCGGCCGCTTCGTACAGCGAGGAGTCGATGGACATGATCGCGCCGATGAACAGGATCAGGGTTGAGCCGAGGTAGCGCCAGATGGAGGAGGCCACCAGCGACCAGTTGTTGATGGACTGGTCCCTCAGCCAGTACGGCAGCGTGTCCTGGGTGAAACCGCACCACTGAAGCACGGTGTCGAGCACGTAGCCACGGGTGTAGAAGAACTTGAAGATGAAGCCGACTGCGATGCCGTTGATCAGGTAGGGGAAGAACATCGCGCCCTTGAAGAACGAGCCGCCACGGACGTGGAACGCCAGCACGGTCGCCAGATACAGGGCCAGGGCCACCTGGATGAGTGCGCCGGCCATGTAGTAGAGGCTGAGCTTCAGGGTGGCGAGCAACTCCGGTCGGGTGAAGATGTCGATGTAGTTCTTCATGCCGATGAAGCGCGGGGTTCCGATGTACTTCATCTTGTAGAAGGAGTATCCACACATCTGGATGAACGGCCAGTAGGTGAACACCACGAGCAGTGTGACCGGGATGACGCAGAAGGCGACGATGATGCCGGCCTTCTTGTAGTCGCGCTTATGGGGATTGAAAGGGATGTCATCCACGGAGGTGGCCGTGGCACCCGCAATCGCGGTAGTCATGATTCTCTCTTTTCGTTGACGTACCAGTGATATGAAAAGCCGGCGGCCGCAACCGGTTGGGAGCGGTCGCCGGCAGGAGAAAGGGATGGAGGAGAAGTCTTGGCTGGCCTAGGCCGGCCTGAGACGATCAGTACTTGGCTTCCGCGTCGTCGTCCTGCATCGCCTTGTACCAGGCGTCGTTCCAGTCCTTCATGATGTCGTCGAAGGACTTGTCCTTGTTGGCGGCGTGCTCGACGATGGCCTGAACGCGCTTGTTGCCGTTGGAGTTGATGCCCAGCTCGGAGTCGGAGTTGACCTCGGTGAACAGATCCTCTTCGCCTTCGAGGGAGTCTGCGTCAGGCTCCATGGTGACGTCCTTGAAGTCCTCGTAGATGGACGGCAGGTCGGTCTCGCCGTACTTGATCGGGATGCCGCCTTCGTTCATGGCGTAGCCGGATTCCTCGGTGAGCCACTTGACGAAGATCATGGCGGCTTCCTGGTTGTCCTTGGAGGACTTCTTGTTGATGCCCATGGAGTAGTTGCCGCCCATGGAGGCGTACTGCTTGCCCTTGACGGAGATCGGGAACGGCATGTAGCCGATGTCGTCGGCGTTGTCGCCGGCCTGCTGCATCTGGGTCACGGCCCAGGCGCCCAGCACCATGGTGGCGATCTGGCCGTTGTTGATCATGCTCTTGGAGGACTCCCAATCGGTGGTGGAGTAGTCTTCTTCGGTCAGACCGTCGGCAACGGCATCGTAAAGAATCTTGTAGACGTTGTAGGCGTGGGTGCCGTCACCCGGATCCTTGAACGGGGCCTTGGTGTGAACCAGCTTCTGGTTCATGTACTTGGTGTCACCGGTTGCGGTGGTGCCGATGTAGGCATCCCAGGCGCCCATGGTGAAGCCGGCCGCGTAGTTGGTGTACAGCGGGATGGCGTCGGTCTTTTCCTTGATGAGCTTGAGGTCGGCGATGAACTCTTCCGGAGTGGTCGGCAGCTCGGTGATGCCGGCCTTCTTGAAGACGGCCTTGTTGTAGACGACGCCGGAGGTCTGGCCGTCGGTGGCGACGCCGTAGGACTTGCCGTCGTAGGCCTTCTCGGAGGCGAGCTTGACCTGCTTCTGCATGGTATCGAGGGAGCCATAGGAGATGAAGTAGTTCTCCAGTTCGGACTTGTCGACAGACGGAATCATCATGATGTCGCCCCAGTCGCCGCCCTGCAGGCGGGTCAGTGCGTTATCCGCGTAGTTGGTGTCGGTCTGGGCCTCGACCTTGATGTTCGGATAGATCTTGTTGAAGTCGGCGATGTAGGACTTCCAGTTCTTGCCCGGATAGGAATCCAGGCCCATATCGGTACGGCCGTTGTAGAACTTGATGCTGGCCGTAATGTCCTTGCCGGTCTCGCCGAGCTTGATCTTGTCGTAGGTCAGGTCCGTCACGCCACTGGAGTCGTTGCTGCCACCGCAAGCTGCCATGCTCACCGCGCAGACGGCCGCGACACCGGCTGCGACGATCTTCTTGAGATTCATCTTCTGATCCTTCCTTATGAATCACTTGTTCATCACCGTTGAAGACTCGGCACCGATTCTTCGTTGGTGATGCCTCTCATCTCAGGCCTCTTTGCCTGCCTTTGATGAAGTGGTGATTATTACGATAAGTGAACCCCTTAAGTTTGTCAAGCGCTTAAGTTGTGTCGTGTCGCGCCACAACCGTGCGATCATTCAGCCAATCGCACATTCTCAGCATTTTCTCAATTTTCTTTAAACGTTGGAAAATCAGCTATTTCGGCATCCTATCGGAATACCGGCAAGCATTCAGTAAGTTAACATTAATGGCGTTAACGTTAATTTCTTTACCCGAGTGTCGTTAAGCGCTTAAGTACCCTTTGTTTACCCGTCGCCATGCCGTAGTCACGCTGGAAATCGGCGCATTGCGCCAATCGGAGGTGTGACGCGTCGGCAGACTTAAGCACGAACAGAATGCGCGACGGCCACACCCATCCACCCACCTCAGTCATGGTGCGGATCACGGATGTCATCGACCCCTCAGCCACGCGAGGCGATGAAGTCGCGGTACCACAGGAAGCTGTCCTTCTTCGTGCGCTCCTGGGTGGCGTAATCGACGTAGGTGATGCCGAATCGCTTGGCATAGCCGAAATACCACTCGAAATTGTCGAGCAGCGACCACACGAAATAACCGCTCAGCGGCACGCCATCGTCCAATGCACGCTTCGCGGCGGCGAAATGTCGCTCAAGATAATCGATGCGATCGGCGTCATGCACCGCCTTGGTACCGTCCTCGTTCACGACCAGCTGGTCCCTGCAGGCCATGCCATTTTCGGTGATGACCAGATCGACCTCCGGATAGCGGTCATGCACACGCATCAACGTGTCGTACAGGCCCTGCGGGTCGATGTTCCATCCCATGTCGGTGTGCGGACCGTCGGTCGGCAGCCAATCGATGTCGGAGGCGCCGGGGCAGGTGGACGGGCCGGTCTCCTGCGGGAACTGCGGACGGTCACTCATGGCCACACGATTGGTGGAGTAATAGTTGACGCCGAGCACATCGATCGGCTGGTGCGCGTTCTCCAGGTCACCCGGCTGTATGAAGCTCCAGTCACAGATGCCCTTGGTGATGGCGAACAGTTCGTCAGGGTAGCGGCCACGCAGCATCGGATCAAGGAAGGCACGATTGGCGATCAGGTCGAGACGATGGCAGGCATCGGCATCACCGCGATTGAACGGCATGTTCAGCGTGACCGAATACTTCGACTTGTCGCCGACGATGCCGCGCACCGCCTGCACCATCAGGCCGTGGGCGAGATTCAGATGATGCACCGCAGGGAATGCACCCGGACCGAGTCCCAGACCCGGAGCCTGCTCCTTCGCACCATAGCTCAGATACGAGGCGCACCACGGTTCGTTTAGCGTGGTCCATGTGTCGACGCGGTCGCCAAGCCGTTTGGCGACGACGGCCGCATAGTCGCCCAGTGCATAGGAGGTCACACGATTGAGCCAGCCGCCCGCATCCTCCAGATACTGCGGCAAATCCCAGTGGTACAGCGTCACGACCGGCTTGATGCCGTACTCGAGCAGGGTATCGACGATGCGCTCGTAGAAGTCGAGACCCTTCGCATTCGGGATGCCGTTCGGCGTGGGCATGATGCGCGGCATGGCGATCGAGAAACGGTAGGCATCCACGCCCAAATCGTTGAGCAGCGCCAGATCCTCCCGCCAACGATGGTATGAATCCGTGGCTACGTCGCCGGTATCGCCTGCGAAGGTGGCTCCCGGAGTATGGCTGAAAGTATCCCAGATCGAGGGGCAGCGACCGTCCTCGTTCACCGCGCCTTCGATCTGATAGGCTGCCGTAGCCGTACCGAAAACGAAATCCTTCGGGAATGTGTTCTCCATTGCACGTCCTTTCCTGAAGCGGTTAAGATAGTGTTTGGTCTTTTATTCTAAAGTACCGCCCTCGGCAACGCGCACGAAAGGGGTGCCACCATCATCACCTGGAATGCGCGCGAGGTAACGGATATCTCTATGATTGCCTCAAAGATGTGAATCAGAAGGTAAGGAAGCTTTCCATGCATACAATCACATTTGACGATCCGGCACTGCGATTCATGGGACGCATCGACGACGATAATCCGAAAGCACCGATCTGGGTGTTCCCATATACGCAGGTCTCGTTCCGCTGCACCGGCTCCCACATACGCGTAAAGCTACGCAACCACTGGAATTACGGCGACATCTTTCTCGGAGCCATCATCGACGGACTGGAAGTGAAAGTGCCGGTGCCAATCGACGCCACGACCATCACCCTAGCCGAGCATCTGCCGGATATCGAGCATGAAGTGACGATCTTCAAGCGTCAGGACGGCGGCATGTGTCATCTTGAGATGCTCGGCATCGAACTGGATGACGGCGCGACCATCCTGCCGCCGGCCGATGCGCGACCGCCACGTCGTATGGAGGTGTATGGCGATTCCGTCTCCTGCGGCGAACGCAACGAGGCCATACGCTACGTAGGTCAGGCCGATCCGGAAGTCGATCTGAGCGGGTATTCCGACAGCTGGCATTCGTATGCGGCGATTGCCGCACGGATGCTCGGCGCGGAACTGCACGACATATCGCAGGGCGGCGCTCCCCTGCTCGACGGCATCGGCTGGTTCAATGCACCGCACTATCTGGGCATGGAAAGCATGTGGGACCGCATTGCATACAATCCGGCGCTGGGTGAGACGAAGCCTTGGGATTTCACACGGTATACGCCGCATGTCGTGCTCGTGGCATTAGGGCAGAACGATGCGCATCCGCATGATTTCATGGCGTCGGATTACGCGGGTGAAGCGGCCCGGCACTGGCGTACGCGCTACGTCGATTTCATACATGCCCTACGTGCGAGGTATCCGAAGGCGCTGATTGTGCTCGCCACCACGATTCTGGTGCACGACCCGGCATGGGACCGTGCGATTGACGAAGTGTGCGAGACGGTACGTTCCGAAGGCGACATCCGCGTAAAGCATTTCCTTTACTCCCGCAACGCCTCCGGCACCCACGGCCATCCACGCATCCCCGAGGACGAGGAGATGGCCGGCGAGCTGGTCGCCTACCTGGAGTCCTTCGGCCCGGATGTATGGGAGTGACGTGCGGGACCGAACACCGATGTGATTCCGGCAGCAACCGGGCGATCGGCTACCGTCCTACCTTCAGTCCTCGCGGTCGGTGAGATCCAAACGGAACGGCTGGGCGGGCAGGTCGTCGCTGTTGAACAGCGGCGCCGGCCCCCAACTGTGCCAGGCGTACCGCAACGCCACCGGCTTGGGGACCTCGGAGGTTGCCAACGTAATCGTACCGATGCTGCGGCTGTTGATCGGGATGCCGAATTCCGTAGCGTTGTAGTCGACCACGTTGATCTTCGCATTGACCAGATCTTCGATATCGCAATCCACGAAAATCGCTGCCGTCGCCGGATGGAACATACCGTCGACACCGGCCAGCTCAAAACCGGAACGCTCGGCGTTGCGTACCAGGGAAGGCAATTGGTCGACGAAATCATCATCGGTATCATCCGGTGTGACGCCCTCGAAATGCAGACCGTGCGCATACCGGAAGAACAGGCAGACATGGCCGTTCTCACCGCAACGGAATCCCAACACCGTGGGACCGTACACCGGCACGTCGTCAAGACCGTAGATCTGCCGCAACGCGCACTCCGCAGGCGTTCGCCCGGCGTGCGTTTGTCGGTCGGATGCACGTTGTCGAATTCTCCGCAGTCAATGGTGCAGATGGCGTACACATTGTCGATGTCCGCCGCATCCCACTGGGCCTCGCGCAACACCGGCCAGAGCATCGGATCGGTGCCCGCGTCGGCATGGCCCTTATCGATCCACTGCGGCAGTTGCACGATGAGGAACGGTAGATTCTCGCTCCACAACGCGCGCCATTCACCGATCATCATGCCAAGCAACTCACGGTAGGATTCGCAGTACGGTTCATCCTCCTCGCCCTGGTACCACAGGAATCCCGCCAGCGAATACGGCACGACGCGTTCGAGCATGGCATGGAACGGACCCGTCGGACGCCACTGCGAGGTCGGCGTGACCGGCGGCGGCCATGGGCATTCGCCATATCGTTGGTTCAACGTATCCCAAGTGACATCCGGATCCGCTTCGCGCGCGGCTGCGATCGAAGCGTTCCAAGTGTCGAAACGTTCCTGCCAAGCGGAGGTCTCCAGATCGAACTGCGCCTGCGTCTTGCCCGCGATTGCTTCGTTGAATCGGGTAAGATAGCCCTGCCCCGCTTCACTGGATCGCAGGGCGTCTTCGCTCATCCAACAGCTGATCGACGTACCGCCGATATAGCAGTCGATAATGCCGATCGGCAGATCGGGATCAAGCTCGTCACGCAGCTTGCGTGCGAAATAGTAGGCGACGGCACTCATCACACCACTGTTTTCCGGAGAGGACTCCTGCCAGCCGGAGGCATTCTCGGCATTGCGATCGATCACACCGGTTTTCGGCACATTATAGAAGCGCAGCAGCGGATCGGTGCAGTCCTCGAGCTCCGCATCGGCATCATCGCTGTTGCGCAACTCAAGTTCCATATTGCTTTGGCCTCCGGCCAGCCAGACCTCGCCGATAAGCACATCATGGAACTCGATTGAGTCGTTGCCCGCGGTCACACGCAGTGTGTACGGGCCGCCTTCGGACTGGGCCGGCAGCATGATGCGCCAGTAGGAGAAGCCATGCCTGACCTCCATCGAAGCGTAGGCGTGCGCCTGAGCCACAGGGGAACCGTCAGGCGTACAGATCGCCGCCGTAACCTCAAGGCCGGCACAATCGGCATTCAACGCGCCGAACACCACGATCGGCTTATTGCGTTGCAACACCATGTGCGAGGCGAAAATCGGAGCGACGTACAGCACTCCGGATGCGGTACGGTTTTCCGCCGGCTCAGCCGAGGTCATCATGTCGGAACCGGGTGCGGGACCAGTCGCTGTAACCATAGCTTCTCTTCCTATCGAATCGTCCTATGCACAAATCGTAGGCGAAAACTCATAAAAAATCCGGCAATCAATCATCTGGCGAGTGTCCTGCCAACGCGGCGTTACCACCTATCATCCCCTCGAAGTGACCGCGTGCACGCCACCGAATCGTACGCGGCACAACGTTATGCCGCCCCTCCTGCGTCTGCTTCCATTGGCATAGGGTTGGGATGCCATGCAAAAAGGCGACCACTCCGAGTGAGGGTGGTCGCCTTTCATCGATTGCCGGTCAGCCGGTTTCAGTCAGCCGATCCGCGGATGCTCACTGCACCTGAGAACGGGCGATCTTGCCGGTGAAGGTAGCCATATCGGCGTCGTCGTCCTGGCCGTTGTTCCAGGAGAACATGGCGCGCAGCTTCGGGCCGACGGTCTCGATGCGAACGTTGCCGTACTCCTCCTGCAGCTCCTTGAACTTCGGAGCGCCGGCATCCTGATCGTCGATGAACTCCTTGGCGAAGGAGCCGTCCTGGATGCGGCCCAGGTGGTACTGCATGCGCTTGCGGCAGTCCTCGTTGATGACGGTGTTGGTGTAGTCGCCGTACTGGGCGGTGTCGGAGCAGGACCAGCGAGCCTTGTTCAGACCGCCCTCGTTCATGAGGTCGACGAGCATCTTCAACTCGTGGCAGACCTCGAAGTAGGCGATTTCA
>ENA-OQHN01000723-OQHN01000723.1-human-gut-metagenome-genome-assembly--contig:-NODE-723-length-10908-cov-26.395696_pt1 | contig 10908 bp, 12 predicted proteins | sample MGYA00242564_ERZ504721 | MGnify/ENA primary metagenome ERZ504721 (study PRJEB26092, sample SAMD00036212) | human gut metagenome | host: Homo sapiens | study: EMG produced TPA metagenomics assembly of...
AGGGATCCGACGAGGTGACACGCAACATCAATGAAAAGGTGAAGGCCGCGATAACCCTGTTCCAGGATACCGTGATCAACGGCGACGTTGGCGTGAACGATAAGGCCTTCGACGGCCTGGACAAGGCTCTCACCGGCTCAAGCACCGAGATGAAGCCCACCTCCGGCACCTACGACTGGACCGACCTCGAAGGAGAGAAGGGCAACAAGGCCATCGACACGCTCGACGAATTCCTTGACCTGCTTGACGGCACGCCGACCATCGTGGTCGGCAACAAGAAGGCCCTTGCCCGCGTCCGTGCCATGGTGCGCCGCACCAGCATGTACGTGCGCGAACCGATCGATGGTCTCGCCAACTCGAACGGCCGTCCGATCAGCCGCGAATCCTATGGCGGCATCCTCTTCGCCGACGCCGGCGAGAAGGCCGGCAGCAACGATCCGATCATCCCCATCGCCACAGACGGCACCACTAGCCTGTACGCGTACCGCGTTGGCTTGGACGGCTTCTGCGGCATCACCACCACCGACGGCACCCTCGTGAAGACCTGGCTGCCTGACTTCACCCAGCCGGGCGCAGTGCATCGCGGCGAGGTCGAGCTTGGTCCGGTCGGCGTCGCATTGAAGGCCACCAAGGCTGCGGCCGTGCTTCGTAAGATCAAGGTCAGGTGATCATGATGTGGCGAATCGAAGCTCCGAATAATGAGTACAACGGCGTCACCGCAGGCGTGACCTTCGTCGGTGGCGTCGGTGAGACCGACGTGGATCCGTCCGACTATTTCCAGCGTCACGGCTACACGGTGGCCGAGGTGCAGGCCGACGAACCGAGTACGGTCGCCGACGCCGCGAAGCCGAAGAAGAAGACCAGTGCGAAGGATGGTGAATGATGAAGGAGACCACGAACGGACGTCACGAGAACATGATCCCGGCAAGCGCGGTGTATGTGCCGCAGACGGGCGGCGTAGCTAAGCCGCTCGATACGGTGCTGTCCGGCATGCCCGCCAAGCAGGCTGCTGCGGTGAGTGACGCCACCACAGGTCAGGAGATGGCCACCATCAACGCTTTGCTGGCCAGCCTGCGCAACGCCGGTATCATCGCGAAGTGATTCCATGACCTGGGCGCAAATCGACGATGTCGCAGTTGAACTCGGCCGCGACATCGCCTCCGACAGCACCGAAGGCAGGCAGATCGGGAAATGGCTCCGCCGCGCCGAAATGATGATCCGCAACCGCATCCCAGTGCTGGACGAATGGTGCGCGGACGCGAGATATCAGGAAACCGTCATCGAAGTGGAATCCGCAGCCGTCGCACGCAAGGCGCTCAACCCGGAGGGCGTGAGCAGCACCATGCTGCAGATCGACGACGGTAACATGCAGACCAGCATCGACAGCTCGCGCAGTCGCGGCGAGATCTCCATCCTTGACGAGGAATGGGACATGCTGCTGAAACGCGTCAGCAGCGATCTCGCTACGGCGGTCATCGCTCCGGAACCCGTGGTCATCCCGCTGCCGCACTACCCCTACGACTACTGAGGAGGTTGACATGCCAAGCATGGCACCTCTCATCAGAGCCCTGCCGAAACTGCGCCAGATGGCCGAAAGCCTCATGACCGACCAGTGCGTCGTCACCCGCATCGGAGACACCACAACGGATTCGGCTACGGGACTGCCGACCACCGGCACGGAGAAGGTGTACGAAGGCAGCTGCAAGGTGCAGACCAGCGGCGGCCTCGCCAGCGAGCAGACCGAAGGCAGCGCAGCACAAGCCATGGGCGCCGTCTCGTTGGTCTGGTCTTTGTACGTGCATTTTCCATATGGCACTCCAGGCCTTCGCGCCGGTGACGTGGTGGAAGTCACGGAATCCGCTAATCCGCTGCTCGCCGGCAGGCGGCTCAGGCTCGTCTCGCCTCAAAGCGAGAAGACGCACGCCACCGCCTGCCGTTGGAACGTGAAGGAGGACTCATGAGCGGACTGTTCGATGTTTCGCAGTTGACGGCCTTCGGCGATGCGCTGCTCGCCAAGGGCGTGGCTCGCCGCGCCTTGATCTCCGCTTCGGTGAAGAAGGGCGCGCAGAACGTCAAGAACTCGATTCGCGACGACCTGAACGGTTCCGGCAATGCCGCATTCAGGCGTATCCCGATCACCTACACCGTTTCGGAGGATGCTGGGCGTATCACCGCCGAGATAGGCCCCACCAAGGGCGGAGCGGGTTCGCTCGCCAACATCGCGTTCTTCGGCACCGCGAGGGGCGGTGGAACGCATCGGTTCTACGAGCACGGTGAGGAAGAATTGCCGAAGCTTGCGGAATACGTGGCGCGTGCCGCCGTGGAGGTGGTCTGAATGAAGTCGATCATGACGTTGACCGACACGATTCTCGATCATATCCCGAAGCCGGCGACTGGCTGGGCCGTGTACCGGCAGACGGCGCCTAAGCCTACGGAGAAGCCGCCGTGGGTGATTGAGACGGTCACGACCAACGGTCACATCGTCGGCGAAACGCAGCATGTGCATTGCGGCATCGGCACTTTGACGGTGCGCATCGTGAGCACTACGGCCGATTCCGTCAACGTGCTGGCCGATGACCTCATGATTCCAGGACTTGCTGGCAAACGGTTCGTCGCGCAGGGGTTCGACACCGGCTGTCTGACTCTGTTCTCCGATTCCGGCGCCTATGCGGCCGGACTTACCGCAGAGGAAACGAGCCTGCTCTATCAGGTGCGCCTATTGACTTTCAAATTCAACTGGTCACGCATGTGACCCCAAATATTTAAGGAGGAGTCATGGTTTTGACTCTGGGAACCGAAGTTCCTTCCACACCGGCGGACGGTCTGGTCAACACGATCTGGGTGCCGTCCATCAATAACATCCAGAAGCCGACCGCTGCAGAGATCGGCGCCGGCACCGACCTGAGCAACTACGTCACCCTGGGCGGCTGGTCGTGCTCGCCGTCGCAGGATTCCATCTCCGACCAGCGTGAGAACAGCGCGCAGGATTACGAGAATCCCGGTCGCAAGAAGATCAGCGGCCCGAGCATCGAGGTCATCGACAACACGAACACTTCGCATTCCGCTCAAAACGCTGCAATGGATACGTTGACCGAGGGTGCGGAAGGCTACTTCGTGCGCCGCTATGGCAAGCAGACGGATGTGACTTTTGTCGCCGGAGATAAGGTGAACGTGTATGCGGTCCGTATCGGCATGAGTGCCAAGGTGGCGATCGCCGCGAACAGTGTGCTGCGCAGCAAGGTCAATTTCTCCGTCCGAGCTCCTGGCTGGGCGGAGAACGTGAAGGTCGCCTGATTGATTCTTCCAGCACCGGACTTTCACCCCTTTCTCCGGTGCTGGATTTTCTTTTTGAGGAAAGGGAGCATGGTTTTTCAAGGCAAAGGAATGTTTTATGCTTAAGGTCACCAGACGTATCATGGAGGTCTCCATCATCCTCAACCAGCAGGTCGCCGAGGACATTGCGCGATTGGGTGATGCGCTGGCCGAGGAGGCCACGCGTGAGCAAGTCACGGAGGCTGGGACGAACCGGCAGGCGAAGGCCACCGCGCGGCGCATCGAAGAGCTACGCGAACAGGCGGATGCGGAGACATTGAAGCTCACGTTGCGGGCATTGCCGGTAAGCAAGTGGGCGCAGGCATTGGCCGCGCACCGCAATGACAACGGCACGAACGACATGTTCGGCACCGCCGCTGCGGCACTGCCGCTCATGCTTGACTCCGCGACCATCGGCGGCAAGCCGGTGGCCGACGAGGACAAGACCGAACAGGCGTGGCGGAATCTGTTCGACGAACTCACCGATGGCCAGTTCACGCCGATCTGGCAGGCCATCGCCGAACTGAACGGCACCGCAGCGGACCCAAAAGCGGCATTCGACCTCGCCTCGCAGGTTCTCCGCAACTAGTTGAGGATCTTAAGATCTGCCGCCAGCTCGGCATCAGCTATAAGCGTTTCATGGGCTGGCGCCCGAGTGAGGGCGATGAGGTCGAATGGGATGAGACGGAGCGTAATTGGATGCGCTCGTTGGCGGAATACGAACGGTCATTATGCCCCATGTGCGGTTTGCCTCGCTCGATCTGCCAAGACCCGAAGGGTGAACTTACATTGCATGCCGAAACCAGCGTCTGCTGGGCCACTGCGCACATGCAGCAGGCCATGAAACGTTGGACAGAGGCCAACGGCAGGGACAATCCGGCCGCGAACGCCTTGGTGGCGCATTTGACCTGATTTTTGGAGGATGCTTTGGCGGAGAACAAGAACATCGTCATCCGGTTGATGGCGGACACAGCCTCCTATGAGGCGGCGATGACCCGCGCCGGAAGCACTGCGAGAACAGTCGCTTCGGGCATGGAGAACACCGGACGCAAGTCCGCGCTCATCGCCAGCGGCATGACCGCAGCAGGTTTGGCCGTGGCCGCGTTCGGCGTGGCCGCAGTCAAGATGGCCGCAGACTTCGACCAGCAGATGAGCACCGTCCAGGCGAACACCGGCGCGACCAGCGCCCAAATGGACCAGCTGCGTGCCGCCGCCATCGAAGCAGGAGCATCGACCGTCTATTCCGCTTCGGATTCCGCCGACGCGATCAACGATCTCGGCAAGGCCGGCATGAGCGTCACTGATATTCTCACTGGCGGCTTGTCTGGCGCTTTGAATCTGGCCGCGTCCGATGGAATGGCCGTTGGAGATGCCGCCGAATACATGGCCAACGCGTTGAGCATGTTCCACCTGAAAGGGTCCCAGGCTTCCCAAGTGGCCGATACCTTGGCGGCTGGCGCCGGCAAGGCCGTCGGCAATGTCTCCGATTTCGGCGAGGCGTTGAACAATTGCGGCGCCCAGGCGAACAGTTTCGGCATGAACGTGCAGGAGACCACCGGCGTTCTTGCCCTGTTCGCGCAGAACGGCACCATCGGAGCCGAGGCCGGCACCCAATTGAATAGCATGCTGATGAAGCTGGCCGCGCCGTCCGCCGAAGCCGCCAATACGATGAAGGAATTGGGCATCAGCGCATATGACGCTCAAGGCCATTTCGTCGGCATGGCGAATTTCGCCGGACAGTTGCAGAAGGCCGAAAAGAACCTGACTGACGAGCAGCGCAATCAGGCGAACGCGACAATTTTCGGTAGCTATGCCATCAAGGCCGCGAACTACTTGTATGAGGCGGGCGAGTCCGGTGTCAACAAGTGGACGAAGGCCGTATCCGAAAGCGGCTACGCCGCCGAGCAGGCGGCCGCGAAGAACAACAATCTCAAGGGTGATCTGGAGAATCTGAGTGGTTCGATGGAGTCCTTGATGATTTCCGTCGGTGAGGGCGCTCAGGGGCCTTTGCGCAAGATGGTGCAGGGTCTGGACACGCTTGTAGACGCGTTCGCCGGTTTGCCGTCCGGAGCGCAGCAGACCATCGTGGCCATGGCATCATTGGCCGGCGTGTTCGGAGCCGTGCACAAGGCCGCGGGCAATCTCAACGGCAGCACCAGCACGATGGCCAACAACATCGGCCTGGCCATCGATCCGATCCAACGCGTCAAGACGGCGCTTGGATCCGCGCAGACGGCTTTCGACCTGTTCAAGGGGTCTTCGATGAGCGCTTCCGAGCAGATGGAGGCGTTCGGCACGTCCGCTTCCAAGGCGCAGTTGAAGACCGCTGGTTTCAAGGCGATCGGCAGCAGTGTCATGAACCTGCTTGGCGGCCCGTGGGGCATCGCCCTGACGGTGGCTGGAGTGGCGTTATCGGCTTTCATCAGCCGCCAGCAGAAGGCCAAGGAAGCCGCCGAGCAATTGCAGTCGGCTCTGGAAGCCGGCAGCAACATCAGCGAGACCATCGCCGGAGCCTATCAGGATATGAGCAGTGGCGGTGTCAAGTTGACCACATGGCTTGACAAGGCGGGCATCAGCCTGACCGACATGACCAGCGCGGCCATGGGGAACGAAGCCGCGTTGAAGCGCGTCAACAAGCAGATTAAGGAAATCGACAAGCCCGGCATTGGCGGAACTGCGGCAGCCGCCATCAAGAAAGCCCTGAAAGAGGAATCAAAGGCCTACGATGATGCTTCCAAGAAGGCCAATGAGAAAAGCAAGGCCGCCAAGAACGCGGTGGATGCTGACGGAAAGTCTGCATCGGCAGCGAAGGAAGCTGCCAGCGCGAACAAGGATCTCGCTGATTCCGCTTCCGATGCGTCCGAGGGAATCGACGATCTGGTTCAGGCGCTGTTTGGTTTGGAGTCGGGCAATCTGACTGCAGACCAGGCGGTCGACCAGCTGAACCAGAAGATCGGCGAACTGTCCGACACCTGCAAGGATAATGGCGTGGTGTTCGACCAGAGCGGCAATCTGCTTGACAGGTTTTCAGAGCAGGGCACGAAGACCAAGCAGGCGTTGGAGGACATCGCCAGCAGCGCCCAGAACGCTGCGGAAAAGATTCTCAAGCAGGGCGAGAGCACCGGTTTCAGCAGCGATGAGATCGAACGTGCGAACGGCGTGCTGCAGGATGCTCGTGATGCGATCATCCGGCAGGCCGAAGCCTCGGGCATGAGCGAACAGGCCGCTAACGCCTTGGCAGACCGTTGGGGGTTGAGTTCCGATAGCATCAAGGCTTCCATCGACAATATCAAGAAGACCGCCGACAACAACAAGGCGAAGCTTGATGTTGACGATTCCAAGGCCAAGTCGAAGACCGATAATGCGAAGAAAAACGTTGATTCGGTCAATAAGGCTAAGGGCACCGCGAAGCTCGATGCCGACGATAAGGCGTCTGGCAAGGCCAAGAATGCCGAGAAGAACGTCGAATCAGCGAGCAAGTCCAAAGGCAAGGCCACTCTTGACGCGACGGACAAGGCTTCCGGCAAGGCCGACAAGGCGAAGGACAATGTCAGGTCGGTCAACAACGCCAAAGGCACCGCGAAGCTCGATGCCACGGACAAGGCCAGCGGCAAAATCAATGCCGTCAACGGCATGAAGCTGAACAACAAGAACATGGTCCTTACCGCTTCTGACCATGCGTCCAGCAAGATCAATGCGGTAAACAATAAGCGTCTGAATAACAAGAGGACCACGCTGAACGCTTCCGACAAGGCGTCCAGCAAAGTGGATTCCGTGAACCGTAAGACTATCGGCGACAAGCACTTCACGGTCAGGGTCACTGACCATGCTTCCGCGACCTTGCGGAGCATCCAGAATTATCAGATTGCGGACAAGAGCTTCACCGTTACGGAGAAGACGAAGAAGGTGGGTGGCTACACCGGTGGAATGTTCACTGACGGCGCCTTCCAGCAGTTCGCCGGAGGTGGCATGTTCTCCGGCTACGTGGATCCGGCGTGGGCGCCCGGCAATGGTTTGAGCGACAGCGTGTATCTGCTCAACGCTCGTCTCGCCGCGGGCGAGTACACGCACAATGCTGCGGCAACGGCCTATTACGGCGTCGATACCATGCGCCTGCTGAACGAGCGGAAGATTCCACGTGAAGTGTTTGCCACAGCCAATCAGATGACAGGCAATCAGGTCAGCGTACAGGTTGATACCGCTTCCGTGGTGGCGGCGATAACCAGCCTGCACAACGATCTTGGCACGATTATCAGCGCCGCGTCCGATGATTCGACAGTCAGCGACCGCGACTTGGGGAGGTTGATCCGAAAATATGCGCGAGCTTAAATACACGTCGCATGATGGCACGGTCATCGACCTCAACGCCGATGATCTGTGGGTGGCTGACCTGCAGGAAATGCGAGGGTACGCATGGACGTACACGCTAGCCACGCGCGGCATCAAATCGGTGAGCAGAAACGCTTCGACGGCGAAAATGACCGTCCGCACCACGGATCCGTCAAGATTGGACATGGTGCAGACGGCTTTCGATTCGGACGTGCAGGCCGTTACGCCAGGCATGTTGACCGTCGATGGCGAATGGTTCCAGCGGGCGTATGTCGTCGGCTCATCGCTTGGTCTGGTGCCTTGGCCGGCCTATGCGCAGACTGACTACACGGTCGTATTGTGCGATGGCGTCTGGCGTCGTGCGCTGCCGGTGCAGCATTTCTTTCCGATGACGGCAGGCACCGGCTCGCAGATTGACCTTCCACTGGACTTGCCGACCGATTTGGCTCCATCACGCATCGCTTTGACGGTGCATAATCCGACCGGCAAGGCCGCTGAGTTCGCTGCGGTCATTTTCGGCCCTTGCGTCAACCCGTCTTTTCGGATTGGCGGCAACACTTACGCGGTTGATGTGACAGTGCCGGAAGGCGGTCATGTGTCGCTGTCGGCCACTGGATTGCGGAAGTCGATAACGTTGACAGCTGAAAACGGCGACGTTTCGGATGTTTTCGACAAGGGCGTTCGCGGGAACGGCAGTGGAAGCGGCTCGTATGTTTTCGAGCCGATACCGGCCGGAGATTCGCTGTTGACGGTTTCCGGCAATTATGGCATCGATTTGACCATGTTCGACGTTTATGGAGGTGTGCCTTGGCTGACGTTATCCTCGCCGACGGCAAGCTGACGCCACATGCGAGCGTATCGCAGGTGACGCTGGATTGGGCTTGCGGCACGGACGAAAACGACTTCGAATTGACCATCGATGACGTACTCGCGCCGAACATTTCACAAGGCTGGTATTTTTGGCTCGATGGAAGTGATGTTGGAGGCCGAATAGTCGATCGTCGCGTGTCCGTCGCCGGAGGAACTTCCACGACAACCTGGATAGGTCAATCGTGGACTGGCATGTTGGCGGCGAAGATATTGCAGCCGGATGCGAATCAGGATTACCTGACAGTCTCCGGCAAGCTGCCTGACATCCTCAAAAACCTTTTGAAGCGCATCGGCTTGGATACGGTTTTCACTGTCGATTCCTCCGATGCTTCCATTTTGTCGAATTGGATGTTTCAGAATCCACGTTATGTGGACGCCTACACCGGATTGCGAACATTGCTTGCATCATGTGGCCGCAGGCTTGATTTCAAGGTGTCCAGTAACAAGATCCTGCTTGGTATCGTGCCGGTGCAGACCATCATGAACACGATCGATTCCGACTTGGTGGATTTCAAGGCCGAAACCAACCGTCGCGCGGTGAATCATCTTATCGGCCTTGGCTCGCAGGAGCTCAAGGACCGTCTGGTGGTTAATTATTTCGCGGATGCGACCGGCGTGGTGAGTCAGACGCAGACATTCGTTGGTGCCGATGAAGTATGCGCCACATACGACTATTCCAACGCGGATTTGTCCACGCTGCAATCCGAGACGAAGAAGCATTTGCAGGAATTGCAGACCGGTGGCTCGGTCGAGGTGACGTTGTCCGATGAGGTCGGCGATGGTCTGCGTGTGGATGACAAGATTGTTGCGGCGGATCAGTCTTCCGGTGTCAACGTCACCGCCGTGGTGACGAAGCGGATCGTGAAAATCGATTCCGGGATTTTGACTTCGACGTTCGAGGTCGGACTGCCGGTGCAGTCGGCGAATGCGAACTATTCCGGTTCTTCCTCTTCGTCTTCCGGTGGTTCGGCTGGTGGTGGCGTGTCTTTGACGGCTGGCCGTGGACTGTCGATTTCAGGCGGCACGATCAACGCGGAGGTCGCTTCCGAGGATTTGGATTCCGTCAGACAGACTGCCGAGTCGGCGAACAGGACGGCTTCCGGTTTCGCGGCGCAGATCGGCAAGGCGAATCAGACCGCCGAGGATGCGAGGAACGTCGCCGATGCGGCCAAGAGCGTGGCCGACAGTGCCAAGTCGGGCATGATGACCGATGGCGAGCGGTCGAAGCTCGCTTCGGTCGAACGGGGCGCGAACGCCTACACGCTGCCGGAGGCGTCCACGGACGTGTTGGGTGGCGTGAGGGTGGATGGTTCCTCGATCGTGAGCGTGGATGGTGTCATTAGCGCGCATGTCGGCGACGGCGCTTCCGGGAAGGCCGTGTTCCCGGTCGGCTATGTGGTGATGAACACGACTGGTGTTGACCCTTCCGTGGATTTCGGCGGCACGTGGAGGCAGTTGCCTTCGCTTGGCTGCTCAATGTTTGAAAGGATTGGATAGTGAAGTCTGACGGTTACTCGAAGTACGTGTGCGACAAGTGCGGCAAGACCGCTTACGTCGCCGCTGGCGATACGGAGGCTCGTGAATGGTTCACCGTGCGCCGCTATTCGGCTGGCAAGGCGACCCGCATCGCGGATGATGTGGCACCTGACATTTACGAATTGTGTTCCCAATGCAATGCGTCTTTCATGGCGTTCATGCAGAAGGATGATGAATCGTTTGAGGCATGGTTGAAGGAGGTTGGACAGTGACCATCGAACTGGTTGACGGCAAGGCCGGCACGGCTCATATTTCAAGCGAGGACAAGGCGATCATCCATCAGGCCAAGTTTTCGAAGTCCGACGTGGTGTTCGACTGGGGCGACGCGTTCAAGTGTTCTATGAGTTCGTCCAACAGGGCGACGGTCGGTACCGGTTGCGCGTCGATTCAAGGTTTGGACTGGCATATCACGTCGGCGGAATCGGTGACGATTCCCAACGGGTCGCAGGGCATGAAACGCAATGACATCATTTGCGCGCATTACAATCGTAACCCCAAGAACGGTAATGAGCTGGTGGAGTTGGTCGTGTTGAAGGGTTCGCCTAACGCGACTGCCGCCGCCGACCCGACCATTCCGTCAGGGAAGATATTGTCCGGCGCGGTTGACGCGTACATGCCGTTGTGGCGCATCCCGCTTGACGGCATCACGGTCGGCACGCCGGTGCGCCTGTTCACGCCGAGGGGGGCTTTGTGGGATTCCGTAACCCTGTATAACGCGAAGGGCTTCACGGTCGTCCGCACCGGCATGATGATGCTGGTCAAATACTCCGGTTCCTTCGGTGGAGGCAGCTGGGACAGCGTGCAATGCGAATACACGCTGCCCGCCGAACTGCGCCCGCCTATCGAGGTCAATGGAATGGT
>ENA-OQHN01000724-OQHN01000724.1-human-gut-metagenome-genome-assembly--contig:-NODE-724-length-10904-cov-3.810801_pt1 | contig 10904 bp, 12 predicted proteins | sample MGYA00242564_ERZ504721 | MGnify/ENA primary metagenome ERZ504721 (study PRJEB26092, sample SAMD00036212) | human gut metagenome | host: Homo sapiens | study: EMG produced TPA metagenomics assembly of...
TTTATACCCAATGCAAAGTAAAGGCGTAATCAAGTTACTTGTCAATCCTGCTGGCGATTGCTTGTATCTACCAGCTCTCCTTCTCACTGAAAGCGAGAAGCGTGGAGAAAAAGGCGGCCGAGTATGCCGCGAAAGTTTCGGAGTCGGATTCGCTCCGTCAGGCGGCGGAGATCTATTACCTGGACTCCGTGCAGAACAGGCCCGTTTATGATCTCGGATTCATTTCATTCACCTACAAGGAGGTCAAGGAGAAGGAGATCAACTTGGGTCTCGACCTGAAGGGCGGTATGAATGTCATGCTCGAGGTGCAGGTGGAGGACGTGCTGAAAGCCCTGGCAGGTGACAGCGCACACGATCCGATGTTCGAGGAGGCCATCGCCCGTGCCAACAAGGCGCTTAAAGAGGGTACCAACAACTACATCGGCGAGTTCGCCAAGGCTTATCGTGAGGTTTCCGGCGGTGCTCCGCTGGCTGCGCTTTTCGTAAGTCCGGATCGTAAGGATATCACGCCGAACAGCTCGGACAGCGAGGTCGAGAAGATCTTGCAGGAGGAAACCGACGCTGCGATCGACGCTTCGTTCAACATCCTGCGCAGTCGTATCGACCATTTCGGCGTTACGCAGCCCAACATCCAGCGCCTGCCCAATTCGCACCGTATTCTGGTCGAGCTGCCGGGCGTGAAGGAGCCGGAGCGCGTACGCAAGCTGTTGCAGGGTACCGCTTCGCTCGAGTTCTGGACGACTTATAATAACACCGAGTTGGTGCGTGCCCTGGAGCAGGCCGATCAGCTTTTGCGCGACGAATTGGCTGCCGGGGCGACCGATGCGGCCGTGGAGGAAACGCTTACTGAGGAGCAGCCGACTGCTGCCGGTACCGAAGATACGACCGAAAGCCTGATCGCAGAGGTGCAGAACAATGCTCCGGCTGCGGAGGAGGCTGCCTCGGCTTCGGGGGCATCCCGCTATACCCGCGAGGAAAATCCGCTCTTCTCGCTGCTCAATCCCTATGATGGCGGAGGCGCTGTCGTGGGTTCCGTAGCCGTTGCCGATACGGCGACCGTTGCCGGCTACCTGCGTATGGATGCCGTGCGCGAGTTGCTGCCTTCGGACGTTCGTTTCGAGTGGGGTATCAAGGGCGAACCGCAGAACAACGGGCGTTTCTCTCTTTATGCGCTCAAGGTCAGCACGCCCGACGGCAAGGCTCCGCTGGACGGCAGCGTGATCGTGGATGCGCGTGAAACCTATGCCGAGCGCGGTGCCGAAGCCAAGGTTTCGATGTCGATGAACTCGGAAGGTATTCAGGACTGGGCGCGTCTGACGGGCGACAATATCGGCCGCTGCATCGCCATCGTGCTCGACGGTTATGTCTATTCCGCTCCGGTCGTTCGCCAGAAGATCGAAGGCGGAAGTTCGGAAATCTCGGGTAACTTCACCATTCAGGAGGCGAAAGACCTCGCCAACGTGCTCAAGTCGGGTAAGGTGCCCGCTCCGGCACGTATTATTCAGGATACCGTCGTAGGTCCGTCGCTGGGGCAGGAGTCGATCAATTGCGGGTATTCTTTCGTTTGTACTCGCGTTCGTGCTGGTGCTTCTCTATATGGGCCTCTACTATAAGACAGCCGGCTGGTTGTCCGATATCGCCTTGTTGTGCAACGTATTCCTGCTGCTCGGTGTTCTGGTTTCGTTCGGTGCCGTGCTGACGCTGCCCGGTATCGCGGGTATCGTGCTGACGATGGGTATGGCCGTCGATGCCAACGTCATCATCTACGAACGCATCAAGGAGGAGCTCCGCGGCGGCAAGGGCATTTCGCTGGCCATCAAGGACGGTTTCTCGAAGGCCTACTCGGCCATCATCGACGGTCAGCTGACCACCATCATCACGGGTATCGTCCTCTTCGTCTTCGGTACGGGTCCCGTGCAGGGCTTCGCTACGACGCTCATCATCGGTATCGTCACCTCGGTCTTCTGCGCCATCTTCATCACGCGCCTGATGATCGAGTGGATCGTTGCGAAATGGGGTTCCATTTCGTTCTCCTACAAGTGGTCCGAGGCGTTCCTCAGCAACACGCACGTCGATTTCATCGGCAAGCGCAAGGTCGCCTACGTACTGGCCGTGGCGCTGATGGCGCTCTCGTGCGTTTCGTTTGCCGTCCGCGGACTGAACCTCGGAGCCGAGTTCACCGGCGGCCGCGCCTACGTGGTCCGTTTCGACAAGCCCGTATCGGCCGAGGATGTCCGCGAGAACCTCGACAAGGCCTTCTCCCGGATCGCCGACGCCGACGCTTCGTCCGTGAGCTTCGAGGTGAAGCAGTACGGCAATGAGAACCAGATGCGTATCGTGACGCAGTACAAGTACGACGACACTTCGGACGAGGCTACTTCGGAAGTGGATCGGATTCTGTACGACGCGCTGCACGGTCTGTACGGTTATCCCATCACCTTCGAGAATTTCCGCAATACGCAAAACGATATCAACGGTATTCTTACGGCAGACAAGATCGGTCCTTCGATCGCCAAGGATATGACTTGGGGCGCTATTTGGTCGGTGCTCTTCTCGCTGATCGCCATCGGCCTCTACATTTCGCTCCGCTTCAAGAAATGGCAGTATGCGACCGGCGCTACGACCGCGCTGGCATTCAATGCCCTGGTGGTGATCGGCGTCTTCTCGCTCTGCTACGGCTGGCTGCCCTTCAACCTGGAGGTGAACCAGGCCTTCATCGCGGCGATCCTGACGATCATCGGTTATACGATCAACGATACGGTGGTGGTTTTCGACCGTATCCGTGAATATCTGGTGTTCTATCCCAAGCGCGATCTGCGCGAGAACGTGAACAATGCGCTCAATGCGACCCTGTCGCGTACGATCAATACGTCGGGTACGACATTGGTTACTCTGCTCGCCATCCTCTTCTTCGGCGGCGAGACGATTCGCGGGTTTATCTTCGCATTGGCTTTGGGTGTGGTTGTCGGTACGCTTTCGACCCTGTTTGTGGCGACTCCGATCGCTTACGGTCTGATGAAGCGCGAGGGCCTCGGCAAGAAATAAAGGTCCGCTTTTTGAATAAAATAGGCTGCAACGTATTGTTGCGGCCTATTTTATTTTTAACTTTGCCTGACTTAAAAATTGTCTGTCATGGAGCGTTTCGGTTGGTTGCGTCGTTATATATCTCCGGTCTTTCTGGCCCTGCTCGTCGCGTCGTTCATTCTCTGGTATATCGCCAAGTTGAACTATACCTATACGACCGAGCAGCCTTTCACCGTGAATGTGGACGGCGAGCGTTTCAAAGTTTCCTGTGTGGTGGAAGGAGTCGGTACCAACTTGTTCGGCTATCGAGTCTATATGAGTAAGCGGCTCCGGATTCCCCTGTCGGAGTTGAAATTCCGTTCCGTGAAGGCCGAAGACGGAGAGAAATTCCTGAAGATAGATTCTCTCTCTCTGCACAACGCCATTTCCGTCCGGTTGAGCGATATCAAGGTCATCTCCGTCGGATCGGTTCCCGAAATTCCGGATCCCCGTCAGCAAGAAAAATGATTAAGGTAGGTATAACAGGAGGTATCGGCAGCGGTAAATCGACCGTCTGCCGGCTTTTTGCCGCTTGCGGCGCCCCTGTCTATGATTCCGATACGCAGGCCAAACGCCTTATGGAGGAGGATGGGCCGTTACGGAGGCGGCTCGCCGCACGCTTCGGGGAGGAGATCTATGCGGGCGGACGTCTGAATCGCAAGTTGCTGGCCGGTCGTGTCTTTTCCGATCCTGCGGAGCTTTCGGCGCTTAATGCGCTGGTGCACCCCGCCGTGATGGAGGATTTCGAACGGTGGTGCGGGCGGCAGTCCGGCGCCGACTATGTGGTTCTGGAGAGCGCCATCCTTTTCGAGGCCGGATTGGAGGGGTATGTGGACCGTACGATCGCGGTCACGGCTCCTATCGACGTGCGTATCGCACGCACCTGCCTGCGTGACGGGGCTTCGGCCGAGGAGGTGCGACGCCGTATCGCGGTCCAGCTCGACGAAGAGGAGTTGCGTCGGCGGGCCGACTATACCCTTGTCAATATAAATCTCGGGAAGCTCGAATGCGAGGTTGCCCGACTGGATAAATTGTTACGCGATGAAAACCGAAAACATTCTGCCTGAATTGACTACGCCGTGCGTTATGGCGATCGTCAATGTTACGCCCGATTCCTTTTTCGCCGGCAGCCGCACACCGGATGCCGAAGCTATCGAACGGCGTGTCCGCGAAGCGGCCGATGCCGGTTGCGACCTGTTCGACGTCGGGGGCTACTCCTCCCGGTCCGGAGCCGCCGAGGTGACGCCCGAGGAGGAGTGGCGTCGTGTGGAAGCGGGGGTGGCTGCCGTGCGGCGGATCGCTCCCGCACTGCCCGTTTCGGTCGATACGTTCCGTGCCGAGGTGGCGCGCCGGGTGCTCGAAACATTCGGCCCGGTGATCGTCAATGACATCTCGGCCGGAGAGTTGGATCCGGCCATCGTCGATGTGGTCGCCGAGTACGACGTTCCCTATATCGCTATGCACATGCGGGGTACTCCTGCGACGATGCAGGGGATGACCTCTTACCGCGATGTAGTGGAGGAGGTCGTTTCCTATTTCCGGCTCCGTGCCGAGCAGTTGCGTCGCTGCGGCGTGCGTCGGTTGATTCTCGATCCTGGCTTCGGGTTCGCCAAAACCCTCGAACAGAACTACGATCTGCTTCGGGGGCTGCACAACCTTTGCTCGCTGGGCTATCCCGTACTGGCCGGAGTGTCGCGCAAGTCCATGATCTATAAAGTGCTCGATACGACGCCCGACCGGGCGCTCGCCGGGACGATCGCTCTGGGCTGGGAGTGTTTGAGGCAGGGTGCCGCGATCCTGCGGGTGCACGATGTGCAGGAAGCGGTCGATACGGTACGTATTTTCAAAGCATTCCGCCCATGATAAAAGCTACGGATATCCATAAGAGTTACGGTGCGCTGGAGGTGCTCCGGGGAGTATCGCTCGATGTGTCGCGCGGCGAGGTGGTTTCGATCGTCGGTGCCAGCGGCGCCGGCAAGACGACCTTGCTTCAGATACTGGGTACGCTTTCCAAAGCGGATCGCGGCAGCGTCGAGATCGACGGACAGGATGTTTCATCGCTCGGTGATCGGGCTTTGTCGCGGTTCCGTAACGAGAAGATCGGATTCGTTTTCCAGTTCCACCACCTGCTGCCCGAATTTACGGCTTTCGAGAATGTCTGTATCCCCGGCTTGATCGGACGGCGTCCGAAAGCCGAAGTGGAGCGGCGTGCCGGAGAGCTGCTGGCGCTCGTGGGGCTGACCGAACGCCGCGATCATAAGCCCGGCGAGCTGTCGGGCGGCGAGCAGCAGCGGGTCGCTATTGCCCGGGCGCTGGTGAACTCTCCCGCCGTGCTGTTGGCCGACGAACCTTCGGGCAACCTCGATACCCGCAACAAGGAGGAGGTGCACCGCCTGTTTTTTGACCTGCGTGAACGCTTGGGGCAGACGATCGTGCTGGTGACTCACGACGAGTCGCTGGCTCTCCGGGCCGACCGTCGGATCGTAATGAGCGACGGTCTGATCCTTCCCGAGTGACGGGAGTGACTGTTCTGAAATTAGTAGATCCCATTTACACGATTCTTATGGAGTTCGAACCGCTGCGCGAGTTGCTCGAAACCCTGTACGACCGCTACAACCGGACGGAGTTCATCGCTCCCGATCCGATCAGCGTGCCGCATCGTTTCGAGGGGCGTGAAGACCGTGAAATCGCGGGCTTTCTCTCGGCGACTATCGCCTGGGGCAACCGTCGTGCGATCGTCGGCAATGCCTGCCGGATGATGTCGTATATGGACAACGCCCCTGCGGATTTCGTGAAAAATGCTTCGGAGGAGGAGCTTCGCAAGCTGACAGTCTGCGTGCATCGGACCTTCAACGGCGAGGATCTGATCGCTTATGTACGGGCGCTGCGTTCGCTTTTCCGTCGTTACGGCAGTCTGGGCGAGTTCTTCGAGGGGCGTTATGCGGCCACGGGTTCGATCCCGTCCGTTCTCTCCGATTTTCGCCGCGAGTTTTTCGCCGAGCCGCACCCGATCCGTTCGGAGAAGCACCTTTCGTCGATCGACAAAGGCTCGGCTTGCAAGCGGCTGAATATGTTTCTGCGCTGGATGGTGCGCCGCGATGATCGGGGCGTGGATTTCGGGCTCTGGCGCTCGATCCCCATGTCGGCGCTCTATCTGCCGCTCGACCTTCATTCGGGCGACGTGGCACGGACTTTGGGATTGCTTGTCCGGCGGCAGAACGACTGGCGGGCCGTCGAGGAGGTTACCGCCGTGCTTCGCACGTTCGACCCGGAGGATCCCGTGCGTTATGATTTCGCGCTGTTCGGCGCCGGTATGGACGGTTTTCTAAAAGGATAGCCATGTTCCGGTTCAAACAGTTTGCCGTGCGGCAGGATCGCTGCCCGATGAAGGTCGGAACCGATGGGGTGCTGCTCGGTGCCTGGGCCGAAGTGCGTCCCGGGGACCGGCGGATGCTCGACGTAGGTACGGGTACGGGCCTGATCGCCCTGATGCTGGCCCAACGGAGTGCTGCTTGGATTACGGCGGTGGATATCGATGTGGAGTGTGCGACGCAGGCGGCTGAAAATTTTGCCGCGTCGCCCTGGGCGGACCGTTTGGATGCAGTGTCTGTCGCGGTGCAGCGATACGATCCGGTTGAAAAATTCGATCTGATTGTTTCGAATCCGCCTTATTACGTCGATTCGCTGCTTTCGCCCGATGAAGGGCGCAACACCGCCCGCCATGCGGCGGGACTGCCGTTCGGAGAGCTTGCGGCGGCTGTCGTCCGCCTGCTTTCGCCCGGCGGACGCTTTGCGTTGGTGTTGCCGCCCGTCGAGATGCAGCGATTCCGTTCGGCGGCTCTCGGGCGGCTCTATCCTGTTCGCTGGACGGAGGTTTGTTCCACGCCCCGGCGCGGGGTGCGGCGTATCCTTGCGGAGTTCTGCACGACGCCCGTACCGGCTCCGGAGCCTGCACGTCTGATTATCGAACTCGGCGGCCCGGACTCCTATACGGAGGATTACCGCCGTCTGACGGGGGATTTCTACCTTAAATTTTGATTATACGGGCAATTCGTATAAATTTGCATAAATTAAAATTTTCTGTGAATATGAAGAGATTGTTATGGATGCTTCCGCTGCTTTTCGCAGGGATGACGGCTGCGGCCCAGAATCAGGATATGGCCCGATTGGGAACCTATATGAGCAACGGCGAATTCGTGGTCGGCACGGCCGAAACCGTTCTTGCGGCCGATATTACGGTGCGTTGCGAGAAGATCGTCTGCGGTCCTTATGCCCGCTATGCCCAGAAGTTCCTCGGTCTGCGTGCGCCGCTTACCGATAAGACCGTCTATACGGTCGCCGATGCCGCCATTGCGTTGATGCCGGGCGAGCGATACGTGACCGCCGGGGAATTGCCCGCTTCGACCTGTCGGGTGGAGAGTTACGAGGCTCAGGGAGCCGATTTCGCCCGGTTGCAGACCGACCGCCTCGACATGACCGAAACCGATCTGCAAACCGCAGCCCGGAATGCCGCTGCCGCGATTTTTTCGTTGCGTAAACACCGTCTCGACCTGATTAGCGGCGAGGCTGGAGAGAATGTCTTCGGCGCGGGACTTCCTGTGGCGTTGGAGCGTCTCGACCGGCTGGAGCAGGAGTATCTGGAACTTTTCCTCGGCCGGCGTGTGGTGACGACCGAAACCCGCCGTTTCCGCGTGACGCCCGCCGAGGGCAAATTGCAGCAGATCGTCTGCCGTTTCAGCCCCGATGCGGGGTTGTTGCCGGCCAACGACCTGACGGGAGATATCGTGCTGTTGCAGTACGAGCCGCAGGGTATGGCTGTCGATGAAGCCGGCGTGCGTCCCACTTCCTCTACGATTCCGTACCGTATTGCCGCTCTCACGCGCTGTTCGCTCATCGCTGCCGGGCAGGAGCAGGCCGCGCAGGTGCTGCCCGTTTTCCAGTTCGGCCGTACGATCGCCCTTCAAGTTCCCAGAAACCGCTAAACTATGGACTATACGTCGCGGATGGCTGCCCTGCTGGGGCGTTTTCGCCGGGAGCGGAACGGCGTGGTGGCCGATACGATGCAGTATCGGGGGAAAGCGTATGGACTAAATTACGGTGTGAGCCTGCCGACGATCCGTGCTGTCGCGCGAGCCGAGCGCCCCGATTCCGACTTTGCCCGTTTCCTCTACCGGCAGGATGTGCGGGAGCTGAAATTGGCCGCTTTCTGGATCGCCGATCCCGTGCAGGTGACTTCCGTCGAATTTTCCGACTGGGGCGAAGGTATTGCCAATTCGGAGATGGCCGAAGAGTGCGCCTTCGCGCTGATGTCCCGGTCGCCGCGCGGCGACGAGTGGGGCAGAGCCTGGTGCGATACGGGGAACGAATTGCTCGGGTATGCCGGCTTGTTGGCTCTTTCCCGTATTCCGCATCCCGATTTCAGTTCCTTGGTCCCGGTGCTCCGGCGGCTGGTCGTGACGTATCCCGAATCGAATTTGGTCGCGCAGGGTGTCGTGGCGCTGCTGGCGGCGATCATGACGAATCCCGCCGTACAACGGCAGGACATCGAAATATTCCTCTCTTCGCTCGGGCCGGGAAAAAACGGCCCGTTACATCGAGGAGGAGATGACCTGGCGGCTGGAGTACTAATTCAGGCAGACGTGTTCGACTGTTTCGACCTGTTCCTGGAGCGCCAGCAATTCCTGATAGGTCAGCGGGCCTTCGCAGCGTCGGATCTCATCCCCTTTGCGGAAGTAGATCAGTGTCGGCGTCGTGCGGATCATATAACGGTAGAGCAGGTAGGCATTCTCGTCCGCGTCGGTGTTGATCCGGTAGATGTCCACGCGTCCGGCCATGCGGCGTTCGAATTGGTCGAGCACAGGCTCCATGGCTTCGCACGGAACGCATTGACTGGTGAAAAAATAGATCATCGTGATCGCGTTGCGACCTATTATCTTATCGAAATCTTTCATATTTAAGCGGTATTTTTTGTTTTTGCCGATTTTCGAATCCTTTTCTGAATGACAGGTGCCGTATCTGTTTCTCGAAGAACTCTTCCTTTTTGAGGGAAGTACCAAAAATAGTGCCCCGATGAGTTATCATCGGGGCTTCTCGTGCAAGTTTTCAAAAGATACCGGGAATTCTGCCTATCCTTCCGCGAACAGGGCACGCGGCAGTTGGTCGATGCTGTTGATCGTGACGATTTCGATACCTTTGGGTTTTTTGATCGAACGGCCCAGGTAGCCCGACACGACGATCCGTCTGAACCCGAGCCGGGCAGCTTCGCTGATACGCTGTTCCGTACGGGGGGCGGGGCGCACTTCGCCCGACAAGCCGATTTCTCCCGCCAGGCAGATCCCTTCGCCGATCGGACGATCGTAGTAGGAGGAGATCACCGCTGCCGTGACCGCGAGGTCCAGTCCCGGATCGGCGACCTTGAATCCGCCGGCGAAGTTGAGGAATACGTCCTTCGAGAACATCTTCATTCCCACGCGTTTTTCGAGCACGGCGAGCAGCATGTTCATACGTTTGTTGTCGTAACCGGTCGCCGTGCGCTGCGGAGTACCGTAGGCCGCGTTGCTTACCAGTGCCTGCACTTCGATCAGGTAGGGGCGGATGCCGTCCACCGAAGCTCCTACGGCGATGCCGCTGAGCGGGGTTTCGTAGTGCGAAAGCAGGATTTCCGACGGATTGTCCACCTCGCGCAACCCTGCGTCGAGCATCTCGAAAACGCCGATTTCGAACGTAGCTCCGAAACGGTTCTTGATTCCTCGCAGAATACGGTATATCAGGTTGTTGTCCCCTTCGAACTGAAGTACAACATCGACGATGTGCTCCAGGATTTTCGGGCCGGCGATCGTGCCGTCCTTGGTGATGTGACCGATGATGAAGATCGATGTTCCGGTCGCTTTGGCGTATTTGAGCAGCGATGCCGCACATTCGCGGATCTGCGAAACGCTCCCGGCCGACGATTCGATGATGTCGGTATAGATGGTTTGGATAGAGTCTATGACCACCAGGTCGGGCCGTTGCTCTTCGATCTGGGCCAGAATATTTTCCAACAGAGTTTCGGCATAGATCAGACACCCTTCGTTGCCGATGCCCAGACGCAGGGCCCGCATCTTGATCTGCTCGGCCGACTCTTCGCCCGAAACATAGAGGGTTTTCAGGCCGTTGTCCGCCAGGGCGATTTGCAGGCTGAGGGTCGATTTGCCGATACCCGGCTCGCCGCCGAGCAGCACGAGGGAGCCGGGCACGAGCCCTCCGCCCAACACGCGGTTCACCTCCCGGTTTCCCAGGTCGATGCGGCGGTGTTCGCTTTCGTGGATGTCGGCGATTCGCTGCGGACGGGCTTTGGGCAGGTTGGCGACAGTCGCAGGTCCGCCGCCGCTTTCACGGGCGATCACCTCTTCGGTGAATGTGTTCCATTCCCCGCAGGAGGGGCAGCGTCCCAACCATTTGGGGGCTTCGAAGCCGCAGTTGCGGCAGAAGAATGCTTTCTTGACCTTTGCCATGTCGTATCGTTTTTCCGGGGAGTGCCGATGCTGCCGCGACGGGCATCCGCATTCCTTGTTATAATCCCATTTCCTCGTCGATCAGAATCACGGTAATCCGCTTGCGGGGAAAGCAGCGCTCCATCCGCAGATGCGTGTTGCAGATGCGCCCTTCCGAGTCGCAGTCGGCGCAAACGCCCGTCACTGCACAAGGGGTTTTCTGTCCCAGCCGGGCGACGTTCCGGGGTGCCGCGATGTCGCGGATGCGTGCCTCGGCCGCAGCGCGTGTCGCCACGATCTTGTTGCGCCCTGCGACCAGCAGCACCTTGCGGGGGCCGAAGGCGATCGCCGCTACCCGGTTGCCGATCC
>ENA-OQHN01000725-OQHN01000725.1-human-gut-metagenome-genome-assembly--contig:-NODE-725-length-10880-cov-2.908677_pt1 | contig 10880 bp, 9 predicted proteins | sample MGYA00242564_ERZ504721 | MGnify/ENA primary metagenome ERZ504721 (study PRJEB26092, sample SAMD00036212) | human gut metagenome | host: Homo sapiens | study: EMG produced TPA metagenomics assembly of...
ACTTGTCCTTGCCTTCGCCCGTGGGCAGGGCGACTTCGGGGTAGACGTAGGTCTTGCCGCCGAGGTTCAGCCAGAAGGGCGAGGTGAACGCCACTACGGCGATCAGGACGCCGGGGATGATGTATTTGGCATTATACATGGTTTAATTGTCCTCCTCGGCAGAAGCGGCGAGCTCTTCAACGGCCTCTTCCTCCGGCTCGGGGTCGGGGCATTCGAGGTCTTCCTGACGCAGGTTCATGGTACGGGGCTGTTCGCCCTTCATGACCAGCGCGTTGGCGACCAGTTCGTGCAGGCCGCTGACGGTGACGCCAGGCGCCCAGTAGTTGGCGAGAGGCGGCAGCGTGGCGCGGTCGATGGCGCAGACGCAGGACATCCAGTTGACGCCGTTCTTTTCCTGCACGTAGCGGAGGGCGTTCCCGCGGGGGAAACCGGCGCGCAGGCGCAGTTCCATGATTTCCTCGGTGTTGAGGCCGGAACCGGAACCGCAGCAGAAGGTTTCTTCCCGGATGGTGTGCGGGGGCATTTCCACGAATTCGGGGCAGACGGCGCGCAGGACGGCGCGGGGCTCTTCGAGCATACCCATGGCGCGGGCCGGGTTGCAGGAGTCGTGGAAGGTGGTGATGATGCCGGTGTTGCGTTCGGGGCGGAGATTCAGCTTGTTGTGGTGAATCAGGTCGGCCGTGAACTCGGCGATGTGCACCATCTTGGTGGCGCGGGCGTTTTCAAAGCGCGTGCCGGTGATGGGGGACGTGGGAACGTCCATCATGCCTTCGGGCGCGGGCCGTTGTAGGTGGCCATGTACTGGTTGATGACGCGCCACATGTGGCCGCATTCGCCGCCGAGGATCCATTTGGAGCCGAGGCGCTTGGCTTCCGCGTACATCTTGGCGTTCAGCTTCTTCGCCATGTCGAAGGACACGAAGGAGCCGAAGTTGCCGCCTTCGGAAGCGTAGGTGGACAGGGTGTAGTCCAGCCCAAGCTCGTGGAACAGCATCAGGTAGCCCATGAAGGTGTAGATGCCGGGGTCCGCGAACACGTCGCCGGAAGGCGTGATGAAGAGGATCTCGTGCCCCTTCTCGTTGAAAGGCGGATCGATATGGATACCGGTGATGGTTTCGATATCTTCGCAGAGGAACTCAACGATTTCCTTGAAGGCGTGGGGCTGGATGCCGAGGTGGTTGCCGGTGCGGTTACAGTTGGACACCGGTTCCATGATCCAGTTGATGCCGAGGCCGAGCTCATGCAGCAGTTCGCGGACGATAGCCGTGATTTCGGCGGTATCGATGCCGTAGGGGCAGAACAGCGAGCAGCGGCGGCATTCGGTGCACTGGTAGAAGTAGGTGAACCACTCTTTGATGACGTCCGTGGTCAGCTTGCGGGCGCCGCACCTTAGCCTGACGGAGACGCCGCGGTCGGTGAGTCAGCGGCGGGTACACGGAACGGAGCAATTCCGCGCGCAGCACGGGCATGTTCTTGGGGTCGTTGGTGCCCAGGAAGAAGTGGCACTTGTCGGCGCAGGCGCCGCAACGCACGCAGGTATCCATGAAGATCTTGAGGGAACGGTGCTTGGCAAGACGTTCCTTCAAGGCCTTATAGATGATTTCTTCCCAGTTTTCGGGCAGGTGCCAATCCTCTTCCTCAGGCTGCCACGCATGGGGATGAGGCATGTGCAGCCCTTCCATGATATCCACTTTGGCGGGATAGGCGTACATGCCGGCCTTGATCTCGGTCTTGACGTCCATCCAGCTCTTTTCGGGGAAACTCGCACGGGAGGCGATCATTTCTTCCGGTTTTGGCATTTTGGCCATTAGGGAAACTCCTTACTTGGACGGGGCCGGGGCCGCGGGTTCAACGTCTTCGGGCTGCTTTTCCAGGGGCAGGCCAGCCTCAGCCATCAGATCACGGAAGTCGTCCTCATATTCCGCATAGGTGCGGTAAGGGGCGTTCGGGTTGTTCCAGGGATTGACGTGGCGGACTTCACGCGTGTTGCAGCGCATGTTGCGGGTGGGGGACATGAAAATGCCGCCCATGTGCATCAGCTTGCTGAAGGGGAAGTAGATGAGCAGCACGCTGACGAGCGCGACGTGGGTGAAGAACAGGGGGTTCAGGCCCACGGCGGACTGCGGCGTGAAGTGCAGGACACCCATGATGAACACCTTGGCCTGTGCAACGTCGACCTTGTCGAAGTAGCGCATACAGATGCCGGTGCCGACGATGCCCATGATGAGGAACAGCGGGAAATAGTCGTTGGCGAGGGAGATGTAGCGCACTTTCGGGTTCGCCAGGCGACGGCCGAAGAGGAACAGGACGGCCACCACGATGAGCATGTCGGTCATGAACAGGCGCGGCACGCCCATCTGCATGATGCCGTCGACGAATTCGAGCCAGGTGAGGCAGACCGGGATGGGTTCGATGAAGAACCGGAAGTGCCTGATGAAGATGACCAGGAAACAGTAGTGGAAGGTCAGCGCGAAGACCCACAGCCATTTGGAGGAGAAATAGGTGACGCGCGGCCCCACGGAGCTGACTTCCGCAGAGGTGTTGCGGAACAGCGAACGGAACAACAGCACTTCGAGGATCATACGGCCTACGACAGCGGCGTTGCTCATGGGCGTGTCGAGGCGGTTCGGCTTGATCCAGTCCAAGGAACGCTCTTGACCACCCGTAGTGGGGATGGCGAAGGGCACGGGCGATTTCGCCCACCAGCAGGTGATGCGCCAGATGATCCCGCAGACGAAGACAACCGCGGCCAACAGAGGCAGCGCCACACCCAGCAGAGACTGGAATCCGGCGACCGCCCCCGACCAGGCGATGGCTCCGATGAGCAGGACTGCCACGAGTGAAACTATCATTCCCTACCTCACTCCAGGCTTAAAGTTTGACATATCCAAATCCGTAACCACAATAAAAAGGATTCCGAAAGGGAAACAGGAAACAGGGCCTATTCCCCGTCCTGATTTTCCACCAGGCCATGTCTGGCCGCCCAGCGCCTGATCTGAGACGCCTCCCTGCGCTGTTGGGCCACACGCTCGGCGTAGACCTGCTCCCGATCCGCAAGGTACAGGTTGAAGGCCATGAGGCAGAGCGTGTCCAAACGATCCCCCATATCCAGGAACCCCTGGACATCCCCGGCGGCCAGCATGTCCGCAAGGAGCAGTTCACGAAGCACGGGCTTGTACAGGTACAGCACGCCGACAGCCTGTTCGGGCTTGAGGTCCTGCACCGCGCGGATACGGATCAGTGCCGCCACAGAGGCGTGCACTTTCTCCATGTCGACATCCCGGCCCGTGACGGCGTCGTAGATCTGTTCCCCGGCGGCGCGGGTGGCGTGGCCGACGGGATTGGCGAACTGATCGCGTTGCGTCCGAATGAAACCGGTGGTTTCAAAAGGATACATGGCGAACACGGCTTCGGTCCATTTTTGGATAGCCGCGTCGCGCCGAGCCGAGATGATGTCTTCAGTGCTCATGCTTGCTCACATCAAGGTTAAGAAGGGGATTTGGTTCTCCTGCGCTGCATAATCAAAAAACAAGCGTCCGCCCCGAAAGGTTGCGGCCCGCCTGTTTCGTCGAGTGCCTCCGAACCTGAAAATCATACGCCGTCTGCACCCTTACGCGATTTTGGCGGATTTCACAAGACCGGCTTGAGAGGGGAGTGTTTGGCTGTTCAGACAAACAGTATATAATCTTCCGGAACTAAATAAAATAATATTTTTTAGAGCGATTATTTGCCGCGTCCGGCTTCGCCCATATCCGATGGGGCATCCGACCCCGCCGGGCAAGCCTGTTTGCCAAGGGGAGCCGGACGGCTAGACGGCCCGCATCCGGCCATTTCAGGACAACAAAAGGGGCACATCCGGTTACGGCATTGTACTGCCGCAACCGGGCGTGTCCCTTTATAATGTGGTCTTGGGGCTACAGGCATGGGCGGCAGGTTTGTGGAAGGGAGGAGCTTTCTTCAGAAAGGTTCCTCTCCCTTCAACCATGCTTCCTTCTTTCCCGCTCACGCCAGGTTCGTGACTTCGTCGCCGCTGTTGCCACTTCCACCGATGGTGTTTTCGAGCTTGCCCTTGAGGTTGTCGCGGAGACGCCCGGCGAGCTGGGCGACGGATTCGTTGAGGCTGGCGGGCGTGTGATCGCCCTGCGCCTCCTGCGGGATGCGGCTGTGGGCCACGGTCATGAACAGCTTGATCCGGTTGAGCTGGTTCGCCTCGCTGCTGCCGGGATCGTAGTCCACCGCCATGAGGTTGGCGTGGGGCCGGATGCGCTTCAATTCCTTGAGCACGCCCTTGCCCGTAATGTGGTTGGGCAGGCAGCCGAACGGCTGGAGGCACAGGACGTTGCCCACCCCGTGGTCGATGAGTTCCAGCATTTCCGCCGTGAGCAGCCAGCCTTCCCCGGCCTGATTGCCCGTGGAGACGATGCCGTGCACGCTGCGGGCCAGATCCGCAATGCGGGAAACGGGGAGGAACCGGCTGCCTTCGAGCGCCCGGCGCATGGCGTCGCGCAGGGATTCGATGCGCTTGATGAGCAGCCAGTTGCTGAAGGCGGGGAATGCCTTTCCGCCCATGTGCCGCCACAGATAGACAGGATCGAGCAGGCAATAGAGGAAAAAGTCCATGAGATCGGTCAGGACGGGCTCGCCGCCTTCTTCCGTAATATGGCGGATGACCTGATTGTTGGCGTCCGGATGGTACTTGAGCAGGATTTCCCCCACGATGCCCACGCGGGGCAAGGGCGCGTGGTTCTGGCGGATGGCCGAGAAGTCCCGCACGATGCTCCGCATGTGCGACTTGAACAGGGAGCTGTCGCCCCGCGCAGCGCTGAACTTTACGCGGTTCATCCAGTGGGCCAGCAGATCGTCCGTATCCCCGGCGTTGCGCTCATGGGCGCGGGTGGACAGCGAGACACGCTGGAGCATGTCCCCGTAGAGGCAGCTCAGGATGAGCCGGTGCAGCAGGCGCGCGGAGATGGCGAATCCGGGCTGGTTGTTCAGGGAACCCCCGCTCAGGGTCAGGACGGGCACATCCCCGAACCCGGCCTCGCACAGGGCTTTGCGGAGCAGCGCCGGATAGTTGGTCGCCCGGCAGGGGCCGCAGGTCTGCGCCAGCATGAGGGCCGTGCGCTTGGGATCGCACCGTCCGCTTTGCAGGGCGTCGATAAGCTGCCCGATGACCACGATGGCGGGGTAGCAGGCGTCGTTATGCACGTAGTTGAGCCCGGTTTCGATGGCCTCGCGGCTGACCGTGGGCAGGATTTCCAGATTGTAGCCCGCGCTGGAAATGGCCTTGCCGATGATGTCGAAGTGTAGGGGGGACATCTGCGGGGCAAGGATGGTGTGCGTCTGGCGCATCGGCTTGGTGAACACCGGACGGGAGGCGGAAGCGGCGTGCCGGGGAGTGGGCGGCGTGCCGTGCCGCTCCTCCACGGCGGCGAGCAGGGAGCGGATACGGATGCGGGCCGCGCCGAGGGACGCGCCCTCATCGATCTTGATGAGCGTATGCAGCTTTCCGGCGCTGGTGAGGAGCTCCGCCACCTGATCGGCGGTGATGGCGTCGAGGCCGCAACCGAACGAGGTCAGCTGCACCAGCTCGAGGTTGGGGCGCGTGCATACCAGCGCGGTGGCCCGGTACAGACGGGAATGATAGGTCCACTGATCCACGACCCGGAGCGGTTCGGCGGGATGCCCGAGGTGCGCCACACTGTCCTCGCTGAGCACGGCGGCGCCGAGGGAGGCGACGAGTTCGGGCAGACCGTGATGGACCGCCGGATCGGCATGGTAAGGCCGCCCGGACAGCACGATTCCGAGCCTGCCGGTGCGTTCGAGCTCGGCAAGCACCCGTTCGCCTTCGGCCCGGAGTTCGGTGCGGTAGGCTTCCTGTTCGAGGGCGGCGACGCGTACGGCTGCGCGGAGTTCCTTTTTCGGAATGCCGAACAGGTCATGCAGCACGGCAACGAGCGTGTCGGGATGTTCCAGCGACACGAACGGCGTGTACAGGGTACAGTCCTGCTCCAGCAGTTCGTCCGTATTCAGGCGGATGACTTCCGGGTACCCGGCCACCACCGGGCAGTTGTAGCCGTCCGCGGCGTTTTTGTTCTCCCGGCGCTCGCGCGGCAGGCAGGGGAAAAAGATGCGCTTGAGCCCCTTGCGCAGGAGCGAGGCGATGTGCCCGTGCGCGAGCTTGGCGGGGTAGCAGACCGTTTGCGAGGGCATGGACGACAGGCCGAGATCGAAAAGCTCCTTGCCCGACGGTGGGGACAGCTCCACGCGGTAGCCCAATTCCGTGAACAGCGTGAACCAGAACGGGTAATGCTCATACATATTGAGCACGCGGGGGATGCCGATGCGCCCGCGCGGGGCGCCATCCTGCGGGAGCGGTTCGTATCCGAACAGGCGGCGTTCCTTCCACGCGTACAGGTTGGGCATGGACGGGCGGGCCGCTTCGCCGCCGGAAGCGCCGCGTTCGCAGCGGTTGCCGGACACGAGTTTCCGGCCGTTGGAAAAGCGGTTGACCGTGAGCAGGCAGTGGTTGCCGCATCCCTTGCAGCGCAGTGGGCTTTGGACGGAAAGATTGAGGGGAGGCGCCAGGGACGCCGACGTGCAGGGGTGTGGGGGGCGCGTCGTCCGGCGTGCGGCTGCGGGCGAGCAGGGCCGCGCCGTAGGCCCCCATGAGCCCGGCAATGTCGGGGCGGCAGACATGATGGTCAAGGAGCCGCTCCATGACCCGCAGCAGGGCATCGTTCAAAAACGAGCCCCCCTGCACCAGCACGCGGTCCCCGAGTTCGGCGGGCGTGCGCAGGCGCAGGACTTTGTACAGCGCGTTGCGGGCCACGGCGTAGCACAGCCCGGCGGCGATGTCGCCGATGTCCGCGCCTTCCTTCTGCGCCTGTTTGACCTTGGAGTTCATGAACACGGTACAGCGCGATCCCAGATCCACGGGATGCCGGGCGAACAGGGCGGCGCGCACGAACGCCTCCATGCTCAGGTTGAGGCTGCGGGCGAACGTTTCGAGGAAGGCCCCGCATCCGGCGGAGCAGGCTTCATTGAGGGTCACGCCCGCGATGAGGCCGTCCCGCGCCTTGAGGCATTTCATGTCCTGGCCGCCGATGTCTATGACGTACGTCGCATCGGGCACAAGGCGGCAGGCGGCTTTCAGGTGGGCCACCGTTTCCACGTCGGCGGACAACGAGCCGAGGGCGGCCTGCGCGAGCTGCGCGCCGTAGCCCGTGGCTACGCTGGACTGGATCCACGCGCCTTCGGGCAGGCTGTCGATGAGATCGGCAAGGTAAGGCAGGAGCCCCGCCAGCGGATCGCCCTGATTGCGTTCATACCATGAAGTCAGGACAGCGCCGTCGGCATCGGCAAGCACGGCCTTGACCGTCGTTGAGCCGAGGTCCACGCCGAGGAAGAGCGGGCCGGACGTGGATTCCAGCGGCTTGCGCGGGGCGGCGTCCCGGCTGTGGCGTTCGCGGAACAGATCGTAGTCGGCTTCGTTGTCGAACAGCGGGGGCAGGGAGGCCGCCCGATCCCCGGCATCGCCCCGCACGCGGGCGCGTTCGGCCAGCGTGTCCAGCGTGACGGGCTCCATGTCGGCCATGCGGGCCGCGCCGGGCAGATCCACAAGGCTCAGGGCCGTGCCGAGCGCGACCATATACTGGGCGTTCGGGAACGGCACCACCTCTTCGGGCGCGAGCTTGAGCGTGGCGATGAAGCGTTTGCGGAGTTCGGGCAGAAAGTGCAGCGGCCCGCCGAGGAAGGCGACCTTGCCCCGGATGGGATTCCCGCAGGCCAGCCCGCCGATGGTCTGTTCGACTACGGCCTGAAAGATGGAGGCGGCGAGGTCTTCCCGTGCGGCCCCCTCGTTGAGCAGAGGGACCACGTCGGTCTTGGCGAATACCCCGCAGCGGGAAGCGATGGGGTACAGGGTCGTGTAGTTCGCGGCAAGCTCGTTCAGCCCGGAGGCGTCGGTGTGGAGCAGCGCCGCCATCTGATCGATGAACGCCCCGGTGCCGCCCGCGCAGGCTTCGTTCATGCGCAGATCCATGCCTTGGCTGAGGTAGAGGATCTTGGCGTCTTCGCCGCCGAGTTCCACGGCCACGTCGGTTTGCGGGGCAAGCACGGCGATGGCCCGGGAGGCGGCCACGACTTCCTGCACGAACGGCAGCCCAAGGGCTTCCGAGAGCCCGAGGGATGCGGAGCCGGTGATCGCCGCCGAGACCGCCATGCCTGGATACCTGAGGGCCAGTTGGTCGAGCATGGTGGAAAGCGTCTGCCGGACGGCCGCTCCATGACGCAGGTATTGCGCCTCGAGCAGTTTGCCGTCCGCGGCGACGAGCGCGAGTTTGGCCGTGGTTGAACCAATGTCCAGCCCCAGAAATACGCTTCTTTCCATCATGGTTCTCCTTACCTTGCGGGGGAGCCGGCCGCCGACAGCGGAAACCTCCATAAGCGACTGCATCGCTTCTTTACTGCCATCGGAAAACGGCTCAGAAAAAGGAACGGCACCTTTATCTCTGTGTATAACATCGTGTCTTTTTTTAACCAGATACCCAATGATAATAAAAAAGTATAGAGTATCAACGTATTGTATTTTAATGTCGACAATATGCAACGAGTGTGTTCTGCTCAGATGTCTGATGCCAGCATTTCACATGGTTTTGATTCCAATGGCAAGTGGGAAACGGTTGGATAACCGATCAGCAAGAACGCAAGAGATCGGCAGTGCAGACAGCGAACGTGTAAAAACTCTCCGCAACAGCTTCTGAAGCGGCACGAGAGGCGGTGCGGGCGCAGCTTTGCCGCTTTATGCGGAATGCCCGAGCCATTCTTGGCAGGCTCGCCCTTGATGACAGGCTTTCCAGAACCGGGGGAATGCCGATGCCGTGATCATGCAAACGCATCCTTGCCGTGAGCCTCAAGAGGTCCTTTTCGCCTTGATCCGCAAGGACGAAAGCCGGACCGTATCCTATGAACAACCGCAGGAGGAGTATTTTTCACGGTAAAGGCTAGCGCGCTCCCGCTTCGCCGCACAACCGGAAGCACTTTCACTCATTGTCCAACCAGTCCGTATCTCTTTCTTTAGAAGAAGTTAGACATTAATTCAAATTAAAATTTCAATTTTAAATTAATATTCTCCGATGGACTGAAGGCCGACAGCAATCGCCCTCCTGCCACAACTCATTGCACTTTCTTGCAAAGCGGATCAGAGAGGCGCGCTCATGAGGCTTGCCGCAGGAATGGGGGATGAAACGTGTTGAGGTAAGGCAGAGGGCTGAGCTTTTTTCTATGGATTGGCCGTTTTCATGGCAACCGGAAAGGGGACCTGTTTCGCTCTCCCCTTAAAAAACTTCAGATTGGAACGAACTCCCGTTGCGTGGCCTCCCCACCCGTCAAAAGTCTTTGGGAGAGGAGGGATGGGGGTGTGGGGGAAGGGAGGGGAACCTTTCTTTAGAAAGGTTCCCCTCCCTTCCCCCACCTTTTCTATTCCTCTTCAATTGCCAGCTTCGTGTCGAGGCGGTAGCCGGAGATCATGGCGCAGGCGGCATATAGGGTTATCCCTTCGCCCCGGTCGTAGATTTTGACTTCATAGGTGGCGAGATGCCTGCCGCCGTTGGCGAGCCGGGCTTCAGCGACGATAGGGCCGGTCTTGGCGCTTTTCATGTAGGAAATGGTGGCGTTGGTGCTGATCATGGTGCCGTCTTCCTGCCCGAAATTGGAAGCGAGGCCGAAGGCCATGTCCGCGAGAGTGAACAGCGCGCCGCCGTGCAGCATGTCGAGAGAATTTTTGACGTGATCTTCGAACGCGAGGCTGACCTTGCCGTAATCGTAGTCGGCATCTTCAACGGTGATGCCGTTGTGTGCGGCGAAACGGTCGTGGGCTTCGAGGAACCGCCTGATGGCCTGAACGGATGGGGACATGAGATTTCTCCTGATGCGGATGGCGTCGAAAAGGGGCCGAAAAGGGATTGCGGGGTGGGGTATTTTTGCCCGGAAGGACGGGGGTATTCACCTTTGCCGCGTGTTTTGCTAGTGTGACCGGACTCCGATGATCCGGTCAGGATACGGAGCTTCCTATATCTGGAAACATGAGGCAAGTCCATGAAAGTTATTATTCTGTGTGGCGGTAAGGGAACCCGGCTCCGCGAAGAAACCGAGTTCAAACCCAAGCCGATGGTCGAAATCGGCGGGCGTCCGGTGTTGTGGCATATCATGTCCATGTACGCCCGGTACGGTCACAAGGATTTTGTGCTGCCCCTCGGCTACAAGGGGGAGGTCATCAAGCAGTATTTCCACGATTACCGTATGCGTAATGCGGACTTCACCGTGGATCTCGCCACAGGCTCGACGACCTACCACCCGACCGCGCAGGTGACCGACTGGCGCGTCACCATGTCCGACACCGGGCCGGAAACCCTGAAAGGGGCGCGCATCAAGCGCATCGCACAGCACATCGACACGGATCGCTTCATGGTCACCTACGGGGACGGCGTTTCCGACATCAATATTAGCGAACTGGTCGATTTCCATATCAAATCCGGCAAGATGGCGACCTTCACCGGCGTCCGGATGCCTTCCCGCTTCGGTTCCGTCAAGACCGACGAGAACGGCAACATCCTGTCTTGGCAGGAAAAACCCGTTCTGGATGAATACATCAACTGCGGGTTCTTCGTGTTCAAGCGCGAATTTCTTGACTATCTCTCCGAAGACGAGTCCTGTGATCTCGAGAAGGAGCCGCTCGAACGCCTTGCCGCCGAAGGCCAGCTTTCCATGTACCGCCACACCGGTTTCTGGCAGTGCATGGATACCTTGCGTGACGCGCAGGCGCTCAACTCTCTCTGGGACAAGGGCAACGCCCCGTGGTGCAAATAACATTTTGATATG
>ENA-OQHN01000730-OQHN01000730.1-human-gut-metagenome-genome-assembly--contig:-NODE-730-length-10826-cov-1.829236_pt1 | contig 10826 bp, 12 predicted proteins | sample MGYA00242564_ERZ504721 | MGnify/ENA primary metagenome ERZ504721 (study PRJEB26092, sample SAMD00036212) | human gut metagenome | host: Homo sapiens | study: EMG produced TPA metagenomics assembly of...
AGCAACCGTCTGCCTAGCCCGAGGCCTTTTAGATCGGAGCGAACAAGTACTGCAAATTCCGCATCGACGTTATCAGGATCGGAAATAGCACGCGTGACGCCAAGGATCTCATCACCCTCATCAGTGCGGCGGACGGCAACAAAAGCCATTTCCCGATCGTAGTCGATCTGCGTCATATTGGCTAAATCTTCGTGGGTAAATTCGTTGATTTCACTAAAGTAGCGATAGTAAAGATCTTCTTTTGTTACCTGGGCGATGAAGCGCTGTAGCTGGGGTTCATCTTCAGGAAGGATGGGACGAAACAGCGACTGCTCGCCATTCTTCATCTCCACCCATTCTTCAAGCTGATGAGGGTAAGGACGGATCGCGAGTCGGCTTTCACGATCGCCAGTAAAGGCTGCCACGTCCATCGTCACGTCCAGGGCCGTCAGTTCGCTGCCGGAGGCCAGTAAAGGATGAATGTCCAGACGCTGTATTTCCGGGCTGTCGATGATCAGGTTAGATACCTGTACCAGGAACTGGCTCAGAGCAGCGATATCCAGCGATCGCAAGGCACTACGCCCGCGGATCTTCTTGCTCTTGATCCCCTGGATCACCAGGTAGCGCGCCAGGTTCATGTTCAGCGGAGGCAGGGCAACCACCGCCTGCTCTTCAGGACGCCACTCAACGCCCCCTTCGCCCAGCATGATCAGTGGACCAAAGACCGGATCGTGTTCAACCACCACCCGTAACTCCTGTGCCCCCGCGCGGTTGGCCATGCTTTGCACCAGCAGGCCGTGGATCCGCGCCTGGGGGCCAGGTCATTTTGACGCGATCGATGATGGCATCTGCCGCCTGTTGAACTTCCGCCGCGGTGCGCAGATACAGCATTACCCCCTGAACTTCTGACTTATGGGGGGATATCGGGGGAGCGGAGTTTAAGCGCCACCGGATAACCAATCTGCTCGGCAATATGCACCGCTTCCGCACTGTCACTGGCGATCCAGGTCGGCAGGGTATGCATGCCGAAAGCATTCAGGATCGGCTGCACCTCGTGGGTGTCCAGTGTACGCGCGCCATCATCAATGGCGCGTTGCAGCAGGGCACGGGCATGACCGGTATTGGCCGTCAGATTTCCGGGGAGCGCAGGGGTTTCCCGCAGCTGTTTCTGGTTACGTCGGTACTCCACCATGTGCATAAAGGCGGTGATGGTGCCTTCCGGGGTGCGGTATGTCGGCAGCCCTGCCTCGCTGAACAGGCGGCGTGCCTCCTGAGAGGAAAACTCACCGCACCAGTTGGTCAGAAGCGAAACGTATTTACCACGCGGATGCTTTTTCACAGTTTCAATCAGCGAACGGGCACTTTCACTCCCTGGCGCGACGGCGCTCGGAGAGTGAATAACCATCAGGGCATCAAAATCCTGGCTCTCCAGCAGAATGTTCAGGGCGCTGATATAGCGATCGCTGCTGGCATCGTCACGCAAATCGAGTGGATTACCCGGCTCTACGCCAGGAGGCAGCGCCTCACGCAGGCGCTGGAGCGTCTCTTCACTGAGCACGGCCAGCTTGCCGTTACGCAGCCAGAGTTCATCCAACGCCAGCGCGGCGGGGGCGGCACCGTTGCTGATGATCATCAGCCGCTCACCCCGGAGCGGACGCATATGGCTGAGCGTTTCGACAGCCGAAAAGAGTTCATGGGTATCCTGAACGCGCAGTAAACCGGCACGCTGGATGGCGGCATCCCAGGCGGGGTCCATCCCGGAATGCGAGTGCAAAAGACGCTGAGCGGCCGGGCTACGACCGCTTTTGATCACCAGGATCGGTTTATTGCGCGAGGCACTACGGGCCGCCGAAACAAAGCGTCGGGCATCGCTCAGATGCTCAAGATAGAGCAGGATGGCGCTGGTTTTGGTATCGCGTGCCAGAAAATCCAGCAGCTCGTCGACATCGATGTCCAGCCCATCGCCCAGGGCGATAAAGTAGGAGAACCCCATCTCACGCTGCTGTGCCCAGTCGAGAATCGTATTGGAGACCGCCGCCGACTGCGAGATAAAGGCCAGCTTGCCTTTACGTATTGGAACAGGCGAGAAACTGGCGTTCAGCCCCTGCCAGGGCGCCAGCAGGCCGCGACGGGCCAGGGTATGCCCCACATCCAGTGCGGACGAGACCTCACCGAAGCGCCAGACCTCAGGCCGCCCGGCCCTTTGCTCCTGCGCCCCGTTATGGCATGATGACGTCATGAAGACCTACCTTGTTGGTGGTGCCGTCCGTGACATCCTGCTGGGACAGGCACCGGTTGAGCTGGATTATGCCGTGGACGGAGACGATGCCGCCTTCCTGGCAGCGCATCCCGATGCCTCCCTCGTGGGGAAAAGCGTCCGGGTCTGCCTGTGGCACGGCTGCGAATTCATGCCGCTCCGGGGTGGGAGCCTGACTGAGGATCTGGCCGCCCGCGACCTGAGCATCAATGCGCTGGCCCTGGATGCCGACGGGCATCTGCATGCCCATGCCACGGCGCTGGAAGATCTGGAACGCAGGATCCTGCGCCCTGCCTCGCCCGATGCTTTCCGCAAGGATACCCTGCGCCTTTTCCCGCCTGGCCCGCTTCGCCTGCCGCCAGCCAGGCTGGCAGCTGCACCCCGATTGTCTCCGTCTGGCGGCGGAGATCCCGGAAAGCGCCCTTGCGGCCATCCCGGCGGAGCGGGTCGGCAGGGAGCTGCTCAAAGCTCTGGCCCTCCCCTGCCCCGGCCGCTTTCTGGAAGTCCTGGAGCAGCTCCACCTCTGGCGGCCGTGGTTCACGGAACTGGAAGCCATCGCCCGCATCCCCGCCGGGCCTGTACGCTGGCACAGCGGTTCGGTGCTCCAGCATACCGTCCGGGTCATGAACGCCGTGGCCGGAGACGGTCTGGCCGTCTGGATGGCTTTCTGCCACGATCTGGGAAAACTGCTGACGCCTGAGGAAGAACTGCCTCACCATTATGGGCATGAGCAGCGGGGGCTGGCGCTGGTCCGCCTGCTGGCCAAACGTCTGCACCTGCCCGTCCGGCAGGAAAAGGCAGGGCTGCTGGCCTGCGAGCTGCATATGAAGGCCGGGCTGTATGACCGTCTGCGCCCCGGCACACGCCGGGACGTGCTCTGGACAGTGGCCACGCGCGGCCTGACGAAGGAGTTCTGGAGCGTGGTGGATGCCGACAGCAAGCAGGACATCAGCAGCCGGGCACTGGCGGATACGGCCCTCCTCCGCACCATAGGGCTGCCGCCCCAATGGCAGGACAAGGGAACGGAATCCGCCCACAAATTGCGGGAACTGCACTGTCAGGCCCTGGTCACCAGCAAGACGACCTAGCTCCAGACCGTCGCCTCGGCCCTGCTCCGGCACCAGTCGCAGAGGGCGTCCATCTCTTCACCGTGGTCATACCCAGCCAGATGCCCCACGGAATGCGCCAGCAGACGCAACAGATGCTCTGCCGGATCCTGACCATACAGCAAGCATTCCCTGTTCAGCGTATCCAGAGAAAGGAGCATCACTCCCGGCAGGCTCTCGTCACCGGGAAACGACAGCACATTGGTCGGGCCGGTGCAGCCCATATAGCGCTGGTTGGCCCGGGCGATGCAGGCATCATCCACCAGATGGGTCTCCACAGGCCCCAGCGGACAACCGGCCTCCCGCGCTGCGGAAGTCAGGGCATCCAGGATCCTGGCTATCTGACGCGGGGGCACAGGCAGCAGCCACGCCCCCGCCGGATAATGATCGATGACCCGGACAGCCATCATTCCCGCCCCGCCTGTTCTATACGGGCCAGCTGTTCGGCTTCCAGCTTCTCCGCGGCTTCGATGGCAGCGGCATCATGCACGCGGCCGTGATGGTGGCCGCTATGGCTGTTCTCGCTCTTCTCTTCCGCCTCTTTGGCCGCCGGGGCATTCTCATGCCCCTTGGCTTCGGCTTTGCTCTCGGCCGGACGGGCGTCCCCATTCTTGGCTTCCGGGGCCTTGCCTTCCTGCTTGCCTTCGTTCTTGGCCGGCGGATAGGCGATGCGCTGGTGGAAGATGCCCGTCAGGATGCGCTGGAAGTTCTCGCTCAGGTAATGCAGATCCTTGAAGGTCAGTTCGGACTCGTCGAGCTGGCCTTCGGAGAAGATGCCCTTGATGATGGTATCGATGTGCGTCCTGATACGGGCAGGCGTGGGATCCGTCAGCGTCCGGCTGGAGGCCTCCACGGAGTCTGCCAGCATGAGGATGGCGGCTTCCTTGGTCTGGGGCCGGGGACCGGGATAGCTGAAATCCGATTCGCGCGGCCGCTCGCCCATATTGATGGCCTTCTGGTAGAAGTAGCGGATGACGCGGGTCCCGTGATGCTGGCGGATGATGTCGATGATCTCCTGCCCCAGCTTGTAGCGCTCGGCCAGTTCCGTGCCCTTCTTGACGTGGGACGTGATGATGAGCGCACTCATGGACGGGGCCAGCTTGTCATGCTTGTTGGGACCGCCGAACTGGTTCTCGATGAAGTATTCGGGATAGGTCAGCTTGCCCGCGTCATGATACAGGGCCGCCACCTTGCACAGCAGGCTGTTGGCTCCGATGGCCTTGGCCCCGGCTTCCACCATGTTGGCCACTACCAGAGAATGATGATAGGTGCCGGGGATGGTCACCATCAGTTCCTGCATCAGCGGATGCTCAAGGCTCATGAGCTCCATGAGACGGAAACGCGTACTGTAGCCAAAGGCCAGCTCCAACACGGGGCTGACGGCGAACAGCAGGATCAGGGACAGGAGGCTGTTGATGGCCACGGCCCCCAGCTGCATGGGGAACTCGTTGGGCGAGATCTGCGCCAGCAGGGCCATGCCCAGCCAGATGAGCGACTGCCCCACCGTCAAGGGGATGATGCTCCAGACAACGTCCTGCCGGGTCTGGGCATTGGTCACCAGCCAGGTGGTCAGCATGCCGCCCAGGAAATGATACAGGAAGAAGGTGTAGTCCGCCTGGAACATGAGCATGGCAAAGAAACACAGCAGCAGGCTCATGGTGCAGTAACGGCGGGGCGGGCAAAGACCATGGCCACAACCCCCAGCCCCCCGGGCCAATTGGGGGAAGGGCCACGGCATCAGTTGGCCATCAGCGTCAGACTGTCGAAACGGGTGGCAAGACAGAACGCCCCCTTGGCCCCCACGCTGAACAGGAACAACACCAGCGAGATGAGCAGCATGTCCTTACAGCGCAGCGGTGTGCCGGGCTTGCCGCTGGGCGCCACGAAGAAGCCGATGGACAGGATCAGGGAGAACAGGAACGCTCCCAGCACCACGCCCCAGCGGACGGGATCGGCGGCGCTTTTATAGAGGGTCTGCAGTTTGAGCTGCTGTTCGCGGCTCACCCTGTCCCCCTTGCGCACCACCAGCTCGCCTTTCTGAATCTGGTAAAAGACGGGCTCCACATTGGCCACCACGGCCTCACCGCGGCGCTGTGTCGTCTCGCGGTTGAGCGTCAGGGACGCCGGGACCGTCGCGGAAAGCAGGATGTTGATGGCGCGGCGGGAATGGGCGTTGAGGGTATCTTCCTGCCGCAGCAGGGACGAGATCTCGGCCAGGAAAGACTGCACATCGGGCAGGGTGGTCACTTCGGGACGCAGCAGTTCCGAACCGTTGTCGAGGTTGCGGATGACGACCCCAGCCCGTCCAGCCCTGGCGGAACGGATGTCGCCCACAAGACCTTCGGCCAGGCGATCCCGGATCAGCGGCATCAGGGTCTTGAGGAGGTACTGCTGCACTTCCGGCAAGGCCAGCTGGGGCAGCACCTCTTCGGCCACCCGGGGCGTCAGTTCTTCCACCAAACGGCGGACAGAGGCCTCCCCTCGCGGGAGGTCCGCCAAGTCTTCATCAGCTCTGGGCAGGGGACGCTGCGCCACAGCCACAGGAGCGGCAGGGACAGGGGCGACGGGGGCTTCTCCGGCCTGCCCGACGGTGGGTGCGGTCTCCGCCGGCTCGGGAGCCGCCGGGGCAGCTTCTTCGGGCACAGGCTTGAGGCTCTGCAAGCCCTTGTGGTCGGCCATCACGTTCAGATGATGCAGGATCCCCAGGATGCGGTTCTGGAACATCTCGTAGGGCTGCATGCTCAGGTCGTAGACCGAGGGCTGGAGCAAAAGCACCTGGCGCTGCCGGGCCTTGCTGGCCTGCACGTCCTCCACCAGGATGTCGCGGTCAGCGATGACGTCGCTGTCCGCCACCTGCCCCGCCACATAAACGCGGCTTTCCGGCGTCAGATTGGCGCCGGCCAGCAGAGAGAGGAAAAGCAGGGTCAGGACCAATACCAGCAGGCCGCGGCCGCAATGGTGACGCGTTCTCAGCGTCTGCCACAGAGCCACCATACTGGAGGGTCTAGCTGTCTTTTTCGGCGTTGTCGTAGGCATTGACGATGGCTCCCACCAAAGGATGGCGCACCACGTCAGCCTTGCTGAAGTGGTGCACGGCAAGACCGGGGATCTTGTCCAGGATGGCCAGGGCATGGACGAGGCCCGAGCGGGCCCGCCCGGAAGACGGGTTGACGGGCAGGTCGATCTGCGAGGTATCGCCCGTGACCACCACGCGCGATCCAAAGCCCATGCGGGTCAGGAACATCTTCATCTGCTCGTGGGTGGTGTTCTGGGCTTCGTCCAGGATGATGAAGGCATCATTGAGGGTACGGCCACGCATGAAGGCCAGGGGGGTCCACCTCGATGGTCCCCAACTTCCCAGCATGGATGCCACCTTGGGCTGGGGCCACCATGTCGTGCAGGGCATCATACAGGGGACGCAGGTACGGATTGACCTTGTCCGCCAGGTCGCCGGGCAGGAAGCCCAACCGCTCCCCCAGCTTCCACGGCGGGACGCGTCAGCACGATGCGCTTGACCTGATGCTGCTGCAGCATGGAAATGGCCATGGCCACCGCAAGATAGGTCTTGCCCGTACCGGCAGGCCCCACGGCAAAGACCATCTCGTTCCGGCGCAGGATATCCAGTTACTGCTTCTGGGCCACATTGCGGGCAGTCACCGTCTTGCGCGGCGTATTGACGAAGACAGCCTCCTGGAAGACCTGCCGCAGATTGAGCCCGGGATCGGCCGCCAGCATGGCATAGGCCCGGGACATGTCCTGCTGGCTGATACTGATGCCGTTGCGCAGCATGTCATAGAGCTGCACGAACAGCCGGTACAGGCACTGCAGGACCGCATGGTCCGGGCTGGAGAAAAAAACGGAAGCACCGCGGCTGCCTATCTGGGCACCGCTGGCAGCGGCCAGCAGATCCAAATGGGCATTGCGGGGACCAAACAGCTGATTGGCCAGCAAAGGATCATCGAAATCGATCCTTTCCTGAGAGGATGAGAATGAAGCCATGATTTTTGCCTAGCGTATTTTGGGCTTTCTGTCCATGAAGGGTCTTCCGGATCCGGTGCCCATTTTCTTAAAGAGTTACTTTAAGAAATGAAAACTTGCCTTCAAAAAAATAAGGGGGCACCCCAGGCGCCCCCTTGCAGCTTTTTATGCTCCCGGACTAGCCAGCCAGCTTTTTGGCCAGCAGCTCATTGACCAGCGCGGGGTTGGCCTTGCCGCGGGTCGCGCGCATGACCTGGCCCACAAAGAAGCTGATGAGCTTGGTCTTGCCGCCACGGAAAGCCTCCACTTCGGCGGGATTGTCGGCCAGCACCTTGTCCACGGCCGCTTCCAGCGCAGAGCTGTCGGAGATCTGCACCAGGCCCTTTTCCTTGACGTAGGCTTCGGGCATGGCGCCGTTTTCCATCAGGTCGGCAAAGATGTCATTGGCGATCTTGGCGCTGATGAGGCCCTTGTCCACGATGCTGACCAGCTCGGCCAGAGCTTCGGGCGTCATGGCACAATCCTGCACATGCAGGGAGCGGGCGTTGAGCTCGCGCAGCAGCGGGCCGAGGATGAAGTTGGCCACCTTGCGGGCATCGGCTTTGGCCGCCGCAGCCTCAAAGAAATCGGCCATGGCACGGCTCTGCACCAGCACTTCCGCCTCGGGTTCGGGCAGGCCCGTCATGGTGATGAAGCGCTGCATGCGGGCGGCAGGCAGCTCGGGCAGTTCCTGCTGCCAGCGGCTGAATTCCTCATCGGTGATGGTCACGGGCAGCAGGTCGGGATCAGGGAAGTAACGGTAGTCGTGCGCTTCTTCCTTGCCGCGCATGGAAGCCGTGATGTTCTTGGTGGCATCGTACAGGCGGGTCTCCTGAACGATCTCTTCCCCGTCCGCCAGGGCATCCTGCTGGCGGGCGATCTCGTAATCGATGGCTCGCTGCACATTGCGGAACGAGTTCAGGTTCTTGAGCTCGGTACGGGTGCCGAAGGTCGTGCTGCCCACGGGACGGATGGAGACGTTGGCGTCACAACGGAAGCTGCCCTCCTCCATGTTGCCGTCGCAGACGCCCAGATAGGTCACGATGCCGTACAGGGCCTTGAGGTAGGCCACGGCCTCGGTGGAAGAACGCATGTCCGGCTCGGAAACGATCTCCACCAGCGGCGTCCCGGCGCGGTTGAGGTCCACATAGCTGACGTTCTCGCCCTGGGCGTGGATGTTCTTGCCCGCGTCGTTCTCCATATGGATGCGCGTGATGCCGATACGCTTTTCGGCTCCGTCCACCGTGACCGTCAGATGGCCATGCTCGCAGATGGGCAGGTCAAACTGCGAGATCTGGTAGCCGGACGGCAGGTCGGGATAAAATAGTTTTTGCGGGCGAAAATGGAATTGCGGTGGATGCTGCAGTTGGTGGCAAGGCCCACCAGGCAGGCATAGTGCACGGCCTGCCGGTTGAGCATGGGCAGGGCACCGGGCATGCCGCCGCAGACTTCGCAGACATTGCTGTTGGGAGCCTGCCCGAAACTTGTGGGGCAGGAGCAGAAAAGTTTGGTGGCCGTAGCCAGTTGTACGTGGACTTCCAAGCCGATGACGGCTTCATATGCAGGCATGAAAAACTCCGTGAACCAGATGTTAGGAACGGCTGATGGTCGCGTCGAAATATTTGCCGACGCCGTACTCGCCACGCCGTGTAAAGCGGGCCGGATCGGGCCCGATGATCTGCATTTCCCTGTTTTGCCGCTGCACATCCAGCGCTATGCGCATCTCCTGGGTGCAGCCGGTAGAAAAAGTGGCGTCCTTGCCGGACCAGATGGGCGGGACCTTGCGTCCCATGAGGCGGAAGCTTTCTTCGATATCAGCAAACGTCTGGAAACGCCAGACGTCGATGAAGCCGCTCCGCTGTACGCGCTCCCACATGAACATCAGGTCGTCCCCGTCCATGCCCTCCACGAAATGCTCCGCAGGGTTCACGATGAGGACGTTGTCCAGACGTTTGCGCAGATCGCCCACAAAGATCCGCGCCAGTGAGATGGCGGTCTGGGTCTCGCCGGGGATGCTGCCGATGATGCAGCTGTAGAACATGACCGTACGGCCGCTCATGCGGGCCTCGCGCATGCGGGCGATGATGCCGTCGGCATGGGCCGCCACATCCTGCTCGGTCAGCTTCTTCACCCCCGGCGCATGCCGCCGCAGGGCCAGATGCATGTCCGCGCCGTCATGCCAGTAACAAAGGATGTCGCGGGTGAACTCACAGCTGGTGCCCAGCAGCATGTCGGCCGAGCGCCAGCCCTTGGCCAGGATGAGGTCAGCCTCTTTCCAGGCGCGGGAAAAGCTGATGGAGACCCGGTACAGGTTGAGCCGTTCGCGCGTCCCGTCACTGATGACCAGCAAACGGTGCTCGCGCAGATGGCGCAGCAGCTGGTTCTTGCTCAGGTTGGCATCACGGACGATATAGTCCATGCTTCAGCTCTTCGCGCAGGACAGGGTCCTCTTCCACGTCATCCATGGTGGGCGCATAGAAGAAAAATGCCGTCCTTGACGGCAAAAAGTGACACGATGCTGCATGCGCAGCAGCTTGCGCACCACAGCAAGATCGAAGACCACGCCCCCGTCGGCGTCGCACAGATACAGGATGGTCCGCGGCCGGGAGGCCAGCTCATCCAGATACCCTTCCAGCTCCGCGGCCTTCCGCTCCGCACGGTGGAACTCCTCTTCCAAAAAGGCCCCTGTCGGGAACGGAAGTCTCCAGCTCCAGCGTATAGGCGGAAAGGAACAGGTGCCGGACCAGGCTGCAGGCATCCAGGCGGGCCCGGGCGCTTCGAGCGTATCCGGCAGCGGTGCCTCCGGCATGCCTTCGAGGGCGGCACGCACGCTCTCCGAGCGCAGATCTCGCGCTGCAGGATATTGAGCGCATGCCGGCGCTGCCGCCAGGGATCACCATCGCCCAGCCCCTGGGCCAGGACGATGTTGGTCATGCGCTTGATGAGCCGCGGCGGCAAGAGCGTGTGCTGGGCAACGGCACTGCGGAAGCGGTAACGACAGAACAGCAGCAGCGCACGCCGCTGCATCCTATCCGTCACGAGGGAACGCACGAGGCGCACGAGGATGCGCCAGGCGCGGTTGTACTCCTTTTGCAGCCGTCGGGGCATGGTCGACTCACACAGCAAGGCGAACAGGGCGTCCGAACAGGGCAGGTACACGCTGCCGGGACCGCCGGCCACCATGAACCTCAGCTGTTCAGGACTGGCAACGATGTGCGGGTTGAGATCATGGACAAGGTTGTTGTCGATGAACAGATTATACAGCCATGCGTCGAAGCAGGCATCTTTTCCCAGCCGGACATCAGCCATGCGACGCGGCGTGTTTCCCTTCATGCGGGCCTCACTTGTGTTTGGCGCCCGATGCCATATCCGTCACGAAACCACGCGTCCGCAGACGTTCGAAAAACGGCATCTCCTTGCCCACAAAGCAGACGGCATCTTCCAGACCCGTCACTTCCACCCGGTCG
>ENA-OQHN01000731-OQHN01000731.1-human-gut-metagenome-genome-assembly--contig:-NODE-731-length-10825-cov-4.621051_pt1 | contig 10825 bp, 11 predicted proteins | sample MGYA00242564_ERZ504721 | MGnify/ENA primary metagenome ERZ504721 (study PRJEB26092, sample SAMD00036212) | human gut metagenome | host: Homo sapiens | study: EMG produced TPA metagenomics assembly of...
AGGAATGCGGATGAGCCAGCGGAATGGGGGAGTGAAGACGCGTGCGTTCAAAGCCGCGTTTCCCAAAGTGCTGCCGATTTGCATCAGCTTCTTCTTTCTGGCCATGTCGTACGGAGTGCTTATGGGAACCCGCGGGTTTTCGTTCCTGTGGCCGTTGTACATGAGCGCGTTCATCTTCACCGGTTCCATGGAATTCGTTACGGTGAATCTGCTGGTTTCCGCATTCAATCCGTTCGCCACGCTTATGTTGGCGCTGATGATGGGAACAAGGCACCTGTTTTACGGACTGTCCATGCTGGGGCGTTTCAAGAACATGGGGGGCGAAAAAACCGTATTTGATTTACGCCATGTGTGATGAGACGTTCGCGGTCAACAACAGCGCGCAAATACCGGCGGATGTTGACCGCGGCTGGTTCTATTTCTTCGTGTCGCTGCTGAATCAGGTTTCCTGGGTGGCTGGAGCGACGCTCGGAGGCATTGTCGGCGGGCGATTGACGTTCGACACCACCGGTTTGGATTTCGTGATGACCGCATTGTTTGTGGTTATTTTCGTGGATCAATGGTTGACAACGAAACGCAAAAGCCATATGGCGGCGTTGACGGGCATTGTGGTGCCGGTGATTTGCATGGCGCTGTTCGGTGCTGACAATTTCATGATCCCGTCGTTGATTGCCATGCTGGTGATGTTCATTATGTTGCGTCCGTATTTGGATGATTTGAAACCTGATGATGTTGGGAAACGTGATGATGCTGATGGTGCGGTCGAATCCGCTGCGGATCGTAACGAAGTAGGGGAGGCGCGGTCATGATCATGACCACATGGCAGGGCGTCGTCACTGTACTGATGGCGGTGCTTGGCACCATCATCACCCGTTTTCTGCCGTTCGTGCTCTTTCCCGAGTCAAAGAAACCGCCGCACATCATCGACTATCTTGGCAACGTGCTTCCGTATGCTATGACCGGACTGCTGGTGGTGTATTCGCTGAAAAACGTCAATCCTTTTGCTGGAAGCCACGGCATTCCCGAAGCGATCGCCATCGCCGCGATCGTCGTGCTGCACGTATGGAAACGCAACATGCTGCTCTCGATCGCCGGCGGCACCGTCGTGTATATGGCAGTACTTCAGCTTGTTTTTGCATGATTGTCTGTTTTGTAGGATTGCCCAAATCTGAAGTGAGTTTTATAGGGATTTTCCACAGTTGTTATTGCTGATATCCCATATCGTGAGAAGAAATGCGTTGATGCGATTGACGCGCCTACTCTTTTTTCTTTAGCCAATAAGGAGCTGTGTTGAGCGGCTCTGGCTGTATAGAAGAGTTATATCTAACGAGAGAGAACAATATGACTAGTGCAGCAAGCACTGCCAATGCCGCGGTTCCAGCGCCCGGCAAACTGGAGTTCAAGGATGATTACACGCCTAAGGAGGCGGAACGCGTCATCCGCAATTCGAAGGGGCTCCCTGTCGGTGTGAAGCCGAAGATGGTGTGGACGTGGCCGAAGGCCCTGCTGTGGGCCGCCATCGCCATTGTGTGCGCTATTGGTTGGGCTATTCTGGCGGTTTCCCGTGGCGAGCAGATCAGCGCCATCTGGTTCGTGGTTGTGGCATTGTGCTCCTACGCGATCGCTTACCGTTTCTACGCGTACTATATTCAGATCAAGATCATGCGTACCGACGATGCGAACGCGACGCCGGCCGAGCGCGTGCATGACGGCGCCAACTTCGAACGTGCCGACCGTCGCGTGCTGTTCGGCCAGCATTTCGCCGGCATTTCCGGTGCGGGCCCGCTTGTTGGTCCTATTCTGGCCGCCCAAATGGGTTATCTGCCGTCCGTGATGTGGATCATTCTCGGTGTGATTTCGCCGGCGCCGTGCAGGATATGCTCATGCTGTGGATCTCCGCCAAGCGTCGCGGCCGTTCCTTCGGTCAGATGGCAACCGACGAAATGGGCAAGTTCGGCGGCACTATCCTGTCGATCTTCCTGATCGTGATGACCGCCATCGCCATGGCATTCCTTGCGCTCGTGGCCATCAAGGCCATGGCTTCCTCGCCGTGGGCCGTGTTCTCTATTGGTATGACCATTCCGATCGCCTTGATCATGGGATGCTTCCAGCGTTTCCTGCATCGTAGCGTTATCGAAACCACGGTGCTCGGCTTCGTGCTGCTCGTGATCGACATCATCGCTGGCGGTTGGATCTCCAGCGTTCCGGCAATCGCCGACGTGTTCACGTTGAACGCCAAGGAACTGGTTATCGCACTGGTGATCTACTCCTTCGCCGCCGCCGCGTTGCCGCACTGGCTGCTCGTCACCCCGCGTGACTACCTGTCCACGCTAATGAAGATCGGCACGCTTGTGCTGCTCGTGCTTGGCATTCTCATCGCCAATCCGTCCGTGCAGATGCCGGCTCTGACTGAATTCGCGTCCACCTCCACGGGACCGACCTTCGCAGGCGACCTGTTCCCGTTCCTGTTCATCACCATCGCGTGCGGCGCTCTTTCCGGCTTCCACGGCGCAGTGAGCTCCGGCCTGACCCCGAAGGCTGTGGAGAAGGAAAACCAGATCCGCATGATCGGCTACGGTTCCATGCTGGTTGAATCCTTCACCGCCGTGATCGCACTGATTGCAGCCATCACCATTTCCCAGGGCGTCTACTTCTCCACGAACATGTCCGCCTCGCAGATCTCCACCGCTTCCGGCGTGACCCTGACCGCCACTTCCACTCCTGACGAGCGGGCTGAGGCCGCGGTCAAGGCCGTGGATTCGATGAAGGTTTCCGACATTGAAGGCAACCAGATGAAGGTCACTTGGGATTCTGTCGACGAGAACGGCAATGCCAAGACCTATGAAGGCGCCGACGCTTTGAAGCAGGCCGCTTCCGACATTGGCGAGAACACCATCGTTTCCCGCACTGGCGGCGCCACCACGTTCGCTATGGGTATGGCCAACTTCCTCAAGTCCTACCTCGGCGGTCATGACTCCATGGCCTTCTGGTACCACTTCGCCATCATGTTCGAAGCGTTGTTCATCCTCACCACCGTTGACAACGGCACCCGCGTGGCCCGTTATCAGATTGGTGAGTTGCTGGGCAACGTGCGCAAGCTGAAGAAGTTCGCTGATCCGACGTGGAAACCGGGCAACATCATCACCACACTGATCGCAACCGCCCTGTGGGGTGGCCTGCTGTGGGTCGGCGTGTGCGATACGAATGGTGGTATCAACGCCATGATGCCTATTTTCGGTATTTCCAACCAGCTGCTTGCCGCCGCATGCTTCATGCTGGTCACCGTTTGCGTGGCCAAGCTTGGCTATAAGAAGTACCTGTGGATTCCTGTTGTTCCTCTCGTTTGGGATGTGGCCGTGACCTTCACCGCCGACTTCCAGAAGATCGTCGGACCGATCAGTTACTTCGCCACCGCTTCCAAGTATCAGGCGCTGATCGATGGTGGCACTTTGGAAGGCGAAGCGTTGGTCAACGCCAAGGCCGCACTCTCCAATGCGTACCTTGACGGCGTGCTCTCCGTGTTCTTCATGGTCATGATGGGAATCTTCCTGGTCGTCGGCATCTACCAGACCGTGAAGATTCTTGCCAAGGGCAAGTTCGGTGTGGAAACCACGTCTGAGGAGCCGTTCGTGGAATCCGAATGGTTCGCACCGTCCAGCCTGATCGCCACCAAGCTCGAAAAGAAGGTGCAGCGCGAATACGCGGCCAAGAGCTATGAGCTGGCGCAGAAGGAACAGGCCGCAGCCTGATGCAGGGATTCACCACCATGGTCAGACGAATCTGGTCCGCATTATTGAAAGCCAAGGCCGGATTCGTCTGGTATGTGCGCGAATTCAGCGGAGAAGCGAAATACGACCACTATCTGGAGCATTTCGCAAGCGAACATCCCTGCGAAACCCCGCTGACCGAACGCGAATACTGGCGCATGCGAGAGGAATACGATCGCAAGCATCCCAACACCAGTTGCTGTTGCTGAAACTAACGGCCATACATAAACAATCCCCGTCTTTCATTTCGGAAGACGGGGATTGTTTTTCTTATATTTATGTTGCTTGCTTGCGATTATTCCTATACCGAAGATATTCGATTGCATGTTCCGCAATCAATATTTCGCAATCAAGAAGCGAGTCCCATGCTGTATTTCAATGTCATCACACGAATCGCGGACTGCGTTACTTTGTCTGCAAAAGCGGAATCAGCCGCGGCCTTCGCATTCAAACCATCCAAAACCTGCTGAACATAATCGAAAGCGCCAATGCAGGCAAGATCACCGCCGGCCTCAACCAATCGCACACCCAAATCACTCGGCTGAATGCCACCCAACGCAGTGGCGGACAAGGAATCCGAAGTGATGACACCTTGGAATCCGACCGTATTGCGCAAATAATCCGTTACCAAAGCGCTGGAGAACACGGCGGGATTATTCGGATCAATAGCCTGATAGGTGGCAAGCGACATCATCACCATGGAAGGGTTCGCCTCCAACGTACTGTTGAACGCGCCGATTTCCGCACCGTCCAACGTAGTGGTGGTATCAAGAATGCCGTCGGCGGTGAAATCGGTGTTGCCCGTCACCGAACCCAAACCAGGATAGTGCTTGATGGCGCTGCCTACACCCGAATCCGCCATGCCCTGAATGAACGCCTTGGCATGGTCGGCATTGCCGTCCGCATCAAGACCAAAATCACGATACAGTGCGCCGATCGGGCCATTGGAAGCCCTATCTACCGTTACCGTGCCCACCACCGGCGCCAAATCAACATTGATGCCGGCCGACTTGAGTTGGGAACCCCATACGGCAGCCGATTGCCGTAGCTGGTTGGTCGACATTGAACCCTGATTGGTGGCGGAAGGCATCTGGTCGAAACCAGCGCCTTGAAGATGCTGCACCAAACCACCTTCCTGATCAGTGGTCATCAACAGCTGATTATTGGCCGGCGCATACGATTGCAATGCGGATGTGGCTGCGGCGACGCCAGCCGTTCCCGAATTCCAATTGCCGATGATCAACACCGATCCGACATGCTGGTTCACGATAAGATCCTGCAATGTCGAAGGATCGGATCCCGCATACAGGGGTGCCATGACGAGCTGACCGACGCGCTCTGCAAGACTCATGGCATTGACTGCAGCCACGGCTCTGCCATGCGGCGAGTCGTCCACCACGCTTGGCACGTTGGATTTGTCAAGCGCATCATGTGATGCATCGGACTGCTGCGAATTGGATTGCTCGGATTGGTTGGAGCCAGCATTCAAACTCGCGCTGGATGAACACCCAGCGAACGATAGCGGCAGTGCGATGGCGCACAGTGCGGCAGCACAACGAGCGAAATGAACGTGAACTCTCCTCATAGTGTCATTATCTATCACATGCCGGTGATGGCGAATACGATCGCATAAGAAAAGAACGGGTGGATTCGTGTTCGTGAATTGCGTAAACATTAGGCTAGCGGCATAAAGCCGTTCCGTGCCTGTCGATAGGCTATTAGTATGTCTTTTTTTGATATGTTTGGTCCCATGTTCGACCCAGAAAGCGGTCCGAACCGCTCCCAAGGGCAGCGTGCCAATAAATCCGGCAACGATGATCCCATCATTCTCAATGTCGAAACCGATGGTGATAACACCGCCCGGTCTTCGGCGAACATGCCTCCAAGAGGTCCGTCCGGTCCGCGTATCACACGCCAGCCGAACCGTCCGCGCAAATCGTCGAACGGCAACAAGATTCTAATCGGTGTGGTGCTGGCGCTTGCCATCATCATCGGCCTGTTCTTTGGCTTGGCGCAGTTCATCACCGACGTCATGTGGTATGCGCAGCTTGGCTTCCAAAGCGTGATTTGGACGCAGTTGGGTACCAGGGTAGGCCTGTGGGTGGCGTATGCGCTGCTGATCGCCGCGGTCGGATTCCTGTCCGCGTCGCTGGCGATCTGGGCTCGCCCCGATGCTGCCGATGGTTCCACGATTCGTATTAACGGCGACACCATCGAAGTGGGCAAGGGCGTGAGCTCAAAGAGTGCACGTCGTGTGGCTGTGGTGATTTCATTGATCGTCGGCTTGATGTTCGGATCGCAGTTTAATGCGAATTGGTCTGAAATCCTGCTGATGTTCAACGCGCAGAGTTTCGGCACCACCGACCCGCAATTCGGCATCGACAATGGTTTCTATGTGTTCGTATTGCCTGGCTTGAAGCTGATCATGTCGGCAGTGTCGTTGCTGCTGCTTGCCGGCATCATCTTCTCCATCGTCACGCATGTGATGATGGGCGGCATCCGAATCACCATGCCAGTGCATGGTCGTGGACTGTTCCACATCACCAAGCGTGCGCGTAGACAGATCGGCATCTGGCTGATGCTCAACATGTTCGCATGGGCGACGAATCAGGTGCTTGGCGTGTTCTCCCACCTCACGCAGGAGGGTAGCCGCATCACCGGTGCCACGTATACCACGGTCAACGCCACGATTCCCGTCACCTTCATCATGGCTGCCATCACCGTCATTCTCGGTGTGATTCTCGGCGTGTGGATCATGAAGTCGCATGCGTTGGAAGGCCAGGCTCCGATTGCGGTGCGTGCTTCCGAAGCGCTTAAAGCGTGGAAGGTGCCGACCGTGGCCATCGCATCCGCCATTGTGGTGAGCTTGGTGCTTACCGTGGCATGGCCGATGCTGCTGCAGCGTTTCCGTGTGAATCCGAACGCGCAGGAAATGGAATCTACCTATATCCAGCGTAATATCGACGCCACCCGTGAAGCATACGGTCTGAACAATGTGAAGACCGAACAGTATCAGGCCACTACGGAAGGCGAGGCTGGTGCGTTGGCTGATTCCGCGGAATCGACCGCGCAGATCCGACTGCTCGATCCGCAGATCGTTTCCCCGACATTCAAGCAGCTGCAGCAATCCAAGCAGTATTACACGTTTGCCGATACTCTTGCCGTCGACAAGTATGAGGTCGACGGTGTGAGCCAAGATACGGTGATCGCAGCACGAGAACTTGACCTTGCCGGTCTTGACAATCGTAACTGGGTCAACGACCATACCGTGTACACGCACGGCTATGGTGTGGTGGCCGCCTACGGCAACAAGGTGACCGCCGACGGCCAGCCGAAGTTCTTTGAGGCGGGTATTCCAACCCAAGGCAAGCTCACCGAATCCGAACAGTACGAGCCGCGTATCTACTTCTCGCCGAACGCTTCCGAATATTCGATCGTGGGCGCTCCGGAAGGTACGCAGTCTTGGGAGTTCGATTACCCGACCGGTTCCGAAGGCGCCACCAACACGTTCGGTGGCAATGGCGGCCCGAAGATCGGTAATATCTTCTCCCGACTGCTGTATGCCATCCGTTTCGGCTCCGACCAGATTCTGTTCTCTAACCGTGTGAACTCCGAATCGCAGATCCTCTACGATCGTTCCCCGAAGGAGCGTGTGGCCAAGGTCGCGCCATACCTGACGCTTGACGGCCGTGTGTACCCGGCGGTCGTGGATGGTCGTGTCAAGTGGATCGTCGATGGCTACACCACGTCTGACGCCTACCCGTATTCGCAGATGACCGATCTGGGCGAAGCCTCCAAGGATTCCACTACGGAATCTTCGGCCACGGTGAGTGAGCTGGCTTCGAAGAACGCCAACTACATTCGCAACTCCGTGAAGGCCACCGTCGATGCGTATGACGGTTCCGTGGACCTGTACGTGTGGGACGAATCCGATCCGGTGATCAAGGCATGGCAGAAGATCTTCCCCGGCCAGTACCACCAGTTGTCGGAGATTTCCGGCGATCTGATGAGCCACCTGCGTTACCCGGAAAGCCTGTTCAAGGTGCAGCGAGAACTGTTGACCAAGTACCATGTGTCGAGCGCCAGCCAGTTCTTCTCCGGTGAGGATTTCTGGCAGACTCCGGTCGATCCGACCGAATCCCAGCAGGCTCAGGAACGCGACATTCTGCAGCCGCCGTACTATTTGACGCTGCAGACCGGTGGATCCAACGAACCGGTGTTCTCGTTGACGTCGTCGTATATTCCCGCAGGCACGTCAACTCGAGAGATTTTGACGGGATTCCTGTCTGTCGATTCCGATGCGGGCCACGAAAAAGGCAAGATCGGCGCGAACTATGGCACGCTTCGATTGCAGGAGTTGCCGAAGGATTCCAATGTGCCAGGCCCCGGTCAGGCACAGAACAACTTCAATGCGTCGGCCGACGTGTCGAAGGAACTTAATTTGCTTGAATCCGGTTCCACCAATGTGCAGCGAGGCAATCTGCTTACACTGCCGCTCGGCGGCGGATTGGTGTACGTGCAGCCGGTGTACGTCAAGTCTTCCGGTTCCACCAGTTTCCCGCTGTTGAAGAAGGTGTTGGTGGCCTTCGGCGACCAGGTCGGATTCGCCAACACGTTGGACGAAGCGCTCGATCAGGTGTTCGGCGGCAACTCCGGTGCATCCGCTGGCGATGCTGAAAACGTCGACGGCTCGACCAGTGGCAAGACTGATACGTCCGATACCAACGGCGATGCCTCCACCGATGGTTCTTCCGGAACCGACGGCACGGATTCGTCATCTGGAACAGACTCGGGCAATGACAGCAGTTCCGGCAATACCGGTAGTAGCTCCGGCACGATGAGCAACGGTCTGAAGAGCGCGCTTAACGACGCTTCCCAGGCAATGAAGGATTCCGACGCGGCCATGAAGAAAGGCGATTGGTCCGCTTATGGCGAGGCGCAGAAGAAACTTCAGGAAGCGTTGAACAAGGCGCTCGAACTCGAGCAGTAGTTTCCGCACAAGTTCCGTACGATTGCTGTTTGCATAAGGCGGGAGACTGGTTCCATATGGAGAACCGGTCTTCCGCCTTCTGCATATGCCCGGTATGCTCAAAAACATGATCGAGTATTCCTGCCGCATCGCAACGCAAAACGACATTCAAGCAATCACCGACATTTACAACGCTGCAGTCATACGAGGTGGATCATCGGCCGATATAACTCCACGCACATACGAACAGCGCAAAGCATGGGTTGAATCGCATCATGATCCGTACGCGGTGTTCGTTACGGAAAACGGTAGATGATGACGGAGAGAGGCGGATCATTGGATTCAGCGCGCTTTCCGTTTTCTACGATCGCGCAGGATACGACGGCGTCACCGATCTCGCCTATTATATCGATCCGCAATGGCAGGGCAGGGGAGTCGGTACATACACACTCACCAAACTGCTTGAAGAATGTCGAAAGCGTAATATGCGTAAGGCATGCGGCATTATTTTCGCAGACAATGCCGGTTCGATCGCACTGATGAAACGGTTCGGTTTTACACAGTTTGGCCTCATGCAACTGCCGCCACCGATTCCACCGGCACCATGCGTGACATGAGTTACTGGTATCTCGACCTGTAAGTACAATCTTTGCGGTTATCAAGACGAGACAACGTGGCGCAATATGAATGTGCGCAATCGTACGTATGAATGAATGGAACGATTTCAATGGCATCTGATTTCTGGCTGATCGCAGGACTCGGCAATCCGGGATCCAAATACGAAGGCACCCGTCACAATATGGGATTTATGGCGGCCGATCTGTTGGCCGAACGTTGGGTCGGTCAACTTTTCCGACCATAAAGGGCTTGCCATGCTCGGCAAAGGCGTGATGAACCTGTCTGGCCGTAACGTCAAATTCTTCCTGGCAAAGCCGCTCACCTACATGAACGAGTCAGGCAATGCGTTGGCTTCCATCAGTGCCTACTATCAGATTGAACCAGACCATATTGTGGTGATTCACGACGACATGGATCTTGATTTCGGACGTATCAAAGTCAAGGCAGGCGGCTCCGCAGGCGGCCATAACGGCATCAAATCAATTGATCGTGCCTTGGGAACGCCAAAGTATGCCCGAGTGCGCATGGGAGTCGGTCATGCGCAACGCGGCGCCCACGCCCACGACAACACGGTGAATTGGGTGCTGGGCGGATTCGGTCCGGATCAGCGCAAGCAGCTTCCGGAATTCCTTGCCGACGGTGCCGACGCGGCGGAAACCATCATCTTCAACGGCCTCGCCAAGGCTCAGGAGCAGTTCAATGGCCGCTGAACCGGTGCAACTGCCGACGTCAGGTTCGCTGGCTGGCATTCTCGACGTACTCGAAACCGATGAGGATTTTCGTGCGCTGATTTCCGATGAGATCGAAGTGCCGGAATCCGACATAGACCCCAGCATCACCGTTGGCGTTCCCGAAGGATTGCGTCCGGCGCTCGCTGCCGGGGCAGCGGGAACACGACCGGTTGTGCTTGTGGTGGCTTCCGGGCGCGAGGCCGAGGAAATGGTTGAGGCGATTCGTTCGTGGTATTCCGGCGATCCAAACGATGTGGCACAGCTTGAAGCGTGGGAAACCTTGCCGCACGAACGTCTTTCGCCTCGCGCCGATACCGTGGCGAGCCGTATGGCGGTGTTCCGCAGACTGATGCACCCTCAAGAGGGAAGCAAGCTGTTTGGCCCCATCAGGATTCTCGTCATGCCGGTGCGTTCCCTGATTCAGCCTGTGGTTGCGGGCTTGGGGGATGTGGAGCCGCTGGTGTTCTCCCAAGGTGAGGAGTTGGCGCTCGATGAGGCGTCGCATCGACTGGTGGAGAATGCGTATACTCGAGTCGACTTGGTGATGGATCGTGGTGAATTCGCAGTGCGAGGCGGCATTATCGACGTGTTTCCTCCAACATTGCCGCATCCGGTTCGTATCGAATTCTTCGGTGACGAAATCGATACCATCAAGGAATTCCATGCATCCGACCAGCGTACGTATGGCAGTGACATTCCGATGGTCTGGGCCACGCCATGCCGTGAGCTGCAGCTGACCG
>ENA-OQHN01000732-OQHN01000732.1-human-gut-metagenome-genome-assembly--contig:-NODE-732-length-10812-cov-25.651193_pt1 | contig 10812 bp, 10 predicted proteins | sample MGYA00242564_ERZ504721 | MGnify/ENA primary metagenome ERZ504721 (study PRJEB26092, sample SAMD00036212) | human gut metagenome | host: Homo sapiens | study: EMG produced TPA metagenomics assembly of...
AAACTCAATCGTCATGGCACATCACCTGAATACCAACAAACAGTTTATGATAGGCAACGGCATCCTTGCTTTTGCCGTAATATTCGTTGTCGTTATCTTCGTCTACATGAGCATGCGCCTGCAACGGCAGAAAGAGGGCGAACGCCACTTTGCCGAAACCTACAACATCACTTTGGTGAAAGGCTTTGCCGGCGATTCCATCTCCATCCTTCTCAATGACAGCGTGCTGGCAGACCGGCGCATCGGTGAAGAGCCTTTCAATATCGAGGTAAAACGGTTTGCCGAGCAAAGCGCACTGATGATAGTGGACAAGGCAACCGACAGACTTTCTCTGTTTGAGTTGAGCGAAAAAGGCGGTAACTATCGTTTTGAAAAAGACGGCGATGAAGTGAAGCTGTTGGCACAGTAGTCCGCTCCGTGCCTCTCCCACTATAATCGGCCTGTTTCAGAAGTCTGTCCTATACTTTCTCAGCTCGCTGCGCAGCAGTTGCGCCTTGCCATCCGTCATGCCATCAAGCAACGCCCAAAAGCGCTCGCCATGATTCATTTCACGGGTATGTGCCAACTCGTGCAGCAGCACATAGTCTATCAAGTGTTTGGGCAATAGAACAAGGAAATAGGACAGATTGATGTTTCCACGGGCGGAACAACTTCCCCAACGCCCGCTGCTGGAGTTTATTTTCACACTCTTATAAGAAAGATTATGTTGCAACGAGAGTGCATAAAGCCGAGGCGGAAGAATAATCTTGGCATTACGCCGCAAGGCTTCTTCAATCACTTTACGCAGCCAAGCCTGCAACTCCTTATTTGAGAAGTCTGCATCCGGCGGACAGATAATCTGCATTTCCCCCAGTTCCGAGCGCGAAAGGAAGCGGTCGCGTTCTCCGCCGACCAAACTCAACTTGAAGAATTCCGTATCAATCCGATAATCCAAATCAATCAGCGGACGGCTCTGCTGCTGTCGGGCGGCCCTCAACCGGGGACGCAGTTGTTCCACAGCATTCTTTACTTCTCCGATGGTTGTGCCCGGCGGAACAGTTACATGAATGGCATCCTCACGCGTACGAAAGGTCAGACGCCGAGCACGGACATTCACCCGTACCAGCAAACGTCCCAACTCCTTATCCTCTAAAACATGCTCCGTTGCCATCTGTTCTTTCCTCCTTGAAATAAGGACAAAAGAACGAAGAATCGTCCGAAAAAGCAAACGCTTGTCTACCAAAAACGAACAATGTGTTCAAAAGCGGACACCGCATTTCCTCCATTACATCCTAATAAACAAAGATTTATGCTTATGGCATGGAATTTGAATAAGAACCGGCAGCAAGAAGTTCCCGGTAAAAAGTCATAATCCCCTGCAACTTTTTGAGAGAAGACTACGTCTAACAAACAAGAACACTTAAAATACATTGAACATGAAAACATTAACAGCAATCATCGTATCAGGCATCTTCGCATTAAGCGCAACAGCCTGCACGTGCAACTCCGGTCTGTTTGGCGGAAAAACAGTCAAAGCCAGCAGGAACTATGTAACCAAGAATATCAAAGTAGACAACTTCACCGGTCTGAACCTGGCAGGCAGCCCGAATGTTACTTACACCCAAAAGGCGGGAAAACCCGAAGTAGAAGTGTATACTTCCGACAATATCGTAGACCTTCTGGACATCAATGTAGTTAACAACACCTTGAATATCAAGTTCAAGAAAGGTGTCAACGTATCTTACAACAAGCTGGAGATACGCGTCTCCTCCGAGACACTCAACAACATCTCCGTTGCCGGCTCCGGTAATGTAGAGTTAGCCAACGGACTGAAAACAGACAACCTGAAAGTATCCGTAGCGGGTTCGGGAGACATCGACGCGGACAACATAACCTGCACCGGCAATCTTAACGTATCCGTAGCAGGGTCGGGCGACATAGAAGGCAGCAACATCACTTGCGCCAATCTCACGGCATCCATAGCCGGTTCCGGAGATTTGAAGCTTGACAACGTATCGGCCGCCGGCACCGAAGCCTCCGTCTCAGGATCGGGCACGGCAATATTGACGGGAACTTCCCAGGAAGCCGATTACCGTGTAGCGGGTTCGGGCGACCTGTTTGCATCCGGTCTGCAGGCAAAACGCGTTTCGGCAAGCGTATCCGGTTCGGGAGACATCAAATGCCACGCCACCGACTTCCTGAAAGCACGTACCAGCGGCAGCGGAAACATCGGTTATAAGGGCAACCCGGAACTGGACTTCCCCAAGAAGGGATTATACAAGCTTTGATTCCACATATACTGCAGGGGGGCAACTTCCCGCTCCCCCAACAACAATAAAAGGGACGCTGCATCACGCGGCGTCCCATTTATCTTAGTTAGTTTCTATAAAATTTTGAGAGAATTGAAACTTCACAGCCTCTGTTTTTGTTTTAATAAAAGCACACTAACTATATTATATTTAAAGCAAATGAAAATGTTATTTTAAAAGCAAATGAAAATATCTACTGTCTGTTTTCCTTCTCCTTGCTTACACGGTGCAGACTATCCAATATCTGCTTCTCGTGCGTTGCGGCCCTATCCCCCGAAAGGGCGACCGACGGAGCGGAAATTTGTTTGCCGATAGTATCGGCGGCAGCTACCTCTCTTACATCGGCAAAGAACGAATGTTGCATCACATTGCCCAATGAAAGCACCACTGCCACTGCGGCTGCGGCTTTAAACAACGGCATGAAGCGCGCCGTCAATGTCATGCGCCTGGCCTTCACAACCGGAGCTTCAATCTCGGCAAGCACCCGTGCATCGAAATCCGCGCCCAGATGCTCTTCCTGCTGAAGTTGCTGATATACAAACAAATCCTTATAACGCGACAAGTGTTCGGGAACGTCCTCTTCTGTAAAGAAAGTACGCAACTGCGCTTCTTCCTCAAGCGAAGTCTCACACTGCCAATAACGTTCTAAAAGTTGTTCTATATATTTAAAGTCCATAACCTTCTATATCAATAAACCGTTGTTTAACCTTTTGCCTTGCCCTGAAGAGGTTCACTTTCACCTGTTCCTCTGTCAGACTCAGGACAACCGCAATCTCCTTGTAGCTCTTACCTTCCATATCCCTCAGCTGCATAATCAGCCGCTGCTTTTCGGGAAGTTCGTTTATCAGGCGGTGTATCAGAGCCATTCGTTCTTTATTCACCAGCCTTTCGTAAGGGCCCGATGCTTCGGAAGCCTCTTCCATATCGGGGGTAAGTTCCACCGCTCGGGCGTCTTTCCTTTCGCTACGGTCTATCGCCAGATTCCTTGCCACTGTCAGGCAATAGGCTTCGACAGAACCGAACTGCGTCCACTCGTCGCGCTTGTTCCATACCCTAATCAGCGTTTCCTGCACAACATCTTCCGCTTCCGCCCGGTCGGATGTAATCCTCAGGGCCAACCGAAAGAGCCTGTCTTTCAGAGGGAGAATGTCATTACGAAAACTGATTTCCTGCATCTCTAATTAATTGACGGTTCAGCAAACGGAAAGTTACAGTCTGCCACCACTTTTTTTTGATTTATTTTTTGATACGGGTTCCGCCATCACTGTTTATGGCTGAGGCTAAGGTGATTACAACTTCCGTGACTCCGGCATTCAAAGCCTCGAAAGAATTCTCCAGCTTGGGAATCATGCCGCCCTGGATAATCCCTTCGGCAACATACTGCTTAAATTCTTCCGGAGTAATCCGGGAAATCACGCTGTCGTCGTCATTCTCGTCGCGCAGCACACCTTTTTTCTCGAAGCAATATACCAGCGTCACGTCAAACTGTCCGGACAAGGCTTTGGCCGTTTCTCCGGCAATCGTATCGGCATTCGTATTCAGCATGTGTCCCTCGCCGTCGTGTGTCAGCGGGGCCATTACCGGAACAACGCCTTTATGGATGAGTTCGCTCAGAAACGCTCCGTTCACCTGCTTCACATCGCCCACGAAACCATAGTCCACCTCCTTTACCGGACGCTTTGCGGAACGGATCACGTCCATGTCCGCACCCGTCAGGCCGAGCGCATTCACGCCTCGTGCCTGCAAACCGGCCACTATGTTCTTGTTCACCAGTCCGCCATACACCATTGTCACCACCTTCAAAGTCTCGGCATCGGTGATGCGGCGTCCATTCACCATTTTGCTTTCAATGCCCAACAGGGCTGCGATTTTCGTTGCCGAACGTCCGCCGCCGTGCACCAGGACTTTATATCCTTCGATGGCGGCAAAGTCATCCAACAACTTGCAGAGGGTGGCTTCCTCTTCCACGATTTTGCCACCCACCTTGATTACAGTCAGTTTCTCTCTCATTATTCCAAATATGTGTATCCGTACAAACCGGAACGGTAATTAGACAAAAATTCCTTGCCTTCTTCCAGGGAGATGCGTCCTTCCTTTACCGACTGGCTCACCCAGGTCTCCAAAGTACGCACCAGCTTCTTCGGACTGTACTGCACGTAATCCAGCACTTCCGCCACCGTCTCACCGTCGATAACCTGCTCTATCGTATACCCCTTATCGCTCACGGATACGTGCACCGCATTCGTATCGCCGAACAGATTGTGCATATCGCCGAGAATTTCCTGATAGGCACCCACCAGGAACACCCCCACATAATAGGGTTCCTTACTCTTCAAGGAGTGTACCGGCAAGTAATGGGACACGTTCTTGGTAGAGATAAAGTTGGCAATCTTACCGTCCGAATCGCAGGTAATGTCCTGCAGGGTAGCCGTCCGGTCCGGCCGTTCGTCCAGACGCTGGATAGGCATGATGGGGAATATCTGGTCTATCGCCCAGGAGTCCGGCAGGGACTGGAAGAGCGAGAAGTTACAGAAATACTTATCCGCCAGCAGTTTGGGGAGACCGCGGAATTCATCGGGCGCATGCTTCAGTCCGCCGGCTATCTGGTTCACTTCGCGCATGATAGACCAATACAGACGCTCAATCTTAGCGCGGGTCTGCAGGTCCACGATGCCGTGGCTGAACAAATCGAGTGCCTCTTCGCGTATCTGCTGCGCATCGTGCCAGGCTTCCAGCATCCTGTTCTGGTTCAGTGTATCCCAAATGCCGTAAAGCTCCCGCAAGAGTTCGTGGTCATTTTCGGTCACTTCTTCATCGTCGTCCCATTCGGGCAGATTGGTGGTTTCCAGCACCTCGAATATAAGTACGGAATGATGCGCCGTCAAAGCGCGTCCGCTCTCCGTAATGATATTGGGATGGGGAATGCCGTTCTTGTCGCTGGCATCCACCAGAGTAGAAATGGAGTCGTTCACATACTCCTGGATGGAATAGTTTACGCTGCCCTCGCTGTTGGACGAGCGCGTTCCGTCATAATCCACTCCCAGGCCGCCGCCGATGTCCACGAATTCCACGTTGAATCCCATGTTGTGCAACTGCACATAGAACTGCGACGCTTCACGCAGAGCGGTTTTGATACGACGGATTTTCGTTACCTGGCTTCCGATGTGGAAATGTATCAGCTTCAGGCAGTCCTGCATGCCTTTGCTTGCCATGAAGTCGAGCGCTTCGAGCAACTCGCTGGACGACAGTCCGAACTTGCTTGCATCGCCGCCCGAATCTTCCCACTTGCCGCTTCCCGACGAAGCCAGCTTGATACGTATGCCGATATTGGGCTTTACATTCAACTGCTTCGCCATTTTGGCTATCAGCTTCAGCTCATTCATTTTCTCTACTACGAGAAAGATGCGTTTTCCCATCTTCTGCGCCAGCAAAGCAAGCTCTATGTAGCTCTCATCCTTGTATCCGTTGCAGATAATCAGCGAGTCGGAGTCCATATTGATGGCAATCACCGCATGCAGTTCGGGTTTGGAGCCTGCTTCCAGTCCGAGATTGAATTTCTTGCCGTGGCTGATAATCTCCTCGACCACCGGACGCATCTGATTCACCTTAATAGGATAGATAATAAAATTCTCCGCCTTGTAGCCGTACTCTTCCGCCGCTTGTCTGAAACAACAGGAAATCTTCTCAATCCGGTTGTCAAGAATGTCGGGAAAGCGCACCAGCATGGGCGCCGTCACGTCACGCAGTTGCAATTCGTCGACCAGGTCTTTCAAATCGACGCCGACGCCGTCTTTACGCGGTGTTACTACAACATGACCTTTGTCATTGATACCAAAGTACGAAGTGCCCCAACCTGTAATGTTGTACAGCTCTTCCGAATCTTCAATACGCCATTTTCTCATTTCTTGTTACTCTGCTGTTTTAGTAGTTTATTTATAAAAAAGGGGTACAAAAATACATATAAATCTGGAACATCTTGCCTTTTAGGGCGAAAAACACACATTTACAAGAGATTAAACGCCCAGCAGGCTACGCAACTGCTGCACGGACCCGGCAATCTGCCGTCTGCTTTCCAGATGTCCTGCATCGAAACGGTAGCGGGCTTGCACGTAGAAAGGGGCGCGTTTCTCCAATGCGTCCGCAATAAAGGCGCGCAGCTCCTCGTCCGTTTTTCCCTGCAGGATGGGGCGCTGATGGGTTGCCACCCGCAAACGGTTGAACAGTATATCGGGATGTACATCCAGGAACACGGTCTGCCCGCGCCCGTTCATGTAGTCCATATTGTCGAAGAAACAGGGCGTGCCGCCGCCGGTCGAGATAATGACATCCTCAAACTCGGACACCTCGTGCAGCATATTCCGCTCCAATTCACGAAAAGAGGCCTCTCCCCGCTCGACGAACAGTTCACGGATGGATTTGTGAAAACGTTCTTCGATGTACCAGTCCAAATCAATGAAAGGTACATTCAATTCGCGGGCAAAAGCCTTTCCCAAAGTTGTTTTACCGGCTCCCATGTAACCGGTCAGAAAGATACGTATCATAGTTGCTTACCGTTTGTGTACAAAGATAAGCAATTCTACAGTGAGACTACCTCACAATCAGCGGAAAATTTTAATCCGCTCGCTCAACTCCCCGAACTCCTTTTCGCCGGGTTCGGCAGTGGGCGTGCCAAAAGGCATTTCGGCTATCAGCATCCAGCTCTCCGGCAAGTTCCAGGTACGTCGCACCTCGTCGTCAATCAGCGGGTTGTAATGCTGCAAGGAAGCTCCCAAACCTGCGTCTTCCAGCATGGTCCAGACAGCCAGTTGATGCATGGCCGATGTATGCTGCGACCAAGTCGGGAAGTTTTCGCTGTAAGAGGGGAACGCATCCTGCAATTTCTTTACAACCGTCGTGTCCTCAAAATAAAGCACAGTGCCATGCCCGGCAGCAAAGCAGCCGTCAATCTTGGCTTCCGTCTTTGCAAAAGCCTCAGGCGAAATGCGCTGCTTCAACGTATTTTTTACAATATCCCATAGTTTCTTATGCTCGTCGCCCAGCAGCAGGACGATTCTTGTTGACTGCGAATTAAAGGCCGACGGCACGTTCTTCACCGCCGTACGGATAATATGCACCACTTCCTCATCCAAAACAGGAGAGTCGCTACCTATAGAATAATAACTGCGCCGGTGTTCCAACGCTTCTGCAAATGTTCTCTTCATATCTTTTTATTTTATTGTCTGTTCTTCTTAAGAATAAATGAGTTATATAAAATTACAAACTCAAGGAATTGGACCGATACTCTTTTTTTACTTCCCACTTCTCCTCAATTTAAAAGAACAAGCGAACGGAGCCGATTGTTCGCATTTGTGAAATATATTCGTACCTTTGCCGCAGTTATGAAAAAAGAGAAATTCTACGTTGTATGGGCAGGCGTCACTCCGGGCATTTATACATCCTGGACCGAATGCCAGCTACAGACCAAAGGCTATGAGGGGGCAAAGTTCAAATCGTTCGACACCCGCGAGGAAGCAGAGCAGGCCTTTGCCGCTTCACCCTACGATTACATCAAGCGCAATACATCCGTAGGCAGCACGCCATCCAAGCCGTCTCAAAATGCAGACGCTCCCTACCCCGCCGCCGTCCTTGAAAACAGCCTTGCCGTAGATGCCGCATGCAGCGGAAATCCCGGAGCAATGGAGTACCGGGGGGTACACGTTGCCAGCCGCCAGCAGGTTTTCCACTACGGTCCCGTGTACGGCACCAACAACATCGGAGAGTTTCTTGCCATCGTGCACGGCCTTGCCCTGCTGAAGCAAAAGGGCTTTGACATGCCTATCTACAGCGACAGCGTCAATGCCATCGGTTGGGTGAAACAGAAGAAATGCAAGACCAAGCTACCCCGCGACTCCAGAACCGAACAACTTTTCCTGCTGATAGAGCGCGCCGAGAAATGGCTGCGTGAAAACACCTACTCCACCCCTATCCTGAAATGGGAAACCAGGCAGTGGGGAGAAATACCCGCGGACTTCGGAAGAAAATAGCAGGGCGGAACACCCATATCCCCATGACAAAACCCTCGCATACACGGGGGATAATGTCGTTATGCCACTACAGAAACATCCTTATCCTTCTACTGAAACTTCGTCCCGCAATTGCGGGCCCGACAGCCCGCATACGGCAACCGTACGGCCCGCAGCCGGCAACCGGGGAGCCCGCAGTTGGAAAACGAGGTTTTGCATCAGGCTTTCCTATATTATACATGCGCCAAAACGACAAAACCAACGGGCAACAGTCGCATTAAAACGCAGAGATTGGGATGCTCCGCCCCTGAAAACAGAGGATTTTAACCGCTGTTAACACGTTCTGCGCCACACGCATTTTATAGCTGTATATAAGCATTTTACAACAGAAAAGAAGGGTAAAATGACGACAGAAAGTGACGACCAACAATTTGTCATCACGCTCGTCACCGTTGTCAACAGTTCCTCTATCCCTTTCCGGGAAAGGGATAGAGCGCTATAGGTGATGAGTGACGAGAAAAAACGAAAAACAACACAGAGGGGGTATTATCCCAAAGATTGCATATCATTCAGTTTTTTATAGTAGCCGTCTTTGGCAAGAAGCTCCTCGTGCCTGCCGCGTTCTACGATTTCGCCCTCGTAGAGCACGCAGATTTCATCCGCATTCCTGATTGTGGAAAGACGGTGCGCAATGGCAATCGTGGTGCGGGTTTTCATCAACCGCTCCAAAGCTTCCTGCACCAGACGTTCCGACTCCGTATCGAGTGCGGAGGTGGCCTCATCCAGAATCAGTATGGGAGGATTCTTGAGAATGGCGCGGGCAATGCTGATACGCTGGCGTTGTCCACCGGAAAGCTTGCCGCCACGGTCGCCGATATTGGTATCGTAACCTTTCTCGGTGTCCATAATGAAATCGTGGGCATTGGCTATCTTGGCAGCTTCCACAACCTGCTCCATGGTGGCATTCTCCACGCCGAAAGCAATGTTATTGAAGAAAGTATCGTTAAAGAGAATGGCTTCCTGATTGACGTTTCCTATCAGGCCGCGCAAATCGGCGATGCGCGCATCCTTGATATTAAGCCCGTCTATCAGTATCTCACCCGATTGTACATCGTGGTAGCGGGGCAGCAAATCCACCAACGTGGATTTTCCGGAACCGGATTGCCCTACCAGTGCGATAGTCTTGCCTTTGGGCACGGTGAGATTGATATGCTTCAATACCTGGCGGGAACCGTCGTAGCTGAAGCTGATGTCCTTGAATTCCACCTTGTCATCCAGCGAGACGAGCTGCTTCGGCCGGGCAGGTTCTTTAATGGGATTCTCCGCAAAGAGTATCTTGTCGATACGCTCCATGGAGGCAAGTCCTTTGGGAATGTTGTATCCGGCTTTGGAAAATTCCTTCAACGGGTTGATAACGCTGTACAGTATCACCAAGTAGTAAATGAACGAGGGGGCGTCTATAGTAGCGCTGTTGCTCAGAATCAACGTGCCGCCGAACCACAGCACGATAACGATGACGCATGTGCCCAGAAACTCGCTCATGGGATGTGCCAATGCCTGACGGGTGGCTACCCGGTTGATAGCATCGCGGTATTCGTTGCTGCACTTATTGAAACGCTCCATCATCTTGTTTTCGGCAATGAAGGCTTTGATGATACGCAACCCGCCCAGGGTTTCTTCCAACTGCGACATGGTATCGCTCCACTTTGCCTGCGCATCCAGCGACTGCCGTTTCAGCTTCTTGCCTACCGTGCCCATTACCCAGCCCATGCCCGGAAGCACCAGCAGCGTGAACAGCGTCAGCTGCCAGCTGATGGCTATCAATGTGCCGAAATAGGCTATAATCAGTATCGGGTTCTTTATCAGCATATCCAGCGAACTGGTAACGGATGTCTCCACCTCGGTAACGTCGCCGCTCATGCGGGCTATGATATCGCCTTTCCGTTCCTCGGAAAAGAAACTCAGCGGCAGGTGCAACACCTTATTATATACTTGCGCACGGATGTCGCGCACCACGCCCGTGCGGAGAGGAATCATCACGGCGGAAGAGGCGAAATAGGAGAATGCTTTCAGCAGGGTCATCACCGCCAGGAAGACGCCTAAAATCAGCAATGTCAATGAGCCGCCCTGCGAGGCTATCATCTCGGTGACGTAATAATAGAAGTTGTTGACCGCTATGTCTTTCATGTTGATTCCTGCCGCATCCCAGGGAATGAACTCGTAGGTCTTGGTATCCATCTTGAAAAGTATCTGAAGGATAGGGATAATCAGGGCGAAAGAGAATATGTTCAGAATTGCCGATAGCAGGTTCAGGAACAATGCCCATATCAGATATTTCTTGTAAGGCGGAACAAAACGCCGCAGGAGTCGGAAGAATTCTTTCATTCGGTCAAACAGTTAATTCATTACGTTCGTATCGGGCGCAAAGATAGCACAAAGCAGGGGGAGAATAAAACGAACAGGTTCTTTTTTTGCGCGCCGGGCGGATAAAAACCAGCCGATTGCATGTGAAACGACTGTTT
>ENA-OQHN01000733-OQHN01000733.1-human-gut-metagenome-genome-assembly--contig:-NODE-733-length-10807-cov-5.340075_pt1 | contig 10807 bp, 8 predicted proteins | sample MGYA00242564_ERZ504721 | MGnify/ENA primary metagenome ERZ504721 (study PRJEB26092, sample SAMD00036212) | human gut metagenome | host: Homo sapiens | study: EMG produced TPA metagenomics assembly of...
ATGCATTTATTGTGGCGTAATGGTAAGAAGATTGAACCGTTACCAAGATGCTGAATAGAAAGCCAGATGTGGCTGTTGGAAAGAGTAGCTGCAGTCAGACAACAAAATGGGAGGATCATCCGGCAGGGAAGTGCCGGATGGCAGATGGAGGGAGACAAAGATTATGGCGAAAATTGGTTTTATCGGAATGGGAAATATCGGCTATGCGATCATGCGAAGCCTGCTGAACAAATATAAAACGGAAGACATCACTTTTACGGATCTGAACCGCCGGAGAGTGGCACAGATAGAGAAAGAGACAGGTGTCAAGGCGGTTGACACAAACCAGGATTGTGCGGAAAATGCAAAATATATCGTATTAGCTATAAAACCGCAGTTTTATGACAATGTACTGGCAGATATCAAGGACCATGTAACGAAAGAAAATATTATTATTTCGATTGCACCGGGTATCACGATTGACAGTGTCAACGAGAAGCTGGGCGGTGACCGCCGTATCGTGCGTGCGATGCCGAACACGCCGGCGCTGATCGGCGAGGGTATGACAGGTGTCTGCTACGACAAGAAGCTGTTTGAAGAGACAGAAAAGCAGATGATCAGCAATTTCTTTGAATCTTTTGGTATGATGGAGATCGTTCCGGAATATATGATGAATGCGGTTGTATGTATCAGTTCCAGTGCACCGGCATACATCTATATGTTCATCGAGGCGCTGGCAGATGCGGGCGTTAAGTACGGCATGCCGCGAGATGTGGCTTACCGGATGGCGGCGCAGGGCGTTGTCGGCAGTGCGAAGATGGTACTCGAGACCGGCAAGCATCCGGGCGCGCTCAAAGATGATGTCTGCTCGCCGGGTGGCACGACGATCTACGCGGTCAGCGTCCTGGAGGAGTATGGTTTGCGGAATGCGGTTATCAAGGCATGTGACGCATGCTATGAGAAGTGCATCGACCTGAAATAGTGAAAAAAATGTTGAAAAAGAACCCAGAAGGAACCTGGACATAAGGGTGAGGAAATATGGAACAGAAAGTAGAAAAGCAGGCATCGCTGGAGCCCGTGCCGGTCAAACGTCTGAAACGAGAGTTAAAATATCAGGGAACCATCTTGAAAATGTACGAAGATACCGTCGAGGTAAACGGACATCAGGCAAAATGGGATTTTATCCATCATGACGGCGCGGCAGCGGTGCTTCCGGTTACGGAGGATGGAAAGATTCTCATGGTGCGTCAGTACCGCAATGCGCTGGACCGCTATACACTGGAGATTCCGGCTGGTAAGCTGGATTCGCCGGATGAGGCGAAGATTGACTGCGCGTACCGCGAGCTGGAGGAGGAGACGGGCTACCGTTGTGACCATCTGGAATATCTGATGAGCGTCAACACAACGATCGCGTTCTGTGATGAGGCGCTGGATATTTTTCTGGCACGCGATCTCAAGAAAACCCATCAGCATCTTGACCCGGACGAGGAGATTGAGATAGAGGCGTGGGAACTTTCCGACCTTTTGAAACGGATCTACGCAGGAGAACTGACGGATGGAAAGACTGTGTCCGCGATTCTGGCGTATGCCTGCAAAGCAGGACAGAAGTAAAAATAAGGATCAGCGAAGCACTGTAAGCATCTGTGATGAAATAAATATATGGATTAAATGCTGAAAGACGCATGAAGCTAACAGCATATAGAGGCAGATATAAAGGCATATTATAAAAAACACTGAATACAGATAAGGTAACAAAGGAATAGGCAGGGATTGCATGTGAAAAGGAGATTCCGGCTTCCGGCTTTAAGTACCTGGGATGTATCAGTGTTTTTTTGGATCCTTGGGATTGTATTGGGGACGATAGCAGCCGTTTGTTTTCAAATTTCGTCCGGGAGCGGACATGCCGGGCTGGAAAGTGTGCTGGCAGCGAGGCTTGGACAAGAAATAGGAGATCCATCGGGTGCCGGGTGGCATCTAAACGCCGGAATGAAGGCAGCCAGCCGGGGAACTTTGTTTTTTCAGGTTTGGCTGCAGCGGTCAGGGATGGCGCTGATGCTGTGGCTGGCAGGTATGACGCCGGTCGCATGCCTGGCTGCGTGGGGGGCTTGTCTCGTCTTAGGTCTGGAGCAGGCATGGCTGCTGGCAGGATTTACTGGCTGGGGCGGTTTTTGGGGACTGCCTGTATTTGTGGCAACGTTATTTCCACAGGTGGTGTTTTATATTCCTGTGTTCTGGCTGCTTCTTTCCTGGGCGCTTGCAAAGGAGAGGCGGATACGGACGGCTGGATTTTTAATCCTTTTATTGGTGCTGGGGATGGGAACAGCGCTGGAAGTGTGGCTGAATCCTGGTTTTGTATCATTACTGATCTCACACTGCCCATTTTAATGGGGCTGTCCGAATAAAAATATAATTCAAAATTTACAACATATGGGGGTGGAAAAAGTGGACGCACCATATGTTGTATTTTTATGTAAATCAGTCGAAAAATGTAGGAAAAGTGGGGAAAATTATGTTTGATTTTATGGGAAAATGTAGATATAATGATACCTGCGGACGATAAAAGCCCTGTTTGTGGAGAAGAAGGTAAGTTGCAGATAGGGTGAGAAAACCTCAGGAGAATGGATGGTTCGGATGGAGAAATCGATAGGATTACCGCGGAACGATATTTGTCCTGCAGGCTGGGGGGTTGGCAGAAAATGCCGTGAATAAAAGAATGGCGGAAATGGTTACGAGAATAGATTGGGGAAGTATGAGAGGGGAAGTAGACAGATTTGAACAGTACCTGCGGGAGGTAAAACAGGCATCGGAAAATACCGTACAGTCATATCGGAGAGATCTGATGCAGATGATTACTTATCTGGAGGAGAAAGAGATCCGGGAGGCGGCGAAGGTGACAAAGACCAGCCTGCATGGATATATTCTTCATATGGAAGAGCAGGGAAAGGCGGCTACCACCATTTCACGGATGATGGCGGCGATGAAAGCGTTTTTTAATTATGAATGTATGCAGGCATGCATCCGGCGGAACCCGGCGGAAAGTCTGCATGCACCGAAAGTGGAAAAAAAGGCGCCGGTGGTCCTGAGTGTCGATCAGGTATCAGCGCTTCTGGCACAGCCATCCGGGCAGACACCGAAGGAGATTCGGGACAAGGCGATGCTGGCTCTTTTATATGCGACCGGAATCCGGGTGTCAGAGCTTATAGGGATCCAGATGGAAGATATCAATATGAACATTGGATTTCTGGTCTGTCGCGACGGGGAGAGGGAGCGGACGATTCCATTTGGACGTTCGGCGAAAGCAGCGCTGGAGGAGTATTTGGAACATGCGAGAAACGAGCTGCTGCGTGGAAAGGGATCGGACTATTTCTTTGTCAACTGTACGGGCGGCGCGATGAGCCGGCAGGGATTCTGGAAGATTATCAAATATTACGGCGAGAAAGCCGGGATTGAGGAAGATATCACGCCGCACACGCTGCGCCATTCCTTTGCGGCGCACCTGATTGCGAGAGGTGCAGACATGCGGGCGGTTCAGACGATTCTTGGACATTCGGATATGGCGACGACGCAGATGTATGCGGCGTACCGGGAAGATTGAAAAAATATCATATAAATTATAAAAGCACCTGTTTTGTGAAAGACTTGACAAACAGGTGCTTTATTATATACTTTAGTGGTTTAAAGCGCAAACGTTTAACGCGGATGAGGAAATGTGAAGGAGAAAGACAATGGAGCAAGTACATTTAAAGTACGGAACGTCGGCGGTCGATTTTGAGATTGACGGTGCGAAGAGTGTAAAATACCTGTATGAAAATAAGATGCGGGTCATTGAAGATATAAAAGCAGAATTTTTGCATTGTGTGACGGATGGTGTGATTGGCACGAAGCCGTTAAAGGAATTGATTGCACCAACCGATCGGTTACGATCGTGATCAGTGATATGACGCGTTTCTGGATGCGTCAGGACGTGATTTGCGAGCTTCTGGTAAAATATCTGCACGATGAGATGGCGTGGGATATGACCAGATTGCGGTTGTGGTTGCACTGGGAACACACCGCAAGAATACGGCGGAGGATCGCAGAAAACTTGCAAGCGAGTTTGTCTACGACCATGTAGCGAGCGTGACTGACCATGACTGCGATGCGCCGGATCTGGTATACATCGGTACGACGTCCTCGGAACGCGTGTATCGGTCAATACGCTGGCAGTCGGCAGAAAGGTCATCTGCATCGGCGGTACGGTGCACCATCTGATGGCAGGCTACGGCGGCGGAAGAAAGAGCATCGTTCCAGGTATTGCTTCCCGTGAGACGATCCGCATGAACCATGAGCGTGCGCTGGATCCGGAGAAACCGATGACGGATGTGCGTGTCGGCAGCGGTCTGGTGGAGAACAACCCGATCAACCTGGATATGCGCGAGGCAGGTGCCATGGTACATGTTACATTCGGTATCAATATCGTGGTAGATACATCTTCCCGCCACAGCGGTTTATTCTGTGGTGAGTTTGACAAGGCATGGCAGGCAAGCTGCAGTTATGTACAGAAGGGATACGGACTGCCGATCGACTATCAGGCAGATGTCGTAATTGCAAGCTGCGGCGGTTTCCCGAAGGATCTGAATTTTTATCAGTCCACCAAGACGCTGTTTAACGCATCGAGAGCGGTCAAAGAGGGCGGTACACTCATTATGCTGGCGGAATGCCCGGAGGGAAGCGGTTCCAAGGATTTCTTCGACTGGATTAAGCCTCTCTCTAAAGGATGCCTGGATGAGGCACTGCGTGCGTCTTTCACCATCGGCGGCTATATTTTCTACGCAGCCTGCGAGTCCATCCGTCGTTCGAAGACGCTGCTTCTGTCTTCCATGGAGCCGGAGCTGGTTCGGGATATGGGCGTAAGATCGTTTAAAGATATGAAGGATCTGCTGGCAGAGGTAGACTTTAACGGAAAAGATGTATATGTAATTCCGTACGGCGGAAGCGTGCTCCCGCAGACAAAGGAAGCCTACGAGCGTATTTGCCGCGAGGCAGAGGAAAATGGAGGCGCGAAGTAATGAATATTCCGCTGCTAATTGTTATTTTATATGTGCTTCTGCTGTTTGGCATCAGTATCTATGTGTCTTACAGCCAGAAAAAGGATTCAGAGAACTTCCTTTTATATAAAGGGAAAAATAATGCGTTTGTCGTGGCAGCTAGTATCGCGGGTCTGGCGATCGGCGGCGCTTCGACGATCGGTATCGCGGAGAACGCCTTTACCGTGGGGCTGTCGGCAGGCTGGTATGATACAGCATGGGCGCGCGGTTGTTTCTTCTATGCTGGCAGTCTGCGGGGCTGTGAAGGTACTGAACAGTTACAAGAGTTTAAAGTAAAAAAGGAACGTCAAATCCAAGCGAAAACTTAGAATTTGACGTTCTTTTTGCATATTTATATTCGATTCGATGCTACTCAACCGTCCCGGCGTCTTTGATATAGGAAATGAAACTCTTCTTGATCGAGGTCACGATTTCTTTGCATTGTGTATATTCTTCGCTGTCGCTGGCATACTGCTCGTCGTAGTGCGGATCCAGAATGAAGATCTTGTTGCCGCAGAAGCCTAAGATGGTGCAGCCGTTTAAATCGCGGTAATGCGTGTCCTCAAATGCGAGAATGCGGAAGAGAAGTCCGCCTCCGTTGGCTTCATAGGCTGATTTTTTCATATACCTCGTAGGAATCCCCGCTCGGAACCATGATGAGTCTCGAAAATGCCTGGGATGGAAGTTTGAATGAAAAATCGTCGGTAATTACTTTGGAGCCGGTCAGCTCGATGGAGAGGTTGTCCGGGTCCTCCTGAGAAAAACTCACAACCTGTGCGGAATAATCAGCTGCATAAGACGGCGTCACGTAGAGAGCCGCAGCCAGAGCCGCGCAGAGGAATAATTTTGATTTCATCCTGAGATCTCCTTTTAGTCTGTCTTTTTGTTCCCCTATATAGAAGATAGGCTATGGAATCCATAGCCTATCTTAAACTCCATATAAATTTATTATATCACAGACGTCTTTAAAGTCAGCTGGAAATTTTATCCAAAATCATCCAATTCTCGAATCATTTTTTTCCTTCTGACAGGTTCTTCTGTGCGGTGGAAAGCATCAGTTTGATACGATTCAACTGATTGACTTCACTGGCACCCGGATCGTAGTCTACGGCGATGATATTCGCCTCTGGATGGCTGGCGCGCAGTTCCTTGATGACGCCTTTTCCGACGATGTGGTTCGGCAGGCAACCGAACGGCTGGGTGCAGATGATGTTCGTCGTGCCGCTGTGAATCAGTTCCAGCATCTCGCCGGTCAGGAACCATCCCTCGCCGGTCTGATTGCCGAGGGAAACGTAATGCTTCGCCATCGACGCCAGATCCTGAATTCGTGCAGGCGGAAGGAAATGTGTGCTGCGTTCCAGTTCGCGGCGGCAGGTGCGGCGGAAATACTCCAGCAGGGAGATTCCCATGTTGCACAGGTGTGCGGTGGAACGTTTGCCGCCCAGATTGTCGGCTTTAAAGTTGCTGTTGTAGAAGCAGTAAAGCAGGAAATCAAGCAGATCCGGCATTACAGCCTCGGCACCCTCGGCTTCCAGAAGCTCTACCACGTGGTTGTTTGCTAACGGGGAGAATTTTACCAGGATTTCGCCGACAATGCCAACCCTCGGTTTCTGGACATCGCGTCTCGGAAGTTCGTCGAAGTCATGGATAATACCGCGGATGTTGCGGTTAAACTCTGCCATGGATAAAGAGTGTTTCTGCAGCGATTTGATGCAGATTGCTTTCCATTTCTCATGCAGGGCATTGGCGGAACCGGCTTTTGCCTCGTATGGGCGGGTCGCATAGAGAACCCGCATGAAGAGGTCACCGTAGACAACCGCCTGCATTGCCTTGGTGAGAAGCGGCAGGGTAATCTTGAAGCCCGGATTCGTCTCCATGCCGTTGGCATTTAACGAGATAACCGGAATCTGCGGCATACCGGCGCGCTCTAAGGCACGGCGGATGAAGCCAATGTAGTTGGAGGCACGGCAGCCGCCGCCGGTCTGGCTCATAATAACGGCTGTATGCTCTAAGTCGTATTTGCCGGAGAGCAGCGCATCCATGATCTGACCAACCACGATCAGGGACGGGTAGCAGGCGTCGTTGTTGACGTACTTAAGTCCTGTGTCGATAGCGGTACGGTCGGAGTTCTGCAGCACCTCCAGGTTGTAACCACAGCTTCGGACTGCCGGTTCGATGAGGTCGAAATGGATCGGCGACATCTGCGGGCAGAGGATTGTGTAGTTTTTCTTCATTTCCTTCGTGAAATAAACACGGCTGTATGCGCTGGAAACGATCGGTTTATGGTAGTGGCGCATCTCGCGCACACGAATTGCGGCGATCAGGGAGCGCACACGGATACGTGCGGCGCCGAGGTTGTTGACCTCGTCGATCTTGAGCAGCGTATAAATTTTGCCGGAACGGGTCAGAATATCATTGACCTGATCAGTAGTAACTGCATCCAGACCGCATCCGAAGGAGTTGAGCTGGATCAGATCCAGGTTTGGCTGTGTCTTCACATAGGAAGCTGCCTCGTAGAGGCGGGAGTGGTACATCCACTGGTCGGTGACGATCAGCGGACGGTCAACGCGTCCTAAATGGGAGACGGAGTCCTCGGTCAGCACGGCAAAACCGTAGGAAGTGATGAGTTCCGGAATGCCATGGTTGATCTCCGGATCTACATGGTACGGTCTGCCTGCCAGCACGATACCGTGGTGTCCGGTTTCTTTTAACCAGGCGATGACTTCCTCGCCCTTCTTTTCCATATCCTGACGGGAGGCGATGAGTTCCTGCCATGCCTTGTGAGCGGCGGCGCGGATCTCTTTCTCCGGGATCGACTGATCCTTGGTAAATTCTTCGACCAGACGTTTTGTCAGGATTTCCTCATTTGTAAATGCCATAAACGGATTCCGGAAATGTACCTTGTGATCCGTCAGGGATTCTACGTTGTTTTTGATGTTTTCCGCGTAGGATGTGACCATCGGGCAGTTGTAGTGATTTCCCGCTTCCGGGGTTTCGTTGCGCTCGTAAGGAACGCACGGATAGAAAATGTAGGTCAGTCCCTGGCGGATCAGCCATTCGATATGACCGTGCGCGAGTTTTGCCGGGTAGCACTCGGATTCGCTCGGGATCGATTCAATACCAAGTTCGTAGATCTGCCTTGTCGATTTCGGGGACAGAACGGTGCGGTAACCCAGTTCCTTGAAGAAGACCGCCCAGAACGGGTAGTTTTCATACATATTCAGGACACGCGGGATGCCGACGGTACCGCGCGGCGCCAGATCGGCGGTCAGCGGTTCATAATCGAACATACGGTGGTATTTATAGTCAAATAAGTTCGGAATGTCTTTTTTCTGTTTGTTGCCGCCCAGCCCGCGCTCACAGCGGTTGCCGGTTACGAACTGACGTCCGCCGTCGAAACGGTTGATCGTCAGGACGCAGTGGTTTGTACAACCCTGGCAGCGTGCCATCGTCGTCTTGTAGGTCAGGTTTAAGATCTTGTCGATCGGCAGCATCGAGGTCGTCTTGGAAGTGTCGTAGCGCTCACGGGCAATCAGAGCCGCGCCGTAGGCACCCATGATACCCGCGATGTCCGGGCGGACTGCCTCACAGCCGGAGATCTTCTCAAAACTGCGGAGAACCGCATCGTTGTAGAAGGTACCGCCCTGCACGACCACGTGTTTTCCGAGATCGGAGGCGTTGGTAATCTTGATAACCTTAAACAGGGCGTTTTTGATGACGGAGTAAGCCAGTCCGGCAGAAATATCTGCGACGGAAGCGCCCTCTTTCTGCGCCTGTTTGACGTTAGAGTTCATGAAAACAGTACAGCGGGTACCGAGGTCGGTCGGATTTTTGGCAAAGAGCGCCTCCCTGGCAAAATCCTGTACGCTGTAATTTAATGATTTAGCAAATGTCTCGATAAAGGAGCCGCAGCCGGACGAGCAGGCTTCGTTGAGCTGTACACTGTCTACGGTGCCGTCCTTGATCTTGATGCATTTCATATCCTGGCCGCCGATATCGAGGATGCAGTCTACATCCGGCTCAAATGCCGCCGCTGCGTAGTAGTGGGAGATCGTCTCGACCTCGCCCTCATCCAGCATCAGGGCAGACTTTAAGAGCGCCTCGCCGTAACCGGTGGAGCAGGAATAAGCGATCTGTGCATTCTCCGGAAGCTGGTCATGGATCTCCTGCATCGCACGGATCGCCGTCGCCAGCGGGCTGCCGTTGTTGTTGCTGTAGAAGCGGTATAGAAGAGAGCCGTCCTCGCCGACGAGCGCCACCTTGGTTGTGGTGGAACCGGCGTCGATGCCGAGGTAGCAGTTGCCTTCGTAGGTCGCTAAATCACCTTTTTTGACATCATGACTTGCATGGCGGGTCCTAAATTTTTCATAGTCAGCTTCATCAGTAAAGAGGGGTTCCATCCGCTTTACCTCGAAATCCATCTTGATGCCGTGGGACAGCCGTTCGATCAGATCGTGCAGGCTGGCAGTCGTCTTCGGATCAGAGTTCATCGCCGCGCCGATCGCCGCAAACAGATGCGAGTGATCCGGGGCAATGATCTGGTCCGTCCCCAGATTCAGGGTGCGGATAAATGCCGCGCGCAGCTCCGAGAGGAAATGAAGCGGTCCACCGAGAAACGCAACATTGCCGCGGATCGGCTTGCCGCATGCCAGACCACTGATGGTCTGGTTGACAACCGCCTGGAAAATGGAGGCGGACAGATCCTCTTTGGTTGCGCCCTCATTGATGAGGGGCTGGATATCCGTCTTGGCGAAAACGCCGCAGCGCGCCGCGATCGGATAGATTGCCTTGTAATTTTTCGCATACTCATTAAGACCGGATGCGTCCGTCTGAAGCAGCGAAGCCATCTGGTCAATAAAAGAGCCGGTGCCTCCGGCGCAGATTCCGTTCATACGCTGGTCAATGCCGCCGGTAAAATAAATAATTTTCGCATCCTCGCCGCCAAGCTCGATGGCAACGTCGGTCTGCGGGGCATAATCCTTCAGGGATGTGGCAACCGCTACAACCTCCTGAACAAATGGAATGCCCAGATGCTTAGAAAGTGTTAAACCGCCGGAACCAGTGATGACCGGCTCGACGGTCAGTGCGCCAAGTTTCTCTTCACCCTCACGGAGCAGGTCCGCGAGCGTCTCCTGTATGTTTGCAAAATGACGTTTATAATCGGCGAAAAGAAGCTTACCGCCGTCTTCAATAATAGATACTTTAACCGTTGTGGAACCGATGTCGATTCCTAATTTTTTACAGGAATTCATGTACAATCGGGGCAGTGCCCCTTCCCTCCTTTGTATTACACATGTATTCGGCTATACTTTAACATAGAATAAGGAAGAAAACAATCGGTAGGGTGCGTTAAAAAGATGCTAAAAATGTGCAAAATTTGTTAATATCGCGCATAATGGGAGAAGGGCGTTCCTGTACAAGGAAAGGCATTTTCTGCGTGGAAAATACCGCTTTTTCTGAGTTGGAATGCAGCCATTACAGAACGCAGGCGTGCACTTTTGGAACCGAATGTGCCGTAAGATAACGTGGTGGAAGCGACAATATAATTTGACAAAGAATCCGCCGCTCTCTATAATGGAAGGAAAAACGGAAAAGGATGTGAATTATGAATTTTTTTAGAAAATTAGAGCGCAAATTCGGTCGGTTTGCGATCCCGAATCTGATGTACTACATCATCATGATGTATGCGGCTGGATTTGTGATGAGCCTGTTTAATCCATATTTTTACGTGCAGTATCTGGCACTTGATGCGGCGGCGATCC
>ENA-OQHN01000734-OQHN01000734.1-human-gut-metagenome-genome-assembly--contig:-NODE-734-length-10806-cov-6.018260_pt1 | contig 10806 bp, 9 predicted proteins | sample MGYA00242564_ERZ504721 | MGnify/ENA primary metagenome ERZ504721 (study PRJEB26092, sample SAMD00036212) | human gut metagenome | host: Homo sapiens | study: EMG produced TPA metagenomics assembly of...
GGTTATGATCGTTCCGATTCAGCAGGCAAAAGAGGGTGTTCTGGACAAGGCATTTGAGGTAAAAGAGGTTCTGTCCAACTTCCGTGTCAAAGTGGATGATTCCGACAAATCTCCGGGATGGAAGTTCAGCGAGTCCGAGATGCGCGGTATTCCGGTACGTGTCGAGATCGGACCGAGAGATATTGCTGAAAATCAGGCAGTTCTGGTTCGCCGTGATACGCATGAGAAGATTACGGTATCTCTGGATGAGATCGCAGCAAAGGTTGGCGAGCTTCTGGAGACGATTCACCACGATATGTTTGAGCGTGCAAAAGCGCACAGAGATTCCCATACTTATGTAGCGACAACACTGGATGAGATGAAGGAGATCGCAGAAAATAAGCCAGGCTTCATCAAGGCAATGTGGTGCGGCAATCAGGAGTGCGAAGATAAACTGAAAGAAGTAGTCGGCGTAACCTCCCGCTGCATCCCGTTCAATCAGGAACATCTGGCTGACACCTGCGTATGCTGCGGCAAGCCGGCAACGAAGATGGTTTACTGGGGTAAGGCATATTAATATGATTCCAAAACGGATAGAAATGCCGGTCCAGGTCGAGGAAATCCTGGGAAATCTGCGAGAACATGGTTACGAGGCATTTGCAGTCGGCGGCTGTGTCCGCGATGCGATCCTGGGGCGGATTCCCGGTGACTGGGATATCACGACCTCGGCGCACCCGGAGGAGGTGAAGCAGGTGTTCGGTCACACGATCGACACCGGGCTTCAGCACGGTACGGTCACGGTCATGCGTGATCATATCGGATATGAAATAACCACCTACCGGATTGACGGTGAATATGAGGATGGACGCCACCCGAAGGAAGTCGTATTTACTGCCGAACTGCGTGAGGACTTGAGACGGCGTGATTTCACGATCAATGCGATGGCATACAGCCACGAAACGGGAATTGTCGATATTTTCGGCGGGGCGGAGGATCTGGCAGCGCGCCGGATCCGCTGCGTCGGGGATGCGGGAGAACGGTTTACGGAAGATGCGCTCCGGATCCTGCGTGCCGTCCGCTTTTCGGCCCAGCTGGGATTTTCGATAGAGAAAAAGACCTGGCAGGCGCTCTGTGAGCTGGCGCCCTCCCTTGTCCATGTGAGCAAGGAACGGGTGCAGGTGGAGTTGACAAAAACACTCCTGTCCGACCGCCCGGAATTTATCTGGAAAACGGAGGCGGCAGGACTGGCACCGTACATTTCAAAGACATTTCCGGAGGTATTTGCGGCGTGGAAAAAGCAGAAAAGCTGTGCAAAGCAGAGGTTGGAAGAGAAGGTATATTCGAAGAATGTGCCAGCTGCTGACAAGGATGCGATCAAAACGGAAACGGTAGCGCAGCAGGGGCACATGTTCGTGAAACATGAATGTGAGACAGACATGGCGGGGGAAATTTCTGCTGCTGCGGCACATCTGCCAGCAGAAAAAGCCTTGCGCTGGTCGTATTTTCTTGCCCCGGCGGGCGAGGAAACTTGTGTCCGGGTTCTGAGAGAACTCAAGATGGACAACGACACGATCGATAAGGCGAAGATTCTGAGCCGTTTTGCATTCACGCAGATGGAACCGGAGGAAAGCGCTGTCCGCCACGCGATGAGTGCGATGGAAGATACGGTCTTTGACTGGCTGCTTCTCCTTCAGGAAGTTCTGATGCCGGAGCGCATGGATGCGGTGGAAATGGTTCGCTCACTTGCAAGTCAGATCCGGGAGCGCGGTGACTGTATCCGTCTTAAAACTCTGGCGGTAACCGGAAAAGACCTGATTCAGGCAGGCATCCAGCCGGGACCGGCGCTTGGAAAAACGCTGCATCTTCTCTTTGAAAAGGTGCTGGAGAATCCGGCTTGGAATGAGAAAGAGCGGCTTCTGGCTGAGGTGGAAGTGTTGAAACAATCGCAGAATGCGGGAACCAGTAAAGCATAAGAAGATTAATAAATAAAAAGAGAAAAGAGGCAAAATCGTTTGGAACCGGCAGGACAAGCCGGACAAACGATTTTGTCTCTTTTTCTTTTGCTTTTTTAACAACAATAGTTTCAATCAGAGGATGATTAAAAGAGTTATCCCAATTTCTTATACTCCCTGAAAAACAGCGCCGCCGTCGTCGCCACCGCAATCGTGTCTGCCACCGGTTCTGACACGAATACGCCGAATACCGGATTTGACACGAAATGCGGCAGGATAAAGATCAGCGGAATCAAAAGCAGCACTTTCCGGAGCAATGCCAGAAAGACGGATGTTTTCGCATTTCCAAGGGCAATAAAAGTCTGCTGGCAGGCGAGCTGGACGGCAAAGAGCAGGGAAGCTGCCATATAGATCCGGAGCGCCCAGATGGTATAGCTGGCAAGATCTGCGTCGCTGGTAAAGATGGAAATAAAAATCTGTGGAACCAGCATACATAAGAGCCAGAGCAAGGTGGAATAGCAGGCTGCCGAGCGCAGAAGCAGGTGAAACGCTTTTTTCACACGGTCGATATTTTTTGCTCCATAGTTAAAGCTGATGATCGGCTGCGCGCCCTGTGTGAGCCCCTGCAGCGGCAGCATGGAAAACTGCATGACGCTGGAAAGAATCGTCATCGCGCCGACCGCGGTATCGCCGCCATATTTCAACAGGCTGGTGTTAAAGCTGATGGACAGTGCACTTTCTGTAAACTGCATGATAAACGGCGCCAGTCCGAGCGCCAGGCATGGCAGGATAAATTTCTTCTGCGGGCGCAGGTTGCGGAGCCGTATCCGCAGGGTACTATGCGTTCCGGTCAGAAAACGCAGAATCCAGATACAGGAAATACCCTGTGAAAGGATGGTTGCAAGTGCCGCACCGCGCACATCCAGATGCAGTCCGAAGATAAAGATCGGATCGAGGATGATGTTGCAGAGAGCGCCGATGGCAACGGTAATCATGCCGGTTTTGGCATAACCCTGTGCGTTGATAAAGGCATTGAGTCCGAGCGCCATCTGGACGAAGAAAGTGCCGCAGACGTAGATTTTCATGTAGTTCCAGGCGTAGAGAATCGTCTTCTCACTGGCGCCGAACATCAGGAGGATCGGGCGCCCAAAGCCAAGAAACAGGGCGGTCAGGAGGAGCGAAATGACGGTCAGCATGAAGGTACAGTTGCCGAGTACCTTTTCAGCGGAATCCTTGTCGCCTTTTCCCATCAGGATCGACGCCTGCGGGGCACCGCCCATGGCGGCGAGCGCGGCAAAAGCGGAAATGCACATGATAATCGGCATTGTGACGCCGACGCCGGTCAGGGCGCTGGGACCGATGTCCGGGATATGGCCGATGTACATGCGGTCAACCATATTATAGAGAACGTTGATGATCTGTGCGGCAATTGCCGGGAGCGCCAGTTTAAAAAGAAGTGACCCGATCGGCGCACTGCCGAGATCAGCTTCACGGGATGATGCTGAGCCTGAATGCGGGCGCGTATTTTCATCATTGGAACGATGAGCGGATTGTATGGACAACGAGAGACCTCCTTTTCATTTACAGTAAAATATATTATTTGATTTTTTGCCTGATTGTTGGGACAAATAGCCAGACCGCTTTTTTATCCCAATGTGAATCATTGTAACATACTGTCAAAATGATGGCAATGAACAGAATTTCGTAATCACTCCACATTGGCGATTGTGTGTTATAGTTTGTGCACTGTGTTTCAAATCTGCGATATTTATGCATAAGCATATTTGTAAGCCCCCTCTCATAGGTTAGGAGTAGCAGGCTGGGTGTCTGATGTGCATATTTGCATAATCGTGTGAATGTTGCAATTAACATAGCTGTCAGCAGCTGTGGCCCGGCGTGAAAATGTGCTGTCCGCATTCTTTTGGGAAATGGAAAGGCGGGTAGCCGGATAGAGGCAGGAGGGGGAAGTTGTGAACGAGAGAACAACCGAGGTGCTGGAACAGTATGAACTGGAAGTGCAGTCGAAGCGCCGTGGAAGAGGCGCGTGGATCTGCGAGACGAGTCAGGGGTTAAAACTCCTCCGGGAATATAAGGGGACCGTCAAACGTCTTGAATTTGAAGAACAAATCATGAATGTTCTGCAAAATCAGAAAACATGCCGGACCGATCAGTATATGCGGAACCGGGAGGGCGAGCTTTTGTCGGTGGCGGAGGATGGAACGCGGTGTGTTGTGAAGGAATGGTTTTCCGGGCGCGAGTGCAGTGTGCAGAGCGAGGCGGAGGTAGTCCGGGCGGTCGGGCAGATCGCGAAGCTGCACCGGACATTGCGCGGCATTGCGATCGATGAGTCGTGGAATCTGGGGTCAATTCTCACGCGTCCGGCGGTGGCGGAGATGGAGCGCCACAACCGGGAACTTGTCCGTACGCGGAATTATATCCGGAAAAAACGGCGTAAATCGGATTTTGAGAGGGCAGTCAGCGGAAGCTTTGCCATCTTTTATGAGCAGGCGCAGGAAGCAGCAGGCGGGCTGAAAGCGCAGATCGAGCAGGACGGCGAGCCGGAAAACTATTTGTGTCACGGGGATCTGAACCAGCATCATATTTTATTGGCAGAAGAAAATGAGATGGCGGTGATTGAATTTAACCGGATGCACCGGGGCGTCCAGGTCGAAGACCTGTATCATTTTACGCGTAAAATATTGGAAAAGCATGGCTGGGATTTGCGTCTGGGGATGCGGCTGCTGGAGACGTATGATCGTATTCTGCCGTTGAATGCACAGGAGCGGACATACCTCTATTACCTGTTTTTATATCCGGAAAAATACTGGAAACAGTTAAATTTTTATTATAATGCAGGCAAGGCGTGGATTCCAGTCCGCAGCATTGAAAAACTGCAGAAGCTGGAAGAACAGCAGACGGCGCGGAACCTCTTTCTTGAGGCAATCCGATAAGAAATGTTGATTTACATATGCATATAAATTCTTTAGTTAAGCGTATTCGATACATCATGGAGAAACTTTGAAAAGAGAAAAAATAAAGACAAAGAATAGTAACCGAAATTCTCTTTATTTTTCAGAATAATTATACTATAATGGAGAAAAAGAAAGTCATCCTAGAAGAAAGCAGGGGGTAAGTGAATCATGAAGGATTACATGACGATTTACAAAGAATGGCTGGAAAATCCATACTTTGACGAGGCAACGAAAGAGGAATTGCGCGCCATTGAGGGCGATGAAAATGAGATTAAAGAGCGTTTCTATATGGATTTGGAGTTTGGTACGGCAGGACTGCGCGGCATCATCGGTGCAGGTATTAACCGGATGAATATCTACACCGTCCGCCGTGCGACCCAGGGACTGGCAAATTACATCATCAAGCAGGGCGGCGCGGCAAAAGGCGTGGCGATCGCATTTGACTCCCGTCATATGTCCCCGGAATTTGCCGAGGAAGCAGCGCTGACACTGGCGGCGAATGGCATTAAGGCGTACCGGTTCGAGACGCTGCGCCCGACGCCGGAGCTTTCCTTCGCCGTCCGCGAGCTTGGCTGCATCGCCGGCATCAACATCACCGCCAGCCACAACCCGCCGGAGTACAACGGCTACAAGGTTTACTGGGAGGATGGCGCACAGTTTACACCGCCGCATGACAAGGGTGTGACTGAGGAAGTTATGGCGATCACCGATCTTTCCACCGTTAAGACGATGGGAGCACAAGAGGCAAAGGCAAAAGGACTCTATGAGGTCATCGGTGCAGCGATCGACGACAAATATATTGCACAGGTCAAGGCACAGGTAGTCAATCAGGGCGCGATTGACCGCATGCAGGATCAGATCACGATCGTGTATACACCGCTTCACGGCACGGGCAATATCCCGGCACGCCGTGTGATGAAAGAGCTTGGATTTACCCATGTATATGTGGTTCCGCAGCAGGAGCTTCCAGACGGCGATTTCCCGACCGTCAGCTATCCGAACCCGGAGGCAAAGGAAGCATTTGAATTGGGACTGGCTCTGGCAAAAGAGAAAAATGCAGACCTCGTTCTGGCAACCGATCCGGATGCCGATCGTCTGGGCGTGTATGTCAAAGATACTAAGTCCGGCGAATACATTCCGCTGACCGGCAATATGTCCGGCTCCCTGCTCTGCGAGTATGTGCTCAGCCAGAAACAGGCAAACGGCAAGATTCCGGCAGATGGACAGGTTGTTAAATCCATCGTTACGACGAATCTGGTAGATGCAGTTGCGAAGAATTACGGCGCAGAGCTCATCGAGGTTCTGACCGGATTTAAGTGGATCGGCAAACAGGTTCTCAAAAAAATGAGCAGGAAAGGCAAAAGGAACCTATCTGTTTGGCATGGAAGAGAGCTATGGCTGTCTGATCGGTACATACGCACGCGATAAAGATGCCATTTCCGCGACCGCAGCACTCTGCGAGGCGGCTGCCTATTACAAGGAAAAAGGCATGACGCTGTGGGATGCGATGGTCGAGATGTACGAGAAATACGGCTATTATAAAGATGAAGTGAAGTCCATCGGCTTAAAGGGCATTGAGGGACTGGCAAAGATTCAGGAGATCATGGAATATTTCCGCGCCCACACACCGTCCGATTTCGCCGGACATAAAGTGCTGGCTGTCCGCGATTACAAGGCAGATACCGTCAAGGATCTGGCAACCGGCGAGGTAAAACCGACCGGACTTCCATCCTCCAATGTTCTCTACTACGAACTGGAAGACAACGCATGGCTCTGCGTCCGCCCGTCTGGAACCGAGCCGAAGATCAAGTTCTACTACGGCGTGAAAGGTACCTCCCTGGAAGACGCGGCAGCGAAATCAGAGAAGGTAGGCGAGTCTGTGATGGCGATTGTCAATGGACTGCTGTAGAAAAATAAAAAGAAGATGTGAAATAAGTCCCTAAAAGAAATAGGACCATTCGTTCATGCGAAAGGTCCTATTTTTGTGCTATTTTGTTCTTTTAATTCTTTCAACGCCGCTGCAAATTTCGACGAAACCGCAGTAGGATTTCCTCTCAGCAGCCCGCGGCGGTAGAAGGCATGGAGCTTTTTAGCCGGGCGCAGGGACTGGCGGCGGTGTTTGAGTTCTTCTAACCGGGTGCTCAGGCGGGTGAGGCGGTTGTCGAAGGCGATGCGGGCATCGACTTCGGTGCGGACTTCGGCAATGCGCTCGTTGACGCGCTGTTTGGCAGCTTCGATGCGTTCTGCGTTTCCTGCTTTGGCAGCTTCGATGCGGGAGGTGGTTTCTTCTCGAACATCGGACAGGCGTTTTTCGGCGAGTGCCTTGGTCTCAGCCAGGCGCTCTTTGTGTTCGGTGGCAGCCGCCTGCAGCTGTCTGGCAGTCTCGGCGCGTGCGGTTGCCAGGCGTTCTTCGGCGTCACTACGGACGGCGGCAAGTCTGCGGGCGGCTTCTGCCTGGGCGGCTGCCAGTTTTTCGGCTGTTTCTTCACGGGTCAGGGCGCCGCGCTCAATGGCTTCCCCACGCAGCAGCTCGATCTTGGACTGGAGCTCTTCGATATCGGCTTTGAGCTTCGTCATAGCTTCCAGCGTATGACCCAGAGCCAGGGCTGCCTTGATGGATTCGTAAGCATCGGCGGTGAAAAGAACGCTGATGACGAAATCGCAGATGAGCAGGATAACCGGAGGAACCGCAAGCACAGTGCGGGCGATCGGATCATGGATGACATCGGTCATAAGGATCGTCAGAAATCCCCATGCGATCGAGGAAGTCAGGCAGATATAGCCGTGCAGCTGGAACGGCTGGCTGCTGTAATCCCAGTAGCGGACCTTGAATAGGCGTTCCATGACGGCGCCGGTGACATATTCAAGCGCCGTGGCGGCGATAAAACCGGAAATATAGACGAGCGGCAGGCTGTCCCGCACCGGCAGAGACACCCAGAGCATCATCACCGCGCCGGAACCGTAGAGCGGCAGCATCGGAAGCCGCAGAAATCCGCGGTTGACGAGCCGTTTCTGTTTCAGGGAAACATAAGTCGATTCGAAAATCCACCCTAAAAAGCAGTATACATAGAAAAAAGCTAGCCATTGGTACCAGGTATAGGTATACATAAAACCTCCTTTAGAAAATCAAGTCATTTTCTCATTGGTTGAAAAACGTATCTAAAATGAAGTTGTTTCTTATCTTACTATATAAATCTAGAAAAGTTCAAGGCATCTGGGTAAAAAAAGATAATTCCAAAATCTCCGCTTGCCACAAAAGCACGCTTCGTGTACAATAAATCGAAGTCGGCTCTGCCACAGACAGCAGGCAGACGTACAGAAAGCAAATCTTATATGAAGTGGAGTTGTTTTCCAGGATAAAATTTGCAGAAAAACAAAGAACAATTCAACAAATACAAACAATTTACAATAAAAAGAAAAATAGGAGAGGTACACACGTGAGTATACTGAATGTAGAACATTTAAGCCACGGTTTTGGTGACCGGGCGATTTTTCAGGATGTTTCGTTCCGCCTGTTAAAGGGTGAGCACATCGGCCTGATTGGGGCTAACGGCGAAGGAAAGTCCACCTTTATGAACATCATTACCGGCAAACTCATGCCTGACGAGGGCAAGGTGGAGTGGGCCAAAAACGTGAGGGTCGGTTATCTGGACCAGCATGCTGTGCTGGAAAAGGGCATGACCATCCGTGATGTGTTAAAGAACGCCTTCGCTTTCCTTTTTGAGATGGAAGAGCATATGAACCAGATTTGCGATAAGATGGGGGAGGCCGGCGAGGAAGAGATGGCCGCCATGATGGATGAGCTGGGAACCATACAGGACCTTCTCATGGCCCATGATTTCTATATCATTGATTCCAAGGTGGAGGAGGTAGGACGGGCCCTTGGCCTGGCCGACATAGGACTGGACAAGGATGTGACGGAACTCTCCGGAGGCCAGCGCACCAAGGTGCTCTTAGGCAAACTTCTGTTAGAGAAGCCGGACATTCTTCTGTTGGACGAGCCTACCAACTACCTGGATGTACAGCACATTGACTGGCTGAAACGCTACCCTGCAGGAGTATGAAAATGCCTTCATCTCATCTCCCATGACATTCCCTTCCTCAACAGTGTCATCAACCTGATTTACCATATGGAAAACCAGAGACTGGACCGTTATGTGGGCGATTACGACAAATTCCAGGAGGTCTATGCGGTAAAGAAGGCACAGCTGGAGGCTGCCTACAAACGCCAGCAGCAGGAAATCGCAGATCTGGAAGACTTTGTGGCCCGCAACAAGGCCCGTGTGGCAACCCGGAATATGGCCATGTCCCGGCAGAAGAAGCTGGATAAAATGGAAGTCATTGAGCTGGCAAAGGAGAAGCCAAAGCCTGAATTCCATTTCCTGGAAGCCCGTACCGCAGGAAAATACATTTTTGAGACAAAGGATCTTGTGATCGGCTATGATGAGCCTCTTTCCCGGCCTTTAAACCTGGTGATGGAGCGGGGACAGAAGGCTGTGCTGGTAGGTGCCAACGGCATCGGAAAGACGACCCTTTTAAAGAGCATCCTGGGACTGATTCCTGCCTTGTCCGGTTCCGTAGAGCTGGGAGATTACCTGTCCATCGGATATTTTGAACAGGAAATGGCTCCCGGCAATACGACTACCTGTCTGGATGAGATCTGGAAGGAATTCCCGTCTTATACCCAGTATCAGGTGCGCTCTGCCCTTGCAAAATGCGGTCTGACCACAAAACACATTGAAAGCCAGGTCCGCGTATTAAGCGGCGGTGAACAGGCCAAAGTGCGCCTGTGCAAACTGATCAACCGTGAAACCAATGTCCTTCTTTTAGACGAACCTACTAACCATCTGGATGTAGACGCAAAAGAAGAATTAAAACGTGCCTTAAAGGCTTACAAAGGAAGCATCCTTCTCATCTGCCATGAACCGGATTTTTATGAAGGTCTGGCTACAGATGTATGGGACTGCAGAGACTGGGCACTGCGTTTATCATGATCTTACCATGATCATAGAAGGCTGCTTTCAGATCATTTACTATGAAAGTCCCGGACGGCAGCCGCGAATGAGCCATGCTTGCATGAGCGAATTCACGGGTATCGGACGGGCAAGCCGGTATGAGCAAGGAGCGCGATAGCGCGGATTGCGAATGCTGGCGACGATTGCGGGAGCACCAAAGGTGCGGAGCAATCGGCTTTCATGAATGGTGATGCCTGCGTCAGCAGGCATGTCCGTTTAAATTGAATGACCTGAAAACAGCCTTCTGTTATTTCTGATTATCTTTTATTTTTGGGAAATATCTTCAATAAAACCTTCTCCGAATACCTCCTTCACATCACTTACAATAAGAAACGCCTGCTTGTCATATTCCCGGACAATATCCCGAAGCCAGATGATCTCTTTTCTGGGAACAACACAAAACAGCATGTCCCTTTCTGTTCCGGAATACATTCCTACTGACTTTACAGCAGTAACACCTCTCTCCATATTTTTCATGATCGAGCCTGCGATCTCTTTACTGCGTTCAGAAATAATGATCGCAAGCTTTGAAAAATTCAGACCGTCTAAAATTCCATCTGATACGCGGCACACTGCATAGATCGCTATCATCGCATACAATGCTGATCCCAGTCCAAATACAGAAGCACCTGCCAGTACTACCATTGCATCAAGGACCTGCATGATCTGAGATACAGAATATTGACGGATCTTCAGATGAAGCAGGGCTGCAAGCATATCCGTGCCCCCTGTAGTGGCATGTACTGCAAATAAAATCCCTGAAGCTACCGTTCCGTCGATTTTGACGCGCAGCTGCAAAGCAACGGCGACATCAAGTTCACGGAACATCTGGACTACCAGCTGAAGAGACGCGAGAATGATGACGGCGACACGAAACCGTGGAAGCAA
>ENA-OQHN01000735-OQHN01000735.1-human-gut-metagenome-genome-assembly--contig:-NODE-735-length-10802-cov-2.072787_pt1 | contig 10802 bp, 9 predicted proteins | sample MGYA00242564_ERZ504721 | MGnify/ENA primary metagenome ERZ504721 (study PRJEB26092, sample SAMD00036212) | human gut metagenome | host: Homo sapiens | study: EMG produced TPA metagenomics assembly of...
AAAAAGCTGCGTTCGCCGATCTGGCGCACGGAACCTTCCAGCTCATAGTAGGCATAAAATTCGGCCGTGTCGAAAAGCTCGCCGTTCTCGCCTTCGGGCTGGTCCTTTTCACAGGGGCCCATGTCCAGACGCAGCCAGTGGACGTCACGGGTCTGCTCTTCCAGCATCTGGGCGGTCAGATCTTCGCGATAGGCGGGATGGGTGGTCTCCACCAGATAATCGAATTTGCCGAGGCAATAGGCGCTGAAGCGCGAGCGCACCATGGTGTCGGCATCATCGGGCCAGGCCTTGCCTTCCAGGTAGGGACCACAACATTCGTCCAGAGGGCGGCCACTGCCGCAGGGACACAGTTCAGACATCTTGCAGTTACATCCTTGTTATGACAGCTGCCATGGCAGAGCCACGGCGCTTTGCAAGTGTAGCCATGGCCGCCCCGGCGGCAAGCAGGACAGGCGGGGACGGCGGAACGGGCGCGTTGCGGGGCATGACGCTGTTCCCGCCCCGGCGGCCCCTCTTCCGGGAGACAGCCGGACACCGGCTCCCTTCCCTTCCGGGACGGGACATGCCGAAAAGCCCGGCGCGCGGCCGGAGCCCACAGACGATGAAAAAGGGCCTCCCTGCCGGGAAGCCCTCCATGCGATCTTTTGGCAAAAGGACTCAGTTGCGCGGTGCGGACAGACGCACGTAGCAGCTTTCCGGGATTTCGCCGTCGGGCAGTTCCCCGGCAGCCATCCGCAATTCCATGCAGGTGGCGGCCTTTTTCTCCAGCCTGGCCCGGCCCAGCGGTTGCCCGTCGGCATCCACCACCTCGCACAGGGCCCCCTCGGCGGGGCCTTCCTTCTTGGAGCCCGAGCACCAGAGCATCAGGCTGCCGTCCTTCCGGGCCTCCGTGCGGAACACTTCGCTGAACCCGGCGTACCAGAGCAGCCTGACGATGCGCCGCCCGGACAGGAAGGAGAGCAGGCCCGGCACGACGCCGATACAGGCCAGGATGCCGGACAGCCAGAAGGGATTGAAGCCCAGCAGGGACACGGTCAGGGAGTAGGCCCCCTGACGCAGGCTGGCGGCGTCGCTCCAGACGGTGATCTCGTAACGCTGTGTGGCGCTGGCCGGTGTGCCGCGCACCCGGACGCTCAGGGCGTAGGTCCCGGGAGTGGCCCCCTGCTCCGCCACGATCTCGCCGCGCCACATGCCGTTACCGAACCAGTAGCTGGCAAAGAAACCGTCCAGACGGAAGCTCAGCGGCGCGCCTTCCGGGGTCACGGAGACCAGCAGGTCGCTGTCGCGCGGCTTGTCGATACCGATGCGGGGCCAGGAAAGCATGGCTGCCCCTGCCCGGCAACGATCATCCAGATGGTAGGACCCGGCACGCATGAGGGCCTGCAGACCGTCCACAAGAACGAGGACAGCCAGCCCCAGCACAAGAGCAGCCAGCAGACCTGTGCGGCGCTGGCGTTCTTTGAGGGCTGGCAGTGCCTGCCAGAAGGAATTGGAGGAATCGCTCATACGGGCAGTCTAGAGGAAGAGCGGCCTTCCGGCAAGCCCGCCGCCTCCGCTTCGGGCCCCGGCCCAAAGCGGCGGGGACGGAGGGCAGCGGGCTTTTCCGGAGGCGAATGTCAGCGAACGATCCCCAGGTGGTGCTGGGGCTGTTCCAGGACCCGCCAGTAGACCAGGCTGGCGCCCTGCCGGGGCAGTTCGATATAGGTGGCGCCTTCATCGGCGTAGACCTGGCGGATCTTGCGGATCAGGGCGAACGCCCCCATCCAGACAGGAATGGAGATGCCAAAGAACCAGAGGCAGAACGTGCTCATGGAGGACATGGGCGAACGGGAGGCCATGTACATGCCCAGGAAGACAGCGCCGATCATCATCACATTGGCAACAATGCGGACGATGCTGGAATACAGGGAACGCTTGTAGCTGCTGGTCATGACGGGCTCCTTGGCGGGAAGAAGGTCTGTTATCAAAAGACTGCCGGGAAAGGCTTTTCACGGCAGTCTCGTCTAGCAGGAGGGGGTGGGGGGCGGAGGGCCGCCCCCCGGGTTGTGGATGCTGCTGTTGTTTACTTCTTGAAGATGTTGGTGCGGGTGATGTTCATGAACCGCAGGGCCTGATGCTTGGCATTTTCCTTGTAGTACATGCGGACTTCGTCACCAGCTTCCCAGGTGGCCGGGGGCAGGTCGATCTTGTCGGCGGGGATGGTGAAGGTCACCAGGGCCTGCAGGCGGGCCGAGTATTCGGTCACAGACATCTTGTCCTTGTCGATGATGGGGAAGGTCTTGCCGTGCACCTTGGGATGGGTGCGCTTGATGCCCTTCTCGACATCGGTGAAGTTCACGTTCAGGACTTCCAGAGCCTTGGTCTCGGGGTTGAAGATGGTGACGGTGGGACTTTTTCCCAGGGTCGAACATCAGCGCGGCCGCCGGGAACGGGCAGGGGACCGATTTCAGACGGATCGGCAGGCAGGGTATACTCATGGATGCCGCCGGAGTAGTGGGGGTTGAGCTGGTCATGGTTGACGTCCAGCACCACCAGAAGGGTTTTGGTTTCGGGATTGAAGGCCCACACAGCGGCCCTGTTCCACCTGGCCAAATTCGCACGCGGTCAGACCGAGGCTGAGAGCCAGTACCAGAGTCAGGATTACGTTACGCATTCTCATGTGCTGCCTCCTTACGCCTGGCGCTTCTTGGCGGCCAGTTCAGCCTTGGCGCCCTGAACCATACGGACGGTGATGTAGAGGGAGATGGCGCTCACGAAGCCCAAGACCACCACGGTGGCGACGCCGTTGATGAAGCCGGCATAGGCGGGGAAGTAGGGCTGGATGAGCTTCAGGACCACGGAAGCGAGGCAGCCGAGCACGGCGCAGCCGAAGGCGATACGGATGCCGTAACCCTTGATGTACTTGGTGGCGACAGCGCCGACCTGGGCACCGATGGCGGCACCGACCAGCATGATGAGGGCGGCCACGAGTTCAGTACGACCCTTGAAGGTGAAGGAAGCGGCGCCGTACAGGCCGGAGATGGCCACTTCGAAGAGGTCCGTACCCACGGCCACGTGGGTGGGGCAACCGACCAGGTACACGAGGGCGGGCATGCGGATCAGACCGCCGCCGATGCCGAGGATACCGGCCAGCCAGCCAGTGAACAGGGAGACCACGATGGGCAGCCAGGCGGAGCAGTAGATACCGGCGCCATGGAAGTGCACCATGGGGGGAATGCGGATGGCGTGCAGCTTGGAGGCCCAGTCGATACCGGTAGCGGTAGCGGAGAGCTCTTCACCGCGGGCGGCGGCTTCGCGTTCCTTCTTCTTGCGCAGGGCCACGTCATGGAAGACCATCCAGGCCATGCAGATCAGCAGCACGACGTACAGCCAGCGCACGACCTTGTCGACGGAGCCCAGGCGTTCCAGCCACATCAGCATCTGGGCGCCCAGTTCCACACCCACGATGGTACCGGCCAGCATGGTCAGGCCGAGCTTGTAGTCAACGTTACCGAACTTGCCGTGCCGCAGGGTCGAGATCAGGGATTTGCCGGCCATGTGGGCAACGTCCGTGCCCACGGCGAAGGCCATGGGGAAGCCGAGGATGTTCAGACCGGGGGTAACCATCCAGGCACCGCCCATACCAAAGAAACCACCGATAATGCCGACGCCGAGACCCAGAATGATCAGACCGGGCCAGAAAATCGTCACGCCGGAGATGGGCATCAAAACATACAACCAATCCATGTTTTCCTCCCTTCCGGCCTAGTGTTCAGCCAGCTCGCGGTGCTTGAGGTCGATACCGATGTGCGACATCACAACGTCGGCCAGGAAGCCGAAGATGCAGCCGACCGTCGGGATGATGATGATGGTCAGGATAGTGAAGTACAGATGACTGTCATTGTACATCTGCGCCCACCACAGCATGATACCGTCCAGGCGGCGGGTATCGGCCACGATGACCACGTTTGCCGCTGCCTTCTTGGCTGCCAGGGCCAGGGAAGGCATCATGACCAGCAGCATGACGAAGCTGCCCGCAATAGCTGTCCAGAGCTTGCGCATCATTTTCATGTTCTCCTCCGGGTCTTGGGGTTGTTACATCCAGATCCTGCGTCCCACGGCAGGACCATTCGTCCCAAAATTCACATTCTCGTTTTAAGCAACACCCGTGCCAATTTCGCTAAAAAACCCGGAAATCCTTGATTACCAACACTGCCAAGCGTTTTTTTCTCTTGCGCAAACTGCGCATTGCGGATAGATTTTCAGGAAAGTTGCACGCTTTTTGCGTTATCGGGAGGATGTATGCGCATCTGGACCAGACCCGTCCTGGGAAATTCGCTGGAAACCACCCGGTTCTTCGTCAACCGCAGCATGACAAGCCGGGTGCTTTTGCTCGGTTTACCGCTATTGACGCTGGTTTTATTACTTGTTTTCCTCGCAACGGGACGCAGTATCGAAGCCCTGGTCAATCGCGCAATAGCCCGCAATGCCCAGTTGCAGGCTCAGGCCATGAGCCTTTCGCTTGAGCAAATTCTCACAGAGACCCGAAACCAGCTCCTCATCCTGGCCGCCGGCTCCATGGACCCCAAAGATATGGTGCGCCGCCTCCAGTTCCGCGTGCGTGCCGAAGGCCTGCGCTACCGCGAGGTGGCCTTCATGGGCACGGATCCCTCCCAGCGCTATCTGCTGCTCAGCTACGGCGGCGAGATCATCTCCATCCCTCCCGATATCGCCTCCGCCACCGTGGGCAACCCCTTCACCAGCCTGAGCGCGGCCCAGCGGCCCGGACATGTGCAGGTCAGCCAGCCGCTGGAAGTGGTCTACTCCATGGTCCCGCTCAACGATTCCGTGCAAAGCATCCCCTGTACGTCATCCGCTTCTCCACGCCCATCTATGATGCCCAGGGCGTTTTCCAGGGCATGCTCATCCTTTCCCTGGACCTGACCGTCCTGCGTGACGCCATCAGCATGTTCTCCTCGTCCTCCGCGCCCCTGCGCACCGCCGACGACGAGACCCGCATCCGCAGCATCTTCTTCGACAATCAGGGCTGGATGCTCTTCCAGTCCGAGAACCTGGAGGCGGACGAGGCCAGCGGGCGCCTCAACAGCGACTCGCTGCGCGCGGGCTTCCAGGGCGAGTTCGGCCGCGCGGGCTTCAGCACAGCCTTCCGTCCCGGCCCCAACCACGTCAATTACTGGTCCATGGTCTCCAGCGTCCAGGGCGGCCATTCCGGCCAGATATTCCTGGACAACAGCGATGCCTGGGGCCACGAGAACAGCGCCGTGGAAGGCGTCAGCTTCGCGCCCGTCACCTTTGCCGCCAACCCCGACAGCCCGCGCACCATCATGGGCGGCCTGGCCGTGCTGGACACCAGCTTCACCGCCACCCGCACCGGCATCCAGATCATCGGCATCTACAGCATCTGCCTGCTGGCCGGCATCTGCCTGCTGGGCCTGGGCCTGGCCTGGCTGGCACGCGGCACCACCAAGCGCCTGCGCCGCCTGTCCAATGAAGTGAACATGCGCATCGACAGCCACAGCTCCAACCCGCTGGTGCTGCCGCCCATGCCCCGGGAGCTCGAACAGCTCAAGGATGCCATCAACGCCCTGCTCCACCGCCTGCGCCGCAGCGAGGAGGAACAGCTCAACCAGCAGCTCATGCAGGACGCCCGCTGGGCCCGCGAACCAGCCGAGAACATGCCGGAGCTGGACGACATCCCCGAAAACGGCCTTGTGGGCACCTCCGCCGCCATGCAGGACCTGCGCGCCAACATCCTCAAGGCCGCGCCCACCATGGCCGACGTCCTCGTCATCGGCGAGACGGGCACCGGCAAGGAGCTTGTCTCGGCGGCCATCCACCAGGCCAGCCCCCGGGCCAACGGCCCCTTCATCACCATCAACTGCGGTGCCCTGGACGAGAACCTGCTCATGGATACCCTGTTCGGCCACGTCAAGGGCGCCTTCACCGAGGCGCGCCAGCCCCGCAAGGGGCGCCTTCCTCACGGCCGAGGGCGGCACCCTGATGCTGGACGAGATCGGCAACGCGGCCCCCCAAGGTCCAGCAGGCCCTGCTGCGGGCGCTCTCCACCCGCATGATCCGCCCGCTGGGCAGCGACGAGGACGTGCCTTTCGATACCCGCATCATCGCCGCCACCAACGCGGAGCTGTTGCAGGACGCCCAGGAAGGCTCCTTCCGCGAGGACCTCTATTACCGTCTGGCCGTCATCACCATCCGCACGCCCCCCCTGCGCCGCCGCAAGTCCGACCTGCCCCTGCTGGCCGTCTTTTTCCTGACCCGGGCCGCGGAATCCCAGGGCCTGCCCACGCCGCGCCTCAGCCGCGGCGCCCTGCGCAAGCTCCAGGAATACCACTGGCCGGGCAACGTGCGCGAGCTGCAGAACTGCCTGACCCGGGCCCTGGCTTTTTGCGAAAATGGCCTCATTTTTGCAGAAAACATCCAGTTGGGACCGGATACCCTTCCCGGGGACATTGCGCGACCGGAACGCGGCAAGCTCTCCTGCCCGCCCGCACGGGCCGACAGCAGGCAGCCCCACAACGAGGCTTCGGAAACGGCGGAACATCCTGTCGTCCCGCCCGCTCCGGCCGAAAGCGAGGAGCAGGACACGGCGCCCGTTGCGGAAGATGCCCAGCCGCGCCTCAATGCCCGCCTTGCCCGGCTGCTGCCCCAGATCGTGGAGCTCGGCAGCATCAGCCGGCAGGAATACCAGGACATGGCAGGCAAGGACATCTCCATGCGTACCGCCCAGTATGACTTGCAGATCCTGGTCCGTCTGGGCCTTGTCCGCAGGGAAGGACGCGGCCCGGCCCAACGCTATATAGTGTTGCCGGCAGCACGCGGGTTCCGCGCCTGAGGCGGCCCTTCCGGGACATGACGGCATGGCGGTACGCCCGCCTGCCGGATGCCGGACGGTCTGCCCGGACGGTCCCGGCCTTCCAGGAACAGGCCGGGCGTGCCTGCGCGTCTGCCTTCCATGCCCTGCCGGGGGAAGCAAAAGGAAGTTCCATGACCACGACCATCAAGATCCTCAAACGCATGTTTGGCCTGGAGCCGCGCATCAGCCGCGAGCAGGCCATGGCCGCTTTCGGCCGCCGCTACGCCTCCTTCAACGAGCTGCTCCAGTCCAATGCGGACCTGGCCGCCATCCTGGCCAAACTGGACGCGGCCCAGCGGGCGACAAACATCTGGAGCCCATCAGGTCCGACGCATCGCCCGCAAGGCGGTCTTCCACTGCGAACGCATGGCGGCCTGCCTCAACGACATGTCGCGCAACCGTTACAAGGATCTGGAAAAAAGCGTGGCCGCCATCGGGCAGCATATCGAGAACGAGCTGGAGAAGCACACCCGCGGCGACGTCAACGCGCTCATCCTGCCCCTGACGGAAGTGGACGCCAGCATGGGCTACAGCGTGGGCGGCAAAAACGCCAACCTGGGCGAACTGAGCAACATGCTGGACATGCCCGTGCCTCCCGGCTTCGCGGTCACCATCCAGGCTGGCAGCCTGGCCCTGCTGCGCCCCAGCGGCCTGTTCAAGAAGATCCATTCCACCCTGTGCAAGGTGGACGCCGACGTGCCCCACAGCCTGCAGGACGCTGCCCGTACCGTGCAGAACCTGATCCTGGAAGCCCCTCTGCCCGAAGAAGTGGAAAAAGCCCTGCTCGACGGCTGGGACGAAGCTTTCGGCAAGGACAGCCAGGTACAGGCCGCCCTGCGCTCCAGTGCCGTGGACGAGGACGGGGTGCAGTCCTTTGCCGGCCAGTACCTGAGCATCCTCGGCGTCACGCGCGAGAGCCTGCCCACGGCCTTCAAGCGCGTGCTGGCCAGTCTGTTCTCGCCCCGTGCCCTGGCCTACCGCGCCCGCAACGGCTATCCGCTGGACGCCACCAGCATGGGCATGTGCTGTCTCAAGATGGTGCAGGCCAAGGCGGCCGGCGTGGCCTTCTCCCGGCATCCCGTGGACTTGCGCTCCAACTGCGTCATGATCCAGGGCACCTGGGGCCTGGGCGAGATGGTGGTGGACGGCACGGCCACCCCGGACAACTGGCTGGTCTCGCGCGCCAACCTGCGCATCCAGCAGGAGACCATCGCCCACAAGGAGATCCGCCTCGTGCTGGCTCCCGGACGCCACGGCGTGGAGAGCAAGGAAGAGGACGTGCCCGAAAGCCTGCGCAACGTGCCCAGCCTGTCGCATGAGCAGGCGCAGCAGCTGGCCTCCATGGCGCTGGAACTGGAACGTCACTACCAGTACCCACAGGACGTGGAATGGGCCGTGGACGAAGACGACCAGATCATCCTGCTCCAGACCCGCCCATGGGCCTGGATGCCTCGGTCAGCGAGGTGACGGCCCCGGCGCTCTCGCACCTGCGCCCGCTGCTCAGCGGCGGCGAAGTGGCGGCCAAGGGCGTGGGCTGCGGCCCGGTCATCCACGTGCAGCCCTCACAGGACCTCACCCATTTCCCCGAAGGCGCGGTCATGCTCCTCCAGCACACCTCGCCCGATGCCATGGTGGCCATGCAGCGGGCCTCGGCCATCATCGCCGAGACCGGCAGCCTTACCGGTCACATGGCGTCCGTCTGCCGTGAGTTCGGCATGCCCACGGTCATCAACCTGCCCGGTGCCACCAGTTTGCTGGAAGAGGGCGAGGTCGTGACCGTGGACGCCATCGGCGGGCGCGTGTTCAAGGGCGAGATCCCCGAACTGCTGGCCCTGCGCCTGCAGCCCCGCCGCCCCGCGGCGGATACCCCGGCCCTGATCCTGCTGCGCCGCATCGCCAGCTACATCATGCCCCTGCATCTGGTGGACCCGCACTCCGAGCTCTTCAGCCCGGCCAACTGCACCTCGCTGCACGACGTCATGCGCTACGCCCATGAAAAAAGCTACAGCGAGATGTTCCTCATCTCCGACAGCGTCACCGAAGGCAGCATGGGCGCGGCCAGCCAGCTGGTCTGTCCGGTGCCGCTGGACTTGTATGTCATCGACCTCGGCGGCGGCCTCAAGAATCCCGAGTCCCGCCGCGTCACGCCCGAGGACGTCATCAGCGAGCCTTTCGCGGAAGTGCTGTCCGGCATGCTCAATCCCGCCGTCCAGGCCCGTGGCCCCCGCCCCATCAACATGCGGGGCTTCCTGTCGGTCATGAGCCAGAACATGAGCGGCGGCAACCAGCAGGGCGGCCAGCGTTTCGGCGACCGCAGCTATGCCATCGTCTCGGACCGTTACGTGAACTTCTCCTCGCGCGTGGGCTATCACTACGCCATCCTGGACAGCTGGTGCGGCGAGACCCTGAGCAAGAACTACATCCGCTTCGAGTTCGCCGGCGGGGCGGCCGGCAGCGTGCAGCGCGAACGGCGCGTGCGCTGCATCGGGGTCATCCTGACGGAACTGGGCTTTACTGTAGAAATAGTGGGCGACCGTATCCGCGCCCGCTACCAGAAGTATCCCCGGCTGGATGTCCTCTCGCGCCTGGACCAGCTGGGCCGGCTGCTCATCATGACCCGCCAGATGGACATGCTCATGACCTCCGATGCGGCCGTGCACGGCTATGCCATGAAATTCCTCAACGGCGAATATCACTGATCCCCGGCGGAGGATCGTACCCTGTCACGGAAGCCCCTCCCCTGCGGAGGGGCTTTCCTGTTCCTCTCTTTCGGCAGAGTAGCCACTTTTTTGTGCTGATCGGGTTGCGGACGCAACCAAATAGCCTTAGATTGTCTCGTCTCCCTCTCCCTTTTTCAGCAAGGCGGTCTCCCATGCTCCCTACGCTGCCCGAAAACGAAAAAAAACAGACCCTCTTCAGTCGCGACTTCATCCTGCTTTTCTGCATGGCCATGTGCAACAACAGCTATATGGCCGTCTTCTACTGTTTCGAACAATGGCTGGAAGGCTTGCAGGTCAGCCCCAACTGGCGCGGCATCCTGCTCTCGGCCCTGTTCGCCATGGTCCTGCTCTGGCGGCCCCTGGCCAGCATCGTGCTGCTCTCGCGCAGCAAGCTGCCTGCCCTGCTGGTCACCATCTGCCTTTCCAGCTGCATCATGCTGGCCTATCCCTTTATCCACGGGCCCGACAGCATCTGGCTGATCCTGGGCCTGCGCATCGCCCAGGGCATCTCGCTGGCGGTCTACTCCAGCTGTGTGGTGGCCGTGCTGGTCAGCTGCATCCCCAAGGGCCAGAGCGCCCGGGGCTTCGCCATCTTCTCCCTGACCACCCTGCTGCCCTATTCCATCATCCCGGCCGTAGGCGAACAGATCCTGTCCCTGCTGGGCGGTGAGCCCCGTTTGTTCGCCCTCATGGCCGTGCTGGCCATCCCCGCACTGTGCATGCTCGTGCCCCTGGCCCCCAAGCTGCGCAAGCCCGAGATCTCCGCCGATACGGCCAAGAACCAGATGACGCCGCGCGCCATCCTCTATTCCATGACCCACTCCGGCCTGGGCTGCATCTATCTGGCCTGCCTTTCCTTCAGCATCATGACGGCCCTGGCCATCTACTTCATGAAGGGCCTGTGCGTGACCACCGGCGCCACCCCGGCCATGTTCTTCATGGGCTACACCACCACCATCATCCTGGTGCGTCTGTTCGGCGGCCATGTACTGGATACCCTGCCCCGCTACCGTATCGTGCCCCTCTGCGCCGTGGCCCTGGCCATCAGCATGACCGGTCTGGCCTGGGGCCCCCTCTGGGCCTTCCTGCCCCTGACAATCCTGTACGGCATCGGCCTGGGCCTGCTCTATCCTTTGCTGGCGGCCACCATCTACGACCGCTCCACGGACGCCACGCGCTCCATCAACTCCAACGTGATGATGCTCACCTTC
>ENA-OQHN01000736-OQHN01000736.1-human-gut-metagenome-genome-assembly--contig:-NODE-736-length-10796-cov-3.757522_pt1 | contig 10796 bp, 12 predicted proteins | sample MGYA00242564_ERZ504721 | MGnify/ENA primary metagenome ERZ504721 (study PRJEB26092, sample SAMD00036212) | human gut metagenome | host: Homo sapiens | study: EMG produced TPA metagenomics assembly of...
AAGCAAACGAACTGATCGACAGGTATATTTACTTCTATAACCACGAACGCATCCAAACAAAAACGGGAGTGGCACCGCTGTCGCTGCGCCACTCCGCTTAAAACTCAATATCCTACATGGGGGCTTTAGTGCTGTCCGCATAATCTGGTGCGGTCAATTCCTGTGCGGGGGATTTTGTAGGAAAACACAAGTTGTGCGATGAAATAGGATTCCGCCGATTGACAATGCGGTACGGTTTGATACTATTACAGTAGATAAATATTTAACAATACCGAGGCGGGTACGATTCGGTACGTTCAAAAAGCCTTGGTACGGCGGGTTTTTAAGCCGGAAAAAAGGAAGGTGATCGTATGGAAAAAGTATGTCAGCTTGGTGTTGTGTCTGCTGCTTGCGGCGCTGCATTTTACGGGCTGCGCGGGCGGAAACGGCGGGTCTTCCGGCGGAGGAAAGACATCGGACGCGGCGGTGAATGAAGCGCTGCTCGGATGCTTCGGAAAGTCTGCGGATGAAGCCGTGAAGGCGCTGGGACTGAAGGACGACCAAAAGGCCGGCGACTACGGCTACACGCTGGACTACGCGTGGGGCGGGCAAACGATGGAAACGAATTTTGCCACAAACTACGGTGGTGCGGGTGTGTTCGGCTATGCGGAAGCGCAGAAGACGTTTGAAAACAGCGATGCGGGCACGGCAGAAATTAAAGCGTTTGTGGAGAAATTCACGGCGCAGTTTAACGACCCGTATGCCGTGACGCGCTACACGCAGGCGGAAAAGACGAAAGAAACGTATGACGCGGCGCAGCTTGAAACGTATTTGAAAGACGTGGCGGGCGGCGAAAGCGGCAGCGGCGTGCAGTTCCGGTTCAGCCTTGTGGGTAAAAACGACCGCATGAGCGACGACGGCGATTATATTGAAGTTTCCGTACAGAACACAGGCGACGGGCTGCGCGTGAAGCTCAGCATGGAGCATGTGAATCGATAAGAATATTGAAGCCGCGCTCGGCAGAATCGGGCGCGGTATTTTATAATCTGTGTAAAATATTTTTCCGGGGAAGAAAACCTCTTGCATATTTTATGAAAATCCGATATGATGAGGATAGGGAGTGCGGGCGCCTGAACGGGTCGGGCGCGTGTATGCGGCTTCCGCTTTGAGAAAGGGGGAATGATTTTGGAAACCATGATCTGGGTGGCGGTCATTGTGATTGCTGCAATACTGGAGGGCATGAGCGCGCAGCTTATTTCCATCTGGTTTGTGGGCGGCGGCATCGCCGGCATGATCGCGCAGCTGTGCGGCGCGCCGGTTTGGCTGCAAGTGATGATTGCCGCTGTGGTGACGCTCGTTCTGCTTTTGGCAACGCGTCCGCTCGTGAAAAAGTTCCTGCAAAACAAGGAAACGCACACGAACGCCGACCGCGTGGTGGGGCAGACCGCCGTTGTGACGGAGGATATCGATAACCTTGCGGCGCATGGGCGCGTGGAAGTGCTCGGCAACGACTGGGCAGCACGCAGCACAGAAAATGTCCGTATTCAAAAAGGCACAAAGGTGCAGGTGGTGCGTATTGAGGGCGTAAAGCTTATCGTGACACCGACTGTATCTTAAATTGAAACTGGAGGTAAAAACATGGATTTTGAACTGTACATCAACTGGGGCGTTGTGGGCATTATCGTTCTCATCGCTCTTGTCATCGCACTGCTTGCGGCGAACATTAAGGTGGTGCCGCAGGCACACGCATTCGTCATTGAAAGACTCGGCGCGTACCACGCCACGTGGAGCACGGGCCTGCATTTGAAAATTCCGTTTATCGACCGCATTGCGAAGAAGGTCTCGCTGAAAGAGCAGGTCATCGATTTCCCGCCGCAGCCCGTTATCACGAAGGATAACGTCACGATGCAGATCGACACGGTGGTGTATTTCCAGATCACGGACTCGAAGCTGTATGCTTACGGCGTGGAGCGCCCGATCTCCGCGATTGAGAACCTTTCCGCAACGACGCTGAGAAACATCATCGGTGAGATGGAGCTTGACCACACGCTGACCTCGCGCGATGTTATCAACTCGAAAATTCGCGTCATTCTGGATGAAGCGACCGATGCGTGGGGCATTAAGGTCAACCGCGTGGAGCTGAAAAACATCATTCCGCCGAAGGAAATTCAGGATTCGATGGAGAAGCAGATGAAGGCGGAGCGCGAGCGCCGTGCGAAGATTTTGGACGCAGAGGGCGAAAAACGCAGCGCCATCCTCATTGCGGAAGGCCAGAAGGAATCTGCCGTCCTGCGTGCGGAGGCTGTGCGTGAGACGAAAATCAGAGAAGCACAGGGTGAAGCGGAGGCAATCCTCTCCGTGCAACGTGCGTTGGCGGATTCCATTAAGCTTCTCAACGAAGCCGATCCGAATAAAGCTGTGCTGACCTTGAAGAGCTTTGAAGCGCTTGAGAAAGTAGCGGACGGCAAGGCGACGAAGATTATCATTCCGTCCGAGATTCAGGGTATGGCAGGCTTAGCCGCAAGCGCGAAGGAGATTTTTGCGACGGAAACGCCGAAGGAGTAAAATAGAGTTGGCGGCGAGCAATAGGTTAAACTGTCCGGTGAACAGCTTAGCTGCAAGGGTCCCAATTAGGAGTCCTTTGAAGGGCGGCTTTTCAGCCGTCCTTTTTTGTCTGGACATGAGGAAAATAAAGTGCGGAGGCGCGCAGAAAACGCTTTTTGCATTTCAAAGTGTGCTGCTATGTATTTGATATATGGTGAGACGGAAGCGGAGAAAGGGGGCATATCGAGGTATACAACGCATGTCCACGAGCAGGGGAGAATTTTGGATTTTTTTCTAAAAACGGCAAAAACTATTGAAAAAACGCGTTAAATCCCGTAAAATGATAAAGGCAACAACGTATAAAGTACGCCTACGGCTTGGCACGCAATTTGCTTGCATTTTTCCGCCATACCGACCGTAACCCCCTTGCCGGGCGTCAGCCTGCCTGTGGGTGTTCCGTGCAGCCTGACGAAAAATCTGACGGCGCAGCTTGTGCACCAACGTTATACATTGTTGCCTTAAAGGTCTGCTTAATGGATTGATTTATCAGTCGCTTGAGACAGACTAAGGACAGAAAATTCAAGGCTGCAAGTGCCGGAGGTGCGATATGGCTGAACTGATGTGCATTTTTACTGTATCTGCATGGGCGTTTTGCGGTCAATTTTAGAAGCATAGGTTGTGTTTTTTGAGCACAGCCTATTTTCTTTTTTTCGCGGTGCTTTCTTTTACGCCGCAAAACTTGAAAGGATCGGTGATTTTCAATGAGCAAAAAAGTTGCAGTAATCATGGGCAGTGACAGTGATTTTCCGGTGGTTTCCCCGGCGATTCGCAGATTGAAGCAGTTCGGCATCCCGGTGGAGGCGCGCGTGATGAGCGCACACCGCACGCCGGAGGCCGCGGCGGAATTCTCTAAGAACGCGGAAAAGGACGGCTTTGGCGTTATCATTGCGGCGGCGGGCAAGGCTGCGCATCTTGCGGGCGTGCTGGCTGCGCACACGACGCTGCCGGTCATCGGCATTCCGGTGAAGTCCTCCACGCTCGACGGCCTTGACGCACTGCTTGCAACCGTGCAGATGCCCTCCGGCATTCCGGTGGCGACGGTGGCGATTGACGGCGCGGACAATGCTGCGATTTTGGCGGCGCAGATGCTGGCGCTTTCCGACGAGAGCATCGCAAAGCAGCTGCACCAGATGAAGGTGGATATGGAGCAGGGTGTTGCGAAAAAGAACGAAGCCTTGCAGCAGAAAGTTGCCGAGCTATAATTCGGGAGGGATAAACGATGACAAAATCGATTTTGCGAAAGTACGCAAAGCTCATCGTTCAGATGGGCGTGAACATCAAAAAGGGGCAGGGCGCTGTAATCTTGGCAGATACGGCGCAGTCTGAAATCGCACTGATGGTGGCGGAGGAAGCCTACCGCGCCGGTGCGAAGTGGGTGGACATCCGCTGGACGAACCAGGACCTTGACAAGATGCGCTATAAGAAAGAAAGTGTAAAGGTGCTTTCCGCTACGCAGGAGTGGGAAAAGGCGCGTATGCAGTATGAGCTTGACGAGCTGCCGGTGCGCATTTGGATCGACTCTGACGACCCGGACGGCCTGAAGGGCGTGAACGTTGAGAAAATGCAGAAGGCGAACCTTGCCCGTATGAAGGTGAGAAAGCCGTACCGCGACGCGATGGAAAACAAGTACCAGTGGACGATTGTCGCCGTGCCGAGCGCAAAGTGGGCGAAGAAGGTGTTCCCGAACGACCGCACGAGCGTGGCGGTGAAGAAGCTGTGGGACGCAATCCTTCAGACGGTGCGTGTTTCTAAGGATAACGACCCGGTTGAAGCGTGGAAAGCACACAACGCTTCCCTCAAAGCACGCTATGAGAAGCTGAACGCATGTCACTTTGAGAGCCTGCACTATTTTAGCGAGAACGGCACCGATTTCACCTGCGGCCTGATCCCGGACGCACAGTGGATGGGCGGCGGCGAAACGCTGCTGGACGGTACATTCTTCAACCCGAATATGCCGACCGAAGAGATTTTCACCTCCCGATGAAGGGCAAGGCAGAGGGTACGGTCGTTTCTACGATGCCGCTGTCTTACCAAGGCAATTTGATTGAAAACTTCTCCATTACGTTTTAAGGGCGGCCGCGCGGTCTCCTGCAAGGCGGAAAAGAACCAGGAGCTTTTGGAGCACATGATTGCGATGGACGAGGGCGCGGCGCAGATCGGCGAGCTGGCGCTTATCCCGAACGACTCTCCCATCTCGAACCTCGGCATTCTGTTCTACAACACGCTGTTTGACGAGAACGCTTCTTGCCACATTGCGCTTGGCTTGGGCTTCCCGAATGTCATCAAGGATTACGACAAGTATACGCTTGATGAGATTCACGACAAGGGCGTGAACGATTCCGTCATCCATGTGGACTTCATGGTGGGCGACGCGACGATGAACATTGACGGCATCACACCGGACGGCGAGGTTATCCCGGTGTTCAGAAACGGCAACTGGACAGAGAAATTCATGTAATTCATTTTATAGATAATTTAAAGAAAGAGAGAAGTTAAAGAATGAAAAGTTACAGCGATAGCTACAAGGCAGCGGGCGTTGACGTTACCGCAGGCTACAAGTCCGTAGAGCTGATGAAAGAGCACGTAAAGCGTACAAGCATTCCGGGCGTGGTTTCCGGCATCGGCGGTTTCGGCGGTCTTTTCCAGCCGGACATGACCGGTATGAAAGAACCTGTGCTTGTTTCCGGCACAGACGGCGTGGGCACGAAGCTCGTGGCGGCCATGCTGCTCGATAAGCATGACACCATCGGCATTGACTGCGTTGCCATGTGCGTGAACGACGTCGTATGCTGCGGTGCAAAACCGCTCTTTTTCCTCGATTACATCGCCTGCGGCAAGAACGTGCCGGAGAAGATTGCAGAGATCGTAAAGGGTGTTGCGGAGGGCTGCGTGCAGTCCGGCTGCGCGCTCATCGGCGGCGAGACCGCAGAGCACCCGGGCGTGATGCCGGAGGACGACTATGACCTCGCGGGCTTTACGGTGGGCATTGTAGATAAGGATAAGATCATTGACGGCTCCAAGCTGCAGGCGGGCGACGTGCTTGTTGGCGTGGCATCCTCCGGCGTACATTCGAACGGCTTCTCTCTGGTGAGAAAGGTGTTCGGTCTGAATAAAGAAAAGCTTGAAACGTACTACGAAGAACTCGGCTGTACGTTGGGCGAGGCACTTCTGACCCCGACGCGCCTGTATGTAAAGCCTGCGCTGGCGGCCATTGAAGCGGCAGACGTGAAGGCAATCTCCCACATTACGGGCGGCGGCTTCTACGAGAACATTCCGCGTATGATGAAGAAGGGCCTCACCGCTAAGGTGGACCGTTCCGCAGTGCCGGTGCTGCCGATCTTCGACCTCATCGCGAAGACGGGCAACATTCCGGAGCGCGACATGTTCAACACGTTCAACATGGGTGTCGGCATGTGCATGGCGGTCTCCAAGGAGACGGTGGACGCGGCCATTAAGGCGCTGAATGATGCGGGCGAAAAGGCGTTCGTCATCGGTGAAGTGGTTGAGGGCGACGAGGGGGTCATCCTGTGCTGAACATCGCAGTCCTCGTTTCCGGCGGCGGAACGAATTTGCAGGCGCTGATCGACGCGGAGAAAGCCGGCAAAATCGAAAACGGCAAAATTTCCGTGGTTGTGGCGAGCAAGCCGGGCGTTTATGCCTTGGAGCGTGCGAAAAACGCGGGCATTGAGGGCATTGTGCTGGCGCGCAGCGACTATGAAAACGTGGACGCGTACAGCGAAGCGCTCGAAAACTTGCTGAAAGAAAAGCACACGGACTTAATTGTTCTGGCGGGCTTTATGACCATTACGAACGAGAAGTTCACGAAGGCGTTTGAAAATAAGATCATCAACGTGCACCCGGCGCTCATTCCGTCGTTCTGCGGCAAGGGCTATTACGGTCTGCACGTGCACGAGGCGGCTTTGGCACGCGGCGTGAAGGTCTCCGGCGCGACAGTACACTTTGTAAACGAGGTGTGCGACGGCGGCCCGATCATCTTGCAGAAAGCGGTGCCGGTGGAGCAGGGCGACACGCCCGAGACGCTGCAGCGCCGCATTATGGAGCAGGCGGAGTGGAAGATTCTGCCGCAGGCAGTGTCTTTGTTCTGCGCGGGTAAGCTTTCCGTGAACGGCTCTATCGTTACGATTAAAGAATAATTTATCCCTTTACATAGAAAGGAAACGGATACATGGAAATTCTGGATATTAAAAAGGAACTTGCAGGCAACGCATACCCGGGCCGCGGCATCGTCATCGGCAAAAGCGCGGACGGCGTGCATGCGGTCATCGCGTATTTCATTATGGGCCGCAGCGTGAACTCCCGCAACCGCGTGTTTGTGGAGCAGGGCGACGGCATCCGCACGGAAGCGTTTGATCCCGCAAAGCTTTCTGACCCGTCCCTTGTCATTTATGCGCCGGTGCGCGTTTTGGCAAACAAGACCATTGTGACGAACGGAGACCAGACGGATACCGTGTTTACATACCTCAAGGCGGGCAAGAGCTTCAAAAAAGCGTTGAAGACCCGCAAGTTTGAGCCGGACGCCCCGAACTTTACGCCGAGAATTTCCGGCCTTGTAAAGCTGAAGGACGGCGACTTTACCTATAAGCTTTCCATTTTGAAGAGCTGCGAGGGCAACCCGGATGCGCCGCAGAGCTTTTTCTTCGACTATACGCCGGTGGACGGCCTCGGTCACTTCATCCACACGTATAAGTGTGACGGCGCACCGCGTATCCCGTCCTTTGAGGGCGAGCCGAAGCCGGTGAAGATTGAGGGCGACATCGACACGTTTACGAATGACCTGTGGACGAACCTGAACGAAGACAACAAAGTCTCCTTGTTCACGCGCTTCATCAATTTGAAGACGGGCAAGATGGAGACCCGCATCGTCAACAAGAATAAGTGATTTTTCGGAGGGGAAACTATGAAAGAACTGGAACTGAAATACGGCTGCAACCCGAACCAGAAGCCGGCGAAAATTTTTACGAACGACGGTCGCGACCTGCCGATTCGCGTTTTGAACGGCAGACCGGGCTATATCAATCTTTTGGATGCGTTCAACTCCTGGCAGCTTGTAAAAGAGCTGAAAGCGGCAACCGGCATGCCGGCGGCGGCTTCCTTTAAGCACGTGAGCCCGGCGGGCGCAGCTGTGGCAAAGCCGATGAGCGACACGCTGAAAAAGATTTATTTTGTGGACGATCTGGAGCTTTCTCCCATCGCGACGGCGTATGCAAGAGCCCGCGGCGCAGACAGAATGTCCTCCTACGGTGACTGGGCAGCGCTTTCCGACGTATGCGATAAGGAAACCGCAACGCTGTTGGCACGTGAAGTTTCCGACGGCATCATTGCACCGGGCTACACGGACGAAGCGCTCTCAATTTTAAAGACAAAAGCGTAAGGGCACGTACAATGTCGTCGAGATTGACCCGGATTACAAGCCGGAGCCGATTGAGCACAAGGATGTTTTCGGCATCACGTTTGAGCAGGGCAGAAAACGAACTGAAAAATCGACGCGGACATGCTGACAAATCTTGTGACGGAAAACAAAGAGATCCGGAGACGCAAAGCTTGACTTAGTGCTCTCCCTCATCACGCTGAAATACACGCAGTCGAAACTCCGTCTGCTATGCGAAGGACGGACAGGCCATCGGCATCGGCGCCGGCCAGCAGAGCCGCATCCACTGCACGCGTCTTGCGGGCAACAAGGCGGACATCTGGTATCTGCGTCAGCATGAAAAGGTGCTGAATCTGCCGTTTAAGGAGGGCATCCGCCGTCCTGACCGCGACAACACCATTGACGTGTACATCAGTGAGGAGCATGACGACGTGCTGCGCGACGGTGTTTGGCAGCAGTTTTTCACGGAGAAGCCGGAGGTGTTCACCCGTGAGGAGAAAGCGGCTTGGCTTGCGACGTTTAAGGGCGTTTCCGTGGGCAGCGACGCGTTCTTCCCATTCGGCGACAACATTGAGCGCGCACACAAGAGCGGCGTAGAATTTATTGCGCAGCCGGGCGGCTCTATCCGCGACGACAACGTCATCGATACGTGCAACAAGTATGGCATTGCCATGGCATTCACGGGCATCCGTCTGTTCCACCATTGATCCGAAAGGCGAGGTGCTTTTATTATGAATATTCTGGTTATCGGCAGCGGCGGACGTGAGCATGCAATCATCCGCAAGCTGAAAGAGAGCCCTAAAACGGAAAAGCTGTGGTGCGCACCGGGCAACGGCGGCATTGCGGCGGACGCCGAGTGCGTGGCCATTAACGCGATGGACATTGACGGCGTTGTGGATTTCGCGAAGAAAAACGCAGTTGACCTTGTGTTTGTTGCGCCGGATGACCCGCTTGCGGCCGGTATGGTAGATGCGCTCGAAAAAGAGGGTATCCGTGCATTCGGACCGCGCGCGAATGCGGCCATCATCGAGAGCAGCAAGGTGTTCTCGAAAAATCTGATGAAGAAATACGGTATTCCGACGGCGGATTATGCGGTGTTCTCCGACCCGAAAGAGGTCGTAGAGTACGTGGAAAAGCGCGGCAAGTTCCCGGTTGTCATTAAGGCAGACGGCTTGGCGCTCGGCAAGGGTGTTATCATCGCGCAAAACTTTGACGAGGCGAAGGATGCCGTGCACACCATCATGGAAGACAAGGTGTTCGGCGCTTCCGGCAACAACGTTGTTGTGGAGGAATTCCTGACCGGCCCGGAGGTTTCCGTGTTGGCATTTACGGACGGCAAGACGCTGCGCCCGATGGTGTCCTCTAAAGACCACAAGCGTGCACTGGACGGCGACAAGGGCCTGAACACCGGCGGCATGGGTACCATCAGCCCGAACCCGTATTACACGAACGAAATTGCGGACGAGTGTATGAAAACCATTTTCCTGCCGACCGTCAAAGCGATGCAGGCAGAGGGCAGACCGTTTAAGGGCTGTTTGTACTTCGGTCTGATGCTGACCCCGGACGGCCCGAAGGTCATTGAGTACAACGCGCGCTTCGGCGACCCGGAGACGCAGGTCGTGCTGCCACGCCTCAAGACCGATTTTGTGGACGTCATCAACGCGGTCATCGACGAGAAGCTCGACGAGCTTGAGATTGAATGGATTCCGGAAGCGTGCGCGTGCGTCGTGATGGCGAGCGGCGGCTACCCGCAGTCTTACCCGAAGGGACTGGAAATTACCGGTCTTGACGAAAACGGTCAGGCGGAAGGCGTAACGGTGTACCATGCCGGCACGAAGCTTGAAAACGGTAAGCTGCTGACGAACGGCGGCCGCGTGCTTGGCGTGACCGCGACGGCTAAAACGCTGGACGAAGCGCTCGAAAGGGCGTATGCAGCTGTGGAGAAAATCCATTTTGACGGTGCGCATTACCGTCATGACATCGGCAAAACGAAATAACCGAATATACGAGTATAAAAGAATGAGCCTTGTTCCGAAAAGTGAACGAGGCTCGTCCTTTTATTTTGAGTTCTTATCAAAGAATATGCTTGAATTTATGGTTTATATACAGTGTAACGAATAGAGTTAGAAATTCTGCCGCCGGCATGGCGAGCCATACACCGTTGAGTTGCAGATAATTCGGAAGAAAATACAGAAAAAGGAGAAGCAATATGAATGATCTCAGCAGTGTAATAATGGCAGAATAATGACCTTTTCCATAAGAAGTTAACCGAATTGTGGCGTAGATGTTGAAACCGGAAAAAAGATAAACCAATTCCGTAAAGTCGCATTCCGTTTAATGCGAGTGAAAAAACCGTTGTTTCCGGCTCAGTAAAGCAGGAAACAGTCAGAGGAGATGTGCAATAAGCGACAATATATAGAATTAGAGGTGCAACAATAAAGAAACAGCGGGCATAGTTTTCCAGCTTTTTGCATATGTGATCGGACTTATTTCCGTATGCATAACTCAAAAGCGGCGATACCCCGGAAGCGTAACCAAAATAAATGCCGATGAACAGAAATTGCAGGTACATAATTATAGATACAGAAGCAATTCCGTCTTCACCCGCAAAAGAAAGCGCGGCTCGATTAAAAATAACAGTGGTGATAGCGATGGCGATTTGGTCAATAAATTCTGAAAACCCGTTAACAGCACACCGAAACCCTGTTTTGAATTTCAAATGTTTGAAAGTTGGTATCAGGCTTGTGTTACGGCACGGAAAATAAAGTATGCCGAAGATAACAGATAAGAAAAGTCCGAATAAAGTTGCTAATCCGGCACCCAA
>ENA-OQHN01000738-OQHN01000738.1-human-gut-metagenome-genome-assembly--contig:-NODE-738-length-10785-cov-9.867236_pt1 | contig 10785 bp, 10 predicted proteins | sample MGYA00242564_ERZ504721 | MGnify/ENA primary metagenome ERZ504721 (study PRJEB26092, sample SAMD00036212) | human gut metagenome | host: Homo sapiens | study: EMG produced TPA metagenomics assembly of...
CGGTATTAACACCAGATTCAGAATATGATGAAAGTGTTCTGAATCAAATTACAGAAGAAAATATACAAGAGTTCTATGACACTTATCATAAAAATATGGAAAAGATGGCAGAAGAATATGGAAAGACTTTTGTTCAGAAAAAATACTTGGAAAAGAAATATAATGAAATAAAATTACCAGTAGAATACGAATCTTATAGTTCGTGGGATACTATGATTATGTATGTAGAAACGTATTCTATTATTCTGGCAATCATAGTTGGTTTTATTTGTGCTGGAATATTTGCAGATGATTTTCAGACAAAAGCAGATGCAGTATTTTTCTCTACAAAGTATGGACGTACAAAAGCTGTTAAAACAAAAATACTGGCAGGAGTAGTTACGACAGTTATGATTTATTGTATGGGAATTATATTACTTAGTGTGATTTGTTTGGAATTATGGGAACCAGTGGTATGAATACACCCTATCAAATGTATCAGGCATATAGTATTTACATTATGTCATATGGACAATACTATTTATTGACAGTTGTATGTGGATTTATAGCCAGTATGCTGGCGGCTTCAGTGTCTATGTTAGTAGCGGCTAAAATGCATACAATTAGTGTCGCTGTTTGCATTCCGTTCTTTTTATATTGCTTATTGCCATTTATAGGACGGGCACTTTCTGGGTATACAACGCTTTTCAATTTGATACCAACAATTTTGACAAATGTACAGGCAAGTGTAAAAGTCCCACTTATTTATCAGATTGGGAATTGTGTATTTCGACAAATTCCGCTTGTAATGGTAATGTATACCGTGATGGCAATAGCCTTACTGCCTTTTATTTATAAGAGTTTTCGCAGATACGGAAATAAGTAAAAATTGTATTCATACTCATGAAAAACAAAGTAAGTAAAATATTTTCTGGAAAAATCAAAGCATAATTTAAAGATTTAAGGCGGGCAAGTTGCCCGCCTTAAATTGCACGTATTATGTTAAAAGACCAGATAGAGTTTTTCCAATGGAAAATCCAATCTGTGGATATAACTCCTGAATCTCCCGATATTTTGCTTCAATCATTTCAGGCTCATCAGCCCAGATCTTTTCATATATTTGCAACGGTGTACAAAGGGAACATAATAAAAAACTTAATAATGGACTGCCAATCTTACACAAAGTACCGCCCAAACGAGACTACGGGCGGTATTTTTGTATCATGGCGGAGAAAGGAGGAACTTCCCACGGGGGCTTGACTGAAAAGTTGAGCCCCTTTTTTCATGCCAAAAAACAGGAGGTAAATGCTTATGGCAGATGATAAAACCACAAAAACGCCGGAACAGCCGGTAACGGATAGCGGGCCGGGCAAGGAAACGCCTCCCGCTCCCCAAAAAGAGCCGGAGAAGGTTTCCGTTTCCCCGGAGCCGGAAAAAAAGACGGAACCGGAGGTAAAGAACCCACAGGTTTCTGTCTATAACTTCGCTGAAATTATGAAGGAAAAGAAAGCCGAGGAACGGGCGGCAGCTCCCGGCGTGGAAAAGCCTGACCCGGCAAAAACGGAAAAACCGGAAAAGCAGCCGGAGGCTCCGAAGAAAGCGGAGGAAAAACCCAAAGAGCCGGAACAGCCAAAGCGCCGGGGCCGTCCCCCGAAAGCAGATAAGGACAAGGCCGCAGCCCCGAAGCCCAAAGCCCCCGCACAGAAACCGGAAAAGGCGGTCAAAAAGGAACCGGAGAAAAAAGCAGCTCCAACGGTACAGGCCGCTTCCGCTCCGAAGGGACCCGAGAAGCCGAAGGATGCACCACGCCGGGGCAAGGAGCAGATCGTCTATATCAAGCTGAACGAGCTCCACGCCTTCAAGAACCATCCCTTTGAAGTCCGAGACGATGAAGAAATGCGGGCTATGGTGTCCAGCGTCAAGGACAAGGGCGTTACCCAGCCTGCTATCGTCCGTCCCCGTGAGGATGGCGGCTATGAGATCGTGTCCGGCCACCGCCGCCAGAAGGCCAGCGAGCTTGCCGGATATGCGGATATGCCCTGTATTGTTCGCAATCTGACGGACGATGAAGCCATCACGCAGATGGTCGAGGACAATCTCAACCAGCGTGAAGAAATCCTCCCCAGTGAGCGGGCCAAAGCCTTGAAAATGCAGCTTGAGGCCATCAAGCACCAGGGCTCCCGCACTTCGGGCCAGATTGACCCGAAGGACGCAGGAAAACGCTCCAACGAAATTGTAGCCGAGCGCAATAAGATGGCGGTCAAGCAGGTGCAGCGGTATATCCGGCTCAATGAGCTGGTTCCCGACCTGATGAAGCTGATGGATGAAAAAAAGCTGGGCTTTACTACGGCGGTGGAGCTTTCCTATATCGGCAAGAAGAACCAGAACTATATCGCCGTCGCCATTGACAGCCAGCAGTCCTCGCCTTCACAGGCGCAGGCAAAGCGTATGCGTGAGCTGGACGAAAAGAAGCTGCTCAACGGGGATGTGATCGACGGCATTATGATGGAGGACAAAAAGGAGGTAGACAAAGTGATTTTGACAGGTGCGGAACTGAGCAAGTATTTCGGCAAGGAAACTACGCCGAGGGAAATGAAGGACCAGATTATCAAGCTGCTGGACGACTGGAAGGGCCAGCAGAAGGAACACGAAAAGCCGGAGAAGAAAAACGAACAGGAAAAGTAAGCCGAAACTTCGGGTCAACATGGCCCGAGGATTGCGGGGCTCTGCCCCGCGCCCCGAAGCTCTGGAGATATAAATCATTCCCCGTCGCCAGTTATTCCGTAGCATAGCCGGGAAAATCAGTCAAGGGCAGCGCCGCCGCAGGCGGTGCCAGAGGCACCCTTGACGGATTTCTCCCGGTTATGCTTTTTCCCGGTCAAGCGACGGGGATATAAATTCTCCAGAGCCGTTCCCCTTCCCGGGGGAAGGGGCGGAGGGGTTGGGCGATACCTTGCTTTTCCCTAAACCAAAACAGAAATGGAGGCTCAACCAATGAAACGATCTTTAGCGTACCTGACCGCCGCATGGAGCGGCGAGCCGGATGTTGATATGGAGCTGGCGGCCCACTACTGCCGCCTTGCTTATGAGGCGGGCTTTTCCCCGATCTGCCCGCTCTTGTATCTGCCGCTGTTTTTGAATGACAGCGTTCCCGAGGAACACAAGGCCGGGATTGATATGCGCCGGGATATGCTGCGGCGCTCCCATACCCTGATCGTCTGCGGCAGCGTTGTGGACGAGGATGTAAAAAACGATATTGCGGTTGCCGGGCGGCTGGGCATTGCGGCGACAACGCTGGAAGGGGTGCTTGCCGTGAAGGGACACGGCACCCCGGGCTATGCCGGACATTAAGCTGGGGAGCCTTTTTGACGGGATCGGCGTGTTCCCTCTGGCTGCTTCCCGGTGCGGTATCCGTCCGGTATGGGCCAGCGAGATTGAAAAAGCGCCCATCTCCATAACCAAAAGGCACTTTCCCGATATGGCGCATTTGGGAGATATTACGAAGGTGGACGGCGGGAAAATCCCGCCGGTCCATGTGATAACCTTCGGCTCTCCCTGTCAGAACCTTTCTCTGATCGGCAACCGCTCCGGCCTTGCCGGGGCAAAATCAAGCCTGTTCTATCAGGCGTTTCGTATCATACAGGAAATGAGGGATGCTACTGATAACCTATATCCAGCTATCGCTGTTTGGGAAAACGTCATGGGAGCGTTTTCTACAAATGACCGGATGGACTTTAGAGCCGTCCTATCCGCCTTCTCGGACACCGAAGTTCCAATGCCTCCTTCGGGAAGATGGGGAAACGCCGGAATGGTGCGAGGGGGAACGCCTGATGTGTGCTGGCGGCTCATGGACGCCCAGTATTGGGCAGGCTCCCGAAGGCTGGCACGAAGGCAGCGGATTTTCGTCGTGGCGGATTTTGGAGGCAGACGTGCCGCAGACATACTATTTAAGCCCCGTCCAATGCTCCCACTTCCTCCGCCTTGCGGAGAGGGCGGGCGGGCCGCCGCCGAAGGAGATCGAACAGCTTCTTTTGAAACAGGGCGGCAGATACCAGTCATCCACCCCTTTCAGTGCTTCCGTATGCGGGGAGCGGCAAAAAGGCAGGAAGAAACGGCCTTCCGAAACAGCTTCGGATTACCAACTGACCCTTTTCCCACTCTTTTAGCCAGTGATGTAACGCCCTTTGCCTTCTGGTATGAGGGCGACCCGGAGGGCGGCTGTATCCGTTTTCTGACGGAAACAGAAAGTGAACGGCTGATGGGGCTGCCGGAGGGCTGGACAAAGTACGGGGCGGACGGCATGGAGATCCGGCCTCTGCAACGCTACAAGGCGCTGGGAAATGCGATTGCCCTCCCTTGCGCCGATTACATTATGGCCGGGATCTATGAGGTGCTGGCTGGCAGGGCCGGAAAGGAGGAATAAGCCCATGTTTGAAGCCTATATAACCAATACAGCCCTGTACCCCTTGATGGGGATCGAGGTAGGGACAACGGTACATTTCCCCATGACGACACAGGAGTTGCAGGCCGCCCTTGCCAAAATCGGGATAGACGGGAAACGGTACAGCGAAGTGTTCTTTACCAGCTTTGACAGTGATGTGCTGGGGCTCTACGATCATCTCTACGAATGTGAGAACATCGACGAGCTGAACGAGCTGGGCCACGCCCTGCTGGAAGTACGGGATAAGGGCGGACTGGAAACCTTTGAAGCCGCTCTTGTCTTGGGAAACCACACAAGGAGCGTGAAGGATTTGATAAACCTGACGCAGAACCTTGACCTTTACCGCTTTTACCCGGATATTTCCGATGATGAAGGGCTGGGCCGTCTTTACGCCGACGAGCTTGGGACTATCGACATACCGGAGCACATTCAGAACTACTTCGATTATGAGGCATACGGGCGGGATGTGCGTATCAACGAGGGCGGCGTATTCGCTCCCGGTGGGTATGTGTCGGCAGTCCCGGAGGGCTTCAAGGAGTATTACCACGGGCCGCAGGACATCCCGCCGGAACACCGGATATTTGCCTATCCTGAAAAGGCCGAGCCTGTCCACTCCATTCTCGCTACACTCAAACAGTTTCAAGAAGCCCCACCCGCTCCGAAAAAGGACAAGGCGGGGCCTTCCCATGAAGAACGGTAAGACTTCGGGCCAACATGGCCCGAAGCATAAAGGAGGTGCATACCATCAACTATTACCCTATCAATGAAGGAGCCGCCCGCCGGGCAAAAGAAATGAACAGCTTTTCCGACTACAAGGAAGGGAGCGCAACGGCGGAATACCGGGCAATGGTGGACAAGGCCGCCGCCATAGCGGAAAAGCAGAAATCCCGGGTGGACCCCATGTACCATGAGAAGATCGACCATCTGTTAGACACCTACGCCCGCAAGCTGGCCGAAAACATGAACCAAGGCTTTGCCATTGACGCGAGGGTTCCCTCTGTGCTGATCGCCGGGCCTTCCAATTTCCCGGTGGGAAAGAAGGAAAAACAGAACCGGGCCCGGGACAGCAACATGGAGGAATGGCGGCATATTCAAGGGCTGCTGGATAAGATACGCAGCACCGGCATGGGCGGGATCAGCGCCGATGACCCGGCAGCGATTGAAAAGCTCCAGAAGAAGCTGGACGGGCTGGAACGCTCCCAGCTCATTATGAAGGAGGTCAACGCCTATTACCGCAAGCATGGCAAGCTGGACGGCTGTGCGCTGCTGTCGCCGGACCAGATCGAAAAGCTGAAAGCAAGCATGGCGTCAAGCTGGCGAAGCGACCCGAGGCCCTTTGAAAGTTACCAGCTAACCAACAACAATGCGGAGATCCGCCGGGTAAAGGCCCGTATCGAACAGCTTTCCAAACAGGCACAGCAGGAATTTTCCGGCTGGGAGTTCGATGGGGGTCGTGTGGAAATGAACCGGGAGGACAACCGCTTGCAGGTGTTCTTTGACGGAAAGCCTGACGCGGACACCCGGGCCGAGCTGAAAAGCAGCGGCTTTCGCTGGGCTCCCAGCGTGGGCGCATGGCAGAGGCAGCTCACGGACAACGCCATCCGGGCGGCTGACCGTCTGGAATGTATCAAGCCGCTGTCCGGCGAAAAGCCCTCCCAGCTTCAAAAGAAGCCCTCTATCTTGCAGACCATGCGGGAACAGGGCGAAAAAGTCCAGACGGAGCCGGAAAAGAAAGCTCCGTCCGGCAGAGATGCCGAGCGGTAAGCCTCGGGCCACATTGGCCCGAGGTTTTCTGTTCCCCGAGATTGTACGGGGGCCTCCCGGATAGCGGGAACCCCGACGGAAAGGAGGTTTTATGCAGGAAGAAGTAAACCAAAAAACGGTTGCCCTTTCGATCAGGACAACGAAGCTCACAGGAAAAGTGCTGGCTGCCGCTCTTGGCAAGGTGGTTCGGGCGCTGCAAAAGCACCACCAGAAGGCGCTGACCCCGCAGGGACGCCAGAGCGTGAAAAAGCTGATGAACCACTATGGCGGCAAAAGCGCCATGCCCTATGTGGGAGCTCCAAAGGATTTTGACCGGATCGCGAAGGAGTTCCATGTGGACTACGCTTTCCATAAAGTGAGCCCCGGTCATTACCTGCTGTTTTTCAAAGCCAATCAGGCGGACGCTATCACGGCGGCCTTCCAGAAGTACAGCGCAAAGGTGCTGAACAAAGAGCAGGACAAGGCTTCCATCCTCGGTCAGCTTCGGAAATTCACGGAGCAAATCAGGACGCAGGCAAAGGAAAAGCAGCGGACCAGAGAGGCGGTGAAGGACGGACGTTGAGTGACAAGATCAGAAAATATGTGCTCCCAAACCTGCCGTACCTCTTTGTGTTCTGGTTCTTCTCCAAAATCGGGACGGCCTACCGGATCGCCCCCGGCACAGACTTCGGGACAAAGCTCATGGGGATGCTTGATACCTTCCCCAAAGCCTTTGAAACCTACTGGCCGGGGCTGGGAGGTATTGACCTGCTGGTGGGCCTTGCCGGTGCGGCTGGGATGTATCTGCTGATACAGTCAAAGATCAGGCAGGCGAAAAAATTCCGGCGGGATGCGGAGTACGGCACCGCCCGCTTTGGAACAAAGGAAGATATAAAGCCATTTGTTGACCCTAAATTTCAGAACAATGTCATTCTGACCGGGACGGAGTTCCTTACCATGAACACCCGTCCGAAGATACCCGCCAATGCCCGGAACCTAAACGCCTGTGTCATCGGATCGTCCGGCTCGGGAAAGACAAGGTTCTGGTTGACCCCGCAGCTCCTTCAAGCCCATTCCTCGTATGTGGTGGTAGACCCGAAGGGCGGCACTCTCGACCAGTGCGGGCGGTTTCTGCAACGGGAGAAATACAGGGTGCGGGTGTTCAACAGTATCGACTTTTCAAAATCCATGCACTACAATCCGCTGGCCTATATCAAGACAGAAAGCGATGTTTTGAAATTTGTTACCGCCCTGATTGCCAACACCAAAGGCGACGGCAAGGAGGGCGACGAGTTCTGGACAAAAGCAGAAACCCTCTTGTACTGCGCCCTTGTGTCCTACATCGTCTTTGAGGGGCCGGAGGAAGAACGCAACATGAATACGCTGGTGGAAATGATAAACAGCATGGAAGTCCGGGAGGATGACGAAACCTTCAAAAACGCGGTGGACTATATGTTTGACGGGCTGGAACGCCGCAGCCCCCAGCACTTCGCCGTGAGGCAGTATAAGAAATACAAGCTCGCCAGCGGTGTTGTATGCTCTAAAAGACTTCTTAATCAAGCGGTTGGGAAGTCTCTTAGAACACACAACCTAAAACCGAAGAAAGGAGCGCAAGTTATGAGAAAAAACGAGAAAATCACAGCTCTGTACGAACGACTGAGCCGTGATGACTTTGGCAAAGATGATGACCAACAGCGTGAGAGCAATTCCATATCCAATCAAAAGGCAATGTTGGAGGAGTTCGCCGCACGGCAGGGCTTTACAAACATTGTCCATTTCACGGACGATGGCATTAGTGGTACTTGCTTTGACCGTCCCGGATTTTTAGCAATGATGAAAGAAGTGGAAGCCGGGAATGTGGAGTACCTGTGTATCAAGGACATGAGCCGCATGGGTCGTGACTATCTGAAAGTCGGTCAGATTATGGAAATCCTGCGTCAGCGTGGCGTTCGCCTTATCGCCATCAATGACGGCGTGGACAGTGCCAGAGGGGACGATGATTTTACCCCTTTCCGCAACATTATGAACGAGTATTACGCCAGAGACACCAGCCGTAAAATCCGTTCCACTTTCCAGTCCAAAGGCAAGTCCGGCAAGCACCTCACAGGCACGGTCATTTACGGCTATCTCTGGAACGAAGCCAGAGACCAATGGTTGGTTGACCCCGAAGCCGCCGAGGTGGTCAAGCGCATCTTTGCCATGACGATTGACGGCTACGGTCCGTATCAGATCGCCAGCAAGCTGAAAGAAGAAAAAGTCCTCATTCCGTCCGCTTACCTTGCCCGGCACGGCGAGGGCGTGAACAAAAACAAGACTTTCAAAGATGTGTACGGCTGGGGTTCTTCCACCATCTGCAACATTCTTGAAAAGCGTGAATATCTGGGACACACCATCAATTTCAAGACCCGCAAGCACTTCAAGGACAAGAAAAGCCATTATGTCCCGGAGGACGAATGGACAATTTTCGAGAATACCCATGAGCCTATCATTGACCAGCAGACCTTTGACCTTGTGCAGAAAATCCGTGGGAATGTCAGACGCTACCCGGACGGCTGGGGCGAAGCAGCTCCCCTCACAGGCTTGCTCTATTGTGCCGATTGCGGCGGCAAGATGTATGTCCACCGTACCAACAACGGCAAGCGTATTTCTCAATATACCTGTTCCCAATACAGCAAAGTCCCAGTTGGAAAGCTCTGCACGACACAGCACCGTATCAATGAAGATGTGGTACTGTCCCTTGTTTCCGAAATGCTCAAAGCTATTGCCGAGTATGCCAAGCATGACCGAGCCGAGTTTGTCCGTGTGGTGCAGGAAGCGCAGTCCAGCCAGCAGACCACAGAGGTCAGGAAACAGCGGACACGCCTTGCTGCCGCCAAGCAGAGAGTGTCCGAGCTGGAAGTCCTGCTCTGTAAAATCTATGAGGACAACATTTTAGGAAAGCTGTCCGACAGCAGATACGCCACTCTGGACGCTCAATACGAAAAGGAACAGTCCGAGCTTACCGCTGAAATCTCTGCTCTGGAAAAGGCTATCAGGAGTTATGAAAAGCACGAAAAGGACGCTGACCGTTTTATCGCTCTGATCGACAAATATGAGAACTTCGACAAGCTGACCATTGCCATGCTCAACGAGTTTATCGAGAAAATCCTTGTGCATGAGCGTGACCGCAAAGGCAGTATACAGACCACACAGGAGGTCGAGATTTACTTCAATTTTGTAGGCAGGTTCGTTCCCCCGGCATTTGGCGAAGTGGAGCTGACCCCGGAAGAATTAGAGGAAATCCGCAAGCGTGAGGAACGCAAGGACAGGCTCCACCAGAACTACTTGAAGCGGAAAGCCAGCGGAGCGCAGAAGCGATACGAGGACAAAATCAAAAAGCGGAAAAAGGCAGAAATCGAAGCCAAGAAAGCCGCCATTCGTGCGGAGGACATTGCAAAGGGCGTGTTCGTCCCTGTCAGCAGTTTACCGCAGAGAGAGCCGATGAAAGGAGTACAAACAGCATGAATATCACTTACACACAGAACGGCGATTATCTTATCCCGAACATCATTATCCGCAAGACCAAGCCCCTCGGACACTACGGCAGACTTCGCAAGGCGTATCTGGAAATGCACCGCCCGATACTGTTCAATGAGCTGGTGCTATCCGACAAGCTCTTTGAGCATTGCGCCGAGATTGACGAAGCGGCACGAAACCGCATGGAGCTGATCGTGCGGTCACTGGCAGAGCAAAACGGCGTGACCGAGCAACTGAAAGCTGAAAACCAAATGGAATGGGTGCGGCAGATGAACGCTTGCAAGGCACAGGCAGAGGAGATTGTGAAAGCGGAATTGATTTATGATTGAGCGAGGAAGTCCGGGCAGAAAACTGTTCGGACTTTTCTCATATATTCCAAAGTTGCGGTAGAATTGTTCACAAGTTTTATGGTATAATTTGAATATGAAAATTGAGCAACAAATCTGGAATTTGAAAGGGTGATGATATGATGGATAAATTAAAAAAGAACATGGTTTTCTACCTACTGTTGCTGATAGATTTTTATATCGTTCCTTGGTTTTATAAAAAAACACAGGAAGTGCAATGATTGTTATGTTAGTAATTATTCCTCTAATATGTTTAATAACCTCTGTTTTTTATGGGATTAGGAATGGTTTTAACTTCTGGTATATTTTGATTGTAGCAATAATGTTTGCGCCATCTATATTTATATTTTATAACTCAAGTGCATGGGTTTACGTAGTTGGATATGCAGTTATTGCATTATTGGGAAATTTAATAGCATTGCCATTAAGAAAAGATAACTTCCAGTTTGCCGCACTCGTTCCTGGCAGGGTTTGGGGACATGCACGCCCCAACAAGAAGCTCTTAAACGGTGCTTTGCCGCAAGCTGTGGCAGAAAGCAGCAATGAGAACATGAGGGCTGCCGCAATCATCTGTTTCATGGACACTTTCTCCGCAATAATTATGGTTGTTTGAAAAGAATCCGGCGCTTTGAGCGCCGGATTCAGAGGATTCAGAATTGATTTATTTTCCAATGAACAACGGAAAGCTTGATTTCCTTCTCCGCCTCACTCAGGTCAAAATCGCCGCCAGTCGGCGACGGTCACGCGCAGCTCATAGAG
>ENA-OQHN01000739-OQHN01000739.1-human-gut-metagenome-genome-assembly--contig:-NODE-739-length-10783-cov-2.521303_pt1 | contig 10783 bp, 11 predicted proteins | sample MGYA00242564_ERZ504721 | MGnify/ENA primary metagenome ERZ504721 (study PRJEB26092, sample SAMD00036212) | human gut metagenome | host: Homo sapiens | study: EMG produced TPA metagenomics assembly of...
GGTGGTGCAGAACAGCGACGTGGTGATCCTGGCAGTCAAACCGTATCTGATTGAGCAGGTGGTGGCGCCGCTCAAGGAGTTGCTCAAAGGCAAGATGGTGGTTTCAGTGGCAGCGGGCTTTACCTTTGCACGCTATCAGCAGTTGCTGGACGAAAGCACCCACCACATCAGCACCATTCCCAACACACCGATTGCGGTCGGTGAGGGTATCATAATCTGCGAGCAGACCCATTCGCTGGATGAGCAGCAGTGGCAGACCTTCTGCGAGCTGTTCTCACCGATTGCGCTGATTGAGTTGGTGGACAGCGCTCACCTTTCGGCAGCAGGCACGCTGGGAGGCTGCACACCGGCATTTACAGCGATGTATCTGGAGGCGCTGTCGGATGCAGGCGTCAAGTACGGGCTGACCCGCGCAGCCTCCTACCGCATTGCAGCAAAGATGCTGTGCGGCACCGGCAAGCTTTATCTGGAGAGCGGGACCCACCCGGGTGCGATGAAGGATGCCGTCTGCTCTCCGGGCGGAACCACCATCCGCGGCGTATCTGCGCTGGAAAAAGCGGGATTTCGCGGTGCAGTGATTGGAGCCATCGACGCCATCGAAGGGAAATAGTCCGCTCAATACGGACATAATAACCGGCATCCCTTTTCTCTGGTTGAGGAAAGAGATGCCCTTTATTTGATATATCGAAAAATATCAATATAAAGTTGCAAAAACAGATTGACATTTCTCGATATGTATGTTATCTTATATATCGAAGAAAGTCGATGGGAGGAACGGAATGGATTATCAAAAAAAATGCGCGTGTCTTTAAGGCGCTGTGCGATGAAAACCGATGGAAGATACTGGACCTTCTGAAAAACGGGGAACAATGCGGCTGTGTGCTGCTCAACAAACTGGACATCAGCCAGTCCACCTTGTCCCATCACATGAAGATTCTGTGCGATTCCGGCATAGTAGAAGGCAAAAAAGCAGGCAAGTGGACCCACTACTCCATCTCACAGCAGGGAGTAGCGGCAGCGCAGGAGCTGCTGGCGGGTTTAACGATAAACGATTTGACAGACAGGCAGGGATGTTCCTGCCGCGCATCATCAGGAGGGATTTGTGTGCAAGGCAAAACAAAGCTGTATGTGCTCACCGGATTTTTAGGCTCGGGCAAGACCACCATTCTGCTCCGGCTGCTCGACCAGCTCAAGGGCAGACGGGTGGGTGTTATCCAGAACGAATTTGGCAAGCTGGGAATCGACGGGACCATCCTGCGGGACGACGATATCAAGATGGTGGAAATCAGCCGAGGGTCCATCTTCTGCTCCTGCTTAAAGCTGTCGTTTGTGCAGGCGCTGGCGGATATGGCAGCGCAGGACCTGGAATATCTGTTTGTGGAAAGCTCCGGTTTGGGTGACCCTTCCAACGTCGAGGAAATTTTGGATGCAGCTAAACAGCTGTGCGGCGACGCGTATGACTTTGCAGGCGCCATCTGCCTGGTGGATGCAGTCAACTTTTTTGACCAGCTGGACGATTTGGAAACAGTTCACCGCCAGCTCAAGCACTGTCATCTGGCAGTCATTACCAAGGTGGATTTGGTGGATGCCGAGCGCCTGAGCCAGCTGCGGGAAAAGATTCGTCAGATTAACCCTGCCTGCCGCATCGAGGTCAGCGCCAATGCCAATCTGGATTTGTCCTTCATGCAGGAGGATTTGATGCAGTACAGCTGGGCACAGGGCGAAGAAACCACCAACGTGCCGGAAGCCAAGCCAAAGAGCATCTTTATGAACTGCAACAGCCGTGTGCCGGCAGAAAAGCTGGAGACATTTTTGCTGCAAATGGCAGATGACCTCTATCGTGCCAAGGGCTTTGTTGATTTGGAGGAGCAGGGATGGAGCCAGGTGGATTTGGTGGGACATCGGGTGGACATCAAGCCCTGCGAGCCACAGCCACAGTCGCAGTTGGTGTTCATCTCCAAAATCGGTCCGCAGGTCATCCGCAAGCTGGCAGAGATCTGGGAGCAGCAGGTTGGTCTGCCGATGCAGCTGAAAAACTAGGAGGTGCGACAGATGATGGAATTAAAGGTCATCGGAGGCGGCTGCGATGAGTGCGACCGCCTGTATGAAAATGTGAGCGAAGCGCTCAAGCGGCTGGAGATGTCCGCACAGATTGAGCGGGTCAGCGAGCTGATTGATATTGTCAAACTGGGTGTGATGACAGCGCCGTCGCTGATGAAGGACGGCAAGCTGATTGTCAGCGGACAGGTGCCGTCGGTGGAAAAAGCTGATGGAGCTTTTAAAAAGATAGTCAATTTGTTTTGAGCAGAAAACAGACCTCCCCTTTAGTAGGAGGAGGTCCGTTTTAAGAAAATCAAATCGATAAATCTCGATTTAATAGGGAGAAAAAGAAAATGATAAAAACAATCGGTGTTTTTTTGCAGGAGCAGCTGCTAGGGATGCGTTGGCTCAATCAGCTGGTGGGGAATCTGTTGCAGGCAATCGGAATCGATTTGGAGAGCAGGATGGGAGCGAGCGTTCAGTTTTTTATCTATGACATCATCAAAATCTTCATCCTGCTGTCGGTGCTGATTTTTTCGATTTCCTATATTCAGAGCTTTTTTCCACCGGAGCGGACCAAAAAAGATCCTGGGCAGGTTCCATGGAATCGGAGCCAACACGCTGGCTGCGCTGCTGGGCACGCTAACTCCCTTTTGTTCCTGCTCCTCCATCCCGCTGTTTATCGGCTTTACCAGCGCCGGTCTGCCGCTGGGTGTCACCTTTTCTTTCCTGATTTCCTCGCCGCTGGTCGATTTAGGCTCGCTGGTCATGTTGACCGGCAGCTTTGGCAGCAAGGTCGCCCTGGCGTATGTGCTGGTCGGTCTGGTGCTGGCGGTGCTGGGCGGGACGCTGATTGAGCGTCTGCATTTGGAAAATGATGTGGAGGAATTTATCCGCAACGCAGGCAGGGTGGATTTGGAATCTCCGCAGATGAGCGTGCGGGACCGGCTGTCCTATGCAAAGACACAGGTGGCTTCCACCGTCCGCAAGGTGGCACCTTATGTGCTGGTCGGTGTGGCAATCGGCGCGCTGATTCACAACTTTATCCCGCAGGCGTTTGTCGAAGAGCTGTTGGGCGCCGAGCATTGGTATTCGGTGCCGTTGGCGACCCTCATCGGCATCCCGATGTATGCTGACATCTTTGGCACCATCCCGATTGCAGAAAGCCTGTTTGCAAAAGGCGCAGGTCTGGGAACGGTGCTGTCGTTTATGATGGGTGTCACCGCCCTGTCGCTGCCGTCGATGGTCATGCTGCGCAAGGCGGTTAAACCACGGCTGCTGGCAGTTTTTTTCGGTGTGGTGGTGGTGGGAATCAATGCTGATTGGATTTTTCTTTAACGCCATTTCCGTTGCTTTTTAGGGCAGAACAAAAGAACCTCCGTCCTTCCCTCTTAAAAAAGGAAGGACGGAGGTTTCTTATTCAGCCATTTTTGCAAAGACAGGAGCCAGTGCGGGATAGAGCTGACGGAAAAGCTGATAGCGATTTTCGTAAGCGGCAACCAGTTCCGGCTCAGGGGAGATGACCTCGCCCGGCTGTACTAGCTGGGCGGCAGCCTCCTCGACAGTAGCATATTCTCCGCAGCCGACCGCTGCCAGAATAGCAGCGCCATAGGCAGGACCCTCTTCGATGCGGACGGTTTCTACCTGTAGGTTGAGGATGTTGGCAACCATCCGCTTCCACAGCGGGCTTTTAGCGCCGCCTCCGCAGATGCGGGTGGAGGAAAGGGAGATACCAAGGCTTCTAGCGACCTCCAGCGAGTCACGCAGCGCAAAGACGACCCCTTCCAGAACCGCCTGTGTCATCTGCCGGCGGGTGGTGTCCATCGACAGACCGATAAAGGCGCCGCGTGCGTGCGGGTCATTGTGCGGCGAACGTTCGCCCATCAGATAAGGCAGGAAAAAGACGGGGTTTTCTCCCAGCCGGCAGATGTCCTTCTGCTCGGCGGCAAAATCCTGGGTGTTCAATATCTGCTGCATCCACCAGGCGTTGCAGGAGGCAGCGCTGAGCATACAGCCCATCAGATGATAGTGCCCGTCGGCATGGGCAAAGGCGTGCAGGGCATTGTGCGGGTCCACGCGGAACTGTCCGCTGGTGATGAACAGTGTCCCGCTGGTGCCCAGCGAAAGGTTGCAGCTGCCTTCACCGACCGTTCCGGTGCCGATGGCGGCTGCGGCATTATCTCCGGCTCCGGCGACGATGCGCACCGAAGAGGGAAGCCCCAGCTGTTCTGCCAGCTGCGGCAGCAGGGTTCCCACCACCTCATAGCTTTCGTGCAGCTTTGGCAGCTGCTGTTCGGTGATGCCGCAGATGGAAAGCATCTGCTGGGACCAGCAGCGTCTTTTGACATCCAGCAGTAGCATACCCGAAGCATCGGAGTAGTCGGTGGCAAAGCTGCCGGACAGCCGGTAGATCAGATAATCTTTGGGCAGCATGATTTTACAGATGCGCGCAAAGTTCTGCGGTTCGTTTTCCTTCATCCACAGGATTTTGGGCGCGGTGAAGCCGGCAAAGGCGATGTTTGCCGTATATTCGGACAGTTGCTGCTTGCCGATGGTTTGGTTGAGGTAGTCGGTCTGTGCGGTGGAGCGCCCGTCGTTCCACAAGATGGCAGGACGGATGACCTGGTCCTCTGCATCCAATGTGACCAGACCGTGCATCTGTCCGCCGAAGCTGATGCCTGCTACCTGACTGCGGTCGCAGTCAGATAGCAGCTGGTGCAGACCGGCAATCGTCTGCTCATACCAGTCCAGCGGGTTTTGCTCCGACCAGCCGGTCTGCGGGAAGGAGAGCGGGTATTCCCTGGAAACAATCTTTTGGACCGTTCCGGCAGAATCCATCAAAAGCAGCTTGACCGCCGAGGTACCTAAATCTACGCCGATATAAAGCATGGCGGTTTCCTCCTTAGCGGGCAAATGGGTTTTCGGTCGGATACAGCACGCCCTGCGGGTGGTTGTAGCCGATTTCCTGCGGAGCGACACCGAGGTAGCGGAACACCTCGTACAGCTCCTTGCCGAAGTGACCAAAGGCAACAGCGCCATGGTGCGGGAAGTTCTTTTCTATCAGCACATGGCGGTAGAATCTGCCCATCTGCGGGATGGCAAAGATGCCAATCGAGCCGAAGGAGCGGGTTGCTACCGGCAGCACCTCACCCTGTGCGATGTAAGCGCGCAGCTGGTTGTCGGCGGTGCTTTGCAGGCGGAAGAAGGTGATGGGACCGGGGACAATGTCGCCTTCGAGGGTGCCCTGGGTGACCTCCTGCGGCAGCGAACGCGCCATAATCATCTGGTATTTCATCTCGCAGAAGGAGAGCTTTCCGGCAGCGGTGTTGCCGCAGTGGAAGCCCATAAAGACGTCCTTGTGCTCGTATGGGAATTTTGTGCAGATGTCCTGCTGGTATAAATCCTTTGGAACGGTGTTGTTGATGTCCAGCAGGGTGACGGTGTCCTGGCTGACCACGCTGCCGATAAACTCGCTGAGCGCACCGTAGATGTCCACCTCGCAGGAAACCGGGATGCCCTGTGCGGTCAGGCGGCTGTTGACATAGCAGGGAACAAAGCCGAACTGTGTCTGGAAGGCAGGCCAGCATTTTCCGGCAATGGCAACATATTTGCGGTAGCCCTTGTGCTGCTCCACCCAGTCCTTCAGGGTCAGCTCATACTGCGCCAGGCGGGAGAGAATCTGCGGCTTTTGTTTCCGGCGCCCAGCTCTGCCTCCATCTCCTGCACAATCTGTGGGATGCGCGGGTCGCCTGCGTGCCGGTTAAAGGCTTCAAACAAATCCAGCTCGGAGTTTTCTTCGATTTCTACACCGAGGTTGTACAGCTGCTTGATGGGAGCGTTGCAGGCAAGGAAGTTGAGCGGACGCGGACCGAAGCTGATGATTTTCAGCTGCGACAGCGCAAGGATTGCCCGTGCAATCGGCACAAATTCGTGGATCATCTTTGCACAGTCGTCCGCATCGCCGACCGGATATTCGGGAATGTAGGCGCGGACGTTGCGCAGTGCGAGATTGTAGCTTGCGTTGAGCATTCCGCAGAAGGCGTCGCCTCTGCCCTGGCAGAGATCACCGGCAGTTTCCTCGGCGGCAGCTACGAACATTTTTGGGACCGTCAAAGTGTTTGGCAAGCAGAGTCTCTGCGATTTCGGGACCAAAGTTTCCCAGATAAACGCAAAGGGCGTTGCAGCCTGCCTGCTTGATGTCCTCGAGCGCCTGTACCATCTGGATTTCACTTTCCACGATGCAGACCGGACATTCATAGATGTCCTCGCTGTTGTAGTGCTGGATATAGGACTGCACAACCGCTTTGCGTCGGTTGACCGAAAGAGATTCCGGGAAGCAGTCGCGGCTAACGGCTACGATGCCGATTTTTACTTTGGGCATATTATTGGTAAGCATGGATGATTTCTTCCTTTCTGGATGGTGCGCAGATTTGAAACCGCAGAATCCGGCGGTTTTATAGATATTATAGCAGTATTTGCTTTTGTTTTCCATTGATTTTTTGGATAAAATGAAAAGAACTCTGTTGACACAGAGATAAATCGGAGGATATACTAAAAAGAACAGGAGGGAAAATCATGGAAGAAAACCAGCGCAGGAAAGCGTTTTATGAGCAGCTTGGTCTGCCTGCACCGGCGATAGAACAGCTGGAAAGGATGAAAAAAACATTTGATACAAAACAGATGCAAAAATCAATCGAACGCCTGACAGCTGCATCGACCGCGAGGGAAGCTTATTTGCAGCTGCGGGAAAAATTGCAAGAGGACGAGGACGGCTGGAAGATGCTGCTGTGTCAGCTGGAAGCGGCGGAACTTTGCCGGGAAAACTATCAACGGCAAGAAATCGGAGAAGAAATTTTTGTGGACACCATGCGCTGCTTTTCCCGATTCATTCGGGAATGTTACGAGATGAGCGGCAGGTTTGCCTTTGACAGAGGGTGGTGGACCTGGCGGCAGCTGTGCATGAGCCTGTTCCGGCTGGGAGATTTGGAGTGCGAGCTTTGCACCGGGGAAGGAGAGCGGGTCATCAGCCTGCACATCCCGTCGGATGCCGACCTTTTACCGGCGGCGGTGGACCGCTCGCTCGGGCAAATCGGCAGTTTTGTGCAGCGGTATTTTCCACAGTGGGCGGCTGCGCCGATGGTGTGTGACTCCTGGCTGCTGTCGCCTGCGTTGCGGCCGATGTTAAGCCAATCTTCCAACATTCGTGCGTTTGCCGCGCGGTTTACCATCAAGGAATACCGCAGTCAGGACAAGGAATTTTTCCGCTGGCTGTTTGCTGTCGATACCAATACGCCGCTTGAGCAGCTGCCTGAGCAAACCGGACTGCAAAGGGCGGCAAAGGCTTACCTGCAAGCAGGCGGCAGCATCGGAGCTGCATATGGAGTGATGCGCTCCGACCGCTAAAAACGGAGGTTGCCTGTCCAGGGAGAAAAGGAGGACGAGAGGATGAAGCTTTCCAAAAACAACGCAGTGGAACTGCTGGTCGAATCAGTCAACTGCATCATCCTCCACTATGCTCTTTCTAATATGCTTGGGCTGTTACGAGCGCATCCGATTTGGATTCTGCTGTTTGCCTCCCAAATCTGGGTGACCGTCCGCTATTGGGGCACAGCCCGCGTACGCACTCAAAGCAGCTGGCTGGCATCGGTGCTGGTGGTCGTTTGTATCGCTGCGAATTTGGCACTGCTGCATTTTGTCGGGCACGCAATCGCCTTTTCGGCTGGATAAAGTGAAAGGAAGGAATAAGATGAAACTTTTATACGGAACAACCAATCGGGCAAAGCTGGATGCCATGAAAAAGGCGCTTGCCGGACTTCCCATCGAACTGATTGGACTGGGCGATTTGAGCGGTCCGCTCCCCAAAATAGAGGAGGACGGAGCAACGCCGCTGGAAAATGCACAGCGCAAAGCCCGCGCCTACTATGAAGCCTTTGGTATCCCGGTTTTTTCCTGCGACAGCGGGCTGTATTTTGATGAGGTCCAGCCGCAGGAGCAGCCGGGGATTTATGTGCGCCGCGTCAACGGCAGGGAGCTTAACGATGAAGAGATGATTTGGCATTATGCGCAGCTGGCACAGCAACACGGCGGACAGCTGACGGCGCGCTATAAAAATGCCATCTGTCTGATTTTGGATGCAGACAACTGTTTTTCCAGTATCGACCCTTCGCTTTGGACCGAGCCGTTTCTGCTGGTTTCCAAGCCGCACCACAAGCGGGTGAAGGGCTTCCCGCTCGATTCGCTGTCCAAGGAGATTGCCAGCTCAAGGTATTACTGTGATTTGGAAAAACTGGATTTGAGCACCACCGCGCTTGAGAAAGGATTTCGCACCTTTTTGCAGGAGCATCTTCCCATTGAGCAGCGCTGAATGATTTTGCAAAAAAGGACCGACAGAAATTTTCTGCCGGTCCTTTTTTGATAGACTGCTTATCGTTTTTGGAATACCATGTTCAGACAGCGTCCTGCGTCCAGTGTCAGGCTGCCGTCGGGATAGACGGTGACCAGGAAGGCGGAGCTTCGTTCCTGCCAGTAGATAAAGTGGGTGTCGTCAATCTGCATCATCGGGTCGGAGCCGTAGCGGGGATGGTAGCACCACAGCAGACCATCCTGCGCATGGATGTCGAGGGTCAGGGTCAGCTCCTCACTGGAATAGCTGCCCAGAAGCGCTTGGTTTGCCCCTCCTCTTTTGCCTGCTCCAGACGGTGCAGCGGGGTGGTTTTGGCTCCGGCATCCCACAACAGACCCTCAGCGGTGCAGCGCAGGCGGTCGGAGAGATAGCCGATCTGCCATCCGCCGTCGGGACCGTCGTGCAGCGGGGTCAATCCGTGGTTGCGGCACAGCGCCCAGCCTTCGCCGTCCTGTACCAGCTCCAGGGTCGCTTCACCCTCCTTGCCGGTGAAGAAGTACAAGCCTGCCTGCGGAGCAGCGGTATGGGTTTCATACGGGCGCGGCGGGTCGGCAGGCAGGTCCAGAACGATCTCTGCAATCTGCTGCGCTGCCACAGCGGTCGGGGTGTTGGAGGTGTTGCTGACGATGGCGATGTCCAGCTCATCCTGCGGGAAGGAGTAGACGTGTGCGCGGTAGCCGGCATCGACACCGCCATGTTCAAAACAGGGATGACCTTTGTATTCATGGACAACAGACCGCCGCCGTAGCCGCTGCGCGAGCCGTCTGCAAGGGTCGGACAGTTCATCATCTCGTCGATGGTCTTCTGCGAACAGATGCGCGGGTGGTGGTAGTGCTCAAGCAGAAGCATCAGGTCGGAAACGTTGGTATTCATCGAGGTGGCTCCCCACAGCGCAAAGTTGAGCGCACTGGGAACAAACCGTCCGCTGCCGTCGTCCGAGTAGGAGAGGGCAAGTTCGGGAATCATCTGCCAGTAGCCGCGGCGGATGCAGGTGTGGGTCATCCCCAAAGGTGCAAAGATGTGCTGCTGGGCAAAGTCCGGCAGATCCATCCCGCTGATTCGATGCACGATCTGGGCAATCATCGTGAAGTTGGAGTTGCTGTACAGAAAACGGGAGCCGGGCTGGAAATTGAGGGTCTGCTGCGGGCGCAGGGTCTGCTCAAAATCGCGCATGGTGATGGTGTCGGTGTAGTGGATGCCGCGCAGGCAGAACAGCTCCCACTGGTCGCGAATGCCGCTGGTGTTGTTCATCAGGTTGCGCACGGTGACCGTTTCCTTCCAATGCACCAGGTCCGGCAGATAGGTGCGGACATCCGCATCCAGATCCACCTTGCCCTGTTCGGCAAGCAGCAGCAGACTGAGGACGGTGATCTGTTTGGACACCGATGCCACATGAAAGCGGGTGGTCGGGGTGATTGGGATGTGATGCTCCAGATTGGCAAGACCGAAGCAGCGGTCATAGATGACATTTCCGTGGTGCTTGACCAGCACCTGACCGCCGGGGGTATCGGGGTGATCCCAGCGGCAAAATACCGAGTCGATGCGTTTTGTCAGTTCCATGAGAAAACCTTCCTTCCGTTCCAAAAACATTCTAAAGCAAAGCATATACTGATGGCTTGCTTTGTTTTTCTCCAACATATCATATTCCATTGTATAAATGCAAGAGGCTATTTGTATATTTTTTTCGAAGGAAAGCTTGGTGGAAACCGCTAAATCTTTGGGAAAGGTAGAGAAAAACCCATTGGGACGGGAAATATTCCTGCTCCAATGGGTCAGCAAATACCATCAAAAATTTTCATCTGCATTGTTTTAAATCCAAAGCGCCTCTGCTAAAAATGGCAGGGTCGACGACCGAGGAAACCAGCTGGCGGATATAGTCGCGGGAGAGCGGCTGCCCGCGTTGGTCGCCAAGCTCCCCGGTGTAGTCGCAAAAGGGAAGCAGGTGCAGTTGCGCATACCCGCTCTGATAGCAGGTGATGACCAGGCTGCAGCTGCGGTGGATGAATGGTGATTTTTCGGTGGAAGGGTCCTTCTCCACCTCGATTTGGGCAATCGCACCCACCAGATTGGCTCGATCCGCCTGCGCAGAGATAAAGTTGCCCAGCGAGTAAAACACCGTCGCGCGGTTGCCGTTGGGCGAGGTGGTCTCCTCCACCGGCTGCAAAACGTGCGGGTGGGTACCGATGATGAGGTCCGCTCCCCATTCGGTCAGCTGTTGGGCAAGCTCTCTTTGGTAGTCGGTGGGAGTGGTGCTGTTCTCCTCTCCCCAGTGGACCGAGACAACGGTCAAGTCTGCCGTCTGCTCCAGCTGCTCAATCTGCTGCTGCATCTGTTCGGTCT